>Ga0209633_10000795_pt1 | contig 34790 bp, 36 predicted proteins | sample Cruoilmetagenom1_FD_187290 | JGI IMG/M metagenome (GOLD analysis project Ga0209633, IMG submission 187290) | Oil polluted marine microbial communities from Coal Oil Point, Santa Barbara, California, USA - Sample 1 (SPAdes) (version 2) | ecosystem: Environmental > Aquatic > Marine > Oil seeps ...
AAAGCGCTTCTTTAATAAAAGGCATCATTGGACCTAAGCCCAGCCAAACCACAAAGGTCATAAAGAAAGCAAACCAAGTAATATGTAAGGTTCGTATATTAGCTTGTTTAAAATTTAACAGGTTGAGCCTATCAGCTCCTGATTGAATAGACATGTTAGCTCCATTGCTAGTTAACTTCGTTGTTAAATAGAGCCATGCAAATATTGTGCCAGTATTATTTGTTCCGTCTTAAATATCAGAGATTTGAGGATTTATTTTTTTTTCGTAAAATAAATAAATATACCTAACGCGATAACAAGTATAGATACGCCGCTTATCAAATAAACTGCATAAATCATTTGGGAATAATCCGTTATTGAAATTTTAAACACCACCAATAATGCTTCAATCAACAAAGCAATCAGAATGGTAATGGAGAACTTTGTTAACACTTTATATTCCGTTTTACTATTTTTAGAGTAACTTTTAAACAGCACTTCCTGTTCAAAAATTGTCTTCCCAAGATCAAATACTGCTAATCCTAAAGTCAGTGCAATTATTGGTTTAAAAATAAATTCTACTGATAAAGCATTCATTTTGAAAAATAAGGCATATACAAATTCGTATAGTGCAGAACCAACAGCAAATAGTGCTAAAATCATCATCACCGTGGCAGTGATAGAGTAAAAAACTTTACTAACTTTATTAAATCCTTCGTGTATTTCTATCAAACCTAATCTTTCTAATACCACCGTCAACGTAAAGTCTAAAAAGTAGATTTTACCATTCTCTTGCTTCGCTACTGTTATGCAGGTTTTTCCTGTGGCACTACTGATATAAGGCTTACTAACGGCTATTTTATTAGCATCAAATTTAAGCTTACTCAGCAAATATTTCCTATTTCGACCTTTTTGAATATCAGAGGTTTTGTTTCTGTAAAGGTTGTCAGATATTTGGTTTAAGCTTTTTTTATCGCAAATATAGACTAGCTCTAGTGATGGAAAGATAGAATATAGTGGTTTGAAATTTAACGCTTCAACTTCTGACAAATCCCCCAAGTTATACACGGTTTCTATCAGAAATAGATTTATATCGTCAGCATTGCTCGTATAAGTTTCTATAAACTCTTGCATAGTCAAACACCGAACCAAAAACTATTTGGCTTTTCTAAGAACTCTTCAACAGGCATGTAATGACTACCATCGCATGAAAAATTCAAACCAACCATTCCGTTGATAATATTGATTGATCCTGAGCGTAAATAAACTGTCTCATCTGTATATCTTAAGCTTTTAAACTTTTCGAGCACACTATAAATATCGTTGGGTAGTGTTTTCGCATTCTTTGGGTAGTCTGTCACAGGATATGCAAGGCAAACATCGGGATCGATTATTTCGTTCAACACATGCAAGCGGTATTCGTGTGGTAAGTCATACAACCAAAGGGTCGCTCTGGAACTACTATAATGGAGCTTGGCGTGGAAGATGCCTCGCTTACAGATTAGGTTATTAATAATGCCATGGACTTGATCGATCTGCTCATCCATCGAGCTGGTGACTCGTTTTTGTTGGAACAAATTTTGACGAATTGCTGGGTCGCCTTTAATTTGTCGCCAATAACTTCTGTCAACCAGCTTAGTAGCGCTTTCTGGTAAGTCGTCAATATTAAAATCTACGGCAATACATCCCAATTTATTACCTAGTTTATCAAAGACTTGATGTATGGCTGTAATAGAAGGCTTGTGGTCACTTTGACTAATATAAACAGGTGACAGCGAAAATGGTTCATCAGGATTCATATTCAACATATAGGGACGATTAGCTAGATTTTGCCCGCGTGAAAAGGTATTTATTTTACCGTTAGGTAAAATATTAGAACTGACTTGAATACCATGGCATTCAACGGCAAAAATAAGTTTGCACTTAGGTATATTTATTAGCGAATCAAATAAAACATTGTCCAGTTTACTTGCTTCCTTCCAAACTGGTGCAACAGCGTTTGCTACTTGTAAAAGGTTATCTTTTAATTGCACCGATAGCCCATCTTTTCGTTTGCTAATTCTTTCTTTTAATACGGTATCCATAAGTCCTCCGATTGATATTATTAGTGTAAAAAAATATCAAGAGTCCCACGTATCTGAATGATCGACAGGAGGAGAACATTCATAGCTATCCCGATACGTGTCGCTCTTGAACAAATGGAAAATACCTAGACCGCTAAACCCAAGCATTGTCCTTACCTTTATTATTATTTTAAGACTGAACTTTAAAAATCGTTAGAAATGGAAATATCTCAATTATTAACGATGAGAACTAAGCAACTTTATCTTTTGTATTTTGAGAAAAATTAACGACCGTTTTATTGCTTTCCTCTTCTTGTGAAGCATCAAAGCTCACTGACTTTTTTTTAGTATCAGTAGTTTCTGGAGTCTTCTCAGCTTCCTCAACTTTCTTTCCGTGTCGCTCATACAAGAAACGCAGTACTTCGTGGCGACAATGGTTGTATTCAGGCATTTCTGAAACTGCAAGACGTTCACGAGGACGTGGTAAGTTGACCTCTAAGATTTCCCCAACAGTTGCAGCGGGTCCATTGGTCATCATTACAATACGATCAGATAACAAAACGGCTTCATCGACATCATGCGTAACCATCATGATGGTGTTACCCAAATCTGCTTGGATTTCCATTACAGAGTCTTGAAGATGTGCCCGTGTTAATGCATCTAATGCACCGAAAGGTTCATCCAACAATAGTACTTCCGGCTCCATCGCTAATGCTCGAGCGATACCAACGCGCTGCTTCATTCCACCTGATATTTCATCGGGGCGTTTATCCATAGCATGTTCCATATGAACCAGCTTCATATTGTGCTCGATCCAGCCCTTCATTTCGGACTTGCTTTTCTTGCCTTTAAAGATGGTTTTAACCGCTAATTCAACATTCTCGTAAGCGCTTAACCAAGGCAATAAAGAATGGTTCTGAAACACCATGGCACGCTCTGGTCCGGGTTCTGAAACTTCTTTGCCATTAAGCACAATGCCTCCGCGCGTTGCTTGATAAAGACCAGCAACAACATTCAAAACGGTAGATTTACCACAACCTGAGTGTCCAATAATGGAGACGAACTCCCCTTTCTTTACCCTAAGGTTTACGTCTTCTAATGCGCGGTAATGCCCCCCCGGAATTGGGAAGTCCATATTTACGCCTGTTATTTCTAAATGTGATTGAATCATTTTAATTTCCTCGAATTCTTGATGGTTGGCAGCTAGCGAAGTGCTACAGACTTATCCCAAGAGACTTTTTTCTGTAAAAATAGCATGGTGCGATCTAAGAAGAACCCAATGAGTCCGATCACAATAACTGCGACCATAATGCGTCCCAATGAGTTTGAACTACCATTTTGAAACTCATCCCATACAAATTTTCCTAGGCCTGGGTTTTGTGACAGCATTTCAGCCGCGATTAAAACCATCCACGCGATACCAAACGATAAGCGTAAACCAGTAAAGATCATTGGAATAGCTGAAGGTAATACAATCTTGCGAACATGTGTCCACCAGCTTAGGCGTAATACCTGACTAACATTTTCTAAGTCTTTACTTACATTGGTCACACCAACTGCGGTACTGATAATGGTTGGCCATAAACAACACAGAAGAACGGTAATCGCAGAATTAAGAAAAGACTTATCGAACATGGGATCGGATGTCACATAGCTGGCGCTGACAATCATGGTTACAATAGGCAACCATGCCAAAGGAGAAACAGGTTTGAATATTTGTACTAACGGGTTAATGGCGGCGTAAACCGTTTTACTCAAACCTGCGACAATGCCGATGGGAATCGCAATAAGCGATGCCATGATGAAGCCCGCTAAAACGGTAATAATGCTGGTGAATATCTGGTCGAAAAACGTCGGGTTACCCGTGTACGACCTGACTTTAATTTTTGCATCAGGGTTTTCTACTAGCTTTTTAGCATTACGCTTTTCTTGGCGTTCATAAAAAGCCATTTCCTTTTCACGTTCTGTATTGTGTTCATCCACTAAATTTGTGAATTGTGAATAGACTTGCTTGGGCCCAGGGACTGCACCTAAAGAGGTGACTACTTGTGGGGCTAAAGCCGTCCAAAGGAATAAAAATATCAAGACGCCCATAAATGGTGTCCCGACTGAAATTAGTACCTGCCTTGCGGTCAGGTTTTTTATAAATTCCGGTAACTGGATTGATCTGTCGTATGTTGTACTCATGTTATTCTCCTCAATGTTCTTAGTTCAAACTAGCTCCTCCTGAATTAGGAGGAGCTAGTTATAGGGTTATTAGCGATTAACCCTTATCAGCACCTTTCAAGCCAATTTTGAACGACTCGATGTAGTCATTTGGTTTGCTGCCATCGTAAGTAAGTCCGTCGATGAATTCAGTTTGCGGTGGTTTGAAACCTGTTTCTTTATCAAAATCAGGAAACTCATATGCTTTCATTTTGCCTTCAGCAATTAACTCCTCTGCTGCTATTTTGTAGATGGCAGGGTCGTAAACTTTCTTTGCCGTATCTTTGTACCAATCATCTGATTTCTTTTCATCAATCTGTCCCCAGCGACGCATTTGCGTTAAGTACCAAATCGCATCTGAGTAGTATGGGTAAGTCGCGTTGTAACGAAAGAAAACGTTGAAATCAGGCACTTCGCGCTTATCACCTTTTTCATACTCAAAGGTACCTGTCATAGAGTTGGCAATAACATCAACGTCAGCACCGACATAATTAGGTTTTGCTAGAATCTTTACAGCTTCCATACGGTTTTTATTGTTATCTTCATCCAACCATTTGGCCGCACGTATCATTGCTTTAACAATGCGAACGGTTGTATTCGGATTTTTCTCTGTGAATGCCTTGGTCATACCAAAAACTTTTTCAGGATTGTTCTTCCAGATTTCGTAATCGGTAACTACAGGTGCTCCAATACCTTTGAAGACGGCTTGCTGATTCCACGGCTCACCAACACAGTATCCATCAATTGTTCCGGCTTCCATCGTCGCTGGCATTTGCGGCGGAGGTGTTACAGAAAGCTGCACATCTGCTTGCAGTTGACCTTTAATGTCGCCCTTTGATGGTGCGTAGTAACCGGGATGTAAACCACCTGCTGCTAGCCAGTAGCGTAGCTCGTAGTTATGCGTTGAAACAGGGAATACCATACCCATTTTGAATGGTTTACCTTGTTCTTTATAAGCATCGACAACAGGTTTAAGCGCATCCGCTTTGACAGGATGAACAGGCTTGCCGTCTTTAACTGGTACGTATTTTTTCATTTCTTTCCAAACATCATTGGAAACGGTTATTCCGTTGCCATTCAAGTCCATTGAAATTGGTGTAACGATGTGTGCTTTTGTACCAAAGCCGATGGTTGCAGCTAGTGGTTGTCCCGCAAGCATGTGAGCACCATCTAACTGCCCGTCGATAACACCATCCAGTAAAACTTTCCAGTTTGCCTGTGCTTCCAACTTGACATAAAGACCTTCATCTTCGAAGTAGCCTTTTTCAGCCGCTATGGCTAAAGGCGCCATATCGGTTAATTTGATAAAACCGAACTTCAACTCTTCTTTTTCAGGCTCGCCTACTTTGGCGAAAGCAGGCATGCTGACAAGGGTTGTCCCCATTGCAATCGCTAACCCGAGCGAAAGTGCTGACTTTTTTAGGAAGCTTCTACGCTTTGTTAAATAAGTTGTACTGTTTTCCATTGTTTACTAACTCCGTATTTCAATATAAAAAATCCAAAAAAAAACGCCCAATATCGAATGAAGGACTAAGAAGTCTTTCAAAGATATTGAGCGTCTTTACTCTTAAACTGTTTGTGTTTGATCGCTACGTCGTTGTAGTCATCTCTATTTAAATCTAATCGTCGTTAATTCGATTTAGTGTTTTGTCTTATTTAATCTAAAGCAAATTATGTGCCAAAAACTATAAGTTATGCTTTAAGTATTTGTTATTTAATAAAAATATATTTATTGATAAGTAGATGATATACACAGTGGGACTATTCCCAGGTATTTAAGTACGCACTTATATAGTGCTTTTCTATCGTTAGGTGCGTTATATTAAATCAACAATTCATTTGCAAGAATTAATGATTTTGCAAGATCTCCAATACGTTGGTTTTTATCCATTGCCATTTTGCGCAATATTTTATAAGCCTCATCCTCATTGATATTTTTATTACTCATTAGAATACCTTTGGCGCGATCGATATCGCGACGCTCTATAAGTTTTGCTTCTGTGTTAGTTAATTTTACCTTCATAGTTTGGCATTTATTAAAGCGCGCCGTTGCTGCCTCAATAATTGGACGGATTCGATGCTTTTCAATGCTATCAACAACAACGCTACTTGCTCCCGCATTGATGGCTTCACTAATCAGCTTGTTTTCGCAGTGGTCTGCAAAGATAATAATAGGTATGGGCGTATTATCTTGAATAAGACGAATTATTTTTAAAAGTGAGTCTTCTGCCTCTTCAATATAAAGAATGACTAAATCTGGTTTTAAAACCAGAATGGATTCATGGATTATATCTTCTGTTGCTAGACTCCGACTTACTTTGTAATCATTTTCGAGTAAATTCTTTTCTAGTGTCGATACCTTTTCTGTTTTTAGAGAGGCGAGTAATATTTTTTGATTCATTTGCTTTAAATAACCTAATTAATTTAGGACGATACATTAAGCAAGCAAACACTGTGCCAGATATACAGTAAAAAAATTTCTAGGCCGAAAAAAGTTTGACTGTTTAACTTCTTCACAACTTCTTTAAATAAAAATGACAATGCATTTAATTGTCGTGGCAAAAAGTTGGTTAGATCCTTCCCTAAATAGGTCAGGAGTGGACACTCTTTTTATTTAGAAAGCTTCAAACAATCTTTAACATTCCCTTGTCTTTAATAAAGGCAATAACTGCATCCACATTATCGCCATCTTTTAGGTTGGTAAACAAATAAGGTTTATCACCGCGCATACGTTTAGTGTCTTTATCCATAACCTTTAGTGATGCGCCCACCATAGGTGCAAGGTCCGTTTTATTAATAATTAATAAGTCAGACTTGGTAATCCCTGGCCCACCTTTTCGTGGGATTTTGTCTCCAGCAGCAACATCAATCACATAGATTGTTAAATCAGATAATTCAGGACTAAACGTAGCACTGAGGTTATCCCCCCCGCTTTCGATAATGACAAAGTCTAAATCTGGGAAACGCTTACATAAGGTATCTACAGCAGATAAATTAATAGAGGCATCTTCACGAATCGCTGTATGCGGACAACCACCTGTTTCTACACCTAAAATACGATCAGCCTCTAAAGCATTGTGTCGCAGTAAAAATTCGGCATCTTCGCGCGTGTAAATATCGTTGGTTACAACCGCCATATTGTATGTTTCTTGCATGCTTTGACACAGCTGGCGTAGTAAAGCCGTTTTACCTGACCCAACGGGACCACCAACACCTATACGTAGTACATTTTTATTGCTCATTTTTTCTATCCTTTAATATGTATGCTCACGACCTAAATAGTCGGCTATATTGTGTTTCATGCTGTGAACTTAAGATTGCCATCATGGGTAATGATGCACCGATTTTTTCGTCCTTTATCTTAAGACTTTCTGCCACAATCTCAGGGATTTGTGGAATTATTTCCGTTAAAACACGTTGTCCATCCGTTTGGCCCAAGGGCACAAGTTTAATCGCCGCGGCAACTTGATTGTCTAACCATGACCAAATAAAACCATTCGCAGCCTGCTCAAGTTCTATGTTCCACTGGCTTGCCGCAAGGGTAAACAAAGTAAGAAAACACAGCTCTTTTTCACGGTATAAGGTATTAGCATCATCCATACCAAGGTCTTTTAGCAAACGCGCAAGCGCTAAGCCTAAGTGATGATCTTCCTCACGCAATTCGTGGGTTTCTCGCTGAGCACGTAACGTTTGATTCCAAACTAAAACAGCTTCAAAATCATCACTTCCCCAACATGCGTATAAACGAGAGAAGATCGGTAGATCAACCCATTTCAAACTTAAATTTAGCGAGTCCAATAGCCAAATTTGTAACGTCTCTTTGTCTTTCACATGACCATTTTCTATTGCTGATTCTAAGCCTTGTGAATATGCAAAAGAACCAACGGGTAAGGTTGGACTACTTAACTGCAAGAGTTTTAATAGACTAAGATTATTAGTCATGCGAATGACTATGTTCGTGTGAATGACCCTGACTATGCGAATGTTCATCATTTGCATGATGGTGATGACCACCACCAGAGTACGCCCCCGATTCTGGCTCAAAAGGTGCATCTTCTGTAGTCACTTCCAACCCTAAACCACGTACCATTTCATCCAATACATGGTCATGCTGATAATGTAATGTTGTAGCATTAATTTGCAGTGGCACATGGCGATTACCCAAGTGATAACAGGCTTTTGCTAATAACAAAGGGTCGTCACATTTTACGGTCGATACAGTTTCGGTGGCTGCTTTGATCTCCACCAAGGTTTTGCCGTCATCACTCAAAATTAAATCACCGTCTTGAAACGTTACTCCCTTCTCAAAAAATAATCCCGCCTCACGACCATCGCTTAAAGTCACTTTTAAACGACTTTTTTCACGCTGATCTTTACCGAGAATTAGTGTTGTCTGTGGCGTAGCTTCTGTTGTAATTTTTTCTTCAAATCTAATCATGGTTTCTAGTGATCGTGGGTCAAAACAAAAAATACCTCTGTGCTAGTGGCAATACATCTGCAGGTTCACAAGTCAAAATCTCACCATCTGCACGTACCTCATAAGTTTGTGAATCCACTTCAATATTTGGCATATAGTTATTGTGAATCAAATCGGATTTTTTAATCGTACGACAGCCTTTAACTGTGCCAATTAAACTATTTAAACCAAGTTGTTCAGCAATGCCACTGCTTATCCCCGCTTTTGATAAGAATGTCATGCGAGTTGCCAAACGTGCTCCACCGTAAGCACCAAACATAGGGCGATAATGTACAGGCTGCGGCGTGGGAATGGATGCATTTGGATCGCCCATTGGCGCGGCAGCAATCATGCCGCCTTTAATAATAATGCTGGGTTTTGCTCCAAAAAAAGCAGGTTTCCATAAAACAATATCCGCCAGTTTACCAACTTCTAACGAACCTACCTCATGTGCCATTCCGTGTGATAAGGCTGGGTTAATTGTGTATTTAGCAATATAGCGCTTAATACGGTTATTGTCATTTTGCTTAGAGTCACCTTTAAGACTTCCACGTTGTATTTTCATTTTATGGGCAGTCTGCCATGTTCGAGTAATTACTTCACCGACGCGACCCATTGCTTGCGAATCAGAAGAAATCATCGAGAACGCACCAAGATCATGCAGAATATCTTCGGCAGCGATAGTTTCACGGCGAATGCGGGACTCAGCAAAAGCAACGTCCTCTGAAATACTCGGGTCAAGGTGATGGCAAACCATCAGCATATCTAAATGTTCATCAACTGTGTTAATCGTATATGGGCGTGTTGGATTGGTAGATGATGGCAATACGTTTAGCTCACCACAAGCTTTGATAATATCTGGGGCATGCCCGCCTCCTGCACCTTCGGTATGAAAAGTGTGGATGGTTCGATTTTTAAAAGCTGCTATCGTGTCTTCCACAAAACCCGACTCATTAAGCGTATCGGTATGAATCGCTACTTGAATATCATGTTCTTCGGCAACATTAAGGCAGTTGTCGATAGATGCAGGTGTTGTTCCCCAGTCTTCGTGTAGCTTTAAGCCGATAACACCTGCTTCGACTTGCTCACGCAAACCTTCTGGCAAACTCGCATTACCTTTACCCATAAAGCCTAAGTTCATAGGAAATTCTTCAGCTGCTTGTAGCATTCGATGTATATTCCACGGCCCAGGCGTACACGTTGTGGCATTTGTGCCTGTTGCTGGCCCTGTTCCACCACCAAGCATAGTGGTTACACCAGACATAAGTGCCTCTTCAATCTGCTGCGGACAAATAAAGTGGATATGCGCATCAATGCCACCGGCAGTAACAATATGACCTTCACCCGCTATTGCTTCGGTGCCAGGGCCAATAATAATTCTAACATCAGGCTGCACATCAGGATTACCTGCTTTGCCAATGCCAGAGATTCGCCCGTTCTTGATGCCAATATCGGCTTTAACAATTCCCCAGTGATCAACAATAAGTGCATTGGTGATAACGACATCCGCTATTTCCGTCGCAACTCGCTGACTTTGCCCCATACCATCACGAATAACTTTTCCTCCACCAAACTTAACTTCGTCACCGTAAGTGGTAAAGTCTTTCTCAACTTCTAGCCAAAGTTCAGTATCCCCCAAACGCAAACGATCACCTGTGGTTGGGCCGTACATTTCAGCATAAGCTTGCCTTGAAATCTTGCTCATTTACTAACCTCCCTGTACTTTATCAATAGCGCCCATAACATCACCACGAAAGCCATAAGCCTTGCGTTCACCTGCATATTCAACCAGTGTGATCGTGCGTGTTTGACCCGGTTCAAAACGTACAGCAGTACCCGCCGCAATATTCAAACGAAAACCTAATGTTTTATCGCGTTCAAACTCAAGTGCATGGTTGGTTTCATAAAAGTGATAGTGTGAACCCACCTGGATGGGACGGTCACCACTATTTGCAACTTTAAGCTCTATCGTTTTTCTGCCCTGATTAAGCTCGATATCAGTTCCTTTGGTAACAATCATTTCTCCGGGTATCATGGTCATGTTTATTCACCTCACACTATTGGATTATGGACAGTAACTAATTTAGTCCCATCAGGAAAAGTTGCCTCAACTTGAACATCATGAATCATTTCAGAAATACCATCCATCACATCACTACGAGTTAGCAAGGTTTGACCATACCCCATTAGTTCGGCAACTGTTTTGCCATCACGAGCACCTTCCATAATTGCAGCACTTATGTAAGCAATAGCTTCAGGATGGTTGAGTTTCACGCCACGTTCTTTACGGCGTTCAGCCAATAAAGCAGCGGTAAAAAGGAGTAGTTTATCTTTTTCTCTGGGTGTTAAGTCCATTGATTATATCCTTAAAATAAAAATAGAAGTGATTTTGACATGGCACCCCCCCCACTTTTTAATACCAACACTAGGTAGACCAGATTCGAGGGTAGCACGCTTCCCGCTTTAAAATATCATTGCGCAAGGCTGACCAAATTAGCTTAAGTGTAGTAGAAACCTGTTCACTATATTGCCCTAAACAACGAGCCACCAAGATATCGTCGATCAAGGTAATTCCTATATGTTGTTCATTGCTAACGGTCTCAATTACAGTACGTGCTTTATCCAGTAATTCCTGTGTCGCCTGCGTCGCTATAAACGTACCAAAACAAGGATGAGTATTTAAACTTGTCGGGCTGTTAAGAGCATTGTTCTCACCGACTGTTAAGCCATCGAGTATTACAGGTTTACCATCACGAAATAATTCAAGCCGGGTGGTAACTTTTCCATTCTCAAAATACTCTTTTGCAGCAGGTCTGCCATGACAATTGATTTCCCACCCCATAAATCTGGCATTTTTTTCAAGCTCAATGCAAGTACTAAGCTGGGAATTTGTATTCTCAAAAAAAATATTTTCCTGAGGAAACCATTCCAGAGCGCAGCCATCAGCAATGCGTAATGACTGAATCTGTCTGGCGAGTTTTCCTAAAGCAGTTGCGCTACCACTACGATAAAACTTTGTAGCACCCGGGGTAGTAATCAACACTTGCGCATTCTCTGTTAGCTTGACATCAATTTGTAACTCATCACCACCCACTACACCGCCGGGAGGATGCAATAAGTAAAGGTGGCATACATCTTCCTCTGGATAAAAAGGACGTTGTATGGTCAGAGGCCCAGACTGGCTACGATGGCAAAGCAAGGTTTTAGCCGTTGCCTGCTTAAAGCCCAAATTTAAATGAGCTTTCCATCCTTGAATTGCATTCGGGTGAGTCATTAGCTGACCCTATTTTTTGGTACGCACTCTTAGCTTTCTAGCTTTCGGCAGATATTTAAATAAATAAAGTCCCGCAAGCATTAAAGTAACGCTAATTCCAGTTGCAGTTGCAAGGTGTAATAAAGAATGTATTACGCTTGAGTGCTCGATACCTGAATGAGCTGATGCTGTTGTGTTTATTGCGCCTGTTAGAGCGGTTAATAATAATGTAACTCCTGTCTTTTTCATTTCAATTTCCTTTTTAATTATAAAAAAACTCTTTAGATCGTTTATTTAGACGGTTAAAAATTTCTGCACGAACTCATCGCTGAGTTCGTTCATTTCACCTGTGGCAACATTTTTACCACGTTCCATAATACAAAAATAATCACCTACACGGCGAGCAAAGGGTAATTTTTGTTCTACGAGCAATACTGTGATACCCATTTCTGTACTAAGCTGGATGATAATATCACCAATCTGGTGCACAATATTGGGCTGTATTCCTTCTGTTGGCTCATCTAGAATTAGCATTTTAGGATCAATAACTAAAGCACGACCAATAGCTAATTGCTGCTGCTGCCCTCCAGATAAATCACCGCCACGCCGTGAGATCATTTCTTTTAAAACTGGAAAAAGCTCAAAGATAAAGTCCGGGATTTTCTTCACCCCGTCTTTGCGAGCGAACAGTCCTAACTCCAGGTTTTCACCCACTGTTAACTGTGGGAATATTTGACGACCTTGAGGTACATAACCTAGCCCAATCCCTGCGCGTTTTTCCGCTATTTTTTTTTGAATCTGCTGGCCATTAAAATTGATAGTGCCGTTTCTGGAGGCTTGCAAACCCATTATGCATTGCAAAAGAGTGGTTTTCCCCACGCCATTACGCCCCATTAAACAGGTGCACTTTCCTTCAACAACAGATAAATTTAAATCCCAAAGAGTATGGCTTTCACCATAAAACTGATTGAGACTACTGACCTGTAGTATTGAGTTTTCTATCGCTTTATTCTCCAAGATATACCTCAATCACGCGCTGATTATTTTGTACTTCATCCATAGTGCCTTCCGCCAAAATACTGCCTTGATGTAATACGCTGACTTTCTTGGCAATGGAGCGAACAAAGTCCATATCATGTTCAACAACAACTACTGAATGTTCGCCAGCCAATGAAGTCAGTAGCTCGCCTGTCTTGTCCATTTCTTGATGAGTCATGCCAGCAACAGGTTCATCCACCAACAATAGTTTGGGGTTTTGCATTAGCAGCATTCCAATCTCTAACCATTGTTTTTGACCATGTGATAATGCACCAGCGCGTTGTTTTGCTTGCGCACTAAGTCCAATCGTTTGCATGACTGTGACAATTCGGTCATGTTGTTCGCTAGAGAGTTTTGCTCTGAAAGTAGTCCAAACGCTTTTATCTCCTGCCATTGCCATTTCAAGGTTTTCAAAAATATTATGATGTTCAAATACCGTTGGCTTTTGAAACTTTCGACCCACACCTGCCTGTGCAATTTCTGGCTCAGTCATTTTTAAAAGATTGATATTTTGACCAAACCACACGGAACCTTTGTCCGGTTTTGTTTTTCCGGTGATGATGTCCATCATGGTGGTTTTACCCGCTCCATTTGGACCAATCATGCAGCGTAGTTCACCTACATCAATATAAAAATTTAGCTCATTGATTGCCTTGAAACCATCAAATGAAACAGTGACATCTTCAACGTAGAGAATTTGACCATGGCTGATATCTACCTCTGAATAATCTTGCTTATTAACAATATCGAATACCTGATCTCGGCGCATTGTTTCACGAAATTTATTTAGTGTATTCATGCTTGTTTCCTCTTTAGCAAACCGACAATACCGTTAGGAAGATAAAGCGTTACCAAAACAAACAGTGCACCCAATGCAAACAACCATGTTTCAGGTGCAACTCCAGTGAGATACGTTTTAGAGTAATTAACAATAAATGCGCCAAGTACTGCGCCATAAAGCGTCGTTCTTCCGCCAATTGCAACCCACACCACTAATTCAATCGAACGAAGCGGTGAAAACTCACCAGGATTAATGATGCCTACTTGAGGCACATATAAAGCACCAGCAACCCCAGCCAGTACGGCGGAAAAAGTGAAGATAGCTAGTTTTACTCGGTCAACTCGATAGCCGATAAATCGTACTCGGTCTTCAGCATCACGAATTGCGACTGCGACTCGACCAAGGCGAGAAACGACAATAGCTCGACAGGATAAATAACCCAGTGCAAGCGCAATAGCTGAGGTAATAAATAGTGCAATTCGTGTGTTATCTGATTGCAAACTAAAACCTAAAATATCTTTAAAATCAGTTAAGCCATTATTGCCACCAAAGCCCATTTCATTACGGAAGAAGGCTAGTAGTAAAGCATAGGTAAGCGCTTGGGTAATGATTGAAAGATAAACACCTGTTACACGAGAACGAAATGCTAAAGCACCAAACACAAAGGCAAGTAAACCCGGAACTAACGCCACCATAATCATGGCAAACCAGAAGTTATCGAAGCCATACCAAAACCACGGGAGTTCTTTCCAATTAAGGAAGACCATAAAATCAGGAAGATCAGGGTTGCCATAAACACCACGATCACCAATCTGTAGCATTAGGTACATGCCTATTGCATAGCCACCAAGTGCAAAGAATGCGCCATGACCAAGGCTTAAAATACCCAAATACCCCCAGACAATATCAACAGATAGCGCCAATAGTGCAAAAGCCAAGTATTTGCCTAATAGGGTGACTGTAAACGTAGAAACATGAAAAGGATTGCTTTCCGGCATCATTAAATTAAGCACAGGAATAGTAATCGCCAAGATAGTCAGCGAAGCTAGAAATATCTGTCCGCCACGGTCGCCTTTTAATAATCTAAACATTTTAAAAGCCTCCCCCTTAAGATTCTGCAGCTCGGCCTTTTTGTGGGAATAGCCCACGAGGTCGCTTTTGAATAAATAAAATAATAAAGACGAGCACCAGTATTTTTGCTAAAACAGCTCCTGCCCAAGGTTCCATAAACTTATTGGCAATACCTAAACTAAAGCCACTAATAAGTGTTCCCCATAAATTGCCTACACCTCCAAATACAACCACCATAAAGGAATCAATAATATAGGCCTGCCCAAGGTTTGGCCCTACGTTGGTTAATTGAGATAAGGCTACACCAGCAATGCCCGCGATGCCTGAACCTAAACCGAAGGTTAGTGCATCGACACGGCTGGCACGAATGCCCATGGCGCGAGCCATGGAGCGATTTTGTGATACGGCGCGAACACTTAAACCAAGTGAAGTCTTTTTGATAATAAGAAATAAGAGGGCAAATACGGCAAGACAGAATATAATAATATAAAGCCGATTGTAAGTGAGTGATAGTGCCGGGTTAATTTCCCAGGAGCCTGACATCCATGCAGGTGTTTCAACCGAACGATTAAGTGGTGAGAAAACAGATCGAACTGCTTGTTGTAAAATCAGGCTAATGCCGAAAGTAGCAAGCAAGGTTTCCAGTGGTCTGCCATATAAGTGTCGTATTACTAGGCGTTCAATTAAAATACCTACAATACCAGATACCATAAAGGCAGCAGGAACAGCAATAACTAATGATAAGCCAATATAATTTGGCATAAGCTGTTGGATCACGTAAGTCGTGTATGCACCAAGCATTATTAGCTCTCCATGCGCCATGTTAATCACACCCATTACGCCAAAAGTAATGGCAAGCCCGATTGCTGCAAGTACCAGCACCGAACCGAGACTTAAGCCAAAAAAAGCAGTATTTACTTTTTCGTAAAAACCCAGTTTTCCATTGATGTTTTCTAGTGCTGCTTGTGAAGCACTAGCAATATCAGTATCGTCACTCGCTTTTAAAACTTCCAGCTGGTTTTTAGTTTCAGAGTTAAGATTGTTGTATAAAGCTTGAATAGCAGCCAGTTGAGTTGCTTTATCGCCTGCTTTTAAATCATTAATGCTAATTAATGTTTCAATTTCAGTACGAACCTTTTTATCTTTTTCAGTTTTAAGGTGTGTTTGTAAACCTGTAATACCTGCCTTGCTTGTTTTCCCATACATCTGTTTAACAGCTTTTAGACGTTTACTTGCATCAGGGTTAGACAGGCTCAGAAGGGAGATAGAAGCACGTAAAATGCCACGTAATTTATTGTTAACTTTAATCTTTTTGAGTTTTGATTTAGCCAAAGTGCCTAGATCATTCTTATCAAGAACACTGGTTAAGGAAAAACCACTGTCATTCTTAATTCCAACAACTGTTGTTTTATCTTCTTTGATATAAAAGAGCCGTGCATTCAGCATCGCCTCTAAAATAGATTGAACGCGCCCATCTTTGGTTGTCACTAGTTTTGCTATTGCCTGTTCTTTTTCCTTGTAGCTTTTTGATTGTAATAGCTCAAGTGCTTGACTGAACGCTTCAGAGTTGGTTTCTTTTTCGGCAAAGCTATTACTTGTAAAGAATAGGCTTAGGAAAAAAATTGAGAGGATGAAAACCCTTCTTTTAGTTGAGAGAAATAACATAAGTATCTACAAATTGGAGTTATAAGAGAGAGATACTGACAGCACCCCTCTCTATTTGCCATATAATTTGAATATGGCACCCCCCCCACTTTTTGAGATCTACTTCACAAAAAGCAAGGGAATGCGGTTATTTAGCAGCTGCTAAACACTTCTTTTCTTTGGTATTGTAGTTGCCACATTTAACTGGGGCAGTCCAATCAGAGATCAGGTCTTTACTGCCTTCAAGGAAGTCAGACCATGCGTCACCTGCGACCTCACCATCCGTTTTCCATACCACATCAAATTGGCCGTCTTCCTGAATTTCACCAATTAGAACAGGCTTAGTTAAGTGATGGTTCTTTAGCATTTTAGCGGTTCCGCCAGTCAAATTTGGCACTTCAATACCAATCATGGCGTCGATCACTTTATCTGTATCAGTTGTTTTCGCTTTCTCAACCGCTTTTACCCACATATTAAAGCCAATTACGTGTGCTTCCATTGGATCGTTGGTTACACGTTTCTTGTCTTTGATGAATGTCTGCCAGGTTTTGATGAACTCTTCATTCTCTTTGCTCTCCACGCTCATGAAATAGTTCCATGCTGCAAGATGACCAACAAGAGGCTTAGTATCTAAACCAGAAAGCTCTTCTTCACCCACCGAGAATGCAACAACTGGAATATCTTCAGATGAAACGCCCTGGTTACCAAGCTCTTTGTAGAAAGGTACATTCGCATCACCATTGATGGTTGAAACAACGGCTGTTTTCTTACCTGCAGAACCAAATTTTTTGACATCAGAAACAATTGACTGCCAATCAGAATGACCAAATGGTGTGTAATTAATCATAATGTCGCTCTCAGCAACACCTTTTGAGATCAAGTAAGCTTTCAGGATTTTATTAGTCGTACGAGGATAAACGTAGTCAGTACCTGCAAGTACCCAGCGTTTAACACCAATTTCATCCATTAAGTAATTAACTGCAGGAATTGCTTGTTGATTTGGAGCTGCACCCGTGTAGAAAATATTTTTAGAGGACTCTTCACCTTCATATTGAACAGGATAGAACATTAAGCCATTAAGCTCTTCGATAACAGGAAGAACAGATTTACGTGATACAGATGTCCAGCATCCGAAAATTGCGTCAACTTTCTCTTTAGAGATGAGTTCGCGGGTTTTCTCTGCAAATAAAGGCCAGTCAGAAGCAGGGTCTACGACAACAGCTTCAAGTTTCTTGCCGAGTAATCCGCCTTTTTTATTCTGTTGCTCAATAAGCATCAACATGGTGTCTTTTAGTGTTGTTTCACTGATTGCCATTGTTCCTGAAAGTGAATGCAAAACACCTACTTTGATAGTGTTTTCTGCAAAGCTTTGCGTGGAAACAAAAGATAGGCTTGCAAAAAGAGCGCTGCCCAGAACTTTTTTAATACTGATATTCATTAATGATATTCTCCGTGAATTATTTGGGTTTGTACGAAAAATACAAAGCAGAAATCGTGCCAAATAATTAATTTTTTTAAATATCATACGCTTAGGATGGGGAAAGGTTTCATAGTGGGATAGCTTGGTGCATTTACAATGAATAATGCACCAAAAAGATGCCTGCAATAAATTGCTATTTACTTTGAGCCAGTAAGTTTAAAATCATGCCTTTTTCAATTTAAGTGAATAACATGAAACCTGATTTTACAATACTACGCTGGGCAGCCTTATTTGAAGGCTCCTCTTTGATTCTTCTATTATTCGTTGCCATGCCGTTGAAATATTATGCTGAAATACCGATGGCTGTGAAAATAGTTGGCCCGATTCACGGAATATTATTCCTAACTTTTCTGGTTTTGTTGTTTTCTCATGCCGCTAAAAGAGAATTAAGTCTTCTTAAGACTATCACGGGCTTCTTTGCATCGTTTATTCCTTTTGGGACTTTTATTTTTAAAGCTAAAGCACTGGGTTAATCTACGTTTTTCCCTAAAGTTTCAGCCTTCGAAATCGAGGCGGCACTTCATCTCGCATGCTTAGCACCCCGTCATCCCCGTGTGTTGTTGGCGGGGATCTTTTATTTTATCTACCAGATTCCCGATAGAAACATTCGGGAATGACGGATCTGGAATATTTGGAATAATAATGAAACAACCCTGTATTTACATTCTAGCAAGCAGGAAAAAAGGTGTTTTATACATAGGTGTAAGTAGCAATCTTGTGCAACGTATTTGGCAGCATAAAAACAAACAAGTAGAAGGATTCACTAAAAAATACAATGTAACTACCTTAGTTTACTACGAATTGTATGAAGATATGGAATCGGCTATCACACGTGAAAAACAACTGAAGAAATGGAATAGGGATTGGAAGATACGGCTAATAGAAAAAGAAAATTCTAATTGGGATGACTTATGGAAGGAAATTCAAGGGTGAAATTTTGTTGATTCGTCATCGAATGTTCTAGCCCTCGTCGTTCCCGGATGTTCCAGCCCCTCGTCATTCCCGAGTGTTTTTATCGGGAATCTGACTAAAGGAATAAAGATTCTCGATAAAAAATTCGGGAATGACAGATATATATTTATAACTTCTTCTGCCAAAACATCGTTTTACCCATTTCTGGGTCAAGCACATACCCATTAAAACCAAATTTAAGATAGGCAGATTTAGCGGCTTCGTTACCTTCCAGAACTTCGAGAGTTATTTTACAACACCCTTTTTCAAGCGCCAGATTTTCCGCTGCTTGCAATAGCATGGTTGCAACACCTTTTCCTCTGCACTTTACGTCGACATAAACATCATGAATATTGAGCAAGGGCTTACAGGCAAAGGTTGAGAAACCCTCTATACAATTAATAAGCCCTGCTGGCTTATCATCATCAAACGCTAAAATCACGGTCGTATCTGAACGCTTGTGAATTTCTTTAGCAAGATTGGCTTTGGTGAATTCAGATAATTCTTCTCCGCTTCCCATAGGGTCTAGAGCATAAAGGTTTAACAGTTGAACCAATGCGCTAGCGTGTGTTGACGTGCTTAAGTCTGCTTGAAGTATTTTAATCATGGGTTTGAATTGTGAATATTATGAGCAAGGTATCGTATGTGAGATTAACTCTATAGGGATTTAAAAACAATAAGACACCTCCCTGGTTTTTTAGAGGTTGTTCATTTTGCTTTTTAAAATGAGCACAATCACTTATTAGTTGCTTGCCGTTACTATTTTTAATGCCTTTGGCACATAAATTGCTTAATCGGTATGTAACTAAGTAATTAACTCTATTAAGCACAAAGGACGTACTCGATGAATGATAGTTCTAAACAAAATCTCGTCTTAATCGGCAACGGCATGGCGGGGATGCGTACCGTTGAAGAATTATTAAAGCTGGAACCTGAAAAATACAATATCACTGTCTTTGGTGATGAGCCTTACGGTAACTACAACCGCATTATGCTGTCGCCTGTGTTGGCTAACGAGAAAACGCTTGAAGAGGTTATGCTCAATGATGATAACTGGTACAAGGAAAATAATGTCCAGTTTGAAAAGGGCAAGAAAGTCACCGAGATAAATCGTAGTAGCAAAACGATTACTGCCGAAGATGGCACGGTTGTCCCTTATGATAGATTGTTGATCGCTACTGGTTCAACTTCGTTTATGTTGCCCCTTCCTGGTGCAGATAGGTACGGCGTGATTGGTTTTCGTGATGTGAAAGATGTCGATACGATGATTGAAGCGGCGGAACATTATAAGAAGGCCGTTGTTATCGGTGGTGGTTTGCTAGGGCTTGAAGCAGCAAATGGTTTAATGAAGCAGGGCATGGATGTGACCGTAGTTCATATCATGGATACCTTAATGGAACGCCAGCTTGATAAGTCAGCAGCGAAAATGTTGCAAAAATCACTTGAAGAGCAAGGTATGAAATTCCTGATGTCTCATGCGACGGATGAAATTTTGGGTGATGAACGCATTACAGGTCTTAAATTTAATGACGGTTCAGAAATTGAAGCTGACTTATTAGTAATGGCAGTCGGCATCAAACCTAATTTTGAACTGGCGCAATCAGCAGGCTTACATTGTGAGCGTGGGATTGTGGTGAGTGACACGATGCAAACCTTCGACCCCAATATTTATTCAGTGGGTGAATGTGTGCAACATCGTGGTGCGACTTATGGATTGGTTGCACCATTATTTGAACAAGCAAAGGTCGCGGCAAATCACTTGGCAGAATTAGGCTATGCACGTTATGAAGGCACGGTGACATCAACCATGTTAAAAGTAACTGGCATTGATTTGTTTTCAGCGGGTGATTTTCATGGTGATGAAGATACTGATGAATTGCTTTTCCACGATGTTGCAAATGGCTCTTATAAAAAATTAATCTTGCGTGATAATGTAATTATTGGTGCCTGTCTCTACGGAGATACTATCGACGGCACCTGGTATTTCCAGATGATGAAAGACGGAACTAATATTTCGGACTTCCGTAATACCATCTTATTTGGTCAGGCACATTTGGGAGATGCAGGTCACGGCGATGAAACCCGTGTTGCGACAATGGCTGATAATGCTGAGATCTGTGGTTGTAACGGTATTTGTAAAGGTGAAATTGTTTCTGCCATTACCGAAAAGAAATTATTTACGCTGGATGATGTACGCGCACATACCAAAGCATCAGCTTCTTGTGGTTCTTGTACTGGCTTAGTTGAATCATTACTGGCACATACGCTAGGTGGTGACTATTCAGAAGCGCCCAGCAAAAAACCAATGTGCGGCTGTACTGAGTTAACCCATGATGAAGTGCGCAATGCGATACGTAAACACGGCTTGAAAAACCACGAAGAAATTCGTCAAACACTTGCCTGGAAAACAGAAGATGGTTGTGCAGTTTGTCGTCAGGCAACTAACTATTACTTGCTATGTGAATACCCTGATTATAACGACCCCGAGTCACGTTTTATTAATGAGCGCGCACACGGAAATATCCAAAAAGACGGTTCTTACTCGGTTGTGCCTCGTATGTTTGGCGGTATGTGTACACCAGCAGACTTACATGCGATTGCCAATGTTGCTGAGAAATTCAAAGTACCAGAAATGAAAGTAACGGGCGGTCAGCGTATTGATATGTTCGGCATTCAAAAAGAAGACTTACCCTCCATGTGGAAGGACTTATCAGAAGCTGGTTTTGTATCAGGTCATGCATATGGTAAAGCAATGCGAACTTGTAAAACCTGTGTTGGTGATTCCTGGTGCCGAATGGGCACACAAGATTCGACTGGCTTGGGTGTAAAATTAGAAGAACTCACCTGGGGTTCTTGGATGCCACATAAATACAAACTAGCTGTTTCAGGTTGCCCGCGTAACTGCGCCGAAGCTACCATCAAAGATTTTGGTGTTGTTTGTGTTGATTCTGGTTATGAACTTCACGTTGGTGGAAACGGCGGTATAAAAGTACGTGTCACTGACTTTCTAACCAAAGTAGATACCGAAGAAGAGGTGCTTGAGTTTGCAGGTGCTTTCGCACAATTCTATCGTGAAGATGCACACTACCTTGAGCGTACTGCACCGTGGATTGAGCGTGTTGGTCTGGATAAAATTAAAGAAGCGATTCTGGATGATCCTGAAAATCGTAAAGTTTTGCATGAGCGTTTCTTAGTATCGCAAAAACCTGCGCAAATTGACCCTTGGAAGAAGCACGCGGATGGTGCAGATGAGCATCAGTTCAACAATATTAAGATAAAAGTTGAAGTATAGCACGGACAAATCCCCTCCCTAACCCTTCCCCTGCTAGGGAGAGGGGATTAAATACTTACAAAATTAACATGGCACCCCCCTCGGTTTTTAGCATCAGCCAAACTAGGAGGGAGTCATAAAGAGAAAAGAGAGATAAAAATGAGTAACTGGTTAGAAATAACAAGCTTGGATTCAATCCCTGTTTTAGGTTCACGTGTAGTAGAAACTGATACCGTAAATATCGCAATCTTCAGAGGCAAAGACGACAACGTCTACGCCATTAAAGATGCCTGTCCACATAAACAAGGCCCATTATCACAAGGCATTATGCACGGTGACTCCGTAACTTGCCCACTGCATAACTGGAAGATTAGTTTGAAATCTGGTGAAGCTTTGGGCGCGGATGAAGGTTGTACCAATGTTTATGATACTAAGATTGAAGACGGCAAAGTTTTCTTGAGCTTGAAATAACAGAGACTGAGTTATGTTATTCGGACGTGGCAAAAAGAACCCCATAAAAATTGCTGACAAGAAAGTCAAAGAGTGGAAATACGCCACCTGTGGCTATTGTTCTACTGGCTGTTCAATTGAAGTGGGTTTAAATGAAGAAGGCAAACCGGTCTCATCACGTGGTGTTGGTGGTGCAGATGTAAACCGTGGCAAACTTTGCTTAAAAGGTATTTTTGAACACGAATTATTTGATTCTTCGGGTCGTGGTACAGAACCTAAAATACGCGATAGCTTTTTGGATGATTGGGAAACCACCGACTGGGATACTGCACTGGATAAAACCTATTCTGAAATCCGTCGCGTGCAAGAAAGATACGGGCGTGATTCTGTAGCTGTGATTTCCACAGGACAAATGCTCACTGAAGAGTTCTATACGCTGGGCAAACTCACTCGCGGGTTAATCGGCACAAACAACTACGATGGCAACACGACTTTGTGTATGGCGTCAGCAGTATCGGGCTATAAACGCTCATTTGGTTCAGATGGTCCGCCCGGTTGTTATGATGATTTTGAGCATACTGATGTGTTAATCGCATGGGGTTCAAACCTGCCTGAGCAACACCCCATTATTTATTGGCGCATGAAAGAAGCGCAAGAAAAAAAAGGCTTCCCGCTTATTGTCGTCGACCCACGTGTCACCATGCTTGCACAAAATGCTGATCGTCATTTAACGATTACGCCCGGCACTGATGTGGTGTTAATGAATGCCATGATGCACGTGATTTTAGATGAAGGTTTGGAAGATCGCAGATACATCGAAGCGAACACAAACGGCATTGAAGAATTAGAAGCAGAAGTCGCAAACTATGACCCTGTTACAGCCGCTAAAATATGTGGCATTGATGAAGATACAATCCGAGCCGTTGCACGCCAATTTGCTAAAGCAAAATCAGCGATGCAAATTTGGACGATGGGAATTAACCAAAGCACGCATGGTTCTGATGGCGTAGTGGGCATTAATAACCTCGCCCTTATTACAGGGAATATCGGAAAACCTGGCGGTACAAGCTTATCCATTACAGGGCAATGTAATGCAATGGGCACGCGCGAATGGTCATCCTGTTCTGGTCTGCCGAATCATCGTTTGTTAGAAAACGAACAGGATCGTGAAGATATAGGTAAATTCTGGAATGTTGACCCTGAATTTTTCCCCAAAAAACGTGGCATGTTTCAGACTGATATTTATCAGGCTATGGAATTAGGGGAAATCAAAGGCTTGTGGCTCATTGCAACCAACCCAATGAGCTCATTGCCTAATACTGCCCGTATACGCAAAGCGATGGAGCAATTAGAGTTTTGCATCATTCAAGATTGTTATGAAGATACCGAGAGTGCACAGTACGGTGATGTTTATCTACCAGCAGGCACATGGGCAGAAAAAGATGGTGTGATGACGAATACCGAACGTCGCATCAACGTGGTTAAACCTGTGATTGCACCACATGGTAATTCAAAGCCTGACTTATGGATCTTTAACCGTATGGCAGAGCGTTTTAACTCTTCACAAAAGAAGAGTGGGAAGGTTAATTTCCCTGAAAAAGCGGCGGATATTTTCTTAGAAATGGGTAAATTATCCGAAGGTCGTTTATCTGATAACTCGGGGATGACTCACGAGTTAATCGAAAAAAACCGTGGTATCCAGTGGCCTTACACTAAGAAACAAGCGGATGCAGGTGAAGCACCAGCAACCGGAGGTGTGCGACTTTATACTGAAGATGGACAGTTTAGATATGCCGATGGTAAAGCTAAATTAATCCCACTTCCCTTTATTGATAACAATGAAGTGCCCGATAACAAGTTCCCCTTCTGGTTGAATACTGGACGTTTAATTGAGCACTGGCATGGTCGTACCAAAACAGGAAAACTGAGCAATAATAATAAATACAGCCCCATTCCTTTTGCTGAAATGAATCCCGATGCCGCCAAAGAGTTGGGGGTGATTGCCGGTGATTATATTCGCCTCGTTTCACCACGTTCAGATGCGATTGTAATGGCGCAATTAACCCATCGTGTGCCAAAAAACATGATTTTTGTACCGTTTCATTTCCATGACTGCGCCAATCGTTTAACGCTAGGTTTATTAGACCCATATTCGCGCCAGCCCGCATATAAGCAATCAGCTGTGCGAATTGAGCGAGTAGCTGATCAACAAGCAGCCGCGCAGATGAGCATGGAGATGCGCACATTTTAGACTTATCTGCTTCTCCCTAGAAAGGAGAGGATTGAGCAGAGGGTAGAGTAGAGATCTGGGAAGATATTATATTCAAACTATCTACCCCCTCTCCCTAAGCCTCCCCCTTCTAGGGAAAGGGGATTAACAACAAACAGAGTTAAAAAAATGTTTCAAGTACGTAAAGACGAACCAAAATATGCATTCTTGCAAGATTCTTCACAAGAGGGCGGCAAGACAGAAAACCGCTATGGAAAATCCATTGAGTTGACTAGCGATGGTGATGCTTTGCGTGACATAAGCTTGAATATTAATAATGATAGTGAAGTTGGCGAAAACCCCAATCGCTATAAACAACACGGTTTTTACTTCACTGCAGACAACTGTATTGCCTGTCACGCCTGTGAAGCAGCTTGTAGTGAAAAAAATGATAACCCCGGACATATCGCCTTCCGTTCTGTGGGCTTTGTTGAAGGTGGAACTTACCCTGATTATCGCCGCCAAAATATTTCAATGGCATGTAACCATTGTGATGACCCCGTTTGTTTAAAAGGTTGTCCAACACGTGCATATACAAAATTTGCAGAATATGGTGCGGTGCTTCAAGACCCCGATATCTGTTTTGGTTGTGGCTATTGCACTTGGGTTTGTCCTTACAACGCACCCCAACTTGACCCCGTTGAAGGCACTGTTTCAAAATGTAATATGTGTGTTGACCGCCTTGAAGTAGGTTTAAAGCCAGCTTGTGTTTCGGCTTGTTTAGGTAGGGCCTTGGAGTTTGGCGTGATTGAAGACACACCAGAAGGGCGTACTCAAGTTGATGTTGAAATCCCCGGATTTCCTGATACCAGCATCACCAACCCTAATATTCGCTTCCAACAAACGAAAACATTAAATCGTGATATGAAGCGGGTTGATTCAACCTCGATCAAATATCACCGCGACGACGATGCGGGAAAGTACCAGCCAGTGCTGGATGAAAAGCACGGAAGAACAAAATATTGGGGCATGAAAACTTTATTAGCATCACATGAAAATGCGCACGTATTATTTACTCTAACAGCACAAGCAGTAATGGGTGCCTTTGTGATGTTGACTATTCTAGGTTCGCTTTTTAGCGTGCCTTTCATTCAAAGCGTACAACAATCATCCGCATTTACTCCACTACTTATCATTATGTTGGTATTAATGGGAGTTGGGTTGTTCAAACTTAATATGCATCTTGGAAAACCGCATCGTTTTTATCGTGGATTTAATAATCTACGACATTCACCTTTAAGTCGTGAAATTGCAGGAGTGACCGTTTTTTTTGTAGGATTGGCTGGATATACTTTTTTCTCGTTATTTGATAATGCTTTCACTCATTTCTTGGTAAGTATGTCAGCTATTTTAGGACTAATCGGCTTTGTAGCAGGCTCATACTATATGTATAAGCTCTATCGTATCAAAGCACGGCCTTTCTGGAATCACTGGCAAACAGGGACAACATTCTATGGTTCAATGCTGAGTTTAGGTGGTTTATTGATGGCTGTAGTTGCCAGTCTCTTTATGGGAAATAGCTACGACTTGATTAAATATTTGTCAACGTTGGTAGCTCTTGGTTTGATAATAGAAGCAGTTGGATTAGTTTTTCATGCTCGAGACTTAAAGAATGGTGCGGGTGAAGGGCAAGCCGCTCATTATGAGCAATCAACCACATTTGGCAAAACTTACTGGTTAAGAAATATTTTGTTAGTACTGAATATTGTATTGGCGGTGATTATTGCAAGCACAAGTCTATCAGGTGTTTTCGGTGTCATTACAGGTTTATTATTTGCGACTTCATTAACCGTAATGGCTTATTTGGGACGTATTATTTTCTATGCATTGGTGATTCCTACAACCATGCCAGGGGCATTCTTCTGGAAGAATAAAGGCTTTATCGAGCATGCCCGTGAATCAGGTTTAGCTGATATGCAACAACTCGGTGTTGCCTATGAAAGACATCATAAATTTGATGTGAAAGAATTGGTACAAACGGTTAAAGACAATTCATTTGCCGATATGTTTGCACAGCTTAAAACTATTCTTTCTGGTAAGTAAAAAGATTATATGGCACCCCCTACTTTTTTTAGTATCAGACAATATCTATTGATTGATTTACAGAGATAGTCCTTGATCCCACTCATTTACCTCACCTGCTAATGGCTGAAAATGTTCAACTGCCAGATCCACAAATGCCCTAACTTTTGCGGATAAATGTCTGCTAGAGGGATAGAGTAAAGATATATCTTGAGCCTTGGGTCGCCACTCATCTAAAATTATTTTAGCTTCTCCCTTTCTAAGTGCATCACCAATAATGAATGTGGGTAAACGGGCAATGCCCATACCATTAATGAGTGCATTACAAATAAGATTACCATTATTGGCAAAAAGTGAACCATCTACCGATACCAGTTGTTTTTTTCCCGCCTTATCTTCAAATGTCCAGCTTTTAACAGAATCACTGTATGCGTATAAAATACACTGGTGAGCCTTAAGATCACTCGGTGTTTTAGGTTCACCGTATTTATCTAAATAAGCGGGGGAAGCACACATTACAAGGTGACAGCTTGTGAGGCGCCTCGCAATGAGCGATGAATCTTTGAGTGTCGCAATTCGTAATGCGAGATCGTAACCTTCTTCTACTAAATCAATCTGACGGTCGTGCAAGGTAATATCGATGTTTACTTTGGGGTATTTTTGTTGGTATTTTGAGAGTAACTTCCCCATGTGTAAAAATCCGAAAGACATGGGTGCATTAATTTTTAATGTGCCACTCGGTTCAGCTGTTAATCCTGAAACGACACATTCAGCTTCTTCAACTGATTCTAGTATTTGCTTTGCCCTTTCATAAAAGGCAGTCCCAGCTTCGGTGGGTGTTAAGCGCCTCGTAGTTCGGTTGAGCAGTCGACCACCAAGATGTGCTTCTAGCTTTGCTAATTGCTTACTTACCGCTCCCTTTGAGAGATTAAGCTGATCTGCAGCGATACTAAGTTGCCCTGCATCAACAATATGGCAGTAGAGTTTCATAGCGTTTAATGTATCCATTATTCAGATCCTGTTAGTCCGCAGTTTCCCATATGGAAACTATAAGTTTATTAATAGGGTATTTATTCCTTCGTGTGCGTTTTCTATACTAAGTCCATCACATCAAACAAGCAATGAGAGAAAATAAAATGAATACAAAGAGCATATTAAAAATCAATTCCAGTGGGCGTCATGACGGTTCAATCACACGACAAGTCTCAGATCTAGTGGTTGATTATTTAAAAGGAAGCAACAATTCGTTAGAAATGATAGATAGAGATGTTGCGGCAGGCTTACCTTTCGTTAATGAAGCGTGGATAAATTCTAATTTCACCGCAGCAGATGAAAGAACGGAAGATCAAAATGAGGTATTAAGCTTTTCAAATAAGTTGGTAGCAGAGTTAGAAAATGCAGATCATATTGTGATTGCATCACCTATTTACAATTTCAATATTCCAGCCACTTTGAAAGCGTGGATTGATTTAATTGCCAGAGCAGGACTTACTTTTCGTTATACAGAAAATGGCCCTGAAGGCCTTTTAAAAAATAAAAAAGCAACAGTGGTCATGGCCTCTGGTGGTGTGCCTATCGGCAGTGAAATGGATATGGCATCTAACTACCTGAGGTTGGCACTGGGATTTGTTGGCATCAGCGATGTAAATATCATTGATGCATCAGCAATTAACTATATGGAAAATGAAAGCTTGCACAGCGCAGAAACGCAAATTGCAGCACTTATTGACTGAAATTTTAACGGAGGAATTTAAAATGACAGTGTTAACACAACAAATAAAACTACAACGAGACAGCTTAACAGAAGGTGGTTTTGCGGGTCTTCGAGAACATCGTATGGTTAAAAGCCCAAAAGCATTTGGTTCATCAGCGAATAATGATGGAAGTTGGCCGGGGATTGGTGATTTTGTTTATTTGGCAGATGCACGCTTTATGCCGCATGGTGAAACGTACATGCATGATCATCATGAAGTAGATGTTATTTCAGTGATGGTTGATGGCAATATTGCTCATCAAGGATCATTGGGACACGGCAAAGATTTGAAGGTTAATGATGTGCAGGTGCAGCGAGCAGGCGGGGAAGGTTTCTCACATAATGAAGTGAATCCAGATGATAAATGGAATCGTATGATTCAATTATGGGTGTTGCCAGAAGAATCTGGGCAACCCTCTAGTTATAAGGTTTACCAACCGAAACAAGGGGTGACGACTAGAATTTATGGAGGTTTTGATGCGAATGATGCATTTCCATCTCATACTCAAATTGATGTAGCGTTGCTAAACGAAGGTGAAAACATTGAATTCAACGGTGAGTTTATTGCCTATATAACGCGTGGTAGCGGCAAGGCAAATGATGAGCTAATCACTGACGGCGATATGATAAGTGGGAATGATCTGGAGTTTACTGCTTCTGGTGATACACAGTTAATCATCATTCAATACATTCATCAGGTGCACTGACATGCTAAAAAATACTAATGAATCTTTCGGCTTGGTAAGTAAATCTTTGCATTGGTCGATGGCAATTATATTGACAGGTTTGTTTGTTGTTGGTCTTTATATGACAGGGCTTGATTACTACGACTCCTTGTATCATACCTTACCCTGGTGGCATAAAAGTTTTGGTTTGCTAACAGTTCTTTTGCTGCTTATAAGATTTGCCTGGAAGCTAAGCAATGCGGAGCCAGAAGCACTTAAAACACATAAAAAATGGGAGATATCCTTAGCCAATATCACCCAGAAATTATTCTATTTTTTGATTCTGCTAATTGGCATTTCAGGCTATTTCATCTCGACCGCGAAAGGCAAAGGGATTGAATTTTTCACCCTGTTTGAAGTCCCGGCAATTACCGCAGAATTAGAGGAAGAGCGTGCTGACTTAATTGGCGGCGCCCATGAATTAATGGCAATACTACTTGCTGTTTTTGTGGTGCTTCATGTGCTCGGAGCACTAAAGCACCACTTTTTAGATAAAGATGAAACGCTAAAAAGAATGACTATAAATAAACACTAAACTATTAATAAACAACTAACCAAAGGATATAAATATGAAAACAATCGTACAAAAAACATTACTGAGCCTATCACTTGCTACTGCACTTTTCGCTTCAGGCAGCATCTTTGCAGATGATTATGTGATTGATAAAAAAGGAGCCCACGCATCCATTCAATTCAAAATCTCTCATCTTGGCTATAGCTGGCTGTGGGGGCGATTTAATGATTTTGAGGGCACCTTTAGCTACGATGAAAAAAATGCAGCCGGGTCAAAAATTGCCGTAACGGTTAACACCAAAAGTGTTGATTCTAATCACGCCGAACGTGACAAACATATACGTAGTGATGACTTTCTGGATGTGAGTAAATTTCCCGAAGCTAAATTTGAAAGCACCAGTTATGTGGAAGGTAGCGATGGTAAAGCAAAGCTAAAAGGAAATTTAACATTACATGGGGTGACAAAAGAAGTAGTGCTTGATATCGCCAAGGTTGGTGCAGGAAAAGATCCATGGGGTGGTTACCGTCGTGGATTTGAAGGCCAGACACGAATCGCATTAAAAGATTTTGGAATAAAGAAAAACCTAGGTCCAGCCTCTGCTGAACTTGATTTATTTATTGCGCTTGAAGGAATTAAGCAGTAACTTTTTCATAAGGAATCTCTGATTAAGTCGATAAGAATTAAGCGAAGAAAAAACCGTCGCTATTTTTCGTGAAGTGAGTCGTAATAGTTATTCTATTGCGGCGATCTTCGCGGAAAATATCGGTTGTTTTAGCAAGCTTAAAATTATTGGACTTGATCAGAGCTTCCTTAAGGGACCTCTGATCAAGTCCCATAAACTCTGGCAACGCCAAATTTTCAGTATCAAGGCATGAGAACTTAGAATGCTTATTGCCTTGTAAGCGAGCATAACGCCGAGGCTGGGAATTTGGCTAAGCCCCGACAGGGCTGGCTTAGAAGGCATCACCTCCGTTGTTATAATTTTTTTGAAGGGAGCGACCATTCTAAAAAATTATGCCTAGGATCTGATGCCTTCTAAGCCAGCAGAATCTTATGGGACTTGTTCAGAGGTCCCTTAATGGGTGATTACATGTGTACAGGCTGATTTCAGCCTGTATTTTTATTTGAATGATCATTAAAAAGAGATAAATATAAACGGTGAATTCTAAAGTAAACGAATGGGAAAATCGCTATCAGACAGGATCAATTGGCTGGGATAGGGGGAGTTCAAGTAATAATTTGAAGTACTGGCTTGATAATGGCTTTTTAATGCCTTGTCGAATTTTAATTCCGGGCTGCGGTAATGGCTACGAAGTAATAAAACTTGCGGAACTTGGCTTTGACGTTGTTGCGATCGATATTGCCCCCACAGCAATTAATAATTTACAAAGCGCTCTTGATAAAAAAGGTTTGAAAGCTGAACTCATTTTGAGTGATTTTTTTAAATGGCAACCGACGCAAAAATTTGATGCAATATTCGAGCAAACTAGTCTATGCGCATTGCCGCCTGAATTGTGGAAACAATACGAGTCACAGCTAACCCATTGGTTAAACCCTCAGGGAAAACTATTTGCACAATTTATACAAACAGGCAAAGAAGGTGGCCCACCGTTTCATTGTGAACTAAATGAAATGTTTGATTTGTTTCCTGAGAATAGATGGCACTGGAGTGAAGAGCATAGTTTGCAGGAAAAAGAGCTTGGAAAAACTGAGATTTTGTATTTATTAAGGAGACCCTGATTAAGTCGGTATTAAAAAGTAGGAGGTGGATTGAAGGCTGGTGGGTAGAGCGGATCAGAAAGCAAATTGTTTACCCTGCAGTTTCCAAGTAGTAATCAAAGAGCAGCACCTATCCAAGCCGCTCCGCGTACACCACTGGAGTCACCATGTATAGGTGGCAATAGTTTTGTATTAATATGATCTGAAAATATATATTGATGCCATATTTTTGGGACATTCTTGTAAAGGCGGCTGATATTTGACATGCCACCACCAAGGACGATGATATCAGGGTCCAGAATGTTAATGATATGGCTTAAACCGCGCGCCATTCGATTTTCATAATTTGTTAGCGCGGTTTCACAAGTTTCATCACCAAGCTCAGCTTTGCTTACAATTTGCTCTGCACTGAGTAATCGTTTTGTTTCCAGATGAAAGTTTTTAGAGAAGCCAGGGCCGGATAACCAAGTCTCGATGCAGCCTTTCTTGCCACAATAACAGTCTATTCCAGGAAGTTCGTTTTGATTCGGCCAAGGCAGGGGATTATGCCCCCATTCCCCCGCAATGGCATTGGAACCTGTTAAGACGGTTTTATCAATGACGATTCCAGCACCTGTTCCGGTACCGATAATCACGCCGAATACAATTTTTGCGTTTTGTCCTGCCCCATCAACCGCTTCTGATAATGCGAAACAATTAGCATCATTGGCAATCGCAATTTCACGATTTAAGTAATCTTCTAGATCTTGCTTAAAAGGTTTGCCGTTTAGGCAAGTTGTATTTGAATTTCTTAGTAGTCCGGTTGTGGGAGAAATAGCTCCCGGAGTGCAAATACCAACAGTTCCTGTTTTCAATAAAGTCGACTCTGTTTTAAGAACCAAATTAGTTATTTCTTGAAGAATTGTTTGGTAGCTGTCTTTTGGGGTTGCAATACGCTGTTGGTGCAGTGTTTCGCCCTTTTCATTCAAGGCGATTATTTCTATTTTAGTGCCACCAAGGTCAATACCAAGTTTCATATTAATTTCTATCTAGAATACGTAAAACTAAAATATAACATAATCCTAGATTCCTCAGTTGAGCGCTTTGAGTAACTCATAAAATACTAAATAACATTAAAAACGATGCTTTCACTCAACTCACTCATAGAATGAAGGTCGCTACAGAATAAATTACGCTACTGTGATGGCGCATGGCTTTGTTGTAACTGTTTGAAAGAGAGTAGCTATTCCGCACATTTACGCCTAGCCATGCGCCACCACAGCAGCACACATTATCCTGCCCAACTGAGGATTCTAGGATAATCAATGGCTTGTATTTAGATTCACATCCTGAATGGCACCCCCCCTACTTTTTTAATGAGCTTGCCGTTTTGTTGTTTAAAACGGACAACTCAGTTATTAGGGTGAAACCGTTTGTATCAGTAAACAGTTATCAAGCTAAATATATGCGTTCATATTTATTCTGCTTCAATTAGCAGTAGCTTAAATATTGGCATTAATTGCTATATCTAATAGTTAAACTCTTAATTATTGTATTTACTCAGGCAAGGTGTGCTTTGTAGATTACAAAAGATGTTTTCTGATACGTTTTTTGAGATTGTCTGCTCGTAGCTTTAGTGATAAATAACGTTTTTGCTCATTTACGCTTAAGCGTCTTTTGTTGTCATGCAGCGTTAATAAATAAGCATTAGCAGTACCTATGTTTTCATTCGCTATTCTAATTTGATTGTTTAGTGGAGAGCCATTTAAAGCTTGCTCAGCTTGAGCTATAAAACTCTCTGCGGTATCCAGACGGTTGCTTTGTAGCGGTGATGAGCTACAGCCAGATAGTTGAAGAATGATAAGAGATGATAAAAAAAATAAGCGGGTAACATTATTCATAGTGTTTTCCTCAATTGGATTTGGGTTGAATTCTTGCATTAAGATGCCATAAATAGAGTATAGATAAAACTGAGAAATACAAAAATGTCAGATATACAACAAATAGTTTGCCCACACTGTCAGGGTGTTAATCGAGTTCCAACACAAAGGCTCAAAGATGATCCACATTGTGGAAAATGTAAGAAAAGTTTATTTACAGGTCAGCCTGTTGAACTTAACGATGCTAATTTTAGCAAAGTGAGTTCAAAGAATTCTTTGCCTGTCGTAGTGGATTTTTGGGCGGAGTGGTGTGGCCCCTGTAAAATGATGGCACCCGCATTTTCTGACGCGGCCAAAGAATTGAAAACTACAGCAGTGCTTGCAAAATTGAATACTGAAACAGCACAGCAAACGGCAGCGCGTTTCGCCATACGTAGTATTCCAACCATGATTGTATTTAAAGGTGGTAAGGAAGTGGCAAGACAGTCGGGAGCAATGAGTAAAGAGCAGATTGTGCAATGGGTAAAATCCGTTAGTTAGGGCCCGCACTTATGCTCAAAGCTTCATTGGCAGTTCTGCTGAGCGGAGTCGAAGCACCCCCCCCACTTTTTAGCATCAGAGCTTCCTTAATAGGTTATTTGCAGCGTTTAAATAATTTCTATAAATGAGATTAAATAAAAAACAATGCATATTATATTAGAATATGCTAATATAGAATTATGCAAAATTGCAGCAACTAGCTAGCAATTGTTTAAAACTTAGGAAATTATAATGAAATTTGAGTACCCAATAGTATCCGTTGCTTCATTGCTGATGTTAGCAAGTATAAGCACGGCTCATGCAGATAGTAATGGAATCGTTTTTCCTCCCGCAGATAATTCACGTATTTTTCAATACCCACCACAGCAACCAGTAGCTCCAATGAGACCTGGTGCTCCTTATGTATTTGGACAGCCCAGTACCGCAACGATGCCTGCACCAAGAATGGCTCCACAAAGATATATGGCAAGACCACCAATGCAACGCAATGCGCCATATGCAATGCCTAATAGGGGTAGATATCCTACTTCTAATGGTACATTCAATAACCGTCGTCAAAATACCCCTTTTCGCAACGGTAACAACAGCAGAGGAAATAATTTTAGTCCTTTTTCTGGGGGCAGCAATCCTATGAATAATATGTTTGGCAATAATGGTAATAACTCAATGCCATTCTTTGGTGGTAGCAATAACTCAATGCCGTTCCTTGGTAATAGTAGCAATAACTCAATGCCGTTCCTTGGTAAT
>Ga0209633_10000796_pt1 | contig 34780 bp, 31 predicted proteins | sample Cruoilmetagenom1_FD_187290 | JGI IMG/M metagenome (GOLD analysis project Ga0209633, IMG submission 187290) | Oil polluted marine microbial communities from Coal Oil Point, Santa Barbara, California, USA - Sample 1 (SPAdes) (version 2) | ecosystem: Environmental > Aquatic > Marine > Oil seeps ...
CCTGCCCTTCGAGGCCATACGGCCGGCTGCCGTCACTCGGCGGTTGGCCGATGCGGCCGACAGCGATCGCCGGGCGCTCCCGGCGCCGATGGAGACGTGGTTCCGGCGGCGGCCCGACCCCCGGTAGCGCGACAATCCCGCGACGATCCCGGCACGATCCCGGCACGATCCCGGCACGATCCTATGGCGGGTGCGGTTAACGATTGATTTAGCCTAGCGCCCCGATACTGGCGGCGGCGAACGGAAGGCACAGGATCGACCGGCGCATGTTGATTCGGCCCCTGAAATCAATGGTTTCGAGCGGGGAGGAGCATTAGGACGGATCCGCTGGCGGGGCCGCCCGGAGATGGTGAAGCTCGTCCTGCTGCTACTGTTCGGCGCGTTGACGATCTGGTTCGCCTTGCGCGGCGTCGAGCCCGGCCACCGCAGCATCGACGAGCTCAACTATCATTTGATGGTGCGGGGCTCTGGGAAAACGGCAACTTCATCATTCTGAACGGCTACCAGGATTTTCCGTCGGCCGCCTTCCTCTGGTCCACGACGGTGGTTCACGATGGCCAACTGATTTCGCAATATCCGGCGCTCTACGCCTTCATCGCGATCCCCTTTTATGCCTTGATCGGCTATCAGGGGCTGTTTCTGCTCAATGCGATCGCCTTCTGCGGTTCGGTCGGGCTGTGCTACCTGACGGCAAACCGCATATTCGAAGACAAAGCCCTGTCTTTGAACGCCAGCCTCGTCTTCGCATTCGCCAGCTATGCTTGGGGATACGCACAAGCGACGTGGCCCCACGCCCTGTCCGGGCTGGCCGTCCTGGCCGCGGTCTATCTGACCCTGCGGTCCTTTCAGGCGACGGCGAAAAGGCAATCGATCGGATGGGCCGCCGCGGCCGGACTAATTGCCGGTCTGGGGATCGGGGTTCGCATCGACACGGTGTTCGTGTTCCCGGCCATCATGTTCGTGCTGCTCTTCGCCAACCCGGTCAGGCGGGCGCCGGCGGCGGCCGTGATCCTCGGCGCGGCACCGCCCCTGGCCGTGGTAGCCGTGATCAACCAGGCCAAATTCGGAATCGCCTCGCCGTTTTCCTACGGATCGGTGTCGGCGAACTGGTCGTCCGGCAGCCCCCTGGGATACCTGCCGTTGGTCGCGCTCGCGCTGGCCGCCGCGGCAGTGCTGTGGCCTTTGTCGCGGCCGGCCGGACGGGCCTTCTACGCGGCGCACCGGTGGAAGGTATCGGGCGCCGTGATCGTGACGGCCGGCGCCATGCTCGCGGTTCCCGAAGTCCGGGCGCTTCTCGCGCAGTTGGCGAACGGCCTCTATAAGCTCGTCATCGACTTCAGGATCCGCGATCTCGGCATCAAGGAGGGCGGCCTCTTCCGGGGGCCCGGCGGCAGCATGATCTACATAGGCGGGCTGAAGAAGACGCTGCTCCAAAGCTGCCCCTACATCGCGGCGCTGTGCATCCCGATCTGGGCGCTGCTGCGCGGACGCAAGAACGCGTTCATGCTAGCCGCGCTGTTGCTTGTTCCGGCGACCTTCGTAGGCGTCTATGCGCGCTTCGCCTGGCATGGCGGCTCCAGCCTCAACATGCGGTATTTCGTGCCGATCCTGCCGTTCGCCGCGATCCTGGCAGCCTATGCCTGGCGCGACCTCGCGGGCCGGGTCGTGGACAGCGGGATCGGCATCCGCATCGGCGCCGCCCTCGCCGCGCTGCTGACCGGCGGCTGGATCTGGTTGCGGTTTTTCACCGCCCTGTCGCTTCCGCAGGAAGAAATGTTGATGCTGACGCTGCCGCTGGTCATCGCGGCGATCGTTCTTGGATTGTCGGTCGCCCACCTCGCGGTCGCGGGACCCACCCGCATCACGATCGCCCGGGCCGCTCAGGCGAGCCTCCTCGTGGCGTTTGCCTGGTCGGCCCTGGTCACCTTCACCTACGACGCGCCGCGCGCCCTTGCAAAACGGGCCACCGACGCGCGGGTCGCCCGCCAGGTCCGCCCCCTGATGGCCCCCGGCGCGGTCGTCGTGACCGACCGCCGCGCGCGTTTCGCCAGCCTTTATGCCAGCGGCGACTTCCGGGTCGCAGCCACCAATCTGGACAGCTTCGCCAGCCTTCGTCCGGTCGTGAAATGGTCGTTCGGCGCCGGCCGGCCAGTCTATGCCTGGTTCACCCAACCGACATGGCAGTTCTTGCGGTCCCGTGGCTACTTCAAATCGATCCGCGTCAAGCCGCTGGCCATAGTAACGGAGAGCATATTCGCCGAGCTGCTTCCGGTAACGCCCGGCACGGCCAATCGGCAAGGCCGGCCCGCGGCCACCAAGTGATCGGCTTGGGCCAAGCCGGGTGATCCCAGCGAGATAGCGCGCGGCGCCGGGGATTGAGTTCACCCGTGCGCTCACGTAGTGAAGGGGCGCGATCGCAATAGGGAGCAACGCGGCCCGTGTCGGCAAACTCGACCCTGTTTTCCCTCACCGACAAGGTCTTCATCGTCACCGGCGCATCGAGCGGGATCGGCCTTGAGATCGCGCGCGGACTGGCGGGCGCGGGCGCAGCGGTGGGCATCAACGGCCGAAACCGCGAACGCCTGGAGGCGTGCTGCGGGGATGTGCCGCGCGCCTTTGCCGTGCCTTTCGACGTCGCCGACCTCGATGCGGCCGGGCGCGCCGTCGACGACGTCATCGAGCGCTTCGGGCGCCTTGACGGTATCGTCTGCAACGCCGCCGCCCGCGACCGCAGATCGCTCGACGAAATCGAGCCCGAGGATTTCCGCGCGCTCCTGGAAACCAACATCGTCGCGCCCTATCAGCTCGCGCGTCTCGCCGCGCGGCACATGCTGACGCAAGGCAGCGGCCGCATCATATTCGTGACCTCGCTGGCAGGCGATTTCGCGCGGCCGGGCGACCCGGCCTATCCCAGCAGCAAGGGCGGGCTGACCGGACTGATGCGCGGGCTGGCGGTCGAGCTTGGGCCACGGGGCATCAACGTCAATGCGATCGCACCCGGGCCGATCTTATCGGATGCGAACAAGCACCTGGACGGCGATCCCGAATGGGACACCATCATCCAGCGCACCATCCCGCTTGCCCGCTGGGGCGAACCGTCGGAGCTGGCCGGCGCGGCGATTTTTCTGGCGTCCAAGGCCAGCACATACGTCAACGGCCACGTCTTGCGGGTCGATGGCGGGGCGAGCGTGCAGTTCCTGTCGTGACCGACGGACCTTGACGGCACTTGCTCTCACCGCACAGGCCGCTGCGGCCAGAGCAATTTCCGTTCGTCGGGCATCACCTGCCGGCGTGAGCGTTTGGAAGTCTCAGCTCCACCCGATCAGGCGGCCGCCGCGCCGCTGCACCAGCGCAGTCGCACCGCGGAACGCTCGCACCACGTCAAATCCGTCCGCCGCCGGCATGACGAACATGGCGGTCGAAAGCGCGTCGGCGAGCGCGGCCGTCGGCGCGCGCACCGAAACGCTGCGGTTGTGGCGCGCGGGCGCGCCCGTGCGCGGGTCGAGGATGTGGCCGAACCGGCCGGCCGCGTCGAACTGGGTTCCGTCGTCGGCCGAGGTCGCCAGCGCCGTATCGCTGAGATCGACGGCCGCGAGCAGACGCTTGCGGCGGCCGGGCGTGGCGATGCCGGCGCGCCAGGGGCGGTCCTTGGAATGCCGACCGAGCGCCCGGATCTCGCCGAGATCAATCAGCGTGTCGCGGACGCCCGCCGCATGCATGACACCGGCGACGCGGTCGGCAATATAGCCTTGGGCGATCCCGTTCAGCGTCAGCGCCATGCCGGAGTGCAGGACGACAGCGGCAGGATCGAACGAAACATTCGCGAAGCCGACGCGTTTCATGACCGCCGCGATCTTGGCCCGGCCGGGCCCCGATCGGTCATCCGGCCGGCGCGCGAAGTGATCGGCATAAAGCCGCCACAAGGGCTGCAGCGTGGGATCGAAGGCACCGCCCGAGGCGACGTGAACCTGCCGCGCGATCGACAGCAGCGCCAATAGATCGGCCGGAGGATCGGCAAGCACGCCGGCGCCGTTTAGCGCCGTCAGAGCACTGTCCTGCCGATAGAGGCTGAAGATGCGCTCCAGCCGGGCGATCTCGGCAAGGCAGTCGGCCACGATCCGCTGCGCCGCCACGCGGTCCCGGTGCGCCACCGTGATGGTCGCCGCCGCGCCCAGAACCACGCCGCGCCACTTGTACCCCGCCGATGGCGGCGCGGCGTCGGGCAACAGCAAGGCGCCCAAGGTAGCGCCGCCTGCGGCCAGCCCGGCTGCGCAGCCGGCGATCCCCAGCGCCCGGCGCCGGCTGATCGGCCGGGCCCCGCGCGATCTGTCAATGTTGCTAGTGGTTTGCATGATCCTTGCCACCATTGGTCTGATGCCCCTTGCCGGATTTCATCGGCATTGCGGGTTTCTTGTCCGAAGTCGCTACTTTGGGCGCCATATCGGGCGCGGCGCCGTGAGGTTTGCGCGACGCGCCGCCGCCATTTCCGTCACCACCGCCCGGGCCATAGCGGGGGGCGGTTCCGGCCTCGCCGAGGATGTATTTGCGGGGGATCTTGTCGAAAGCGACAACATGCCCGCCGAATTTGGCTGCGAATGCCTTGGCGGCTTCGGCGGCTTTGAAGGGCACCGCCTCGGCCGCGCCCATGCCGCCGCGCTTGGTGCTGCCGATCACATAGACCGCTTTCTTCGCATCGATCCAGGTTCCCGGTCCTGGGTCCTCCCATGGCGTACTGGTCATGTCGTTGACGTAGATCGCGGCGATGCGCTTGGGCTCCTCCGGCAACATCGTGAAGGCGATCGTGTCGCGCACCGAGCTGAACCAGACCGGCCCCTTGCGCCCGGCCAGATGGATCTGCCCCTTGGGTCCCCTGTGGTCGGCGACGATCATGCGGCAGTAGTGCCCTGTTGCGTCGCGCGTGAGCTTGGCCGGTTTCGGCGCCTCGGCGATGTCCGCCTCGCCGCATCCGGCAAGCATAAGCGCGGCGCCCGCGAAGACGAGCATCATGATCCGTGATCGTCTCATAGCGACCTCCGCTGAAATGCCAATGCGGCAAGACCGAGCGGCGCAACAATCCAGACGACGAGCGCACCGAGCATGGCGGGCGGCGCTATCCGCACGCTTTCGCTGAGGCCGGCCAGCCCGGCGAAGGTGCTGACGTCGCCGAAGCTTGCGAGGTTGAAGAAACGGTAGATGTCGGCGGGGTTGAGCATCAGCAGCCAGGGCACGGTCGCCGAGCCGATCGTCTGATTGGTATCGGCGGCAAGGATACCGAGCAGCGCCATGTCGAAGACGATCACGAAAAAGAGCCAAAGCCCGATGCCAAGCCCGCCGGCGACCGCACGCTCGCGCGCCACGGCGCTGACCAAGGTGCCGACGGCGGCGAAGGCCGCGCCCAACAGGATCGAAGACCCGACCATGGCCAGGTACGGCGCCCAGCCGCCGGCGCCGCTTTCCTGCGTCAGGCCGACGACGAGCCCCGTGGCGCCGTAGCCGACAAGGGTGGCGAAGGCCAGGATCGCGGTGTGGCCGAGGAACTTGCCGAGCACGATCTGCCAGCGCGCGACAGGATAGGAGAGCAAGAGCAAGAGCGTGCCGCGCTCGGCCTCGCCGGCGATGCCGTCGAACGTGAGGATCAGCGCGATCAGCGGTAGCAGGAAGATCGACAGGCTCGACAGGCTGACCACGGTCACGGCAAGCGCGCTGGCCTTCACCGTGCCGGCCGGCGTGCTGCCGAGAAAGGCCAGGGTAAGCGCGAGCGCCGCCAGAACCAGCGTGGTGGCCAGCACCCAGCGGTTCCGCACACCCTCGCGGATCTCGCGGCCGGCGATCGTGACGACGGCGTTCATGGCCTCGTCCTCCCGTCGCTCTCGATATCCCCGGCGCCATCGCGGGCGCCATCGCCATGGTCTGGGCCGCGATAATGCGCGTAGATGTCCTCAAGATGCGGCGGGCGGACCTCGACCGTGTCGACCGCCTCGAGCGCGCCGACGCGCCGCAGGATCGCGACATGCTTGTCCGGCGCGCAGAACAGCTCGACGCTTTGGCCGTTGACGGGGCGGACCTCCGCCATATCGCCGACCGCCTTCGCCAGCGCCGCATGCGCGTCCGGCCCCGCCTTCACGCGGATGCGCACCGGCAGCGCGCTTGCCCTTCGCAGCTCGTCGATGGTTCCGCACGCCACCATCCGGCCTTCGCGAAGGAAGGTGATCCGGTCGGCCGCCTCCTCGAAATCGACCAGCGCGTGGGAGGATAGCAGGATCGTGGCGCCCGCTTGCCGGCGTTCCTCGATCAAGCTGCGGAACTGCCGGCGCGCATCCGGATCGAGGCCGCTGGTCGGCTCGTCGAGCACCAGCAGCTTGGGCTCGCCGAGCAGCATTTGGGCCAGACCGAGCCGCTGACGCATGCCCTTGGAGTACGTCTTCACCCGGCGCCGGCCGGCGTCGCCCAGCCCCACCTGTTCGAGCAGATCGGTGCATTGACCGAGCGGCACGCGTTTGAGGCGCGCGTAGTAGCGCAAAAGCTCGATGCCGGTCAGGTTGCCCGCGAATGTGACGTTCTCGGGAAGGAAGCCGATGGCGCTGCGCAGCCCCACCGCGCGTTTGCTGTGCGGCGGGGCACCAAAGACGCTGACAGTGCCGCTGCTCGGCCGGACGAGGCCGAGAATGATCTTGAACAGCGTCGTCTTGCCCGCGCCGTTGTGACCCGCGAGCGCCATGAATTCGCCCGGCTCGATCGTCAGGTCGACGTCTTCCAGCGCGGTGACCGCACCGTAGCGTTTAGCGATTTTCTCCAGCCTGACGGGCGCTTCGGTCATTGCCGCCCTCCTGCGAACACCGGCAGCCTCGGCCGCGGCGGCGCCATCAGCGGGGCGCTGTCGACCACGCCGCCCGGATAGAGCGCCGGAAAGCGCGACTGCGCCCAGCGCAGCATCGTCGCCGCCGGGCTGTTCAGCAGGATCTTGGCGGAAGGATGCGCCCAGACGATGCGGTCGACCATGCTGTTCGGCCGGTAGGCGGCATCGGCGATCCCGTCGCCGTTGAGATCGAATCCGGTATTGTCGCTCCAGTAATTGCCGCGCCCGCCGCGCGACCAGTCGAGCGCGCGGGTGCCGACATATTTGACCTGATGCCGGTTGCCGATGAAGGCGTTGCCCGAAATGTCGTTGCGCTCCGAGCCGGCGGTGAAATGGATGCCGATCCGGCAGCCGGAGAAGACATTGCCCCGGTAGCGGTTGCGGTTGGCGTTGTAGATGAAAACGCATTTCTCCGGCCCGCCGGTGACGATGTTGCCGTCAATGGTCGACCGGTTGGCGTAGTTGAACAGAAACCCATGCTCGCGGTCGTTCCGCGACAGGTTCCCGGTCACCGTGAGGCGGTGTGAGAACATGATCGCGTAGCCGATCGCGTTGTTGGCCGAGATGTTGCCGGCGACCACCGAGCGGTTCGTGTACATGTAGTGAATGGCAAAGCGCAGGTCGCGCAGGCGGTTGCCGCGAAAGACATTGTTGCGGCTGGTATCGGTGAAGATACCGTCGCGGCCGTAGCGGATATCGTTGCCGATCACCTGCGAGCCCGGCGTGCGCCAAAGCTGGATGCCGTTGCCGCGGTCGTTTTCGCGCAGATCGCGGCGGCCGATGATCACATTCGCGCGGACCATCGCGTTCCTCGGCCCCAGCAGGTAGACGCCGAAGAGATTGCCGGTCAGCCGGTTGCGTTCGACGAGCGCGTCATGCGCGGTCTCGGTCAGGAAGATGCCGGCGTTCATCTTGTTGAGGCTCGCGCCCGAGCCCCGCACGATGAGACCGCGAACCGTGACCTTGGGGGCCGTCACGGTGATGACGTTGCCCTTGGCGCCGCCATCGATGATGGCGCCTGGCGCGCCTTCGAGCACGATCGGGCGATCGATGACGACTGGACCGGCATGGACACCGGCTTTCACCAACACCCGGTCTCCCGGCTTCGTGGCGGCGAGCATGGCCACGAGCCGCCCGCCGCCCGGTTCGACCTCGACCGTCGCCGCGCGCGCGCCACCTGCCCAGCCGATCCCGGCCGCCCCGGCGAAAGCCAGGGCGGTGAGGAGCGAAGGGACGATGGCGCGACGCGGCGACATGACCGAAGGGTCCTTTCTTAGCCGACCGCGCTAGGCGCTGCGCGGCTCGACCAGCATCCGGCCGCGCATCTCCATGTGGAGCGCGTGGCAGAACCACTGGCAATAGAACCAGTGAACGCCCGGTCGGTCGGCCTTGAAGGTGACGGAAGCCGTCGCCTGTGGGCCGATCTCGAAGGCGATGCCGTAGTTCGCAACCGTAAGACCATGCGTCAGATCTTCGACATCGTCGAGGTTGGTGATGATCAACGTGACCTCATCGCCCTGCTTCACGGTGAACTTCTCCATCCCGAAGTTGGGCGCCTGCGAGGTCATGTAGACCCGCACCTTGTTGCCCTTGCGGACGAGCTTGTTGTCCTCCTCGAGCTCAACGCCGTCCTCCTTGGCCCACTTGCGTGCCTCCTCGAAGATCGGATCGGTGCGCTCGTACGTGTTGCGCGGATTGACCTTCGAGCGGTGAACGATGATGCAATCATGCGGCTCGGCGAAGGTCGGGCCGTCATGGACCACCCTCATCTTGGACCCGGAGAGATCGATCAACTGCTCGTTCTCCGGCTTCAGCGGGCCGACATTGATGTAACGGTCCTTGGAGAACTTGTTGAGCGATACCAGCCATTTGCCGTCCGCCTCTTTGGTTTCACCCATCGAGGTGTGGTTGTGGCCGGGCTGGTAATGGACATCGACCTTGTCGACGACCGGGTTCACCTTCTTGCCCTTGTAGGCTTCGAGTGCCTTCTTGATGTCCCACTTGGCGACCTGGCTGTCGAGGAACAGCGTCGTATAGGCGAAGCCCTTATTGTCGAACGCCGTGTGCAGTGGACCGAGGCCGAGCTTGGGCTCGGCGACGACCGTGTCGCGCGGCTTGATCTTGTCGTCGAACAGAGCGTCGAGCTTGGTCACGTCGAGCACGGTGACCGTCGGCGACAGCTTGCCGGCGATCATGATATGCCGGCCGTCGGGCGCCGCATTGACACCGTGCGGGCTCTTGCCGACCGGAATGTAGCGCGTATAGGGCGAGCCCTTGCGGCCGTCGAGCACCGGGACACCCTTCATCATCCGCGCCTTGCCGGCCTTCACCGCGTCCTCGATCCGCTTGATGTTGAAGACCACGACCCAGTCCATCTCGGCCTTGGTCATCTCGGCCAGCGTCACCCCTTCCTCGGAGTTGTAGCAGGTCGAGAAGGCGTACTTGCCCTGGTAGTCGGCATCGACGTTGTCGAGGTTGCCGTCGACGATTACCTGCCAGGCCACATTCATCTTCTCGCCGTCGACGGCGGAGAAGACGGCGTGGTACTTGCCGGGCTCGTCGAGGATCTTGCCGTCATTGGGCAGCGGCACCCGATGCTCGCCATTGGCGAAGACATAGCCGGTCTTGGGATACTTCTGCGGCCGCATGCCGTGGATGTCCGAAGCGTTCGGGATCTCGACCATCTTGTCGACCTTCATCACATCGCAGCGGATGCGGGCAACGCGCGTATTGGCCTTGTCGTTGATCCAGAGGTAACGGCCGTCATACGTCCCGTCAGTGAAGGACATATGCGGGTGGTGGGCATCTCCGTTCAGGAAAACCCCGCCCTTGTCCTTCAGGAATTCCTTGGTCTCCGGCAGCATGCCGTCGCGCATGATCTTGAGTGATTCATTCGTTTGGCCCCAACCGGTGGCGCTGCAGCGGTTGAAGACCGGAATGCGCATCAGCTCGCGCATCGACGGTATGCCGAGGATGCGCACCTCACCGCACTGGCCGCTCGACCAGAAACCGTAATACTCGTCGAGCTGACCGGGCGCCACCACACCGGCGCCGGCCGCGGCTGCGGCGGCTGGCGTCGCACCCCCAAGCGTGGGTCCGGTAAGCGTACCGACACCAGTCGCTGCGCCAATGCCGGCAAGCGCGGCCACCTTGGCCGTTCCACCGATAACACCGCGGCGGCTAACGCCGTCTTCTTCTGAGCAATCCTGTTGGTCTTTGTCTTCGGTTGACATTCGTTTCACTCCTTCTTCGAAACCGTTGGCGTCCTGACTTCATGAGATGCCGCGCGGGCGTGATCACACCGGCGCGGCGCCGCATTCCTTTGGCTTGCCGGCCTTTGGCTTGCCGGCCTTTGGCTTGCTGGTGGCGTTCGCCGCGACGGCGGCCGCGATCGCTTCGGGTTTGGAGGCCCGGGCCTGGCGGCGCTCGCGGCGCTGGCGGCGCTCGACCATGACCGGGCACAGATGATCGTCGTAGTAGACCTGCTGGCAGTGCAGGCAATAGAGGCATTCGTTCGGGTTGATCTGACCCGTCGGATGGATGGCCTGGACCATGCACTGCTTGGCGCAGGTCTGGCACGGCGAGCCGCATTCCTTGTAGCGCCGCAGCCATTCGAACATGCGCAACCGCCCGGGCAGGGCCAATGCGGCGCCTAGAGGGCAGAGATAGCGGCAAAAGAAGCGTTCAACGAAAAGACCCGCCACCAGCAGCGCGACCGCGAAGGCCACAAACCACCACTCGCGCATGAAACGGAGAATGACCGCGGTTTTGAAGGGCTCGATCTCGGAGGCCTGCTCGGCCACCGTCAGCGAGTAGAGCGAGAGCCCCAGGAGCCCCATGAAGATCATGTATTTGAGCGGCCAGAGCCGTTCGTGCAGGCCCCAGGGCAGCTGGTATTGCGGAACCTTGAGCGCCTTGGCCGCGCGGTTCAGCAGCTCCTGCAATGCGCCGAACGGGCACAACCAGCCGCAATAGGGCCCGCGTCCCCAGAACGGCAATGAGCCCGCCACCGAACACCATAAGATGAACGTCATCGGCTCGGTCAGGAAGTACTCCCACTTAAAGCCCGTCAGCAGCGCGTTGGAAAAAGTCAGCACATTCACCACCGAGAGCTGGGCTTGGGCGTGGAAGCCCAGATAAAGCGTGGTGAATGTGAGAAAGCCGAGCCGGATCCAATCGAGCCGCTTGGCGTTCTGTACCACCCAGTTCTGGAAGAAGAAGATCGCGGTGAGGATGCCGAGCGCGACGAGCAGGATGGCGATGTCGACCGTCTTGCGCTGCCACAGCCGCTTCCAAAGGGGCGAACCCGCCGGACCGATGGCCGCCGCCGCTGGCTGCTTTGGCGCGGCCTTCGCCTGCACCGGTGCCGCGGCGAGGAAATATTTGCGCGGCGGCTTGTAGCCGAGATCGAAGGTCAGGAACGCCTTTTTCAGCGGCGCCACTTCGCGCGCCACCAGGAGCTGGATCCGCCAAGGCTGGTCGGCCCGAAAACCGCTCTTGGGCTCGATGCGGAAAAGCGCCACCTCGCGGAAGCGCGGCGCCCCCTCGGCAAGGATGTCGGCGAGGCGCTTGTGGTGCTTGTCGCGAAACCGCACGCTGATGTCGCGCTGGATGAGCTGGATGCGGTCGAAGATGCCGCCCCGCACATAGCCCGATCCCTTGAAGGAATAGAGCCCGTTGCCGGCGAGCAGGATCGCCTGCTGGCCGGGCTTCAGGCGCTTCAGCAAGTTCTTGTATTCTTCCTCGCCCAGCACGCTGCGTCCCACGGACGGGATCGAGACCAAGGCCGCATAGAGCTCGATGAAGGTATCGCGGGGCTTGGCCTCACCCGGTGGCACCATCGCCTCCGGATGACCCGTCTTGGCGTAGGCGGCGTTTATCTGGCTGACCTTCAGACGCAGCCGGCGCACCGAACCATCGCCCAGCAGCGCCAGCCAGTCCTGGATGGTGGTCTGGGCGGGGTCGATCTTGAGCGGCGGCGCCGCGGCGGCCGTGTCCTTTTGGCCCGAAAGCATCCGCGCCACCTTCACAGCCGAGCGGATGATCGTGTCGTCGATCACCATGATGGTGACCGTGGCGCCGCTGACGATATCGACGCTGCGGGTATTGCCGGCAGTTGCCCGCGCGAGCGCATAGGCGTCCTTGCCGACATAGCCCTTGATGAAATCGTGGACCTTGGCCTCAGGAATGCCGACGAGGACGATCGGCTCGGCATGCCACACCATCTTCAGGCCGGTGATCACTCCCTTCGGGTCAATGCCGATCAGGATCTCGATCGGCTTGCCCGAATAACCGATCGCGTTGACCCAATCGGAATTGAGGAACACATGCCCAACCGCCTTGCCGCCGGCATCGAGGAGCGGGATCACGGCCGGATTGCCTTGCGGCGGGCCAAAGGTTTCAGCCTTGGGATGAAACGTCTTGGGCTGCTCCTTGGCCACAAACTGATCCAGCGTGGAGGCCGCCCGCGCGACCGACGCCGCACCGGCCAGCACAAAGGCCGCCACCAGCACGACCAACACTGCCCGCACGGCGCCCACCGCCGCACATAGCGCCTTGATCGATCCGTCATTTATCGCGCCGACAGCCGATCTATGCTGCATAGCAACCGTCCAATATTAGCCACTTTAGGGAAAGCTTATCTCGTCTTGTTGCCCTGCAGCATAGAACTGAGGGCGGGATTCGGTATGACCTATGTCAACCGCCGCAAGAACGTCAAGCAAATCCGCTCGGCCATTGCGGTCGGGGCGGCATCGGCTGCCAGGCTGGGCGCAGGAGCCCACTGCTGACCGGCTCATCCAGCCTGAAATTGCCGGGCCTTATACCGCCGGTTCAGTCATCGGCGCTTGAGGCGAGCCGGATGTCTTCGCGGGCCGTCCGCCGGCGGCGGGATAGCAGCCGAGCAGCTTCGCTATGGCCGGCAGCGCCTCCTCGGCGCGGAGGTTCAGCACCAGGTCGCCGGGCAAAGTCGGCGGCGCCGCGCTGCCCAGATTGAGGAATATCACCTTGGCGCCCTGGGCGCGGGCACGCGCGAGCAAGGCGGCGGCCGACGAAATCGCCATCTGCGAGCCGACCACCAGGACGACGCCGCACGAAATCGCCGCCGCATCGGCGCTCTCCCAAGCCCGCGTCGGTACGTTCTCGCCCATCGCAATCACCGCCGGCTTGAGCAGGCCGCCACATTCCCGGCAGGCAAGATCGAACTTGCTCCACAACCCTGCCGGTGGCCAGTCGCTGGCTTTGCCGCAGCCCAGGCAACGGACCTGGTCGATGCGGCCGTGCAGCTCGATGACATTGCCGGCGCCGGCCCCCTGATGCAGTCGGTCGACGTTCTGGGTCACCGTCATCTCCAGCCAGTCCTCACGCTCCATCGCGGCGAGGGCGCGATGGCCGGCATTGGGGGCCGCGGCCGCGGCAACCTCGCGGAAATGACCGCAGGCATCCCAGTAGAGTTGTCGGCAGCGTTGCGATTCCAGGAAGCGCTCATAGGCATAGGTGCTGATCGGGATCTGCGGGTCGAGCCAGGCGCCCGAAGCGTAGTCGGGAATTGTCCGGCGTCGTTCAGCCGGTCGGCGGGAGTGGAATAGCTCGTGACGACCTGCTTTGGTTCCAGCCGGTAGGACGCGCGAAGCTGGATCACTGCCGCGCCGAAGCGCTTTTCTTCGAGCGCGATGTAGCCGAGGCCTTTGCGTGAGAGATGCGCCCGGGCATGCTGGCGGAGGATCGTCTCAAAGGCGGTTTTCGCGCGAGCACGCCGGCCCTGCAAGAGATCAAGCCAGGCGAGCGCTTCATCGACGCGCCAGCGCTCGGCAGGCGGCGCCGCCGCGCGGGCGCGGTCAAATTGGGACTGTGCAACGGCATAGCATTTGGCCGCGGCGTGATCCCAGCCGAGCAAGTAGGCGGTGCGGTATCCGGCATCCGGGTGCATCGGCAAATGGCGACAGAACCAGCCGATTCGCTATGCAGATCGAAGCGTGGCGGATCCTGCCCTAGTGGCCATCCGAACCCGTGTTGACGGCAAAGTGACGGTGACCGTCGTGCCTTCCCCCGGGGCGCTTTCGATCGACATCTTGCCACCAAGCAATTCGGCCAATGATTTGACCAAGGGCAGGCCAAGTCCCGTGCCCTCATAGGCACGCGCCAGCCGGTTGTCGATTTGGCGGAACGGAGTCAACGCGATCGGGATATCCTCGGCGCGCATACCGATGCCGGTATCCGTAACGCGAAGGGCAAAGCGGCCATCCGTGGCGATTTCGGCGCTGGCGCCAACCCGGCCCCCTGGCGGCGTGAACTTGACCGCATTCGAAAGCAGGTTGATCACAATCTGCTTGAACCTGCGCTGATCGGCCTCGACCAGTGGCAGACCCTCCGGCAAATCAAGGTCCAAAGCGACTTCTCCGTCGCGGGCCCGGTCGCGGACAAGATCGACGCAGCCCTTGATCGCGGCCACGGGATCAAGGGCCTCCTCGGTCATCTCGACATTCCCGGTCTCGATCCGAGAGATGTCGAGGATGTCATTGATGACCTGCAGCAGGTGGTGGCCGCTGCGGTTGATATCGACGGCATAGGCCGCATAGCGCTCGTCGAGGTCGCCAAAAGCGCGGCCGGTCATCAATTCGGAGAAGCCGATCACGGCATTGAGCGGCGTGTGCAGCTCATGGCGCATATTGGTGAGAAACTCGGACTTTGTACGGTTGGCGGTCTCGGCCTCGTCCTTGGCCCGCTCCAGCTCGACCGTGCGCGCGCGAACCTGCCGCTCGAGGATATCGTTTTGCTGTTCAACGGCGCGCCGCGCATCTCTATTCGTCCGCATGTAACCATCCACCGAACGCGCGAGATCACCGATTTCATCACCGCGACCAAGCAGATCCGGGGCGGGATTTTCCTGCTGCTCGGACGAAACAACCCGGTGCAACCGCCGCAACGGGTTCAGAACCTGGCGCCCCACCATCAGCATCGCGATCATCACGGCCACGAGTACGGTGAGCACCGTTGTCAGTGCCTGCCATCCCAGATACGCCCGCAGATCGCCCGTCATATGGCTCGTGTCCACACGCGCCACGATATAATGAGGCGCCGTAGGCGTGCCGCGCCGCAAAACGATTTCGATCCGCGTGGCCCCACGCCTGACGACCGGCGGCGCATCGTCGCCGGAAGCCAAAGCCGCCCGGCCGGGCCGCTTCAGCACAGAGGGTCGGGTGAGCGGCTTCTCCCCTATGCTGTGCAACAATTTGCCGCCGCGATGGAAGATCGCAATGCCTTTGATATTGGTTCCGGCGAGGATCTGTTCGCCCAGCGCGCCGAATTCAAGCGGCGCGGTGTCGGGTGCGGCAAGGCGCGACAGCGTTTCGATGATCGTGCGCACTTCACCGGTAAGCACGGAAAGCTGACGCGCCTCGCGATCCCGATAGCTGGGAACCGCAAAGATCGCCTGGGTGACAAGAATGCCCAGGAAAAGCACTACGGCGACCTGCCAGACGATGCGGCTGCGTAGCAGTTTTTTAAGGTTCTGGAATTCCAACGGGCAGTCCCATACCGGCAAGACCGATCCGCGTGCAGACGGACGTCCTCACACTTCGGCGCGATGGCAATAGCACGGTACATTTTGAGAAAGCCCTAATTCGCCGGCTCGGCCGCCGGATGGGCCTGCTTTCCGCGCATCAGGCTGCCGCCAGTCTCGCGGATATGCCCGACTTTCCAATCTAGACGTCAGCAACCTCGGCCGGCCGCCAATCGACGGTCACGTCATCGGGCGGCACCGCGGCGAGCAGGGTCTTGGTATAGGCATGCTGCGGCCGCGAAAAGACCGTCTCGGTCGCGCCCGCCTCGACGACGTCGCCTTTGTGCATGACCAGAACCCGGCTGCACAGATATCGCACCACCGCAAGATCGTGGCTGATGAAGAGCAGCGCGATATCGCTCTCCTCGCGCAGGCGCAGCAGCAGATTCAGGATCTGGGCCTGGACCGAGACGTCGAGGCCGGAGACGATCTCGTCGGCGACCAGCACCTTGGGCGCGGTGGACAGCGCGCGGGCGATATTGACGCGCTGACGCTGGCCGCCGGAAAGCTGCGATGGGTAGCGATCCAGCATGTCGACCGGCAATCCCGCGTGACCGAGCAATTCCCTGGCCCGCGCCAGGCGTTCGGGCCAGCGCATCGGCTGACGACCCGATTCAAGCGGCTGGGTGACCAGGCGGCCGACCCGGCGGCGCGGGTTGAGCGCCGATTGCGGGTCCTGGAAGATCATCTGGATCGCGCGCACGCGCAGACCTGCATGACGCGAGAACGGACCGGTCACGTCGGTACCGTCGATTTCGATGCGCCCGGCGCTGGGGGTTTCGAGCCCCATCAACAGACGGGCCACCGTCGATTTGCCGCTGCCGCTTTCCCCGACAATGCCGACGAATTCGCCGGCGCGCAGCTCGAAGCTAACGTTGCGGACTGCCTCGACCGCACTGCGCCGGCCGCCCAGCATGGTGCACCGGCCGCGATAGGTCTTGCCGAGCGCCTCGACCCGCATGAGCGGGCTTTCCGTTCCATCGGGTGCCTGGCCGCCGATGGTGTGCGCCAATCCCTCACGAGCCGCGAGGTCGGCGCCGAGACAGCGGCCGGCGGCGCGCACCCAGCGGCCAGGCTCGGCCTCGCCGAGCGCTGTTCGGTACCCGGCGCAGGCGGGGTCGGCGACCGGGCAGCGCGGCGCAAAGCGGCAGCCCGGAAGGCCTGCATAGGCCGTCAGGCCAGGCATATGCTCGGGCAGCGACAGCAGCTTGCGCGGCGCGCCGGTGAGGTTCGGATTGGCGAGCTCCAGGCTGGCTGTATAGGGGTGGCCCGGAGCTGCGAACACCGCGCGGGCGGGTCCGCGCTCGACGATCTCGCCGGCATACATGACGATAATCTCGTCGCAGATCTGGGCCGCCAGGCGCAGATCGTGGGTGATGAACATCAGCGCCGTTGCGTGCCGCGCCCGCATCTCGCCAATCACGCCCATAATGTGCGCCTGCGTGACGACGTCGAGCGCGGTGGTCGGCTCGTCGGCGATGATCAGCTTGGGCTCGCCGGCGAAGGCCATGGCGATCAGCACGCGCTGGCACATGCTGCCAGAAAGTTGGTGCGGATACTTGTGCAGCAGATCAGCCGGATCGGGCAAATGCACGTCATCGAGATGAGCAATCGCCCGCGCCCGGCGCTCGGCGGCGCCGCCAACGCCGAGCCGCCGCAGATGCTCGTCGAACAGCGTGCCGATCGAGCGCACCGGGTTCAGCGAGGTCAGCGGATGCTGGGGAATGAAGGTGATGTCCTTGCCGAGGAGCGCCTGGCGGCCGCTCGTCAGCAGGGTCATGCCGCTCGCCGAAGCCGCCGAGGCCCAGCGCCTGCTGGAGCACGGCACCAACAGCCGCGGCCGCATCGTGCTCACCATGCCTTGAGTATGTTCCGACCGGCCGGCAACGTGTCGCGGCTTGCGCCTGCCGGCCGCAGGCCCCCAATATACGCCCCGCTTCGAACCGGAATGGCGCTAGGCGGAGACCCAAGAGCCCATGTTGAGTCCATGAGCAAGGACGGCGGATACCGCGTCGGGATCGATATCGGCGGCACGTTCACGGACATCGTCCTGAGCGGCCCCGATGGCGCGCGCCCAAACCGCCGCCTGCAAGACGGCCGAAGCCGCGTTCGAGAAGCTGGTTGGCAAATACGGCTCGGAGACCTTCCGGCGCCTGCTGGACGATCTGCACGACCACGCCGAACGCGTCATGCGGGCCGAGATCGCAGCCCTGCCCGACGGGCAATGGTCGTTCACCGACTATCTCGACGGGCTCGGCGAAGACCCCGAGCCGCTGCCGCTTGCTGTCTCGATCGCGATCGAGGGCGAGCGCATGACGGTCGAATGGGCCGGCTCGGCGCCGCAGGTCCCGGGGGCGATCAATTGCCCCTCGCCCTTCGCCAAATCGGCGGTGCATCTGATCGTGAAGTGCATTTCAGGTCGCGACATTCCCAACTTCGAGGGTTATCTGCGGCCACTCGAGATTGTGTTGCCCGAGGGCACGATCGTGAACCCGACCCCGCCGGCCGCCTGCGCGGCGCGGGCCATCGTCGGCTGGCGGGCGATCGACGCGCTGCTCGGCGTCTTTGCGCAGATCGTGCCCGAGCGGGTGCCGGCGGCCGGCGAAGGCGGCGTCACCTTCCCGGCGATCAGCGGCTTCCACGAGGGCAAACGCTTCGTCTGCTCGGAAACCCTGGCCGGCGCCTGGGGCGGCATGGCCGGGCGCGACGGCGAGTTCGGCATCCCCAATCCTGGCGGCAACCTCACAAACCAGCCGATCGAAATGATCGAGGCGCAGTTCCCGATCCTGATCGAACGCTATGGCATGGTGGAGAATTCGGGCGGTCCCGGCGAGTTCCGCGGCGCACCCGCCTTCGTGCGCCAATACCGCTTGCTCGCGGAGGAAACGCAGATCGTGATGCGCTCCGACCGCCGCAAGATCTTGCCCTACGGGCTCGCGGGTGGCTGCCCCGGCACGCCCTCGTGGAACATCGTCAATCCGGGCCCCGGCCAGCGCATCGAGCCGGTGATGCCAATGGAGCCGATCGTGCTCGGTCCCGAGGACGTCTTCTGCCATATCAGCGCCGGCGGCGCCGGCTACGGCGATCCGATGAAACGCGATCCGGCGCGGGTGCTGACGGACGTCATCGAGGAGCGTTTCACCGCCGATTATGCTCGCGCGGTCTATGGGGTCGTCATCGATCTGGATCGGTTCGAAATCGATGTGGCGGCGAGCGAGGCTCTGCGGTCGGAGATGATCGCAACGCGGGCGAACGGCGCGGATCCGCGCCCGGCCTATCTGCGCCTGTTCCATGGCCCTCTCGGGGTCGCGGAGTTCGCGCTGGAGGGCGAGCGGACGCTGCGGCTGTCGTGAGCCAGCCCGCCCTGAACCAGCGCGTGCAATCGATCTCCGCAATCGCAGAACGGCTGTGGACGAAAAAGAACGCCGCCGTGTCCATCGGAAGCGGCGTCCATGGCGGATGAAGAGCTGCCAAACCAGGCGGCCGCGCCTGGGGCCGATGCGGCGCGCACGCGCATCGGCATGGCGGTGTTGCTGTTGTCCTCGGTGGCCTTCGGCCTCAACAACATCCTGGCGCGCCTCAGCTACGATCACGGCAGCAATGTCGTCACGCTTCTGACCGTCCGCACCATCGTCGCTCTGCTTGCCATTGGCGGCTACCTGACCATGCTCAGGCTGTGGCGCCGGTTCGGCCGCGCCGACATGCCGACATTCGCGCTGGCGTCCCTGACATTTACGTTCGGCACGCTGATGCTGCTTGAAGCCTTCCGCTTCATGCCAGTCAGCCTGGCGATCCTGCTTTTCTACCTGTTTCCGATTTTCGTCGTGTTGATCTATCTGGCGACGGGCGAGGAGCGGCTGACGCCGTTCGGCTGGGTCGGCGTGGTCGCGGCATTCTGCGGGTTGGCGCTGGCGCTCGAAATCTTCCACGGCTTCGATCTCAACCTGACGGGCGTGATCCTCAGCGTGACGGCGGCCCTGTGTATGTCCGTGAACATCGTGTCGACCCACCGGCTGATGCGCCGATTTCCGGGTATCCTCGTTACCTTCTGGCTGTTGTTCGTGTCCGGAGTTATCTACGCGGTTGGCATGTTCACGGTCGTCGGCGTTGCGCTGCCCGATGCCGGCACGGGGGTGCTCGTATTTGGCGGCGCGGTGATCGCCGGTCCGATCGCGCTCACGACCTTCTTTGTCGGCCTGTCGCTGGCCGGCGGCACGAAGACAGGGTTGGTGATGAATTCCGAGCCGCTGACGACGATCCTGTTCGCGGCAGCGATCCTGGGCGAAGCCCTCGGCTGGCTGCAATACACCGGCGCTGCGATCGTCGTCGCGTCGATCGTTCTGGTCAATCTGGCCGAGCGGCGGCGTGCCGACTAACCGACTGCCCAGCGTTGCTAATCTGTTTGAGCATTACAATCGGCGAGAGATACGAATTCGTTCGAACGCCGCTGCCGGCGGTTCGGATGAAAAAGCGACACAACGCCGTACCGCTCTGCGCGGTATCAAGCCGCCCGCTGTCCTGTCATCCGAACGTTGCCGGCAGGGCAATCGACCTAGAGCTTCATCCAGATCGCGTCGTCGGAATGGTGAAAAATACCGGGCTCCGGTGTCGGCAGCTTTCCGGCACCGACATCGGCGATGATCCTGCGCCGGATCTCTTCCAGCTCTGCCAGACCGTCGTGATAAGAGACCAATGCCATCTGCCCAACGGGTCCGCCGAACCGTGCGTTGATCGCAACCTCAACCCCATAAACCGAATTGATAGCCTCGGCGCGCTGTTTCATGAACGCCGCCGCTTGTCCAAGACGTCCAGGCAGTGGCGTTCCAACACGAGTAAAGATTACTGACATCGTACCCTCCCATTTCAAGTTCTTGTTGGGTTCTGCGGAGAGGCTCTCCGCCTTGTCATTCTCCACCGCACCGGTTTCGCTTGTCCTTGACGGCCGTCAAGCAATGGTAAACGGGCCAAGTGTGGACACATACTGCCGGAAAGCGGATATTTAGCGGCTTGCGTCGCCAGGATCTTGATCTCTGACCCTCCCCGAAACGGCCAGGGCCACCGAGACCGGGAACACTGGCGCATGACGATGCCAACGCTTGACGTGAACGGGACCGACCAATGGCCAAGCTCCGCCATCTCGCATTGCAGGTGCCCGATCTGGAGAAGGCCGCGCGTTTTTACGAGCAGGTCTTCGAGCTCACTCGCGTGTGCGAGGCAGAAAGCCCGATCGGCAACGCGGTCATGTTGTCCGACGGGGTGATGAACCTGACCCTGCTGCACTTCCCGGACGGCAAGGGCGGGCAGATCAACGGCCCCGACTGGGCCGGGCTGCATCATATGGGCTTCGTGGTCGACGATGCCGATGCGACGGCAAAACGCATCGAAGATGCAGGCGGCGCCTTCTTCATGCAGATGCCAAAGGGCTATCCGGGCGTCGATGCGGAGACCAAGTACAAGGACAACCACGGCATCGTGTTCGACATCGCCGAGCACGACTGGACACAGGTCGACGAGACTCAGGAAGACAGGACAATGGCGGACAAGGCATGAGCGGCAATATCGCAACCGAGTTCATCATTCCCGCCACCGAAGGGCGCGCGGTCGTGGTCAAGCGCGGCCAGACGCTGCGCATCCACCAGACCGACGGCGGCCAGGTCGGCGACTGCACCTTCTACAACGCCAACGACTACAAGGAGATCGTCCATGTCGGCCAGAGCTGGGCGCTCAACGTGATGGCCGGCACCGGCACCTGCAAGGCGTTCAAGCATTTCTATTCCAAGCCGCCGCGCGAGAACGTCATGCTGACCGTTACCGCCGACACCTATCCTAACCATTGGGGCAATATGGGCGGGCGCTGTTCGAACAAGATCTACGAAGTCCGCGACGACATCCCAGGCGGGCATCGCTCGTGCCAGCAGAACCTGACCGAGGCCGTAGAGCCCTACGGCCTGACGGGGGACGACGTGTTCGACATCTTCAACGTCTTCATGAAGGTCGACCTGCACAGCGACGGCGGCTTCACCATCCATCCGACCGAGGCGAGCCCGGACGACTACATCGATCTGCACGCCGAGGTCCTCGCCATCGCCGGCGCGGTGCTTCAGGCCAAGCCCGAGGCGCTCGATTTGCGCGACGGGGAGATCGTCGATGCCGGCGACGGACGGGCGCGCATGACGCTGGTCGAGCTCTGCGAGATCGCCTTCTACCGGCAACACGAACTACCACCCGATATCAAACCCGAGCTGGTGGCGACGCGTCATTTCACCAACCGCGAGCCGCCCTATTTCGTCGCCAACGGTATCCAGGCGAGCTACCTGGAGGTCGATGTCAAGACCGGGGGCATCACCCTGCTGGGGCACTGGGCGGTGGAGGATTGCGGCCGCCTGGTGAACCCGATGCTGGTCGACGAGCAGATTCGCGGCGGGATCGTGCAGGGGTTGGGGGCGGCGCTTTACGAAAACTGCATCTATTCCGAAGACGGCCAACTGCTGACCGGCACGCTGGTGGACTATCTGGTGCCGATGGCGGTGGAGTTGCCCGACATCGTAGTCGCCCATCTGGAGACGCCGCAGGCCGGAACCGAACTTGGGGTCAAGGGCGCGGGCGAGGCCGGGGCGGAGGGCTCTGGCGCCGCGGTCTGGTGCGCGCTCAATGACGCGCTGCGTCCCCTTGGCGCGCGGGTGACACGCCAGCCCTTCACGCCTGAGACCGTGCTAAAGGCTCTCGGAACCGTTTGATGCCGCGCCGCCGCGGTCAGATCGTGGCGAATGTCGGGAGTCCGCGGCAACGCCCGCTAGTGGCTGGTGCCTTCCGAGCGGGTGATCTTGTTGTGGACGTTGTATTTGCCCGACGGTTTGCGCATCGGGATACGCTTGACCTCTTTTAGCGTGCGCGCATCGTAGACGACGAGCGCACCGTCCATGTGCCACACGCTCACCAAAGCGAAGCGGCCGTCCTTGGTGAATTCGACATGGGCAGCGGTCTTGCCGGGCGCGGGCCGCAGATCCTTGACGATCTTGAGCGTGCGCTTGTCGATCACATGCACGACATCGCGGTGCGGGCCGAAGAAGACGTCGACGAAGGCGTACCGCGATTTCTCGTGGCTGCGCATGAAGAAACCGGGGCCCAGCGTCTTGATACGCTTGACCGTCTTCCAACTTTCCATGTCGATGACGCTGACCGTGCCGGTGCGTAGATGAGGCGTCGCCATCACCCGCCGCCCCCGCCACTTCCAGGTAATCCCCGAGCCCAGATGCGGCAGCCCGTCGAGCTCGAGATCGGCGATCTTGCGTCGGACGTTGAGGTTGTAGACCGCCCCGCCGGCCTTGCCGCCGCGCGCCGCGCCAAACACTTGGCTGTAGTCGGGGCTGAAGAAGAAATCGTCGAAATAGCTCTCCAGCTTGATGCGCCGGCGCGCGAAGGGCTGCTTCTCGGCCACGACGCCCTCGACATGGCCCTTGCGGTAGGAATGTACGAGCCCCTCATAGACCGGCTTGGCTTTGGGGTCGTACGACATCTCCCACAATTCCTTCACGTCCTTGAGCGCGACGACGAAACTTTTCCTTGGCGCGGCGTCGTAGACCGCACTGACCCGCGAGCTCACGCCCTTGCGGTCGGCCACCGCGACCACCCGATACGGCGTGAGGTCGCGGGCGTGCAGGATCACCACCGTGTGCGGCAGGTAGTTGCCGACCATTACCCATTTACCGTCGGAGGACACCGCGATGTTGCGCGTATTGATGCCGGCCCGGATCTCGGCGACGGTCTTCAGGTTCCAGAGGTCGAACTTGGTCACCCAGCCGTCGCGCGAGCCGAAATAGACGAAGCGGCCCTTGGGCGAGAACTTCGGCCCGCCATGCAGCGCGAAGCGCGAGCGGAAACGGTGGATCGGCTCGAACCTGTCGCCGTCGAGGATTGTGACGTGATGTGTGCCCGATTCGACCACGACGAAGAGGTTGAGCGGATCGGCCTTGAAGACCGGCTTGGCCGGCAGCGCCTGCGCCTTTGCGTTGACGACGTGGCTCGCCGTGATCTCCTTCAGCGTCCAGCGCGGCGCAACCTTGGGCTTGGTGTAGATGAACTTGACGATGGCGGCGAGCTCGGGTCTGGAGATCACCTTACCGAAGGCCGGCATCTGGGTCGCCGGGCGGCCGCGGGCGATTAGCCCGACCGCGCGGCTCTTGCGCAAGCGCCGCAAGTTCTCCGGCAGCAAGGCGGGCCCCTTGCCGCCCAGCCGGTCGGAGCCATGGCAGACGGCACAGTGCATGTAATAGAGAGCGCGCGCCTTATCCGCAGAGACGGGCTCGGCCGCCGCAACGCTGCCAGCGGCGAAGCCCGGCAGAAGAAACAGGGCAAATCCGGTCGCGCGCGGCCACTGCATTCGGTCAAACAGCGCGGGCATGGTCGTCCTTGCGACTGTAGGGCCGAACCGCGCGGCGCGGTTCAGCGGCCGCGATGCCGATCTCCGCACCAATTTCCGCGTCGTTCAAATAGCAACCGGGGTCTTCGTCCCACGGGTCGCCGGCAAGCTGCAGGGCACGGACCCGTGTGTTGCCGCCGCAGATGTCGAAATGCGCGCAGGCCGCGCAGCGGCCCTTGATCGCGCGCGGCCGCGCCTTCAGGCCCTTCATGATCGGATCGCTCACATCCCGCCAGATCTCGGAGAACGCCCGCTCGCGGACATTGCCGAGGCGGTAGTGCCACCAGAACGTGTCCGGGTGGACATCGCCGACATTGTCGATATTGGCGACGTTGACGCCCGATGAGTTACCGCCCCACTGGGCCAGCTTGGCGCGCAGATGGGTGGCCGCTTCGGGGAACCGTTCTGCAGCCCAGTGCAGCAGGTAGACGCCGTCGGCGTCGTTGTTGCCGGTGACGAACTCCTTGCCGGTTCCGTTGCGGGCATGCTCGAAGGCAGTATCGAACAACAGGTCCATCGCCGCCCGCGTGGCCCTGAAATGCGCGTCGTCGGCCCGGTTCTTGTTGCCGCGCCCGGCATAATTGAGGTGCGAAAGATAGAACTTGTCGATCGCCTCGCGCTTCATCAGCGTCAAGAGCTCAGGCAGGTCGGCCTGGTTGTCGCGGGTCAGGGTGAAGCGGATGCCGACCTTGATGCCATGCTCGTGGCAAAGCCGGATGCCGTTCATCGAGGCGGCGAAGGCGCCCTCCTTGCGGCGGAAGGCATCGTGGGTGGCGCCGATACCATCGAGGCTGATACCGACATAGTCGTAGCCGACATCCGCGATCGCATCGATGTTGGTCTCGTCGATCAAGGTGCCGTTCGAGGACAGGCCGACGTAGAACCCCTTTGCCTTGGCGCGGCGCGAGATCTCGAAAATGTCCGGGCGCAGCAATGGCTCGCCGCCGGACAGGATGAGCACCGGCACGCCGAAGCCGCGCAGATCGTCCATCACCGCGTAGACCTCGGCGGTGGAGAGCTCGCCCGGAAAATCGACGTCGGCGGAGATCGAATAGCAATGCTTGCAGGTCAGGTTGCAGCGCCGGATCAGGTTCCAGATCACCACCGGACCACTCGGCTTGCGCGGCTTGCCGAGCGGCGTCGGCGCAATGATCTCGTTCATGTACTGGCTGATGCGGAACATATGCGTGCGCTTTCTCTCAGGAATTCAGCCTGAGGCCGGTCTTCTTGAGGATGCGCGTGCTGTAGAGCACGTCGTGGCCGCGGTCGGCCGAGCCCAGCAACTCGGCGATACGGGCGACCTTGCGCTCGACCTCCTCGCTGCAACGGCCATGCACCATGGCGAACAGGTTGTAGGGCCACAGCGGCAGGTGGCGCGGCCGGCGATAACAATGCGAGACGAAATCAAGCGCGCCGACTTCGCGCCCCAGCTCGTGCGCGCGCTCGTCGGGCACGTCCCAGACCGACATGCCGTTGGCCTCGAAGCCGAGCGCATAATGATTGGGCACCACGCCGATGCGCCGGATGACGCCGCGCTCCAGCATCGCGCGCATCCGCGCCATGAGGTCCTCAGGGTCAAGTCCGAGGTCGGCCGCGAGCACGTGATAGGGCTTGGCCGCCAGCGGCAGTCCGCCTTGCGTTGCCTCGATGATGCGGCGGTCGACCGCGTCGATGGGCTTATCAAATTGTTTGGGTAGCGCCGTCATAGCGTGAAGTGGAGCCCGATATAGAACTCCTCCTCCTTGGGCATATCGTAGACGGTGAGCCCGGTCTTCGTCTCGATCGCCTCGATCACCGCTTCGGCCCGGGCAGGATCGTCGGTCGCGATCACGAACCACATGTTGAAGGCGTGCTCGCGCGCATAGTTATGCGCAACCTCGGGGAAGGCGTTGACGATCTCGGCGACCTCGTCGTAGCGCTCCATCGGCACGGCAAGCGCCGCCAAGGTCAGCGCGCCGCCCATGGCCTCAGCGTTGTAGAGCGGCCCGAACCGGGTCAGCGTGCCGGCCTCCAGCATGCCCTCGATGCGCTCGATCAGCTCGTCTTCCTCGACGCCGACGCGCATGGCCGCCTCGGCGTAGGGCCGCTCGGTAATCGGAAAGCCGCCCTGGAAGGCATTGATGATGCGGCGGTTCACGGCGTCCATCAGGCGCTCCTGCCGGGCCCGCAATAGCGCGCCCCGCGCTGCTTGAAGCGACGGCGGCTGAACAAGGTCTCGTGGCGCACGTCGCCAAGACCGAGATCGTCGGCGAGATCACTCGCGAGCGCCCGCGCCTCGGCGTGGTCCTTGGCGTGGATCATGCAAAAAAGGTTGTAGGGCCAGTCCGGCAGCCGCCTTGGCCGCCGATAGCAGAGCGTCACGAAGGGGAAGGTCGCCATCAGCCGGCCGACTTCGCCGACCTCGGCGTCGGGCACGTCCCAGACGACCATGGCGTTGGCCCGGTAGCCGAGCTCGTGATGGCGCACGACCAGGCCGAAACGCTTGATCACGCCGCGCCGGGCGAGCGTGCCGATCGCCTCGATGACCGCGGCTTCGGACAACCCGGCCTGCTCGGCCAATGCCCGGTAAGGCCGCACCGTCAACGGCAGGCCGTCCTCGATCAGTCCGAGGACCGTACGTTCGCGCTCGCTCAATCGCTCCATCTGACCTTGAACCCCAGATCGATGTGGTAGGCCTCCTCCAATGGCAAATCCAAGACCTCCAGCCCAGTTGCCGCATTGATTTCGCGCAATGCCGCTTCGACCGCCGCCGGGTCCGGGGCGGTGACCACGAACCAGAGATTGAAGGCGTGTTCGCGTTCGTAATTGTGGTTGACCGCCTCATGGGCGCTGACCAGACCGGCGACCGCTTCGAGGCGCTCGGGCGGCACCGCCATTGCCGCCAGCGTGCTGGCGCCGACCCGGTTGGGCGGAATCACCGCGCCGATGCGGCCCAGCGCGCCGCGCGCCTCCAGGCGTTCCAGCGCCGCGATCACGTCCGCTTCGCTGACCCCGAGCCGCTCGCCCATCACCGCGAAGGGGCGTGGATCGAGCGGAAAGCCGTGCTGATAGAGATCGACGATCCGGCGTTCCAGCGCGTCGGCCGCCGCTTCAGGCATGCTCGCGATCGTTTGGGTGGGCTGACCCTCGGGCACGGCGGCGTCCCTTAGAGCCCGGTCTTGTGGGCACGGGCGGACAGGAAGATGCCGCTCGGCTTCTCCGCCTTGATCGCCGCCAGCCGCTCGAACGTTCGGGTGTCGTAAACGTCGACGCGGTCGGCATCGCGCACCGAGACCCAGACCTGCTCGCCGCGCGGTGTGAACTCCATATGCAGGATCGCCTTGCCGGGCTTGAATTCCTTGATGATTTTCATGGTGGCGACGTCGATCACCTGCAGCGTGTCGTTGCGCGGATGGGCGAAGTTGACCCAGATCTGGCGTCCGTCGGGCCGCGCCACGGCGAAGATCGGCTGACCGTGCACCTTGATGCGGCCGACCTGCTTCCAGCTTCGCGCATCGACCACGAGCAGCTCATGCCGGCCGATTGCGGGCAGGAAGAGCTTGCCGTCGGCCGCGGCCCAGCCTTCCAGGTGGGGCATCTTGTAGACGGGCAGCTTCTTTTCGCCGCGCCCATAGCCCGCGAGGATGCGCGCCACGCCCTTTTCGGGATGCCACAAATCGAGCTTGGCAAGCCCGTCCTCGCCGAACAGCCCGGCCACGTATGCGCGGCCGTCAGGCGTGATCAGCCCGTCATAGGGCAGCGTGCCGATGCCGGGATAGCGGGTGATCTTTGGTTTCGTGCCGCCGGCAAAATCGGCGATCCAGATCTCGCCCGCATCGTAGAGGCTGAAGACGAAACGCTGGCCCGGCGCGTCGACCAGGCCGACGACCTTGGAGGGATTGCCGTCTTCGTCTTTGGCCGGGATGTCGGCCACGAGCTTCAGTGTCTCGGCGTCGAAGACCCGCACGCCGCCGGGCTTGTAGTTGGAGACGGCAACCAGCCTGCCGTCCTGCGAGATCGCGCCACCGATGGAATTGCCCGCCTGCATTACCCGCTCGACGATGCGCCCGGCCACCAGGTCGACCTTGGTGAGCCCGCCGTCGCGCCCGAAGATGTAGGCATAGCGCTGGTCGCGCGAGAACACGGCCGACGCGTGAGAGAGATCGCCGAAGCCGCCCAGGCGCTTCAACACGCTGCGGCGTGTGGTCTCGATGATCAGGATGCGGCCCTTGGTGCGCTCCACGATCAGGCCGAGATCGCCTGTGCCGCGCGTAGCGCGCCATTCGGTGCCTTCTGCCCGGGCCGCCCCGGCGAAGGCGAATCCGAACAGAACGAAACTCAGGCATAAAGCGACGCTGCGGCGCGTTCTAGCGTTCATCTCGCAACCCCTTCTTCATCTCCCGGACGAGCCAGAACGCCTCATCGCGGCTCACCTCAAATCTCCATGGCGGCATCGGCCGGCCGGGCATGCCGTAGAGGATCACATGGACGAGCGTGTCGTCGTCCTTGCCCTTGAGCGCGGTCGGCAACAGTGACGGCCCAAGCCCACCCTTCAGCGTATAACCGTGGCATGAGCCGCAATCCTGGCGCAGCCGGTAGAGCAGCTCCGCTTGGCGCGTCTGCGAGGGCGCGTCGGCATAAGCCGCCGGCGCCGCAAGCGCGATCAGCGCGGCAAGTGCCAGCGATGCGCGCTTACGCGCCGGCATCGCGCCGCCGCGTCTCATCGTCGCAATTCGCTTCGGCGGCCTCCTCGCTGGCGCAGACCAGCGCATCGGCCAGGTCGACAACCCGGCCGATCACGGTAATCATCGGTGCGTCGAGCCGGGCGCCGGCGATACGTGTGCCGATATCGTCAAGCGTGCCGACACAAATCCGCTGGCGCTTGGTTGTGCCGTTGGAGATCGCGGCGACCGGCGTTTCGGCCGGCAGGCCGGCGGCGACCAGCTCGTCCAAAAACCGGCCGATATTGGCTAGCCCCATATAGACAACCAGCGTGGTGTCCGGATCGGCGAGGCTTGCCCAGTCGTGGTCGAGATCGCGGCTGCCCTGGCAGTGGCCGGTCACAAAACGCACCCCGCTTGCCGTCCCGCGATGGGTGAGCGGAATGCCGAGGGAAGCGGCGCAACCGGATGCCGCGGTTACGCCCGGCACGACTTCGCAGGCAACACCGCAGGCAACAAGTGCCTCGGCCTCTTCCCGGCCGCGGCCGAATATATAGGGATCGCCGCCCTTGAGGCGCACCACGATGCGGCCGGGCCGCGCCAGACGGACCAGAAGTTCGTTGATTTCGTCTTGCCTAAGATGATGATCGCCGCTTGCCTTGCCGGCGAAGATCTTTGCCGTGCCATTCGGCACCAGCGCCATGATCTCCGATGAAATGAGGCGGTCGTAGACCACGACATCGGCAGTCTGCAAAAGCCGCACCGCCCGCATTGTCAGCAAATCGGGGTCGCCAGGGCCGGCGCCCACCAGATGGACGATCCCGATATTCGGTTCTGTTCGCGGGGTCACCAACGCCTGCCTCCCTCAATACGTCCCAGGGTTCGGTGGATCGACGAAATAGGCCGATTGCGGCGGATTACCTCCCGGAAAAAATGAGGCCGGACGGCATGCGCCACCCGGCCCCCGGTAAACGTCAGTAGACGTCCTTGCGTGTGTTGTAGACGTTGAACTTGCCGGTCGGTGTGACCAGGCGCTTGTCCTTGATCACTTTCACCAGCTTCAGCGTCTTGTCGTCGACCACCACGATGGCCGATTGCTGCTTCTTGGAGTTCCAGACCGAGAACCAGATCTCGGTCCCCTGCTTGTTGTACTCGCCCTGGACGACCCGCTTGACACCCTCGGAGATACCCGACCATTCGCCAATCGGCAGAATCTTCGGCTCTTTCTTCAGGTTGCGGATGTCGAATACCGCGATCGAAGACGCGATCGCCGCCTCCGGGTTGAGCGGCGTGTCGACATAGAGCCAGTGGGATTTGGGATGGGTCTTGATGAACAGTGACCCACCGCCCTGGCCCTCGAGCTTCTGCACCACCTTCCAGGCATACTTCTTATGCTTGACCGGATCGGTGCCGATCAGCGCGATCGTCTCGTCGCCGAGATGGCTGGTCGCCCAGACCGGACCGAATTGCGGGTGGATGAAGTTGGCGCCGCGACCCGGATGCGGTGTGGGACCGGTCTTGATCAGCTTGACCAGCTTACGCGTCTTGGTGTCGATCACAGCCACCGTGTTGCGCGCATTTGCGGCCACCAGGAAATACCGCCCCGTACTGTCGAAACCACCGTCGTGCAGGAACCGCTCGGCGGAGATCGTCGTCACCTGCAGGTTCTTGAGGTCAGAGTAGTTGACCAGCAGGATCTTGCCGGTCTCCTTGACGTTGACGACGAATTCAGGGTGGTAGTGCGAGGCCACGATCGCGGCCACCCGAGGCTCGGGGTGGAACTCCTGGGTGTCCACGGTCATGCCGCGCGTGGAAACGACCTTGAGCGGCTCAAGCGTGGCGCCATCCATGATCACATATTGCGGCGGCCAGTAAGAGCCGGCGATGGCGTATTTGTCTTCCCAGCCTTTCATCTTCGAGGTCTCGACCGAGCGTGCCTCGGCACCGACCTTCAGCACGGCCACCGTTTTCGGCGTCTTCATCCAGAGATCGATCAGGTTGATCTTGGCGTCACGCCCGATGGTGAAGAGATAGCGCCCCGAAGCCGACATCCGTGAGATATGCACGGCGTAGCCGGTGGTGATCACCGATATGATCTTTTTCGACTTGCCGGCGATCAGTGCGATCTGTCCGGTGTCGCGGAGCGTGACCGCGAACAGATTATCGAGGTCAAGGTTATTCATCTGCCGGGTCGGTCGCTTGGCGACCGGCACAATGACCTTCCAGGTCTTCTTGATGTCAGCCATGCCGAACTCGGGCGGCTGGGGCGGGTCGTGCAAGAGGTACTTGGCCATCAATTCGATGTCGGACTTCCGCAAATCGCCCGAGGTGCCCCAGTTGGGCATGCCCGCCGGCGAGCCGTACGTGATGAACTGCTTGAGGTAATCCAGGCCCAGCTCGCGGGTGGTCTTAGGCGTCAACGCCTTGCCGGTGGCGCCCTTGCGCAACACACCGTGACAGCCCGCGCAGCGCTCGAAGTAAATGCGGTTAGCGCGCTTGAACTCGGCGTCGGTCAGCTTGGGCAAACCCGGCTTGACCCCGGGACGTTCGACCTTTTCCCCGGGCATGACATCCATGCGCGGCTTGTACTGCTCGCTGGGCTTTGTCTTGTGGCCCTCAAGCGATTTCTTCGACGGCTTTTTCTCGGCAAGAGCCGAGGAGCCTGCTGTCGACAGCGCAATCGCGGCGGCCAAGCAGGTCACAAAGGCGGAAACACCTATCCTCATCTTCCCTTCCCCCTTGAACGGGATTTCAATGGGTTGAAGCTAGACAGACCGGGGCGAACCCGCCTTGACGCACATCAAGCGGCGCCTACTTTGGCGGCAGTGCCCGGCGCAGCTTGACCCTTGTCAATTGCGGCCGCGGACTGATCGCCTACCCTGCCGTCTCAGGCCGTTCGCCGCCGCTCCGGGTTACCGGGAGACGTCCGTGGGTTTGATCGCTCGCCTGCTGCTGGTTGCCGCGCTTCTCGCCGCGAATGCCGTGCACGCCGAAGAAACGATGTCGCAGTTTGCAGCGGCGCGGCTTGCAGCCCTGTTTCCGGGTGCCAGCAAGCTCGGGCCCACGACCGGGCAGCCGCCGGCAGCACCGGTCTTTCGCGCCGGGGCGCTCGCCGGCTATGTCTTTTCCACTTTCGCCGTCTCCGGCTCCAAAGGGTATTCCGGCAAGCCGATCGACATCGTAGTCGGTCTCGATCTTGGCGGCCGGATCACGGGCGCGGTGTTGCGCTCACACCAGGAGCCGATCCTGGTGATCGGCGTGCTGGAGCGCGATCTTCTCGCCTTCGTGGAACGGTTCCGCAATCACGACATCCGCGATAGGGTCAGGGTCGGCGGTCGCACGCGCAAAGGCCAAAAGGGGATCGACGCGATCAGCGGCGCCACGGTCAGCAGCGCCGTCATTTCCGATACCATCCTGCACTCCGCGCGCAAGGTGGCGCGATCGCGGGGCATCCTCAAGACCGGCGGCGGCGGACCACGCCTCGATATCGACCGGTTCGAGGCGCTCGACTGGCCGACGCTCCTGGAGCGAGGGCTTGTCGCCCGGCTTGTGCTCGACAATCGCCGGGTCGACCGGGCGCTCGATAAAGACGCCGGCGCGTCGGCATCCGGGCGCGATCCGAACGCGCGTTTCATCACGCTCTATGCGGGCCTGGCGACGCCGGCGCTTGCCGGGCGAAATCTGTTGGGATCACACCTGTACAATCGGGTGATGGCGGCGCGGCGTCCCGGCGCTCAGACCGTCTTCGTGGCCGCCAGCGGGCTCTATTCCTTCAAGGGAACCGCCTGGCGACGGCGCGGCCGCTTCGACCGCGTGCGCATTGTGCAGGACGGGCGTACGATCGCGCTGACGCGGGAGCAGCACTACCTCATCGAGAAACTCGCCGCGGCGAAGGCGCCCGAGCTGCGCGAGATGGCTTACTTCGTGCTGCCGCCCGATGCCCGGCTCAATCCGGTGAAGCCGTGGCGGATCGAGCTTGCTGTGCGCCGCCCTGGGCGTGGCGGCGACATGGCGGTTGCCCGCTTCGCACTTGAGTACCGGCCGCCGAAAGCGCTGGTCTTGGCGGCCCCGGCGCCATCGGCCCAACCGCGCGACGAAGTCCTGTGGCAGCAGATCTGGCGCGACCGAACCGTCTCGATCGCCATCCTGCTGGCGGCGCTGGCGGTGCTCACCGGTATCCTGTTTTTCCAGGAGCCTATGGTGCGGCGGCCGCGCCTCTACCAGGCGACGCGTATCGGCTTTCTTCTGTTCACGCTGGTCTGGCTCGGTTGGTGGGCCGGGGCCCAGCTTTCGGTCGTCAATGTGCTCACCTTCACGCAGTCGCTGCTTACAGACTTCAAATGGGAGCTATTCCTGCTCGAGCCGCTGATCTTCATCTTGTGGGGTTATGTCGCCGCGGCGATGCTGTTCTGGGGACGCGGGGTGTTCTGCGGCTGGCTGTGCCCGTTCGGAGCGCTTCAGGAGCTGACCAACCGCGCCGCCCGGATGCTCAAGGCGCCGCAGCTGGAAATCCCCTGGGGCCTCCACGAGCGTCTATGGCCGATCAAATACATCATCTTCATGGGGCTGTTCGCGCTTTCGCTCGGCTCGATGGCGCAGGCCATTTCCGTCGCCGAGATCGAGCCCTTCAAGACCGCGATCGTGCTGCATTTCTGGCGCGCCTGGCCGTACGTGCTCTTCGCCGCGCTGCTGATCGCCGTGGGGCTGTTCATCGAGCGCTTCTTCTGTCGTTATCTTTGCCCGCTGGGCGGGGCGTTGGCCTTGCCGGCCCGGGCGCGCATGTTCGAATGGCTGGTGCGCCGACCGGAATGCGGCCGGCCGTGCCAAACCTGCGCGGCGCTTTGCACAGTTAAGGCGATCCATCCCGAGGGGCGGATCAATCCCAACGAGTGCATTCACTGCCTGCACTGCCAGATGATCTACAGCGACGACCATCTGTGCCCGCCCCTAATCGAGCGCCGCAAGCGCCTGGAACGTCAGATGAAAGCGCTCACTTGAAGGTTTCAAGGTGCGGCGTTCTGACGTGATTTCCTTGATACACATCAAGGAATCGAGCGGATCCGGGCACTAGTATTCAACCTAGATTGGCATGTTCTTTGTGGTTTTCAGGCGCAGGTTTTGGGCGCCTAGGGGGCGTTTTCTGTTTGTGTATGGCGCCACCAGCCACGGAAAACCGGGCGGTGGCCAACCGGGTTGAATGTCGCCGTTGGAACCGCGGCCAGCCCGAGGGAGCGAAACGATCATCGTGGCGCGCATTGATGTGACGGCTGCGGCAGATAACTCTTTGCAAGACCTCCGACCCGCGGATCAAAGTGATCGATTCCGTGATCCGTTGGGCTTCATCTACACCGAGCACTACCGCAACCGGATTATCTGCAACACGCTCGATTCCGCCACGCCCGCCCAGCGGTTGAATTTGTCGACCCAGGAGCTCGAAGCGATTGTCGATTTCTACTCGATCGACCGACCGCTCCATGTGGCTGATGAGGAAAAGTCGTTGTTTCCATTGCTGCGCAAACGCTGCAAGCCGTCAGACAACCTACCTCAAATTCTGGCGCTTCTGGAGGCCGAACATCGGTCCGACCAACCGTTGATCGACGATGTGATCGACGGCCTTGTTTCCATAATCAGGCGAGGTGTGGTTGCCGATCCTGACCTGTTCGCGGCGCGATGCCGTGCGATGTCGGATTTCCAACGGCGCCATCTGGCCTGGGAAAACAGCATTGTGATGCCACTTGCAAAACGACGGCTCTCAGCACCGGATCTCGTCGATCTCGGCCGCGCCATGGCCGAGCGGCGTGGGATGACGCTCGATGACGATAGTTGAGCGACCCTTAAACGATAATCGCGGTCACGCCCGCGCCGCCAACCATGTTGGACGTGCCGGAACGCAGATGACCGCTGGGACAGTGGAACCGGAAAATGTCAATCACCCATAGTGATATCGGGGCAGTAAAGGCGCTGCCCCTGTTCGAGAACCTCCCGCCGGAGGAGCTGATCGACACAATCGGACATGCCGTGGTGCGGCAGCACCCCATGCGGGCAATGTTGTTCGTTCAGGGTGACGAGGCGGACCGGTTTTTCGTGTTGCTCGGCGGCTGGGTCAAATTGTTCCGGCAGTCGAAGAACGGCGCCGAGGCCGTGATCGAGGTGATCGGACCCGGAGAGTCATTCGCCGAAGCCGCGGCGCTTGGGCTAGGCCATTTTCCCGTCTCTGCGGAATGCGCGACCGATGTCCGGTTGCTGGAAGTTCCCTCCGAGCAATTCAAGATACAGCTTGCCGCCGATCCGAAACTGATGCTGAG
>Ga0209633_10000797_pt1 | contig 34772 bp, 34 predicted proteins | sample Cruoilmetagenom1_FD_187290 | JGI IMG/M metagenome (GOLD analysis project Ga0209633, IMG submission 187290) | Oil polluted marine microbial communities from Coal Oil Point, Santa Barbara, California, USA - Sample 1 (SPAdes) (version 2) | ecosystem: Environmental > Aquatic > Marine > Oil seeps ...
AGCCGCAGGACAACACATCATATTTACCCGTCTCGACGAACTTCTCCTGTTTCCAGGCAATCAACTGGTCGAACACCGCTTGATCTTTGGACATAAATTCAAAACGGCGCGGGCCGAGCTCTTCGGCTTTGCGAATGCGGCGGCGATTGCTTTTAAGGTGGCGGCGATAACTAGAATCGCGGCCCGCGCGCCACGTCTCTGCGCCCATTGACACGTCCATCATAGTACAGGGTGTTTGTGAGCGCGTGAAATTATCCATTATATTTTGTGGGTCAATTAGTGCGCTAAAATGAAGTGCCCCAAATCCTGCCTGCCTAAGTACAGCCAATGCGTCAAATTTTGTGTCTGCCGCGCAAATAAAGCCGTGATAATCTGTCATAGGGCTACCGACTGGGTTAGCAAATCCGATTTTACCGCTCGCACTAATTTTAGCTTGAAACGGTAAAAACGCAATGGTTTCGACGCCGCGTGCAACCACTAAAATATAAATATTTGCACGTAATTTGCTGAGTGAATTCGTGTACTCAAAATGAAAATACGGGCTATAAAGCGCTTGATTATGTGAGCGCAACTCTGCCCATACGGCAATTTCTTCCGCGCTGAATGCATCTGGTTTTTTTATATCTACTGATAAGCTCTTCATAGCACCTAATTCTCTTTGGGTGCTCATAACAGAATTTGGTTTCTGTAGCCTTAAGAAACGCGAATTGGTACTGCGGAACTAATAAGGTTGAGCGGCAAAGCCGTTGTATTTTTTGCCTGACGCAAAGCAATGCGCGACTGCACATCGGAAACCAGTGAGATAGACAGAAGTCGTTCACGCAAAAAATCGTCATAAGCATGCATATCTTTGGTGATAACACGAAGCATATAATCAACCGCGCCAGTCACAACGGCGCATTGCACGACTTCGGGCATATTTTGCACTGATCGTTCAAATTTAAGCATATTTTCCTTGTTAGGGAGCGCCAGTTTAACCGCTACAAAAACTTCAAAATCAAGGCCAAGTTCGCTGCGAGACAATACGGTGACGCGCTGTTGAATAATGCCCAACTCTTCCATACGTTTAATCCGCCGCCAACATGGAGACGAGGAGAGACCGACCCGTTCAGAAATGTCCGCAACCGAAAGAGCCGCATCATTTTGAATCTCATGTAAAATTTTTGCATCAATGCCGTCGATTTGTTTAGTCATTTTAACCCTTCAAATGGCAATATAGTGGAATTATTTGCTAACATTTACGGGATAACTTAGAAATAAGCAAACAATAACGGTGTGTTTTCAGGTAATAATTCCCAAATATTCTCAAACTCATGAAAAAAATACACATAAAAGATCGGTTACTCGCCATGTCCAAAGCCCCATCCAAACGTAATGTGAATAGCTTATATGTCCCAGAGCCGAAAAATCGCCCAGGAACAACGCCTGATTTTTCAGACTTAAACATGCCCGATTTATACTCGGAAAAAACCCACACATTGCCGCGCCCAGATACGATGGTCGACGCCTATGAAACTGCTCCACTCGCTTCTGGACTTGTTCGCGTTTTAACATTGGATGGTCGCGCTAAGGGGCCTTGGAATCCACAATTAGACCCAGATACTCTTCGGCTAGGCCTACGTAATATGCACCTAACCCGTTGCGTTGATAACCGCATGTTTAATATGCAACGCCAGGGTAAATCTTCATTTTACATGAAAAGTAAAGGTGAAGAAGGCATCGCTGTAGCTGCGGCCATGGCGCTTAAAGATACGGATATGGTGTTCCCATCATACCGTCAGCAAGGCTTATTACTCTCGCGAGGTTATCCTTTGCGTGATCTAATGTGTCAGGTCTTATCAAATTCAGGTGATAAACTGGAAGGTAAGGCCATTCCGATTTGTTACTCTTCACGCGAAAAAGGGTTTTATTCCATCGGTGCCTCGCTGGGCACACAAATGAGCCACGCAGTTGGCTGGGCTATGGCATGTGCCTATAAGGGTACGGATAGCCTGTCCTGCGCCTTTACGGGTGAAGGGGCCACGGCGGAAGGTGACTTTCATTACGCGCTCACCTTTTCGTCTACATACCGCGCACCTTGCATCATCAATGTGGTCAACAACCAATGGGCTATCTCATCCTTTCAAGGCATCGCAGCAGGGCAAAGTAAAACATTTGCCTATCGCGGCTTAGGCTTTGGGCTTGCGTCCATTCGGGTTGATGGCAATGATTTTCTTGCCGTATATGCCGTGATGAAATGGGCCGCCGCACGTGCCCGCGCTGGCGGTGGGGCAACTGTTATCGAACATTATAGCTACCGCATGGAAGGGCATTCTACTTCAGACGACCCTAGCAAATACCGCGCTAAAGATGAGCCAGATGCGTGGCCACTTGGTGACCCTCTTGAACGCCTCAAAGAGCATTTAATCCTCATAGGTGAATGGGATGAAGAACGCCATGCTGCTCAAGAAAAAGAGCTCAATGCCTATGTAAGAGAAACATACAAAGACGCTGAAAGTTTTGGCACGCTCGCGACGCAAACGGGCATCAACCCCGCGACAATGTTTGAACAAGTTTATGAAGATATGCCTGCGCATCTGCGCCGTCAGCGCCAAGAAGCAGGAGTTTAACCGTGGCACAAATGAATATGATCCAAGCGATTAACTCCGCGCTTGATGTAAAAATGAGCCAAGACCCAGACGTGCTCGTCTTTGGCGAAGATGTCGGTTTCTTTGGCGGCGTCTTTCGCTGTACGGCAGGCCTACAAGAAAAGCACGGCCTGCACCGCTGTTTCGACAGCCCGATTTCTGAAGGCGGCATTGTAGGCACGGCGGTTGGAATGGGCGCTTACGGCCTTCGCCCCGTTGTTGAAATTCAATTTGCCGATTATATTTACCCCGGCTTTGACCAGATTTGCTCCGAGGCGGCGCGCCTGCGTTACCGTTCTAACGGGGATTTCACAGCGCCGATTACCATACGCTCGCCCATGGGCGGCGGTATTCATGGCGGCACGTCTCATTCGCAAAGTCCGGAAGCTTTATTTACGCACATATCGGGACTAAAGGTCATCATTCCTTCCAACCCCTATGATGCCAAAGGCCTACTCATTAAAGCTATTGAAGACAATGATCCCGTGGTGTTTTTCGAGCCAAAGCGTCTATATAACGGCCCGTTCGATGGCGACCATAATAAGCCCGTCGAGAGCTGGGCAGGTCACGAACTTGGTGAAGTTCCGGAAGGACATTATACGATAGATTTCGAAAATGCGCGGATCCATCAAGAAGGCTCCGAGCTAACTATTCTTTGCTATGGTACAATGGTCTGGGTAGCCGAAGCCGCTGCGCGCGCTTGCGGCATTAGTGCTGATATTGTTGATTTGCGCTCGCTTTTGCCGCTTGATTTGGACGCGATTGTCAAATCTGTGAAGAAAACTGGCCATTGCCTTATCCTGCATGAAGCTACGCGCACATCAGGCTTTGGCGCGGAGCTTATGGCACAAGTACAAGAGAACTGTTTTTATCATCTTGAAAAACCTGTTGTGCGTGTCACAGGTTGGGATACGCCTTACCCACATGCGCTGGAATGGGAGTATTTCCCAGGGCTTGAGCGCGTTTCGCAATCAATTATCCGTATGATGGAGGGCTAAGCATGGCCGAATATATTTTCAAAATGCCAGATATTGGCGAGGGCGTCACCGAAGCGGAGATTGTCACATGGCATGTAAAAGTCGGCGAAACCGTCGAAGAAGATGCGCCGATTTGCGACGCTATGACGGATAAAGCAACGGTGGAGCTCACAGCGCCTGTCGCGGGAAAAATTACCAGTATTGGCTGCGCGGACGGTGAAATTATGGCTATTGGCGCAGCGCTCGTCGTGTTTGAAACCGATGGCGAAGGTACACCAGCAGAAACCCCTAAAAAAGAAACTGTAAAGCCAGCTCCGAAAAAGGCTGCGCCAAAACCTGCGATTAAAAAAGAAACACCGAAACCTGTGCCTGCGACGCTTTCTCGTGGCCCTAACCCGTCAACAAAACCCTTGGCGTCTCCCGCCGTGCGCAAAGCTGCGCTGGATGCAGACATCGACCTTTCGCTTGTGCCTGCCTCTGGCAAAGCTGGCAATATCACCCGCGCCGATTTGAAAGCCTATCAGGAGGGCGGCGCGCGTACGGGCGGATATGCCAAACTAGCGGGCGGCATGGACATCAAAGTGACAGGTATGCGCCGCGTCATTTCCGAACGTATGTCTGAGGCCAAGCGCCGCATTCCACATTTTACTTTTGTCGAGCAAATCGACATGACCAACCTCGAAGAGTTGCGCACGCACTTAAATAAAACCCGTGCAGAGCACCAACCAAAATTGACGCTCATCCCGTTTTTCGCTCGCGCTATTGTCAAAGCCGCAAAGCTTTGGCCGCAATGTAATGCAACATTTGACGACGATGCAGGCGTAATTACGCAGCATAATGCTGTGCATCTTGGCATGGCAGCGCAAACGCCAAATGGCTTGATGGTTCCCGTGCTACGCCACGCAGAAAGCCTTGATGTTTGGCAAACCGCCATAGAAATCGCGCGCCTTGGCGAGGCGGCAAAAACGGGCAGCATTGCGGCGTCCGAGCTATCCGGGTCGACCATCACGCTAACCTCTTTGGGTAAACTTGCGGGCGTCACGGCCACGCCCGTTATCAATCGCCCCGAAGTTGGCATTCTCTGCCCCAATAAAATTATCGACACGCCCGTGGTCAAAAACGGGCAAGTCGTGGTGCGCAAAATGATGAATTTTTCATCTAGTTTTGACCACCGCGTTGTCGACGGTTTCCATGCCGCCGAGATGATAAATTACATAAAGGACTGCCTAGAGCATCCTGCTACTTTGTTTTTGGATTAGGTTATGAGCGAAATAAAATGTGATGTGTTAGTTGTTGGCTCCGGCCCTGGTGGGTATATCGCTGCGATCCGCGCGGGGCAGCTGGGCCTTGATACTGTGTTGGTTGAAAAAGAACGCCTTGGCGGTACATGCCTTATTCGTGGGTGCATCCCGTCCAAAGCCTTGATCGAGGCTGCCGAAAAGTTTGAACAAGCTCACGAGAACGCTGAAGGCCAATCAAAGCACGGCATTAGCGCAGGCAAACCCAAGCTAGATTTTAAGCAAACTATTGCGTGGAAAAACGGCATCACGGACCAATTAAGCGGCGGCGTTGCAGGGCTTTTAAATGCCGCAGGCGTGCGCGTGATGAGCGGATGGGCCGTGTTTGAAAATGCTAAAACTTGCGTTGTCGGCGGTGATAAAGTTACGGCGCAAAATATAATTTTGGCAACCGGGTCAACTACGGTGGAGCTTCCCGGGCTTCCCTTTGGCGGCCCCGTGATTTCGTCGACAGAGGCGCTGGACCTAACCGAAGTGCCTGATCATTTGGCAGTCATTGGCGCGGGCTATATAGGTATGGAACTTGGGATTGCCTACCGTAAGCTTGGCGCAAAAGTTAGCTTTATCGAATACGCGCCCAGCATTTTGCCAGGGTTTGATAAACAGCTATCCGCGCCCATTGCCAAATGGCTGCGCGACCATGATGTTAGCGTGCAAAAAAACGCTATGGCCAAATCCGTCAGCACAAAAAACGGCAAGACTATGTTGACCTATGTAGAGAAGAACGGCGCGGATGTGAAACTCGCTTGCGACAAAGTCCTCGTCACAGTGGGGCGCCAGCCCTGCACCCAAGGGTGGGGCCTTGAGAATATGGCTATTGATATGGACGGAAAATTTGTCAAAGTTGACGAGCGGTGCGCCACGTCTATGCGCGGTGTTTACGCCATAGGCGACCTTGTAGGTGAGCCTATGCTAGCCCATAAAGCCAGCGCCCAAGGCGAGATGGTCGCCGAAATTATTGCAGGCCATAAACGCACATTTAGCCCCGCCGCTATCCCTGCCGTATGTTTCACTGACCCCGAAATCGTCTCCGTGGGTCTGACGCCCGTAAATGTCAAAAAACAAGGGCTCGACACGCTAGAAGGAAAATTTCGCTGGGCTGCTAATGGCCGCGCGCTTACCAATGGCACGGCGGACGGCGGCGGCTTTGTGCGCGTTCTCGCCCTAAAAGATACGCACCGGATTGTCGGCATACAGGCCGTCGGCCGCCATGTCTCAGAGCTATCGGGCGAATTTGTGTTGGCGATTGAAATGAACGCAACACTCGAAGACGCGGCTGGCACCATACACGCGCACCCGACCCTATCCGAAGCCTTTATGGAGGCGTGCCTAAGTGCCCTTGGTACGCCTCTGCATTCAACATAAAAAGGGACTTGGCAGGGCAAATTATTTAGCCTATAGACCGCCCTTGCTAACGCATTTTCACCAAATGCGGTGTTAATTTTCGATTCGAAAATGCAACAAACATTCGGGAATGTTTCCAGAAAAAGTGGGGACCGGTTTTTCGGTTCGGAAACGCGACCAAACATAAAGACGGTGGGGTAGCTCAGTTGGTTAGAGCGCAGGACTCATAATCCTGAGGTCGAGAGTTCAAGTCTCTCTCCCACCACCATTTAAGTCTAATATTTCAATAGCATAAACGATTTTTAATTTAAAAAAAATCAAAATATTTGTTAAATTTGCCCTCAGTAAGCAAATAGTAAGCAGATTACAACAACCCAACACATTTGTTGAGTAAACCAATCGGGGCCAACGACCCCCAGCATTTAGCAATTGCCCCTAGCGGATTGGCTAGTCGCCTTTACCAGGCTACCGCTATTCCCCATGGTCGTCGCTCGTTTACAACGCGAGAAGATAATCGTGTGGAAAAAATTCGCGGCCTAATGCACACACACGGGCTTAACTAGTCATTAGAAAAGCCCCACAGAAACTGTGGGGCCTTAACGATCTGCTTCACCATACCACTTAAAATTCGGGAGTGACGCCACAATGTCATTGCCCTGGTGGTCAAGAAATTACGATAGGATAGCACCCCAGCTTGCCTATGCATTTACTTTTCTTCCGATAATCCAGCTCCTAATAAAGTGACCGTCTCACGCCGCAGTCAGGCCTTACGCTCTCCACCTCGCCCATCCGCACAAATCCCAAACGCTTCAGCATTTTTTGGGAGCGGACGTTTTCCAAAGATGTGGTCATGACGAGGAGATTTATGCCTATGACGTCATGTGCCCAATCGCAGAGCTGTTTGATACCTTTGGTTCAGATGGATTTACTTTGGTACTCATAGGCGATGACGCCACCGAACTCGCAGGTGGAATATTTTGGCCAGAACTGAAAGTCGACAAGGGAAATAATTTTGCACGCCTCATTTGGCTTTGGACTGCAGAATAGAGTCAGCATTATGCAATGCGCTTCTACTTTCAAGAAATGAGTTTTGCTTAATTTTTGTGCGGCGCATTAAATTGCCGCCTAATAATTAGGCAATACAGCGTAATTTCCATGATTTTTAATTTTTTCACGGCATGTGCCTCGACATCTAGGAACAGTCAAGATTAGCCAGAAACATGTAATTACTTACGGATGGCGTAGGTCATTACATGTGCATGAATGGGAAATAACTATGAAAACATTGATTACATTGACATGTCTTACGCCGCTGTTAATAGCGGTTCCTTCCCACGCAGCGGAAACCATTGCGGAGCTTGAATCCCAAACAGTATATATTTTCAATACGCTTTTGTTTCTAATCGGGGGCTTTCTCGTTATGTGGATGGCCGCGGGGTTTGCAATGCTGGAAGCGGGGCTCGTGAGGAGCAAAAACGTCTCCATGCAGTGCCTGAAAAACATAACGCTTTACGCAGTCGCAGGCATTATGTTCTGGCTCGTCGGCTATAAACTCATGTACGGCATCGAAGCTGGCGGATTTTTAGGGCAGTTCAAGCTCATGGATTTTGAAGCGACTGATGGCTATTCGGCCTATTCAGACTGGTTCTTTCAGATGGTATTTTGTGCCACTACGGCGTCTATTGTCTCAGGAGCGCTGGCGGAGCGGATTAAATTTTGGCCGTTCCTGATATTCATCGCCTTCCTAACTGGGTTTATCTACCCAATCGTTGGCTCATGGGAATGGGGCACAGGCTGGCTTGACGCCAAAGGCTTTAGCGATTTTGCGGGCTCCACACTTGTTCACTCCACGGGCGGCTGGGCAGCACTTGTGGGCGCCATCGTTCTGGGCGCACGGGCTGGAAAATATACGGATGGCCGGGTTAATCCTATGCCGGGCTCGTCCATGCCACTCGCCACGTTGGGTGTGTTTATCTTATGGCTCGGTTGGTTTGGTTTTAATGGCGCGTCACAGCTTGCCATGGGTACAATCGATGATGTTGGCTCTGTTGCCAAGATTTTCGTCAACACCAATATGGCCGCGTGTGCAGGCGTTGTCACCGCGATTATCTATACGCAAGTGCGCTATAAAAACCTCGACGTGACTATGGCGCTCAATGGCGCACTGGCAGGTCTCGTCGCGATTACGGCAGAGCCGCTAACGCCAAGTGTACCAGTGGCTATGCTCGTGGGCGGCCTTGGGTCACTACTTGCTATGCTGACTGTGCCCTTGCTCGACAAGTTCAAAATTGACGATGTTGTCGGCGCGATCCCAGTTCATTTGGTCGCCGGTATCTTTGGTACACTGGCTGTGGCCTTCACTAACCCTGAAGTCAATTTCATGCCGCAGCTCATTGGCGTCGTCGCTATTGGCGCCTTCACAGTTGTTACCAGCGCTATTATCTGGCTAACCTTGAAATACACGATCGGCATACGCGTATCAGCAGAAGACGAAGCTCTTGGCCTTGACCAAGCAGAGGTTGGCATCGCCGCCTACCCTGAATTTGTCTCTTAACTCACAAATCACACATTGGAAATCATCATGAAACTTAGATATAAAATCGCTCTTCTTCCCTTCGCAGTGCCCCTATTACTGCTCGGGGCCTCAACCTACGCCTTCGCTGGTGACAATGTTAGCGTCAGTGTCTCCACCGATTATGTTAGCAAATATGTCTTTCGCGGCGTGGCGCTTGCAGGCGGAGCGTTCCAGCCCGGCGCGGAAATCTCGGCGGGTAATTTTACGGCAGGTGTTTGGGCCTCGGTGGCCACTGGAAAAGAAAATGCTGTTTTCGGTGATGAGGTTGATCTTTACGCAGGATACTCATTTGCCCTAAGCGAAACAGTTTCGGCAGACATAGGCGTGACCTTATACCATTATCCTGATCTTGGTGGTCTGTTTGACATAGGCACAGGCGCAGGCGATGCGAGCACACTTGAATTTTATGGCAGTGCCCAATTTGATACGGCCTTCGCGCCTAGTATTACTGCGTATTATGACGTAACCCTCGAAGCTTTTACCATAGAAGGCGGGGCAGAACATTCAGTCCCGCTTAGCGATAAGGCTAGTTTTGACGTGAGCGGCGCTGCAGGCCTTGTCACGGTCAGCGGCGGCGGAGACTATCAATACGGGTCAATTACTGGCGCTGTTTCTTACGCTATGTCGGATACGACATCAGCTTATGTTAGTATCAGCGGCGGGCTTAGCTCTGAAGACACATTTGTTGACACGAACTTTGATCCGCTAGATCTGACGACTATTTCTGCACCTAAAAGCTCAGGCGTGTGGTTTGGCGCAGGCTTGAGCACAGGCTTTTAGCTCAGTTAACTCGGTTTCACCCAAAACGGTATGAAGCTTGGGGCGGCGGTACAATTGCCGCGGCCCTGAGCTCCCAATATTTATAAGCGTCCTCTAGGCCACAGTCCCAAATCACCACACCCGATTTATTTACGGCCCAGATTGTTGGTGCCGCTGCTAACTCCAAGTCTGCAGCAAAATGGCCTGCCAATTCTTGCAATACGGTCAATGGCGTTTCGGACTTAAGAATTAACTTTTCGTGCCTATAGAACTTGGCATCATCTTTTTTCCGCCTTGGCGTATCTGTGATCACAACCAAAGGCGCAACGCAGTCTTTTACATGCGGATACATTTGCTGGTACACTTTCAACGCATCGTCATATGCTTCGTTCAATCTGCAGGAGGGCATAAAACAAATTGGCAAAACCTGCGAAGGTTCCATATCATCAAGTATTTGCCGCAGCTTGACACCGCCCTTACCACCTTCCAAAAATTTGTAGTCATAATGCATCGGCATGTTACGGCCAAACATGTTCGTGCTGCCTTCTTGTGAAATATCAGCCACCTCAGTGATTTTATTGATACGCGCAGACTCGCTTTGGTATTTGTAAGCATGGGCAATGTGCTCTTCAAACAATGTCCAGTCATTGGCCATATGGGCACGAAGACCTTGATAATAATGAATTAGCGCTTTTAAATTTGCAGGATATTCTTGGTTGTGAGCGCTCGCTAAATGTTCAAGAATGGCAAATGACTTTGCCCCTGCGCCCGCCTCAATATCATAAATACATTTGATAAGGTCAGCAACGGGCCCATCATCATTTCGGCCCGTGATTTTTTTAAAAAGCTTTACGACAATTGGGTCATGTGTAGCGGCCTCAATAGCGCTTTTTAAGCCTTCATAATCTTCCCGCTCCCAAAGAGATACAAATCCATCAGCACTATAATTCCCTAGTTTTTTATATTTTTCGACGATGGAGTCTGATGAAGAAATAATACGGATCCCTAATGGAGGTCCAATTGCTTCCACGTCCATAATCATGCCGTCTTTTGGGCAATAAAAAGAATAAGCTATGGATTTTCCGCGGTTTACAAGCTCATCAATATCTATTGATGCTGCCGCATTTCCATTGACCGTTAGTAAGACATGACCAGGCTTGAGGAACAATGCTTCAGCTGGAGAACCCGCAGCAACCTTTTCAATTATCCCGCCTGATTCAATATCAGGAATGTGTGAAATACGCGTTTTTCTGATGGCCCGAAACCATTTGGAGTGAGAATGCATAACCCAATACCTATAATTCTCTTGCTCCCCAGTAGAATATTCAATATTTAGACAATGTGCCCGAATTGTGGCAAATTATGGAGCACTTGCCAATATGGTTAAGCCAGTATTACCCAATCCTGTACCTGCTAAAACTGGGCCCGATTACCGTCTATATCTCTATGTAGTCGCTATCGTTCTGATCTGGAGCACCGCTTATACGCTCATGTTTTACACCATTTATTCAGGGGGATTCCCTGCAGAGTGGATGCCAGCGGCGCGAACTACAGCGCCTGCAATTGGGATTACAATATATGTCTACGCGCGCGGCCTAAAGCTGCCGCCGCTGCGCGATACTCGCTGGTTATGGTATGGTCTCATGGGGTTTTTGGGCATGACGGCACCATTTTATTTACTCGCAAAAGGCAATGAACTTGGCGTTGAAAGCGGCATGTCATCTATACTGACAAATGGCGTTACACCGTTATTCATAATCATATTAGCCCATTTTTTTGTAAAGTCAGAACGGCTAACTTTGCGAAAATTCATAGGGTTTGCCATCGGATTTATTGGCGTAGCCTACTTGTTTTTACCTGAGAAACTTAGCCTTGAGCTTGTTAGTAACTGGCGGGCACAAGGGTTCATATTACTTGTCGCGCTCTCCTATGCCATTGGCTCTATAATTGCCAAACGAACACCTGACACAACCGCGAGTATTGGCGCAGCGATTATGCTAATTACCGCCGCAATAACTGCTATTGCGCTCGCATTGCTGACTGGACTTCCCCAAGGCGGGTTTTCCAATGGTGTGCTTTTAGCGTTGTTCGCTTTATCAATTTTTTCAACAGGTCTCTCGGATATTTTATATCTAAAAGTAATCCAAATCAGTGGCCCGAGCATGATAGGTAAAATCAATTATTTGGTACCAGTTTTTGCGCTAATATTCGGAATTATCTTCCTTGGAGAAAATTTCAGCCCGCGGTCTGTAGCCGCAATGATGACAATAATTACTGGGCTTTTAATCGCTAGAAATGACGAAGGCCCAGATGGATAAAAAATTTCTTTATACAGTATTGGTACCATTAACTTTATTACTATGGGGTACGGAGTATACGCTCGTCGGTACAATTGATGTAGAGCTTATTCCTGAAGCTTGGCAGGTGGTCATTCGCATGGTTTTCGCGGCCATCTTTATGGCAATTTTCGTGATTGCAAAAGGTGGTAAACTTCCACCCTTTAAGGATAAAAGCTGGCTTTGGTACGGGTTGATGGGCTTTATTGGCATGACTATCCCGTTTTACTTCATTGCAAAAGGCTTTAATGACAACCTAGACTCTGGGCTTATCTCAATATTGATTGGTATCACGCCATTATTTACCATTTTACTTGCCCATTTATTCGTGAAGACTGAGCCCTTAACGCCCATAAAATTGCTTGGATTTATCATAGGATTCATCGGTGTCATTTATTTATTTGTGCCCGAAAAACCTGGGCAACTTTTAAGTGAAAATTGGCAAGCGCAAGCCTTAATTATCTTAGCAGCCTTTGGCTATGCAGCCACATCTATTCTAGGGAAACGTGCACCGGATCAGCCCGCTAGCGTAGGCGCAACTCTTATGTTAATTGGCGGTGCAATAAGTGCCCTTATTGGTGCATTTTTAATTGCGGGTTCAGATATCCCCACCACATTTCCACCCGTAAAAACCGCAGCCGCACTTGTCGCATTAACTCTTGGCGCTACATTTCTAGGAAACCTTTTATATTTACGCCTCTTGCAAATTTCTGGCCCAAGCCTTGTCGCCAAAATAAATTATATTGTGCCCGTAATTGCGCTTGTTTCTGGCCGTATTTTTTTGGAGGAAGAGTTCAAGGATAAATACTTCATTGCCCTCGCTATTATCCTTATCGGATTGGTCATTGCGCGCCGCGGCGAAACGCCCTAGCATGGGTTAGGGGCGTGATTTATGAATAAAACCAATTTTACCTTACTAGCATCTGTCGCGATTATCCTCATATGGGGCACAGCATTTACCTTGGTTGGTTATACGGTAAAACACATAACGCCAGCATGGCTCGTCACAGGGCGCACTGTCATCGCGGCGATTATACTAACAATTTATGCATATATCAGCGGCTATAAGCTGCCACGCCTCACTGACGAGCGCTGGCTTTGGTTTGGTTATATGGGGTTTATTGGTATGGCGGCGCCGTTTTATTTCATGGCAAAGGGCATGGAGGAAGTAAATGGCGTTACATTAGTTGATAGCGGACTTGCCGCCATATTGGTGGGCGTTATGCCCTTAATTACCATCGTCCTCGCACATTTTTTCATTAAGGGCGAACAGCTAACGTGGCGAAAAAGCATAGGTTTTATTGTTGGGTTTATCGGGATAGTCACACTGTTTTTGCCTGAACCATTTAAGTGGGAGCTTATCTCGCACTGGCGTTCCCAAGGCCTGATCATTCTCACAGCTATTTGTTATGCCGTCTTAGCCATCATTGCCAAACGCGCGCCGCAAACACCCTCGGCACTCGGGGCGTCTATGATGTTAATCTGGGCAGCTATTTTGTCATTGACTTGGGCGCTTGTATCCGGCGTTCCAAAAGAAATGCCGCCCGTGTCAGCCTTAACCGCGCTCTTCGCTCTGGCTATTGGGGCAACTGGCTTTGCGCAAATATTATATTTCAAACTCATCAAGGTCAGCGGGCCTAGCCTGATTGCAAAGATAAATTATGTAGTGCCAATATGCTCTCTTGCCGCTGGCATTATCTTTTTGGACGAACCATTTCGGCTGCGCTCTGTCGCCGCTATGTGTATTATCGTAGCAGGGCTGTTAATCGCCCGTTCGGTGCCGAGCGAAAAAACAGGCTAGGTTTCATATCTTATTTCATGTCTTTTAGAGCTGCGAATGGATTGTCAGGGTTTGGGGTATCTTTCCCCTCGTCTCCAATATTAAGCCCGTGATTAAGTGGTCCATTACCCGCCCCAAGTTTCGGGGCGCTACGAATAGCCTCGAACACAAATTCGCGCGCCTGCGACACCGCCTCTTCCATGGACGCCCCTTGTGCCAGCATAGCCGCCACAGCGCTCGCCAATGTGCAGCCCGTACCATGGGTATGGCGCGAGTGGATACGCGGCGCGCTCATGATGTGGTTTCCTTCTGGCGTGACCAATACGTCGATGACACTCTTCCCGTCTATATGCCCGCCTTTCATCAGCGCCGCCCCAGCCCCCATTTCCATCAGAACTTCGCCAGCTTTAGTAAGGCCCAAAGCATCTTCAATCTTTATCCCCGTCAATACTGCCGCTTCGGCCGCATTAGGTGTTATTAGCTCGGCCATTGGTATTAGTTTATCTTTCAATAGCTTAATTGCAGTTTCCTCAAGCAAAACATCGCCACTTGTTGCCACGAGAACAGGGTCCAATACCAAAGTCGTTTCAGGCGCGAGCTCATCAATCACATCTATGACCGCCTGCATAACGCCCTCATTAGCCAGCATACCTATTTTTATTACATCCGCGCCAATATCAGTGAGCACACTGCGCATTTGCGCCGCCACAAGATCAGGGCTCATAGCTTCCACCCGCTGAACCCCAACAGTGTTTTGCGCAGTAATCGCCGTGATCGCACAGGAACTATAAACTCCAAACGCCGCGCACGTTTTTATGTCCGCTTGTATCCCAGCCCCACCAGAGGCGTCAGAGCCAGCTATGATGAGGACGCGTCCAACCTTGTTTTTTTTTGTATCACTCATGTCTGCTCCCGTATTGCCTGCCATACTCGTACCGCTTGCACTGTTTCCCCCACATCATGAACGCGCAAATATGACGCACCCATACTCGTGGCCCAGAGGGCGCTAGCGATGGAACCGCCAAGACGCTCGCCTACTGCACTGTCGTCGATTTTCCCGATAAAACTTTTACGGGATGTCCCGATTAGGGCGGGGCAGCCTAGAGCGTAAAAATCATCCAGTTTCGCCAATAAATCCAGATTATCCTGCAGCCGCTTCCCAAAGCCAATGCCTGGATCAAGGATTATGTTGGCAGGGTCGACACCGCCTTCTACTGCCGCTTGCACGCGCGCTTTTAAAAACGTGCTCACTTCGGTGGTCACGTCTTTATATTCTGGCTTGTCTTGCATAGATTTAGGGCTGCCCTTCATATGCATGAGCACAACAGGGCAGCCAAGCCGCGCCGCCATGGCGATAGAGCCGCTATCATGAGTAAGCGCGCTAACATCATTCCAAATATTTGCGCCCGCCTCTATACAGGCCTCCGCCACATTTGCGCGGCGCGTATCAATAGAGATATCGACGCCTAAATTAGCAGCATAAACGGCAGTGACTACGGGCAGTACGCGCGCGATCTCGTCAGCGGGCGAGACAATATCCGCGCCGGGCCGGGTACTTTCACCGCCAATATCAATGATATCTGCACCCTGCGCGGCCATTTCGCGGGCGCGCGCCAAAGCCGCATCCACACTACTCGCTTGCCCGCCATCAGAAAAACTATCAGGCGTTACGTTCAAAATACCCATAATTTTTGGGTGATTTGGCTTCATGGCAAGAACGCCTCTAAGACGTGGGCTTGGCTTTTGGCTTAGGCTTTGGTTTCACCGTTGTTGGCACTGCAGAGAGGCCAGGCTTGCCGCCTTTGTCATCCTTATCAAAGTCGGGACGCTTGGGCAGGATATTATCTTTGAGCAGATTTTTAATTTCGTCGCCTGACAATGTTTCATACTCAAGCAGAGCTTCGGAGAGCCTAATCCAATCCTTCTTTTTCTTCTTAAGGATCGCCGTTGCCGTTTCATGGGCATCCGTAACAAAACGCTTTATTTCATCTTCGATGAGGCGCGCCGTTTCAGGAGAAATCGCAGAGCCCCGGCCAATGCCAGGCATGAAGCTATCAACGTCGGTATTTTTATAGGCAATTGGACCCACAGCATCAGATAGGCCCCATTCCGTTACCATAGCGCGCGCGATACGCGTAACTTGCTCGATATCTGATGACGCGCCAGAGGTGACTTTATCATACCCAAACTTTAGTTCTTCCGCCGCGCGTCCGCCCATAGCCATAGCCATAGCCGCAATCATTTCTTCACGGCTTTGTGAAATTTGATCGCGCTCAGGTAGGTATTGCACCATGCCAAGAGCACGGCCACGCGGGATAATTGTTGCTTTATGGATCGGCAAACTACCCACCATATTCATACCAACAATTGCATGACCAGCTTCATGATAGGCTGTATTGGCGCGCTCTTCGTCCGTCATAGACAAGGAACGGCGCTCTGCGCCCATTAGGACTTTATCGCGAGCATCTTCGAACTCGCGCATAGTGACTTTGCGTTTATTACGCCGCGCTGCTAGCAATGCCGCTTCGTTAACGAGGTTAGCAAGGTCAGCACCTGACATGCCAGGCGTACCGCGGGCGATGTATTTGCTGTCCACTTCTTTGGAAATTGGAATTTTTTTCATATGAACTTGAACGATTTTTTCGCGGCCCATAATATCTGGCAGCGGCACTTCAATCTGGCGGTCAAAACGGCCAGGACGTAGCAAGGCCTTATCAAGAACATCTGGGCGGTTGGTGGCGGCAATAATGATAATGCCTTCATTACCATCAAACCCGTCCATTTCGACAAGTAGTTGGTTTAGGGTCTGTTCGCGTTCTTCATGTCCGCCCGATGTGCCGACACCACGGTGACGGCCAACAGCGTCAATTTCGTCAATGAAGATAATACAAGGCGCGTTCTTCTTGGCTTGCTCGAACATGTCGCGCACACGAGACGCGCCAACGCCCACAAACATTTCAACGAAATCAGAGCCAGAAATCGTAAAGAATGGAACGCCGCTCTCGCCAGCAACAGCTTTGGCCAGCAAAGTTTTACCCGTACCTGGAGGGCCGATGAGCAATGCACCCGTAGGTATCTTCGCGCCAAGGCGCTGAAATTTTGTTGGGTCTTGCAAAAACTCGATGACTTCTTGCAGGTCTTCTTTTGCGTTTTCAACGCCAGCCACATCATCGAATGTAACTTTACCCTGCGCTTCGGTCAGCATTTTTGCACGCGACTTGCCAAAACTCATAGCGCCGCTACCGCCCTTACCCTGCATAGAGCGCATAAACCAGACAGCCAGACCAATAATTAGAATAAATGGTAGGAAGCTAAAAAGCGCATTAACCAGCAAGTTGGTCTGCTTGATTTCTTTTTCCTTGAATTGAGTATCGTGCTCATCGAGCTTTTCCACAAGATGCTCAATGGCAACTACATCAGCGCTAAATTCTTTATTGTCAGTTGTTTTGCCAGTAACTTTATATTTTTGCGCGTCGATTTCAAGGTTATCTATTTTACCAGTTTCAATAAGCGTATACAGTTCTGACGTTATCACAATGTCATTTTTCTCAGGATTCATAGAATTTTGAGATACAGAAATCATGATCATGAACATGGTGATGACGAGCGCCCAAAGGGCAAAGTTGCGCATTTGCATGGATGTTTTCCTCTATGATATTATACAATCAATATTCACTACTATATAGGAAGCGTAACCGCGATGTTAAGCCCTTTCGGGGAGAATCCTCAACGATTACTCACTTAATATCAGTAGGCGCTCCGTTATTAAGCTTTGAAACTCATATTGTGAAGATGGTTTATGTAGTGGTGACGATTTTAGCACATCGCCCCTCACGAGAGCCGGCAGCGTGGCGCGGGCAGACACAGGCAATAATTTCAGTTTTTGTTTCAAAGCCTTGTCAAGCTGGCCCTCATAATTTGCCAAAGGTACAATGTGCATATTTTCACGCATTGTACGGACAATAAACCGTCCATCCCATATTGTATCTATCCCCGCACGAAGTTTGGTATGTGCCAGCCCTTTATGGCCAACCCGTCCCAAGACCTGACCAGGGTCTCGCATAATAAATAGCTCATTTTTCCAAATAGAATATTGCGCGCCGCCAAGTGTCGCGCCTTGAAAATCGTTCGCGTTAATCTTGGCAAATAACTGGCGATATTTATTACGGGCGGACGCCTGTCCCTGCCCCGAAACGGCAAGTCCTAGCTTTCTTAGCATTTCAGGCCCTAGCCCATTACTACCCGCAATTACGTCTCTTTTGAGCGAAAGGCCGCCCCAATTCTGAGTTTGCACATATATGCCTATCCACGCTCTGATTTGCGCAGTTTCTTCGCGAAGGTCACGCGCCGCATTTTGGGAAATTGCATACAATTCTTCACCCAATCGCGGGTGTTTTTGTAGAAAATCACGAGCCTGGATACGGCTAAATTGACGGTTTTCATTTGAGGGATCGTCATAATACGTTAGGTCGTTTGCGTGGTTATAATCGCGCAGCTTAGCGCGGCTAATGCCTAGCATAGGACGGACAATGGTAATGCCATAAAGCTCAGGCCAAATGGGCGCTTTAATGGCGGCGCGCATGCCCGCCATGCCGCGCCAACCACTATTGTTTTGACCACGCATATAAACCGTCTCCGCTTGATCATTGCGGTTATGCCCCAGTAACAACGTATCAACGCCAAGAGTGCGGCATTGCGTCCCCATAAGACCATATCGCGCTAGCCGCGCTTTCTCCTGTATGCCTGTCTTGGGTTTTGTGCCTTGCCATGTCAGTATTATTGGGTGTGCGCCCAGCCGCTGCGCCGTTTTCGCAGCTTGTTGTGCTTCGGCTGCTGATCCAACCCGCAAGCCGTGATCAACAATCAAGGCGTATAATTTCCTCTGGCCGCCAAGCCATTGCAGCGCCAGCGCCAGCAAGGCCGTACTATCGCCGCCGCCCGAGAAGGCAAGTGCGAGCGGATTATTACCCGCCTGCTTGCCAACAAGCGTATCTAAGGAGGTAAATAGGTCTTGCTTTAGCATCCGCTTCGGGCAGATTCCGACGCCGCTTTTTCGCGCACATCAGGAGTAGCATTTGGGTATTGTGTGGGAAATGATGCCAAAGTTTGGCAAGCCACCTGATTTTGTCCCAATTGCCGCGCACTGGCCGCTAATCCAACCATGGCATTTGGCGCAAATGTCCCCTTAGGTGCCTCACGCATAGACGCTATATAAGCATCTGCAGCTTCTGAAAATTCACTACGAACGTAATAAGTCTCGCCCAGCCAAAAACTAATATCACCGCGGTCAGTGGCTTCAGTATTTAGCTCCAAATACTGCTTAAAGGCAGTTTGCGCCCCAATGAAATCTCCTTCATTGAGCTTTTCATGACCTATTTGTGCCAGCAAGCTTAAGTCCTGCCCAAGGGAAATGGTGCTGCTTTGTTCGTCAGGCCCGCCCGCTATTGTTGGCGGCCCTGGCGCAACAGAGCCATTGCTGTAAACCCCGCCAACACGGCCACCACCATATACAGTGGACGTATCATTCGCAGGTGCCTGCGTATCTTGCGCCGCCACCATGTCTACGGCTTTTAGGTGGCGCGTCATATCATCAGCTGTTGCTTGAAGGTCGGCAACTTCTGCGGCCAACACCCTAACTTCTTCTTGCAAATTATCACGCTCGAAACGAAGCCGCTCCACTTCCCCCGTTAAGGCGCGCTGTGAACTTTCAAGGGAGTCCATACGCTGCATCAAGCGCTCTGCGGCAGGGTCGCCCGTTAGCATTCTATTTTCCAAAATAGTAAGGCGCTGTTCAAGCCGTGCATTTTGTGCCGCGAGCTCTTTTTTGCTCTGCGCAAGGGCTGGCGCAGCCAAGAACATCGCGCAAACCAGAACGGACGCAATTAGGGAAATAGGGTTACGCATCGGATTACCTTCTCGATAGTGTTAGGCGAATTATGGCCTGACTATAGCGGCGAAAGTATGGCGCGTATTGTTAAAGTGCAGTTAAGGTGTTTAAGAAAGTCCTAACTATAAATTAGCCTAGCTATTACCACCCGTCAGTACAGCAGAATGCGCATTGCGATTTAACTGCCATGCCGCTTCGTTAGAACGCCCGTCGATAGGCCGTTCCTTACCGTAAGAAACCGTTGTAATACGGCCCGGCGTTACGCCTTGACTGACAAGGAATGCTTTTGCCGCGTCGGCGCGGCGAGCGCCAAGCGCCAAATTATACTCACGCGTACCGCGCTCATCTGCATTACCGCCAACCACAACAATCGTGCCCGGATATTTATTAAGCCATTCAGCTTGGCGCTTTAACACATCCCGTGCCTGCGGCGATAGGTCCGAACGGTTATAGGCAAAGTAAACCCGGTCTTCGCCAGATGTATATTTGAAATCTGCGGCGGAGCCAGGCGTTGGGCCAGGCTCGGCTAATGGCTGAGGCTGTACAATAGGCTGCTGTGGCGGCGCAACAGGCGCGGGACGTTCAAACACAGGCGGCGGCACTTGTTCTTGCTGTGGCGGTGTCTGTTCAATTTGTTCTGGCGGGGTTGAAGCACACGCCGATACTGTCAGCGCGATTACCATCATAAGTATATATTTTATTTTCATTTTACTCTTCCTTTTCCCCTGCCCTCATCTTGAGGTTAACAATTGCGGCCCACGGGTTCAAGCTAATACCCAGTAGACCAAAGTCAAGTTTACTTTTATTCACCTATATTTTGTGACCATACAAAATGGCGAAATTACGGCAATAAAGGCGACCATGCTGGATCAGAAGCGCCGCTTGGCGTTGGTAGCTTTCTTAAATTCTTACCCGTTAAATCTATTGACCAAATTTCGGCACGTCCATTCACGCCCCGTGTTTCGCGGGTAAATAAAATAACCCGTCCATTCGGTGACCATGTTGGCCCTTCATCAAGATAACTCGACGTCAGTAGCCTCTCGCCCTTGCCCGTTTTTGCATTCATGACGCCAACATGAAATTGACCGCCATCACTTTTCGTAAAGGCAATTAAATCGCCGCGCGGCGACCAAGCAGGCGCTGTATAACGGCCCTTGCCAAAACTAAGCCGCTTCACATTAGAGCCATCGGCGTTCATTGTATATAATTGCGGCGAGCCCCCACGATCAGAATTGAACACAATCTTCTTGCCATCTGGAGAAAAACTCGGCGACACATCAATAGCTCTATCGGTTGTCAGGCGCTGGGTAGAGCGGGAACGCAAGTCCATCACATAAATATCACTATTCCCACGCTTCACTAGTGTAAATATCAATTTTTTACCGTCTGGAGAAAACCGTGGTGACATAGTCATACTGGGAAAATCACCCAATAATTCACGATTTCCTGTTTCAACCTCAAGCAAAAACACCTGTGGGCGACCTGTTTCCCATGATAAATATGTTAGTTTCTCGATAGGTTTATCGCGGTGATCACGATCGATAAATGGTGAAAACCGCGGCGTTAATACAAGATCAGAACCGCCAAGTAAATATTTGGGACTATGTCCGTCCTGATCCATAATCGTTAGTCTTTTAGTACGATTGGTTTTTGGACCGGTTTCTGATATAAAAGCTATGCGGCTATCAAAATACCCCGTTTCCCCTGTTAATTTTTTGTAAATCGAATCGGAAATTTTGTGAGCAATCCGCCGCCAATTATCCTCAGTCACGATCAGAACCAAACCTTCTAACTGGCTCCGGCCATATATATCCCAAAGCCTGTATTCCGCCCTCAGGCGCGTATCATCAACGCGCACAATACGTCCCGACACCAAGGCTTTGGCGTTAATCAGCCGCCAATTGGCAAAGCGCGGCTGATAATCAATATTGGTTTGTGTTTCGATATAGGTCGCCTGATCAATCACAACAAATAGCCCTGAGCGCTCTAGGTCATCCGTAATGACTTTTGCCATATCGCGCGCAATTTTATCAGTCGCAGGATCCCCGCTTAAAAAATTGGGTATCGCAATGGGCGTTGGCTCTGTGTGCCCTTCAGTGATGAGGACTTTTAACTGGGCGCTCGCGGGCGTGGCCCACAACATAGCCATAAGAGCGATCAACGCCGCAGACAAAACATTGGTAAGTACAATTTTCATTTGTTTCATTTCATTGCTCCAGGATCAAAAGTCAGCTCGGTTGATTTCCAATCTTCATATGCGCCTTTTGGTAATTTAGAGAACGACGCCTCACATTCATATACGCCGCTTATAGCCTTTTCTCGCGCCGCTTGCCAAGAGGCGTTACCTGACGCAATAATACGAGCGTTATTAAGAACATCAACATCTGTCACCCGCCCATCAATATCAAGCGTAACCCGTAGCCGGACTTTAAGTTTGTCATACCCCTTCATACCTTCATCAATTTGCCAGCAAGACTGCATGGCTTGCCTGATATAATCTTCGCTATTTATTTCGTTGCCAGTACCCTCTCCTGCTCTTGATTGTTGCGTATCTGCACGCTCAGCCGCCGTTATTTCATTTTGCAAAGGCTTATTTGGCGTGACCTCAAGGTTATTTTCCCGCGCAGTTCCTAATTGATTGGCAATAGCGTCTAGGTCAAATTTTGGCGGCAATTTTGGCGTTGGAACGTCCTCATTGTTATCTGTTATGACCTCAGGAACCACTGGACTTTCACTAATTGGTGGCGGCTTAGGTGTGTCTGCCAGAAGCTCTTCTTTTGGCGGTTCTTCTTTTGGTGGTTTTTTACGCGTGGGTTTTATATTGGTTTTATCGGTCACACTCACCAAGTTCAGATTGATTATTTTTACTTCAGGAAATTCGGATGCGCCCTGTTCCCATAGCAATAACCCGCCAAACACTGCAGCGGCATGTATAGTAAATGATATAGGCAATCCGAATTTCATGCGAGAAACTTAGTCTCCATTCATTATTTCGGCTTCGCGTCGGTCACTAAGCCAATTGTTGTGAACCCTGCTGCGTTTATCGACGCCATCACTTCCATTACGGGGCCATAATTGCCATTGGTGTCACCGCGAATATTTATGCGCTGATCATAACCATTTTGCGCTAGCGCTATCAATTTTGGTGTAAGATCGTCAAAACTAATCTCTGTTTCCTGCAGGTAAATTTTACCTTCGGCATCAACAGTAATCGTAATCGGTTCTTGCTTGGACGGCAGAGAATTTGCATCCGTTTTAGGCAGTTCTATCAAGACACCAACATTTAAAAGCGGCGCAGCAATCATAAACACAATCAGCAATACCAACATAACATCCACCAAAGGTGTGACATTGATACGCGAGTTTAATTGCCTGCGAGGCCTACGTCCGCGCCTTGATGCGCCATATCGTACCGATGCCATTCTTTACGCTCTTTTGCCGATTTTGCGGGATAATATAGCGGATAATTCATCCGTATACCCGTCAAGGCGGCCCGCATATTTATCAAGGTCTGCAGTAAAAACGTTATAAAACACCAAAGCAGGTATTGCAGCAATAAGGCCCAAGGCCGTCGCAAATAATGCTTCAGAGATACCTGGAATAATAATCACCAAATTGGCATTTTGCGCCTGATCAATGGCCCTAAATGTATTGATAATGCCCCAGACTGTACCTAATAAACCTACAAATACGGACACCGAAGCCACCGTCGCCAGAACAGTCATACCGCGCTCTGCCTTTGTCAGCTCACGGTTGACAACAAGGCCCATAACACGGTCAATACGCTCGCGTATTCCTGATAAATCGCCGCTATTGATACCAGCCGCTTTGCTTTCATTAAATTCGCGCATAGCCGCTGTAAACACCCGCCCCATAGGATCGCGTGTATCGCCCGCGAGGCCTTCTGCGAGTTCATCAAGAGTGCGTCCCGACCAAAATGTTTCCTCGAAACTACTCGCGCGTTTTTTAAGCAGGTGCAGACTGATAATTTTATCAATGATGATGCCCCATGACCAGATTGAGGCAATTGCCAATATCAACATGATAAGTTTGACGACAATGTCGGCCTTCAAAAATAGGGCCGAGAAAGAAAAGTCAGACGCCCCGACCATCATGGCACTTGGTACCAAATAAAGTTCGGACATTATGTTTAGTATCGCCATTTTTGAAATTAGCTCCCTTTAGGATGTTCTAGTCTTACTCATAAGGCAAAAATATGGCGCGGCGCCAATTAACTCACAGTAATGATACAGCTTATGGTGTACGCATGGCCATGACAATCTCATCCACCATAATTTCGAGGTATTTACGGCTTAAATTTTACGATTTAGGCGGTGTTCAATATTGTAAGCCGCAGAAACATCACAAATCAGCCTTATTTTAGACCTAAGAGCGTGACAGTCTTGAAATTCTCGTGATAAAAAGAATCACTGCTAGGGAAATGACATTATGAAATTATTTATCAAAATACTACCCGTCGCCTGTTTGTTGCCAATTTTGAGCGCGTGTACGACAACGCCACCTCCTGTCGAGGAAGTCGTAGTGCCACCCGTTGAGCAAACCTGTTATTCAGTTGCTAGTCTTAAAAAGGTCGTCGTCCCTGCTGTCACTAAATCTGGCTACTCCGTTACGTCAATCGAAAATCCACCAGAGTATATTTATGATGAAGCTACGGGCAAAACCACTGTCATTCAAAACCCTCCCATTGAGCGCAAAGAGCCTTGGACAAAGGTAATAGAACCAGAGCGAATTTATTACACGACCGAAGAAGGCGAGGTCATTACCGATATTTGCGAGCTTAACGAAGCTACAGAAATGGTAACTGAACCTGAAGAAACGACTGAGGCTGATTCTGAAGACGGCAAAGCGGTTGCAACGTTTCGTGTCATCCCAGACACAAGCAAATAGACTTTATCCTGGCAGAAAATACGGCGTCAGTTTTTCAATCATTTTAGGGGTAGGCCTACGCGGCCTGCCATTTAAATCGATGCACGCGGCTTCGCTATAGGCTGTTGTTAAAAGCTCATCCCCGCGCCACACTTCTTGTGTGACCCAAAGACGCGGGCCCTTATATCTGTCATATGTGGTCATCACCAACAGCTCGTCATCTATGCGGGCAGGTTTTTTATATTCTAGCTCAACTTTGCGAATGACAAAACCAAGCGGAATTTCGCGCTCCAACAGCTCGGCGTGACTAATGCCCGCAAGACGGAAAAATGACGAACGAGCCCGCTCCAAAAATTTCAGGTAATTGGCATAATAGACAACGCCCGTAAAATCCGTGTCCTCATAGAACACACGAACGGGATAATAATGCTTACGGCCCTCAAAATAGCCCATGCTCGGACGTTTATTATCCATCATCTGACCCTGTAAATAATGTCGGTGTTTCCAGTTTCAGGGGCGCATTTAGACCCAAATGGTTGAAGGCATGGGGCGTCGCCACTCTGCCCCTTGGCGTTCTTTGCAGGAAGCCTTTTTGTATAAGGTAGGGTTCAATCACGTCTTCGAGGGCATCGCGAGCTTCGGCCAGCGCTGCCGCCATAGTGTCAACCCCCACAGGGCCGCCGCTAAACATTTCACATAGGGCGCGTAAGTAGCGCATATCTTGTGTATCAAGGCCAATATCATCGACGCCGAGGCGTTTTAGAGCTAGGTCAGCTACTTTAGCGTCAATAATATCAGCCCCCTCATGCTCTGCTAAGTCCCGCACGCGGCGCAATAAACGCCCAGCCACGCGCGGTGTTCCGCGGGCGCGCCTTGCAATTTCACGTGCGCCTTCTGCGCTCATATTTATATCCAGTTTGCTGCCACCACGGGCCACGATTTTGGTCAGCTCTATTTCGTCATAAAACTCGAGGCGCACAGGAATGCCAAATCGGTCACGCAGTGGCGTCGCCAGCAGACCTGCCCGCGTGGTCGCGCCAATGAGCGTAAAGGGCGCAAGGTCAATTTTAATCGACCGCGCCGCAGGCCCTTCGCCAATGATAAGGTCCAGTTCGTAGTCTTCGAGCGCAGGATAGAGTATTTCCTCTACGGTCGGGTTCATGCGGTGAATTTCATCAATAAAAAGCACATCACGCGGCTCTAGGTTCGTCAGAAGCGCGGCCAGATCACCCGCTTTTGAAATAACGGGGCCAGATGTAGCCCGAAAATTTACGCCCAGTTCACGCGCGACGATCTGCGCCAATGTGGTCTTGCCAAGTCCCGGCGGGCCTGACAGCAGCAAATGATCTAGCGCTTCATTACGCCGCCCTGCCGCTTCTACAAACACTTTCAGATTTGCAATCGCGTCCTTCTGCCCGACAAAATCGGCGAAGCTGAGCGGACGCAAGGCTTTATCACGGTTGTCACCGTTTTGCGTACTCCCATCTATGATGCGTTCGTCATCCATCTAATTTCCGAGTTCTTTCAGCGCCGCCTTCACAAGCGCGTTTAAATCCAAATCCTCGTTCATCTTAGCCGCATTTGCCACGGCGCGCAAAGCCTCGCTTTGCCCGATACCCAAGTTTACCAAAGCCGAAGCGGCATCGCGCTGGAGACCGCGTTCCGGCGCGGGCATAGCCGCGTCTTCTCCGTGATGGGCTGGCATAGTGGCCGTAAAGCCGCGCCCTGGTGGTGGTGGTTTACCAGACAAATCTGCAACAATACGGGCCGCAAGACTTGGCCCAACGCCTTTAGCACGGCCAAAAGCGCTTTTATCTTCTAGGCTGGCGGCAGATAGTATTTCGTCAGGGCGCAACATATCAAGGATAGCCAGCGCCGCCTTGGGCCCAACTTTTTGCACGGTTTGCAGGCGCACAAACCAGGCCCGTTCTTCCTCATCGGCGAACCCAAACAATGTAATTGCCTGCTCCCGAACATGTGTCTCAATATGCAGCGTCGCGAGCGCCCCCACGGATAAAGTCCCCAGCGTCCGGCTCCCGCACTTGACCAAATACCCAACCCCATTAACATCAAGTATCGCCTCATCAGAGCCAATCACCAACACCGTTCCTGTGAGCATGCCTATCATTGTGCCGCCTCCAATCCTGTAGGGTGGATTAGGCCTCTTGGCCGTAATTCACCGCCAGAATGCGCCAAAGGTGGATTACGCCTACGGCTACACACTACGAAAACGCACCACACTCTCACGCAAACCTCCGATGCAAAGCCCCCGCGGCGCTGGCCCTATGGGCGTGGCAGATGGCTATGGCGAGGGCGTCGGCGGCGTCGCCCGGCTTTAAGTTTTGACCGGGTAGCAAAACATTCATCATGGCGGCGACTTGGGTTTTGTCGGCTGTGCCAGTGCCGACTACAGATTTTTTAACTTTGCGGGCGGAATACTCACCTACATAAATTCCGGCCTGCGCAGGAGCCAGCAGGCACACAGCGCGGGCATAGCCGAGCTTGATGGCGGAGTTTGGATTGTTCTTAAGGAACATATCTTCCACCGCCGCTTCGTCCGGCGCATGGATTTTGATAATATCGGCGATGTCATTATAAAGCGTGTTAATCCGCAAAGCCAAATCTTGCTTTGTATCAGGTTTTATGACGCCGTGGGCCACATGGGTGATCTTCAGGCCCTGCGCACGCACAATACCCCAGCCGCATTTTACCAATGACGGGTCTAGCCCCAATATCCGAATCTCGCTGCTCATAGCAGAACACTATGCGAACATTGAAGTTTTCACAAGGATTATTGAGTTAACAAAGTCTTACTGGTTCTCAGGCTTGATGCCTGCGAATTTTTGGGTGGCATAGTCTTTTAATGTTTTAGCTTGTTGTTCAAAATCACCCTCAAGATCAACTATTTTATCAATCACCAAAGTTTTGTTTGCGCCGTCAATACCAACTAATATTATGGGAACCTTCGCGCCTTTGGCGATACGTAAAAACCCCGTTTTCCACGTTTTGGTTTTTTGTCTTGTTCCTTCAGGCGCAAGGCCTAGCCATAGAGTTTGAGCTTCGCTAAATTTGCTTACACATTGATCAATAATATCGGTTTTTTCACCGCGGTGTACGGGAATACCGCCCAAACCTCTAAATAAATACTTTCCAGGCCAAAAATCGAGCTGGCTTTTCATCAAATAGCGTACGCGAATACCAAGATAGCGTATACCCAGCATGGCAATGATATAGTCCCAATTAGACGTATGGGGCGCAACGATGATCACAGCTTTTTTCACGTCAGGAAATGCGCCACTAATACGCCAGCCCAAAGCCTTGAACAAAAACCCACACAAATTTTGGCTCAGCCAATTTTTAGTCTTTGGCGCATTTGGCGGTATGGCAATATCAATTCTCACCGTGCCTTTATGCCAAGGCGCAGCGTTTTTGCAAAGCGAAACTATTTTTCGATCTTGAGAAGATTATCAAACAAAATTTTGGGGGGCAGACATAATGTGACTCCTTGTACACAGTTAATATAAGCGATTGTTCGCTCCCTAGTTTGATAGCAAACATAATTCATGAACGGGGTGACGTTATGTTAACGCAGGTTCACTTGATTGTGAGCATGGTGTGACAATTTTTCACCACTCTATAGCCTCACTATTAACTATGTTTCGCCGCCTTGCCGCCGCAATGACGTACAATTTTCGCCAATATTCACGGAGGAAATCATGAAACTAAAAACACTTACATCAACATTACTATTATCTGGCCTGTTATTATCAGGCTGCGCGCACACGACCCAAATGACGTCTGGGCATGATTATTTGTCAAAATATACGCCCGCTACATATAATCAAACAACTGCCAATACGGGCGAGCGAACTATCGACCAACAAGTTCGCGATATAGCCACGATTGAACCAAATCTACATTTCCCAGCCCGCATTGGCCTTGCCCGCATTCAAGGCGGAGAATTAACCACTGCGCCCGAAGACGAAATGCTAGCATGGGCTGATCTTTCAGAAACGCTGGGCGCACCTTATGGCGAATTTGTCCCAGTTAGCCCGTTCATCGCCGCTATGGTGCGGCCAGCCCCTGTAAAGCAAGATCAAAAATATTATAAGCGGCCGGAAACCAATCGGGTCGTCGCCGACATTCGCCGCGCCAGCGCGCGGCAACATCTGGATTATGTCTTGGTTTATGAAGTAAATCAGAATGTCTCCAAGAAAAGCAATGCTCTATCACTGGCAGATTTAACAGTATTAGGCCTGTATGTATTGCCATCGCGCAGCGTTAAAATTGACAGCACCGCCAGCGCCCTGCTCATAGATGTACGCAACGGTTACCCTTATGGCACCGCGACGGCTTATGCGACAGACAAGCAAGTCCGCACCGCCATGAGTTCTGGCGCCAGCCGCCGTAAGTCCAAGGACAAAAACTATACCGAGGCTGTGGTGAACCTAACGGGCGAAGTCGAAACCATGATGAAAGATTTGTGGGCCCTGCAAGCCAATCAGTAAAACCTGCATATATAGACATTTAGCGAAGGCGGGACACAGTTCCCGCCTTATTTCATATTTGCGCCTCAATTGTGCAATGCTTTGACACAATTGCTATAAAATGCCCCGAAATAATCAAATTTCCAGCAAAACCGCGCCTTATTACCCCGCCATAACACAATTATCGAAACACCAACTGGAGGGTAACCCAAATGACTACATTACTTAAAACAACAGCGCTGACTTTAATCTCAGCACTTACAATCAGCGCAACTGCAAATGCATTACCAGCGCAAATCAATTTAACCGCAAGCGCTCTGACAACGAGCGAGGCGTCATTGACAAGTATAAAACCTACGCAGCTTGCCAAGCCGACCCTGAATTTATCCGCTACAATTGGCATTGCCCGCATCGATAAAGGCCGCTTGATTTATGCGCCAATGGTAGAACTGCGCGACTGGGCTTTCCTTGATAAACGTTCAAACGCCAGTTTTGCGCCTGTTAGCCCTGCCGCCCTCATTCAGAACTTACCTGACGTGCCAATGAATGGACGGGATAGTGATAACAAAATTGACGAAATCCGCATGACAGCGTCAGACCTGCGCATGGATTATGTCTTGATTTACGGCATGGGAAATGACGCACAATGGGGCGGGTTTGGTGGCAAAGTTATTGCCGAAACTGGCCTAACGTCAAAAACGGGTGCGATTTCACCGCGCGGCAACGCCAAAGCCATATTGGTCAACACCTATACAGGCGAGATATATGGCACGGTAACATCTGACCAAACCGAATTTAGTATCGGCGAGCTCACTGACAAAGTCGAAACTATGATCAACACGCTTAGTACGGATACTACGCCGCGCGAAGCCTAGAGCCAACCCCCGCATGGATGGCCGTTTTAGTCTATCCCTCCCTTTAGGCCTTCTGGCCGTCCATGCACCTTTGGGATTTCCTAATCTTCAACATTATAAAGTGAAGTACTACAGGTACAAAACGCTATCAATTTACCCGTGTCAGTATCAATAAGCCTCGCCTTACAATGGGCAAGGTTTTTACCTATCGAAACCATTTCTCCTTCTGCGCGGCACATAGTGCCATGCTGAAGAGGCCGCACAAATTTAACTTCAAATGTTGATGTTGCACAAAGCTGTCCCTCGGGAAGCACAGTCACGACTGACATCACGGCAGCCGCGTCTAAAATACTCATGACCCAGCCACCGTGGACATAATCACGCGGGTTTAAGTGTTCCTTTTGCGGACGCCCTTCATAGGCACATGTGCCAGATTCAACGTCCACAAGTTTCAGATTGAGCAAATCCCCCATAGCATCGCGTAAATGCGTGTCGCCATCAATAATGGTTTTTAAGTTTTGTAAACCTGTACGGCTCGACCAATTGTGAATATCGCCCATTATTCCCCCGGAAATTTACCTAATTATCACGGGAATATTATGTCAATGCCACCATAAACTATCTATGGTAGCTATAGTAAAAAAATACCTGCGCTAATGCCGCCACAAACCCCGAACTCTCAGCATCCACCTCTCTCCCCCAGCACCAATGCCGCCGCATGGTCACCCAGCAGCGTGTTTCTAACTCATATATTGGAGCCCCAGTTAGGGCGGGCGTAGCGACGCAGGTTCTTGGCGCGCTCGCAGCCCGCGTGCAGGCGCGCGCCACCAGCCATGGTCATAACAAATGAGCAAAGCACGGCGCAGCAAAACGCTACCGCATGAGGGGATGTTATAAAGCGCAACACGGCCCCAAACCGAAATACGGGCAAGGCGTTCTAGTGATTGTGTTGGGGATAGCCCGCGCGGCTGTAACGCGCGCAGGGGCGTCAGGTTACGGGCAGGGGGTAATGCGCAGCGGGTAAAGTGCGCGTTTTCAAGGCGGTTGGCGCGGCTAACAGCCTGCGGGCCTCTTCGAGTAGACTTATGAAATCCATCAGGCTTGCCGCCATAACAGGCGCATAGCCATTGCCGCAGCCAAAACAGCCACGCCCACACGCCGCTTGAAGTCGGCGCGCTTATGGCATGGGTGTTAATTTGGATTGGGTGTGGATTTTCATAAGTCATACCTGACAATATCACAGCCCCAAACACCAAGGATGGATTTTTATAAAACTACGGATTTATGGGGTGTGTAGAGGGAAATAGTGAAGGATAGGCAGGCAAAGCTTAGCCCGCAAATATGGCACGTGCGGAATAGCGAAGCCTAATCCACACGACCTATGTACTGTGCTTTTACAAGATAGTTCCGCTAGGCGTCTTCACTATTTATAACATCACTTTTAGCGGCTTCCATCACAACGGTTTCAAGCGCTTCATCGTCAGCGATAACGCTGCCTTTGACTTTTTCTTTGGTCATTGTGAACGGATCAGATGCTTCTTTCTTGCCGTGAAACGCCTGAGCCGTAAATGTGTTCTTAGTCCACTCACCTTTTACGGTGTAGTTTTTGTCATCGTGTTTGAATTTCAAGGTTTTCATTATTTTTCCTACCTGTGTCATTGCCAGAATTGCACAGCAATACATGCAAAGCTTATGCCAAATTTATTAGTGAATTTATTCTTCAAGCGCTGCGAGCGCCGCGTCTGAGAGTTCAAGGCTATGATAGACATTTTGAACATCATCAAGGTCTTCGAGCGCTTCCACCAAGCGGATGACCGTACCAGCACTGCCAGGCGCATCAATTGGGTTTTGCGCTTTCCAAATCAGGTTAACACCTTTGGGCTCGGTGCCCAGAATTTTTTCAAGCGCGCCTGCTACCGTGGAAAGCTCTTCACGCGCCGTATAAAATGTGTGCTCGGGGCTCTCGTCAGGGTCGTCGGAAACTTCATCAGACTCTACATCATCTGCGCCCGCGTCCATCGCCGCTTCCATCACGGTGTCTTCATCGCCAACAACAAGCGGGAAGGTAATCTCGCCGATTTGATCAAAGCCGAAAGATACGGTGCCCGTTTCGCCCAAATTGCCGCCATTTTTAGAAAATGCAGTACGCACCTCCATCGCAGCGCGGTTTTTATTATCAGTGGAAACCTCGACAATAATGCCAATGCCTGCAGGGCCAAAGCCTTCATAGCGCATTTCATCATACTCAGCGCCCTCGCCTGCCGTACCTTTGTTAACGGCGCGCTGGATATTGTCCTTGGGCATGGATTGGCCTTTTGCGTTATTGATAGCAAGGCGCAAACGCGGGTTCATATCAGGGTCTGGGCTACCGAGTTTTGCCGCAATTGTGATGTCTTTTGACAATTTGGAAAACAGCTTAGAGCGCAATTTGTCCTGACGGCCTTTGCGATGCTGAATATTGGCCCATTTGGAATGTCCGGCCATAAAATCCTCCGATTCAATAGTGTTTGGGGGTTATGTAATCTATCAAGCGCCGCGCTTCAAGATGAGAGTGTAGGAATCGCATCAATCAAAAGCGGGCCAATTCGAATTGGCTCTGCGCGCAAAGCAAGCCCTGTCTTATTGTCTGTTTCAACGAATACACCACAAACCGTTCCTTCATTACTGCCCGTAGTAAACCGGCCGCCGCGCATTCTTGTGGTAAACCGCCTGATAGGTTCTTCTTTGTCCATACCAATCACGCCAGAGTAATCACCACACATGCCTGCATCCGATTGAAATGCCGTACCGCCGCCCAATATACGCGTGTCGGCACTAGGCACATGTTGATGGGTACCAACAACAAGGCTTGCTCGCCCATCGCACACATGGCCCATAGCGGCTTTTTCAGACGTGGCTTCGGCGTGAATATCCACCAATACAGCATCAGCCATATCACCTAAAGGGCAAGCGTCCAGTTCGTTTTGTACGGCCAAAAATGGATCATCGAGCGCGTCCATAAACACACGGCCAAGCACATTTATCACGAGCAGGCGATAGCCCTTAATATCATACAAATTCGCCCCTTTGCCGGGCGCTGTTCCAGGCGGGTAATTAACGGGGCGCAATAGACGTGGCTCGCGCTCTATATAGGTGAGCGCATTTGGATTATCAAAGCTGTGATTGCCAAGCGTAATCACATCTGCGCCCGCGTCGTAAAGGTCACCCGCCGTGCCTTCGGTAATACCAAAACCACCCGCTGCGTTCTCGCCATTTATCACTACAGCGTCGAGTTTCAAGTCTTCGCGTAGGCGCGGCAAATGCTTTATAACCGCACTACGGCCAGAGCGCCCAACCACATCTCCAAAAAATGCTAGTCTCATGTAAAAATCCTAAGTCCGTTTTCTGTTAGAACGCCATCGAGCTTTTGATCATGCTCGTCCGTCGTTAACACGGGGACTTCTTGCCCAGCAAAGGCCAAACCGCAAGCAAATATTTGCCCTTGGCTGCGCAGAGCCGCTAGTGTGCGGTCATAAAATCCGCCACCATAACCAAGCCGGTGCCCATCGCGGCTAAAAGCGAGTAGCGGTACAAGCATGACGTCTGGCGTTACTATCACAGCAGTACGCTGTGGTTCGCGCGTGTTATACGCGCCCCCTCGCAGCTTATCACCAAGTTGGTAACGGCGAAATTCAAGCGGATGTTGCTTGCGCTTTATACAAGGCAGTGCCAGTTCATGCCCTGCTTGTGCGAGCGCGGTCATTAAAGGGCGTGGGTCTAACTCTGTTTTAATCGGAAGATAGCTGGCAACCACGCCCGTTTTCACGCCAGTCTGCGGCCAGTATTTGATAATATCTATAGGGGCGGCACAGCTCTCACGGCTCAACTTCATGCGGATCATAGTTGCCGCATTACGCGCCCGCGTTTTCTCTAATGCGCCAAATGCCATAATTTATTTTTCGATGGGCCCAAACCCGCTCGGGGCCCGGCGGTGTTTGGTGGCTTGTTCATACGCGTAAGCGTATTTATAAAGCTGCGCTTCGCTATAAGGCCGCCCAAGCATTTGTAGTCCGACAGGTAAATCACCCGTTACAAATCCCATGGGCACCGTGATTGCAGGCAGACCTGTGGGCGGTGCTAAGGATTGGGAGTTATCGCCTTTATAATCTTCCTCCGCCCGATCAAGGCGCGCCGCAGGATAACGCCAACTTGGATAGATGAGAATGTCGATACCTTCACTATTCATAGCGGTGAGGACATCGGTTTTGATGCCTTGCCGCATCACGTCTTTGGGCAAGTCGCCGCAAACAGTGCCGTCACTTTTGGTAGCCACATCAATAGCCCCGCCCTCGAAATACCCCCAAGCGCCTTTGGTATAATCGCTATAAACGCCCGCTTCAAACGCTTCATAAGGGTCAGAGATAGCAGCGCTCATACCGTCTTGGGTCAGGTATTCATGTACGTCTTTGCGAAAAGACTTGCAGCCCCATGACGCATTAATATGTTTCTCTAAGTCTTTGATTTTAAAGTTGTCTAGAACGGTCGCGCCTTGCGCTTTTAGATCGTTTATGGCCGCCTCGTAAAACTCTGCGACCTCGGGATCCATGTCTGCGCTCATTTCACGGATCACGCCAATGCGCGCGCCCTTCAGGCCGTTTGTGTCAAGCGCTTCAGTATAGGAAATATGCTTATCAGATAATGTGTGCGGCATGCTTTGCAGCAGCAGCGCATTATCCGTAACTGTGCGGGTCATAGGCCCCACAACATCGGCGGACAGAACAAGCGGCACAATCCCGTCCAAATCAATCAGACCATGGGTGGAACGCATGCCAACAAGTGACAAATGCGACGACGGCCCGCGCACTGAATTACCCGTATCTGTGCCTAGCCCTACAAGTGCCAAATTAGCTGCCACTCCAGACGCCGTCCCCCCAGACGACCCTGCGGGCACATGGTCAAGATTATAAGCGTTTTTAGTAATG
>Ga0209633_10000798_pt1 | contig 34756 bp, 32 predicted proteins | sample Cruoilmetagenom1_FD_187290 | JGI IMG/M metagenome (GOLD analysis project Ga0209633, IMG submission 187290) | Oil polluted marine microbial communities from Coal Oil Point, Santa Barbara, California, USA - Sample 1 (SPAdes) (version 2) | ecosystem: Environmental > Aquatic > Marine > Oil seeps ...
TGTCCGCCATTGCGGACCTGCCAACAGGTTCCGCGGCGCCCAAGGAATCGCATTTCATCGCAATTCCCAAATCCCTTCGATCGGCGTATGGGAAGATGTCTGTTGTGCCCCCGGATACACGCTTCGCGAGTCGCCGTTTCGGCCTGATCGAGCTGGCGCCCCCATCCAACTTGGCCGTGGCCGGCAGAATTCGGGCCCCGGAACACAATTGATCGCCTGAATCTCTGGTCCGCGATCTAGGGCTTTGAGACCCTTGCCAGGACCCCAGGGTTTGGCTATGTCATGGGCGCTCCGGCCACCGGTTACGTCCCCTTCGTCTAGTGGCCCAGGACGCCGCCCTCTCACGGCGGAAACAGGGGTTCGACTCCCCTAGGGGACGCCAAATAAATCAATAAGTTATCAGTGTAATTTCTGGCATCGGTGGCTCGTGTCTAGATTTTGTCTAGAATAGCGAGCTGGATGCCGATCGCCCGCCCGGGTTTATGCTGCCAGTGCCTAAGCGCCCAAAAAATACAGCACAACCACCGCCACGTTGCGGTCGCGCCGCGCCAAGAACGCGCCCAATCGCGGTGGGCTTTATCCGGGGCGGGCGAGCGACATGACCCGACCGGATTCACGAAGCATTGAAAGCGTCACGCCGTTGCCTCGGGATGAGACAGCAGGGAGACATAGCTCCTGCAAAAACAGCAGCGTACCTGCCCTAACGCATCGGGTGGCGCAGTCTGCAGTTGGACTGTCGGGCTCATAACCTGAAGGTCGTAGGTTCAAATCCTACCCCCGCAACCAATAAAAACAAGGGGTTAAGCGAAAGCTTAGCCCCTTGATTCATTCCAGAACACCCTTACACAGTCCTTACACATTTTCACACATATCCCGCCCGGATGGTCGGCGATAACCGCCCATACGATTTGCGGCGATGAGTATGGTTTGTGGCATTTCGCAGTCTCGCGGTGGCTCGAGCAGACGTTCTCGATTAAGGAAGTCATGACCTTCGCCGGCCACGCTTCGATTCAGGTGACCATGGAGCGCTACGGGCATCTATTCCCGACGCCTGATCACCAGAAAGCAATGGCTCTCGTCGAGCGCCGTGTGTTTGGATAGGCTGACCGCGGAAGTTCGCGTGCGGGAGAGGTGCGCGCGCTAGCATCGGATTGGCATGACGACGGCCGAACAAAAACGTGATGAGCTCTTGCGGCTCGCAAAGCGACGAAAATCTGATCGCTTGCCACCGCATCGCAACCTATCTGATTTTCACAACGGCTATTATGAATGCGATCACGTCTCGCCTTGGTCGATATCAGCGTGCAATGTCGATGCTGAGGTGATGATCATAGGGCAGGATTGGGTATCGTGGAACGTTTTGGAGCGGGAACCTGATGAAAAACGACAAGAACGACAGAGAACTGGTCAGGATTCGTCATCCCAGACAAACACCAATCTTCGCGAATTTTTGGAATACATGGGCATTCAATTTTGCGAAACGTATGCAACTAATGTTTTCCCTTTCATAAAACTGGGCAATAAGTCCGCTCCCATTCGCTCTAGAGACCTAGTGAGCTGTGCCAAGACTTATGCCCTTCCTCAAATTGAGATCGTGTGCCCTCGCATGGCAATCTGTCTTGGAAAAGCGACCTTTAATGCTGTTTGTCGGGCCGCTGGGCTACGCCCCACGGAATGGAGAAGAGCGAGATTGCCGGGTCCTCACACTCGCATATGCGGAGTCGAAATCTATGGATTGCCCCATCCTACCTCGCGCGGAATAAATAACGCCGGGGGGAAGGAGATAGTAGTTCGCAGCTGGGAGGTTCTTGGGGAATACCTGCGTGAGATACGGAGTCGCGGCCATCGTCGGAGCTGATCACAAAACAGAATTGGCTTGCTTGATGAGGCTCATAACCTGAAGGTCGTAGGTTCAAATCCTACCCCCGCAACCAAATATCAATGACTTACAAAGCCTCCCGCAAGGGAGGCTTTTCTGTGTCCGCATAGTGTCCAGAATATACCCGTCAGATAATGCCTATCTCTTCTGCGTTTACGCATGTGGTCTCCTTCCAATGTGAGTACAACGAAATGAGATCCATAGCGCGATCGGTAACAAGCCCCCGATCGCACTCGTAAATCACGGCGGCGCAGCCAGCCCGTCGACGTGAAAAGGCCGGAAAACTCTACCCACCGGCGGTCCAAAGAATGGTCTCGGAACACCGAGCCGGAAAACTCCACCATCCGGCGATCCAAAGAATGGTCTCAGATCAGACGGCAGATAACGCAAGCATAGGAAATCGTTAATCAGGGACGCAGTACAACTGCCGACATGAGCGAGCGGCACATCTACCCCGACCGAATCACTAAGAAGGCCGTCACACTGGCGAGGAAGCACGGTCGTGAGACTGACTCGTCCAGGTCGGAGACGGGACCTGTTGTCCGACGCGCTGACATTGAAAGATTCGCGGTCGAGTTTGCCGGCATTTTAGAGTCAGGCACCAAGTCGACTAAGGCGGAAATCTTCCTAGAAGGCGAAAAAATCTTTTGGGCCACGCTCGAGTCCGGCTGGGAAGATGACCTGGACGGGAAGCTTTTGCATTGGGGGCCGCGCCAAGATTGGCGATCCGACTTCATGGCGCTCATGGGCTGAGGAAGCGCCATGTCTTCTGTCCAGATCGGGAACGCTGGCGAGCACTACGTCATGGCCTGCCTACTGGCTCAGGGCATCCATGCAGGCTTGGCAGATCGAGGCAATCCGCATTTCGATATTCTGGTTCGCAACAAATCAGGTGACTTCCGAGCCATTCGCGTGAAGACGACTCGCAGCGCGTCATTGCAATGGACGGCGAAAGACGAATGGAACCCACTGCCCGGATTCGATAAGGACAACCCAGACCCGCGCGACGTGTCGGTTTTGGTGGCGTTCAATAACAAGCCGCCGGGACCCGATACAGAGATTTATGTGATACCGACCGCGCGGCTGGTCGAAGACATGAACCAAGTGAATCGCCACTACCACAGACACAAAAACCGCGACGGCTCAACGCGAAAACTGTCAACCCAGCGAGTCATTCGATTGGACGGCGCAAAGAAGCCCGATAACACCGCATATGCGTTCCGCGAAGACTGGCGAGAATTTCGGGACCGGTGGGATTTACTAAACGGAGCCGCTTAGTTTGAGACGCAAGCCGAATAGCGTTTATGCCTTCCGAGCGCACAAGGGCAGCCGTTTTTCCCGGACTCGATACATGTTGAAAAGCACCTATGGATTTGTCGCGCTTGCGGTTGCCATAGGTGTATTTGCCTGGACGAATCTCGGATCAGATATTCTGTTCTCAACGAGTGCCGGTTCATCGTCGGCCATCGTCGGCCGCGCATCGGTGATCGATGGCGATACGCTCGACATTCGCGGCCAACGGATTCAACTGCATGGCATAGACGCACCCGAGGGCAGGCAAGTGTGTAAAGACGGGAATGGACATAATTACCAGTGCGGACAGCGTGCGACTGTCGCACTCTCAAATAAGATCGGATATAGAGCCGTATCCTGCGATCAACGAGACATTGACCGGTATGGGCGCATCGTAGCCGTCTGCGAAAGTGGCGGAGAAGATTTGAATGGCTGGCTTGTTTCCGAGGGATTAGCCGTCGCATATACACGCTATTCCGTAATGTATCTTCCAGCGGAAATCGCAGCACGATTTGCGGGACGCGGTATTTGGGCGGGTGATTTTATGGAGCCTGAAACGTGGCGGAGACAGAACCGCTAGTAACACGGAGAAAATCATGATGCTCAAGATAAGGCTAGCGATGATTGGCATCCTCACCGTGGCGATTCTTGCCGCCTGTGAGAGAGCCTTCGCTGTCGAAATTTCGCAAGCCGAATATGGCGACAAATGGCCATTCACAGTCCCAAGCGGGCGGCTGGAATGCATACCTTACTCCAAGGTAGTTTTCCATGCGGGTGGAGTAGCGTATGCGGTAAATGGACTCGCCATGAGCGACAAGCGTTACCGTAACATACGTCCGATTTGGAGGGACAATCCCGGAGTTGGCGGGCCTAAGGTGAACATAGGGTCGGTGCTCGACCGTGGCCTAGCACTATGCAAGAAGTAGCATCCTTTGATCGCGCCGCTCTATTGGCATTGGCCGTCGCCTATACACGCTACTCCAACCGGTTTGCGCCGGTCAGTTTTGCCATCCCAACAGTACTGCACAGGCGGCAGCGACTTCAGAGATGCTCTGCGATCCAAGCTGCGAGCCTTCGGCGACTTCATCAATACAAATCTTTAAATTTAGAGCGTGTGCTTTCAACTCGCTCATTGATGAAAACCGACCTTCCAGTACCGTGGCAGCAAAATCCGCTGAGGTAGCCAAGCGGTTTTGGTCCGCAGCATTCGACCAACTCGCTAGATTCGCCCTATGCAAATTGCCTCCATCGTACCACTCGGCGGCCACGCCTGATTCCGCGAGTGTGATGCCCATTAGAAAGGTGAGAATTGGTGCAGTGATCTGTTTCATCTTAGCTCACGCATCGGAGTGATATCCTTGAAGCGGTTTTATCAGATTTCCCACTACAAATCGTTACTATGAGCTAAGCAGTGACCTGAGCCGGAAGCTCTCGCCATTCATCTCGAGGATATGGACATGATTGTTCAGGCGGTCGATGAGCGCACCCGTGAGACACTCTGCGTGCCCCGGGCACAGCTACCTGGCCAACATTCTGTGGCGCAATAGGTATTCACCCGCGAACAGCAATGCCATCAGCGCGTAGGAGACAAAACCGTTGTAAAAGGCCCAAATCGCCAGGTCGCCAAAAAGTACCGTGGATAGGGCCATAGATCCGTTGAAGACGAAAAAGGCGCACCAGACCATGGTGACCTTTCGCGTATAGGCCACCGCGCGCTCCGGGAGGTCGGGGTCGCTCACCCGCGCGATCTGCTCGACCACGCTCGGCGGGCGAAGGAGTGAGCCGAAAAACAGCGCGAACATCGCGATATTCATGAAAAGCGGATAATACTCTAGATAGATCTGGGAATTCGTAAGCCCAGTGGCCAACGCTAGAACTATAGAGGCGCCGATCACGATCTTGGCCTGGGGCATCTGCGGTCCCGCGCCCTCGGCCCGCTTGGACATGAGCCAGCGCCCCAGGGCCACGAGCACCAAGACTGGCGCAACGAGCCGCGCCTCGAAGAACCGCAGACCTAAATAGACCATTATTGGGTAGCCGACGAAAAACAGGAGGAAGAAGAATCTGGAGATGCTCATCAAGAGCGTTGGTCGCTTACCAGATCGAAGACCGCGTCAACGACATCCCCCACCGTTTGCACCTTCTTGAAAACCTCTGGGTCGAGTTTTTTCCCCGTATGACTCTTCAGGTTGACCATCAAATCGACCGCGTCGATGCTGTCGATGTCGAGATCGCCGTTGAGTGTAGCTTCGAGGGAAATAGCTTGCGCCTCGATCTCGAATTCCTCGACGAAGGTGCGCTTTATGTACGCGAAGATCTCTTCTTTCGTAACCATGCCGGATGATTGCGTCATAGGGTCCGCCTCGCGGCCACGAACTCCGCCAGAGTGGCGATCGAAAAGAAGCTTTCTTGAATCTCCGCGGTGGCGGCCTCGATCTTCAGACCGTAGCGTTTTTGAATTGCCACCCCCAGTTCAAGCGCGTCTATGGAATCGAGCCCCAATCCCTCGACGAATAACGGCGCTTGGGAATCGATATCCTGCGGCTCGATGTCCTCGAGATCTAGCGTCTCGATCAAAAGCCGTTTCAATTCCTCAACCAGCGCACTCATGTCTTTCGATCCCTGACTGAAATAACTCTTTCAGCACCCTATTTATCCGCCGGTTCGTCTTCCCGTTGCTTTCCCCCTCTACGATTGTCGTGGAGGGATCGACGCGATCGCCGATCGTAATCCTGAAATGTACCCTACTGTCGGGAACTTGATACCATTTTTCGCCTTTGGAAAGGGTCGGGGGCTTACACGTGATGACTATCGGGATAATGGCTCGCCGACTGGCTTTGATGACCGAAGCCGCCCCGCGTTGCAACCGCAGAGGCTGGCCGGGTACGCTGCGCGTGGCTTCCGGGAAAACGACCAGGTTGTTTCCATTTTCAAGACTTTGGGCGCAGGTCGCGACCAACTCTATTGGATCCTCGTTCTGAATGTACCCGGTCGCCCGCATGACGCCGGCCAAGAAGGGATTTGACCAGGCGGCCCGTTTAACCACGCAAAGAGTGGCCGGGAGCATGGCGATAATGAACACCACGTCAATAAGGGTGGGATGATTGGCGACGATCAAGGTGCCGCTTACACCTCTCAACCTTTCCGTGTTATGCCGCTCGTAGGTCAGAACCCCTAGGGTCCGCATCAGCCAGATAAACACACGAAAGGACAGGTGTACGACAAACTGGCAACGGCGGTTCGCGCGGTCACGGTCGAAAGTAGTCAGATGGAGTAGGGGAAAGAGAGCGATGGTTATCAGTAACGCCCCCAAGCCGAAGGCCGAAAAGCTAAGGCCTGTCGCCGCTACGCGCCACAATCGGTCAAGCCGCGCCAGCACGCCTGGTCCAACGCCAAATGAGCCGCCCCGTATCATTCGTGAACGGGTCTCCCTCGTGGATCAGCAAGCGCAAGACTCGAAGAGCGGGGTCGTTTGCTTCGAGCGGCACGGACGAGTCGATCGGGCTCTCCTGCCAGGAGAGCTTAAGCTGGTGGGCATTGAAGTCCGCTCCACAAGGTTGCAAAAGCAAGGCCAGTGCGCAATTTAGAGTAACGTTGGTCTCCTGCTCCTTATAGAGCGGGGGCAAAGGCTCGTCGTGATAGACTAGAAGTACGCGGCCGGCCTCTCCACTCTTCAATAGTGTCCAGGCTTCGAGAAACGCCGATTCCAGCGTCGCGGCCCCGGCGGCAAGAGCCGTGTAGGGGGCGGGATCTCTTCGGTCGATGGAAAAGAGGCTGGCTGACGTGTTGTGCACCGAATGGCTAAAGGCCGCCGGCGAGACCGTCTCTTGTCGCGCAAGGCCGGAGAGGATCTCGAAGCCGCGTTCGTATTCACCGTAGCGGGAACAATAGACATAGGCATCGGGCGGGGCCTCGCTATCAAGGCACCTGGTTGCAACGTGGAAAACCATGCGGCTCAGCGAACTCAGACGCCGGCGCAGCATCGCCGGGACGAAGCTCACGTCCGGCTTTTCCGCATGGGGGGGTAGATCGCGTGTGCCTGCCGCCAATTTTCCCCGGGCGGCAGGCGTGCTTAGTCCCGGCGCCCAGGCCGACCAGCGAACAACCGCCAACTCGACGCCGCCTGGAGATTCCTCGACCACTTTCCCCCTTCTCTCCTCGCGGCTAACCCGTAGGGCCAGGGTCGCGAATGGCCACAAGGTTGAGCAAGGTTTCCTCGTGACCTTCAGGCGGCCGCCTGCCAAACCAGTGCTCCATGATTCCAAGGTCACCACGACTCCACCAAAGATACGGATACGAGACCGATCGAGGAGGCACACGAAAACCGGCTTCCTTGATGAGGCTCAAGTACTCATTCGCCGTCTTTTGCACGTCCATGGGGTGACGAAACAGATGCCGAATGGCCCATGAATGGATGAAAGCACGGGTCGACTCGGCGAACAGCAACAATCCGCCCGGCTTCAAGATACGATAGAACTCACGAATTGCCGCGTTCTGGTCAACGAGGTGATGAAAGGTCTGATGACAAAAAACCAGATCGATCGTCTGATCGTCGATCGGCAATTGCGAGCTTGTCGTTTGAATGAAATTGACCTCTAAATCGCTATTTGCAACTCGCGCCGAGGCAAGGTCGAGCATTTCCGAATCAATATCGGCGCCGATAATGCGCTGCGGCGCGAAGCGTTGCCGCAGAAGCTCGATGGATCTGCCCATACCGCAGCCGACGTCGATAATGAGCGGGTAAGAAGGTTTGCGGTCCTCGATTAGTTCCTCGAGGTTGTCGAGCGCCCGCTCGAGGACATGCTCGACCCATACCTCGGTTCCCAGGAACCAAATGCCGAACCGCGTTTCTGGGACGAAGAGAGACATCGACCCCTTCATCCAATAATTTCCCTGTCGTAAATTAGTCGAGGCATATATGGCTCTAGCATAGGGCAAATAGCCTCTTCCAGTCGATAATCATCGTGTGCGAGTCAGGGGCGGGGGGCGATAAGAAGGTTGAGCCCGTTGTTGCCGGCGTAACTCGACTCCGGCACTATCTTTGCGGCGTTGCGCTTGGGCGCGGTGGTGAGGACAAAGTCGAGAAAGGGTTGTCTCCTTTGCGTGGGATCAAGAATTGGGGGTTAATCTCCGTTGCCGCGGCGACGGTAATTTTTGCTGGAACCGCGCCGGCCTATGCCTATCTCGACCCGGGCACCGGAAGCCTAATTCTCCAGGCGGTCATTGGTGTTATCGCCGGGGCCCTGATGGCCCTGCGCATCTATTGGGGCAGGATCAAATCGCTCTTCAAGCGCAAGAATTACGGCGACAGTCGTTTTGCGGACCGGAAGTAGTGGAGCACGCCGTACCCGAAAATGCATCTTATCGGGACCCTGCCGGACGTGTCTACCTTCTGGGCGATCGTATTCTTCGAAGTGTAACACGTGCCGGCGCGGCTGATTATGAATTCCTACGCGACGGTGGCCTGCTAGATGACCTAGCGAGCGATGGTCGCTTGATCGGTTGCACGGAGATCGAGCCCAGTTTGCTCGGCGAAGCGCCCGAAGTGCGTTACATTCTGGAACACCCTAAGCTGTCGTTTGTCTCCTATCCCTATGAGTGGTGCTTTTCGGCCCTTAAGGCGGCGGCGCTTTTGCACTTGGACCTGTTGTTGGAATCGCTCGAACGGGGCGCGACGCTTTCGGACGCCTCGGCTTACAATGTGCAATTTCAGGGTTCGCAGCCAATATTTATCGATGTCCTCTCTTTTCGTCGTTACCGGGATGGCGAGTATTGGTTGGCTCACAGGCAGTTCTTGGAGCAGTTCCTAAATCCCCTGTTACTGACCGCGCTGCGGGGCGTTCCCTTCAACGTATGGCTTCGTGGCAGGCTAGAGGGCATCTCGAGCGACGACCTTCGCGCGCTGCTGCCGTGGTGGCGCATGTTTGACTGGCGAGTGTCCGCGCATGTCATTTTGCCCGCGCGGTTTCAGCGGTCGGCGGCGAAAATTGACGATGACCGGGTCGCGCGGATCAAGGCCCGGTCGCTTCCGAAGTCTGCCTTTAGGAGTATGCTCGCCGGCTTACGGCGCTGGATAGAAGGACTGGAACCTTCCCTGCCGCGGCAAAGCGCTTGGAGCGACTATGCCGAGACCAACGAGTATCGCGCCGTGGAGGCCGAGTCCAAAGCCAATTTTCTGCGCCGTTTCGTGACCAAGGTGAAGCCACGGTGTCTTTGGGACGTTGGCTGCAACACTGGCCATTATGCCGAGGTTGCGCTGGAAGCTGGCGCGAAGGAAGTCATAGGATTTGACACCGACCATGGGGCGTTGGAAAAAGCCTTCGCCCGCGCGTCGAAGGGTGGGTTGCGCTTGCTTCCGCTCTATCTGGATGCCGCCGATCCCAGCCCAGGGCAGGGTTGGCGCGGTATCGAGCGCAAGGCTCTCCATGATCGCGTGAACGCCGACGGGCTTTTGGCCCTGGCCGTCGTCCATCATCTCGCCATTGGCCGGAACTTACCGCTCAAGGACGTTGTCGACTGGCTGATCGACTTGGCTCCACAGGGAGTGATCGAGTTCGTTGAAAAGGACGACCCTCGCGTGCGGCAGATGTTGCGATTGCGAAAAGATATTTTTCCCGGCTATGGACGTGAGAACTTCTGTGCCGCGGTTCTAGCCCGAGCGGAGATCGTGGAAGAGCAGGAAATCACGGCGAATCGTCGACTGCTCGTGTGGTACAACCGGCGCGATGATTGATCCGAAGGCTGGATGGCCCGATCTCCAACACTCCGTCTAGGGTAAATGAAATAATGAACGAAAGGGGAGGGGTGAATAAGCAAAATTTCATCACAAGAAGTGTGATACTAGATTTTGCGGCATTTGGTCTTATTATTTTATCTCATTTCACGAATTATGTGATCTATATTGAATATTTTCACTTACTTCCAGACGTCGTTATTGTTCTTGCCATCATTTTTTTCATAGCCGTCGCGTTGGCGGTCATTGCCCAACTGGGCGGATCGATCACGCGGGCGATCATATTCGCGATATTGATAGCCCTGGTCCTTGGCGACGTAATTTTTGAGTTTGGCGTCGCCGATGGCCGGACCGGGCTGTTCGCGGCCGGCCTGACCTTGGTGGTCTCGATCGCGCTGGCGCTGTTCTTGGGCCGCCACACCAGCAAGGTTCTGGCAACTGCTTTTGCCGCCATTCTCGGCGCGACTCTGTTGCAACCTTATCTTCAGCCCGCGCAATCATCACCCAGCGCCATGGAGGCGCCGGAGAGCGGCAACTCGGATTTGCCGGTGATTCTTCACCTTGTGCTCGACGAGCACATCGGTTTGGCCGGAATGAATGACCGGCGGCCAGGCGGTGAGCGCCTCGCCCGGGACCTGGAGGCGTTTTATGCCGGCTACGGGTTTCGGTTATTTGGCCAAGCCTACAGCCAGTATTTTGATACCCCAATGTCGCTGGCCGGCACCTTGAATTTCGACAGTAGCCCAAGGGTTGAGGCATTCCTCGAAAAGGGGCGAGGGAAGTGGACCCTTCGCGCCAGCCGGTATTTCTCCGAGCTAAGGAAACGGGGCTATAAGGCGCGAATCTACCAAACCAACTATATGGATTTCTGCCAAACGACGGAGATCACCGTCGAGACCTGTGCGGTCTACAGCCCGGACAAATTTGTCCCGGATTCCGTTGCCGAGCTTCCGTTGGTAGAGCGCGTGCTGCTGCTAGCCAATATGTACTACAGTTCCATCGCCACTATCCGGCTGATGAAGTTTGCGGGCACCTCTTTGAGCGCCCACTTGGGAGGTTATGGCCTGGAACTTGCTGGGCTTGGGTTATGGCACGGCCGCTTGGGTCCAATCGCCGTCTTGCCGACCCTGGAGCGCTTGGCCGATGATCTGTCTCGGCCCTCTGGCGGGACACTGTTCTTCGCGCACCTTATGATCCCTCACTACCCCTACAATTTGCGGCCGGACTGCAGTATTCGAACGCCGATCTCTAGCTGGGAGCTGAGGTTCCTCCGCGATGGTATGAATACGCCGGAATCGCGGCGCGTTCGGTACACGGCTTATTACGATCAGATCCGATGCACACTGCGCAAACTGACCACGCTGTTCGACGCGATGAAGGCGGCAGGTAGCTACGAGAAGGCAATCATCCTAATTCACGGTGACCATGGCTCGCGTATCGCCCTGATCGACCCGACCGCGGAAAACTTATCACGATTGACTCCTGATGATCATATCGACAGCTTCTCGACGCTATTCGCAGCCAAGGTACCCGGTCTCGCTCCGGGTATTGAGGCAGGCGCCTCGCCAATTTCCGCAATTTTGCCTTATCTTCTCGGCGTACCCGATGCGCCGCCACGCTTGCTGGAAAGTCCGGAAGCCTATTTCGCCGCGGACGACGAATCCCATGTTTTGTCTCCCATTGTGCTTGAAGCGCCGTGACCAGCGGCTTGGGAGACTTATAGTCTGTCGCTGCGGACCTTTAGCGATGGGCTGCGCCAGGCAGGGAACCTTGAAGCGATGAGGCCATGACCCAGCGCGTGCTGCTGACCGGCACGGGCGGGCTATATCGGAATAACAAAAAAGCAGCAGTCCTGGAGGAAGAAATGTTGAAATTTGCAACCATTTTATTGGTCGCTGCAATGATGACAGGTTGCGCTAGCAAATATAAAACGGACGCCTTTGAAGCGCCCGTCGAAAAGCTTCAAACGAATGGCAACGCCTATGTGACGATGGCGAAAGACGGTAGTTACGGCTCTAAACAATATTCAAACTCTGGCTATCTTCTTTCAATCGCCACAAATGCCGCAGTTTCACTTCATCTTAAGCGAGTGGAGCAAGCAACTCAGGTGGAATCCATAGAGGAATCTCTGTCAAGTGCGGAAGAAATGGGGCTTACCTACGTCTTCCAGCCGACTATCCTCCATTGGGAGGATCGATCCACCGAATGGTCGGGCAAACCCGATCGAATCACGATCAAGATCGTCGTTTGGAGTGTCAGGACGAGGAAGGAAATTTCCTCCACGGTGCTGCGTGCATCGAGTAAATGGGGAACGTTGGGCGGCGACCACCCACAAGACTTATTGCCCGGGGCTATCACGCCGTTCGTCAGCAAGTTGTTCAACGGATGACTCAGAGGCCGGTAAACAAGGAAATGTCATGCCGACTTGGAGTGAGGGCCGCACCTTCCCTGTCATCGTAACAAAAAGAAGAGGATGGTGACTAAGACTACTGCGATGACGGCAATCACCACGAGAAGCTTGGAGATTGCCGAGCATTTGGTAACGAATGCATTGCGAGCACAATTCAGCCTAAGACGCTCAAATATGGCTCGCTGTCGAAGCCGCGGTTGGGAAACGGAAGAAAGTAACGAAATTGGGTCGTGACTACGAAACCCCGGATAAGACCTGCATTCGCGACTACATCCACGTCGGAGATTTTGCCTGTGCCCATATCTTGGCACTGCGCTATCTGGAGCAAGGCGGGGGCAGCGCCACCCTGAACTGCGGCTGTGGGAGTGGGTATTCTGTGCGCATGGTTTTTAGGTGCGGTCGAGCGCTCTATCGCGAGCTCGCAGCCGATCGTCCCCGGTCCTAGCCGGACCGGTGATCCGCCGGCCCTCGTTCCATCAACGGGTCTGATGCGGCGGAACCTCGATCTGTTGGGAAAATGACGATCGATTCCACCAAAGTGTGCAAGATATCAGCCATGAGTTCGTGCCAAATTCCATCCCACGCCCCAATTGCATGAAGGAGGGTCCTAGAGATGAAACGTGTGCTTTTGCTTGCATCAGTCTTGCTGCTTCTGGTCGGTTGCACCTCCAAGCCCATATATAACGTCGACAACGCCGCCGTCGTCACTGGCGCAGGTGCAGCGCCTAGCCAGGCGGATGTGCGCCGCGCCATCGTCGAGGCCGCGGCCTCCAAGGGTTGGACAGTGAAGGATATCGATCCAACGCATTTGCAAGCCACGCATGTGGCTCGCAAGCATATGGCTCAGGTCGTGATCGAGTATTCCACAAGTTCTTATTCAATTACCTATGAGGACAGCCTCAAGTTGAAATATAACGGTACCACGATCCATCGCAATTACAACCGGTGGATTCGCAACTTGGAACACAGGATTAGACAGCGGCTTGCTGCGTTATAGGGAGCCGAGTTTTCATCTCTAGAGAAAAGAGCAGATCCTTGGACTCGCCCTGGCCGAGCACGTGGTTGCGAAACCGGATGGCTTTGCCGCTCCACCCGCTCGCTGAGCGTAGCGCCAGGGCAAGGCTGTAGTGCTTGCGGAAAGACCCGACCATAAGAGCCCAGTTTTTCTCGCTGCCGACAGGTGGGGGGAGAAGCCAATCCAGATCGGGGCCCAATGTGTCTGGGCATACGGAGGCTAGTGCGTCCCACACGCTGTCGCCGACCGCCTTTATGACACTTTCCTTGAGGACCCAATGCTTCAGGGCAACGTTTTCGGGGCCCTCGGGCAGAGATGAGATCTGCTGACGCTCGGCGAGGGGAAAGAAGCGCTCCGCGATCCTCAAGACACGTGTGCCGCGGGACCGCGCCTCGAGGTCTATTCCGAGCGCGCAGCATTGCGCGATCGCCAGCACAGTTTCCCCGCCGCTATGAGATAGGTTGAAGCACAAGCCCTCCACCGCGGGGTACCGTAGAACGGGCTTGCCCTTGTCGTGGTAGCCGAATTTCAGTTCGTCGGGGTTGGCCCCCAGGTGCCGCGCGAGCCCCATGCGAAGCAGGCAGCGACCCAGGAGGAACCGCCTTGCGGCCAGGGGATTGCGCATCGCCTGGTGGCGCAGGTGTTCTTCCTCACAAAGCAGGCCCCAACCTTCTTCGCAGAGTTCCTCGACGTGCTTCTTTTCTGGGGGCAGAACCCAAAGGTGGCATTCCTGGGTCGTGGATAGCGTGCCGTCTGGGGCCATCGCGGGACAACCCGGGCTTACTGCCAGCGGCGGAAAACGAGCGAGGTATTCATGCCTCCAAAGGCAAATTTATTGGTCATGACGTATTCGTTCTGCATCGGCCTGCCGCACTCGGTAATGTAGTCCAGCTCCGCGCAGCGTGGGTCGATGCGCTCCAGGTTGACCGTTGGCGCGTACCAATCGCTGTTCAGCATTTCAATGGTAACCCAAGCCTCTATGCTGCCGCACGCCCCCAAGGTATGCCCGATATAGCTCTTAAGGGAGCTGATCGGAACCGGCCGGGCATAGATGCTCAAGGTGGCTTGCGATTCGGCGATATCCCCGAGTTCGGTCGCGGTCCCGTGGGCGTTCACATAACCGACCTCCTGGGCCGGCAGCTCGGCATCCTCGAGCGCCAGCCGCATGGCCATGGCCATGCTCTCCGCGGCCGGTTGGGTCAGGTGTCTGCCGTCGGTTGTGGTGGCGAAGCCCACGATCTCGGCATGAACTTTTGCGCCGCGGGCGCGCGCGTGATCCAAATCCTCGAGGATCAAGGTGGCGGCACCCTCGCCGACAGTCATACCATCGCGAGAAGCGTCGAAAGGCCTGGGCGTCTTCTCTGGTTCGTCGTTTCGTGTGCTGGTCGCAAACAAAGTATCGAAGACAGCGGTTTGCGAGGGACAAAGCTCCTCGGCGCCACCGGCGATCATGACCGTCTGCTGCCCCTGGCGAATGGTTTCGTAGGCCATTCCAATCGCCAGGCTTCCCGAGGTGCAGGCGCTGGAGGTCGGAATCAGGCGCCCTCGGGTGCCGAAGAACACCGATACGTTGACCGCCGTCGTATGGGGCATCATCTGAATGTATGTGTTGGCTTTGACCGAGTCGGTGCTTTCGGTCACCAGCAGCCTTGCCATGTCGCTCAACGCCGGGGTCGAGCCCGAAGATGACCCGTAGGCGACGCCGGTCCGACCGCTCGTTAGGATCGGATCGTCGAGCAGCCCGGCTGCCTCCAGCGCCATTTCGCTGCTCCGGGTCGCAAGCCGGGCGACGCGTCCCATCCCCCGGGTTCGCTTTCGCGTATAATGCGCCGGTAACTCGAACGGCGGCAGCGGCGCGGCGAGACGCGAGTTGAGGCCGGAAAAGATTTCCCACTCCGGGAAGTAGCGTACGCTGTTCCGGTAGCTGTGCAGCGCCTGCTCGATCTCTGGCCAGCTATGCCCGATCGGTGACAAACCACTCATGCCGGTGATAGCGACGCGGTGCATCAAAGCATGCCCCCGTTAACCGATACGACCTGGCGTGTGATGTATGCGGCGCCGGCCGAAAATAGGTAGGCGACGAGGCTGGCTACCTCTTCCGGGCGTCCCAACCGCCGCGCGGGTATCATGTTCATGATCTGGCTGGAGTCCAGCTCCTCGGTCATTTCGGTCTCTATCAATCCGGGCGCCACGCAGTTGACCGTAATCCGGCGTTTCGCCAACTCGACCGCTAAGGCCTTGGAAGCGGCGATCAATCCGCCTTTGGAGGCGCTATAGTTGACCTGTCCCCGGTTGCCGATCAGACCTGCCACCGACGAGAGAACGACAATGCGTCCGCCCTGTTTGGCGCGCACCATCGGCATAACTACCGGATGCAGGACATTGTAAAATCCATCCAGGTTGGTGCGCAGCACGTCATCCCAATCGGAGTCGGTCAGCGCCGGAAAGGCATTGTCGCGGTTTATGCCGGCATTACAGACAACACCATAATAGGGACCCTTGGCCTCGATGTCCCGTGTTAAGGCCTCGGCCGCGGCGCCCCGGTCAGCCACGTCGAAGCACATCAGGCTGGCCTCGACACCGATGTCGCTGACCATCTTTTGAACGGATTTCGCAGCCGTTTCCTGACTACGGTAGTGCACGACGATGTCGAAGCCGGCCTGTGCCAGGGCGAGCGCGATGTGCTTACCGATTCCGCGACTTGCCCCCGTGACCAGAACCCGCCCGCGCATCATCCGCGCTCCTGCATAAACGCGATCGGGTCCTCCGGGCGGAAAACGTTCAAGCGGGCCTCTGCCAACTGTTGGTCGCCCTCATGGTAACAAATTTGACAGTCGAATACCGCCATATTGCCGTCCTGCCATTCCTCTTGTACGGAGATTCGCAGTAGGCTTCCCAGCGGAAAATGGGTCGTCACCGCTCGGTATCGGCGTGTGCCGAGAAGGAGCGCTAAACGAATATCCGTGCCGGCTTGTTTTGCACAAATTCCGGCGTAAAGGGCGACCGTCTGCGCCATGTACTCTATTCCGACCCAGGCAGGCACGCCTAATCCGGCTTGATAGAAAAGACTGTCTTCGCCAACGCGAATGGCGGCCGTGGCCCAGCCGTCGCCGGCATCTAGGGCTTCATCGATCAAAATCATCGGACCGCTGTGAGGAAGGAGTTCTTCCAAGGGGTAAGACGGTACCATTACCCCGCCCTTCCGACGACCAGGGATACGTTGCTGCCGCCAAAGCCGAAGGCGTTAGAGAGAAAAATGCCTGGTGCCGTGGGCGCGAGGTGCGCGCCGCGCTCGACCAAGCTATCGGCGAGCAATCCGTCCTCCGCTTGACCATCCCAAACATGTGGCGGAAGAAGCCGCTTCTTGTTCATGTCACTTGCCGCAAGCCAACAGTGAGCGGCCCCCATGGCGCCCGCCGCGCCGAGGGTGTGGCCGATCTGGGCCTTGGAAGAACTGCACGGCGTGGCGGCACCGAAAACTTGTTGGACGACCTTGCTCTCCACCTCGTCGTTGTGTCGGGTGCCGGTCCCGTGCAGTTGGATATAGTCGATGTCGCTCGAGGTCATTCCGGCATCCTCGAGCGCGTCGCGAACCGCGCGCACGATGCCGTGTCCCTCGGGCTCGGGTGCCGTCATGCTATAGGCGTCCGAGGAGGCACCGACGCCAAACAGGGCGATCTCGGAGGCTTCGCGTTGCACCAGAAAAATCGCGGCACCTTCGCCGATCATGATCCCATCTCGATTGCGGCTGAATGGATTGCATATTTCGGCCGACAATGCGGAGAGTGCTTGAAATCCGTTCGTCGTTAATCGACAGATGCTGTCCGCACCACCGGCCAGGACGGCATCCGCGATACCGGTTTGCAGCAGCCGGCGGGCGGCGGCAAGCGCGTGGGCGCCGGAGCTACAGGCGGTCGAAACGGTATAGGCGGGGGCGGTAACGCCAAGGTAGCGGGCCAGCGCTTCCCCGGTGCTTCCAATTTCCTGCATGCGCACATCGAAACCGTCAGGTAGGCGGCCGTTGTCTCTGGCATAGGCAACCGCCTCCTCGCCGTGCGCGATTCCCGAGGTGCTGGTTCCCATTACGACCGCAACCCGGTGCGCGCCATGGCGGGAAATCGCCGTATCCACCTGGGACCGAATCTCTTCGAGCGCAAGAATGGTCAGCCCAAGATTGCGACTGGCATAGGCGGCCAGTCGCTCGGGTGGCTTGGGGAGAAGGGCTTCGACCTGTGCGACGAAGAGGGGGGCGCCGTCGACGAGCAGGTCGCGCCGCTGCACAACACCTGGTTGTCTTCCGGCCAAGAGGTTATCGCACACCTCCTCCTTGCCATGGCCAAGAGGACTGACGATACCCAGGGCGGAAAGATATACGGGCGCCTTGGTCGTCACGAATTCTTCCCCGGTTCCAGTGCGTCGATCAGAAGACGATAGGTGCGATCGAAGTGATCAATGGAGATGTCGCCGGGAACCAGAAAGCCGTCGAGATAGCGGACCTCCATCACGAGCCCGCCTCTAGGCCCATATACGCGTCGAACGCCACTCTTCGGCTCGTCTTCGAGCCGCATCCGTTGCTTGGATAGCGCTCGTTCCAGGCGCGCGCCCGGCCAGTAAGTTACCTGCAGATCGAAAAGCATCCAACGCGGATCGACGCCATTGAGTTCGTCGGCATGGGCCTCCACGACGACCTTTTCGCCTTTCTGCCGGAGAATGAAAAGGGTCGCCCCGAAATGAGAGAGCGCGACGGCGACCAGTTTGTTGCTCTCGATCTCGATCTCGAAGCGCATCGATCGCGTCTGATCGCCGTAGGTGCCGGTGACGATCTGGCTGAGCGAGAGGCTCCGTCCCAAACTTTCGGGCGGTAGGTTCAAATTCGGAGCGCGGCCCACCGCCTCCTGGATCGCGGGAGGCTGGGCGACGCAGCCAAACATCACAAATGCTGTGATGCAAACCATGGCGCCAAAGGTCGGGCCTCGATTGCGTCGCACGAAGTGCCCTCCAACCATGCCGGCTAGTCCTGGTTTCGCGACACCCGCGCGCCGGCCAGGGGTGAAAGCAGGAAAGCAACGCAGATTCCTATCAAAATCGTCAGTCCAAAGTCGCTGATTGCGGCGGTTCGCGAGAAGGCAAGGAGGCCGAAGGCAAGAAGCGTCGTCAAGGCCGACATGGCGATCGCCAAAAACGTCGAGGCATGGACCATGCCGGTTTCGCGAAAGAACAAGCCGTAATCGACGCCGATACCCAACACCAGCAACAAGGCCATGATATTGAAAAGGCTAATGGATTGGCCCAGCAAACCGAGCACGCCCAGGCTCGCAAATGCGGCCAGGACCGGGGGTGCGATGACGGCCAGGCCGCCGAGTGCGCCGTAGCGAACGACAAGTAGGAGGGCCACCAGCAGGTAAGAAATAAAAGCCAGCCAGCCGGCTTCCCGCCGGTAGTCTGCGAAAAGATCAGAGATTTCCCCGGCGGGGTCGATGAAATGGATCTCGGGTATCGAAGCCGCCACCGCCTGTAGGGCGGGCAAATCGAATACCCCGCGTAAGCCAACCACTCCGAATACGCCTCTTTCAGTTTGCCCAAGCCAAAGGTGCCGATAGGGCTCGGAGACCGGATGCGCCAGCCAGGCCTCAAGACCGACCGGGGGCGTTTCCAGTATTGCCGCGTACGCGCTGGCATAGGCCTCGCGCAGGTCATCCGGAAGCCCGACCCGTTGCGCTATCCTGACCAGCAGCCCGTCTTCATCGAGAATCGGGGGGGCGAGCAACCTGCGATCTTCCTCCTGCCGAGCGGCGGAGGGTAGGAAATCCGAGATCGCCACGTGGCCCTCGATCTCCCCTGTTTTCTCAAGCTCCCGCAGACGCGCGGTCAGGCGTTCCTCGCGCTGCAGAAATTCCGCCTCCGTCCGCCCCTCGACCAGGAAGAACTGACTGGCCAGGTTTCGGCCAATGAGCATGCGCGTTCGATCCACTTCCGCGACCACCTCGGGATCAGGCGTCTGCAGCAGCCGGACGTCATCCTCGGCGACCAGCCTCAGGCAACCCACGGACACCAAGACCAGCAACACGGCCAGCCCCCCCTTCACGGGCCAGCTCCACCGGCGATGCCAAAGCTCTATATAGGCGTTGGTCCAACCGAGGGGACGTTGGGCGGCGGGACTCTTGAGCCGCTGCGTACAGACCGGATACCAGTAAAGGACGCAGCCATAGGCGACGGCCAGTCCGGCGCTAGAGAAGACCGCCATCTCCCGCATCCCCGGGAAAGGACTGATCAACAGCCCGGAAAATCCAATGATGCTGGTCACCAGGCCAAGGGTTATCCCGGGAAAAATATGGGCGATGGTCAGTTTTGGAGACCAGTCCCCGGGAGAGCGGAATCGATCGCAGAAGAAGTGCAGAGAATAGTCGACCGAGATGCCAACCAAACTGGAGCCAAACACCAGGGTCATAAGGTGCACCTGCCCGAACAGCAAAATGCAGGCGGCGAATCCCCCCAGGCAACCACACAGTATGGAAATCGCGCTCAAGCCAAACGGCAGCCACGACCGGAACACAATCAGCAACAGGGCAAAGACCCCGAGCAGGGAGCCGAGCCCGACGCTGGAGATCTCAGCGAACGCCTGCGCCGTCCCGGCGATAGCGTGTGCCAGGACGCCGGCCATCAGTATCCGCGCGCCATTGAATTTTTCGGGTAACTCGCGCCTAACTTGCTCCAGTATCGGAACCAGCCGCTCTTGAAGCGAGAAGGAAAAGGGAGTTTCCGCCAGCTCCCCGGTTATGACCACGAAAACTTTGTCCGGTGCTCTGAGTGTGAGGTACCCGTTTTCTGGCTGAAGCCGGCCCGCAGCTTCGCTGGTACGGGCGTCCAGATAGCTCGGGAGCAAAAGCAGCGGATCCTTGGCCACAATCTCCGAACTGAGAGTCGATCCGGGGCCGAAATAGCGCTTGAGGATATCGCGCTCGAATGCGGCGATATCTCCAGCCTCCAGGGCCGCCCGCGCTCTATGGTCAAGGAGTTGGAAGCGCATCGGGAAATAGAATGCGCCCGCCTCCCATACCATGTCGCGGTCGTAGCGCAGCCGCAGTGCGCGGAACTGATTCGAGGTGCGAAGCTGCTCACCGAGATAGTTAGCCGCCGACCTCGCATCTTCAAGCCGATCCGATTCGACGACCAGGACCACGTTACGCTCGAAACGTTCTTTAACCCGTCCCACGGCTTCGGTAACGACCGGGTCGAGCTGTGCTCTGGGCAGAAGGTCCATCAGGTTGGCATTGACCAACGGCCCGGCGTTCGCCCTCAATGTCATCCACCCGGCAAGCGCGGCCAGAAACAGAAACCAAAGAAAGGCCGTCGCCTTACTGCGCGAAGTAGGTCTTTTCGGCATGATCCAGCTTGCAGCTGTCAATTCGTGGATTGCGGAGCCGGATCGACGTTTGGTCACCCCGGGGTTCAAAAATCGAGATCTCTTCGACATAAGGCCCACCGGCGACCCGCACGTTAGAAATAACCGCCGCCAGGATCTCGTCCTTGGGGGTCAGAGTCAGGCGCCAGATTCCCTCCGCTTGGGTCGCGGATAGATCGAAGGTGTCCTGCAATCCCTCGAAATTGCCTCGAAACATGGCGAGGAAGATACTCGACAGAGCGCGGAATATGGGGGCTTTGCCATAACTCGATTTGTGCGCATTGCCGTCCTCATCCCATCGTATTAATTCGTCCCTCCTGACCAAGATCCGCGCTGGATAGGGGGTTTGGACCTGCCAAAGCACGCCCTGCCCGGCGACAAAGACAAGCTTGCCCGACGACAACAAGGGGCGCGCTAGGGCTTGGAGGTGCTTTTCCTGTTCGAAATCGTTACACAGCATGTCGCCGCGAACGATTTGCGCGGAGATATCGGACAAAGCCGTCTTCTGTTCGCCCAAGGCCTGCGCCGTGCCGGATGTCGCGCCAAGGACGATGGCGAGTGCGAGCGCCAGGCGACTCACGCCTCCAGCCCCAGTTTCTCGTAGAGCACCGAGGGAGACCCGAGTAACAGCTCGCCCGTGCGCTGATCGACGGCAACTTGGATTGTATGCCCCTTGGTCAGTCTCGCTCCACTCGCCGCATCGCGTATCAAGTAGTCGATTTTCAAGCGCAGTTCATATTCCGCCAGGCTTGCGACGACTTCGACTTTTTGCCCGAAGCGGGCAGGTTTGGCGTAGCGGATCTTGAGGTCGATTACCGGCCAGGAATAGCCCGACTCTTTCATTTCTTTGTAATTGTAGTTCACTTTATCCAATAGGGCGCCGCGCGCGATCTCAAAATATTTCACGTAGTGACCATGCCAGGCGACGCCCATGAGATCGACATCGTGAAAAGGTATTTCGATGGTCACGCTGGCACTAGGTAATTTCACGGCATCACCGGTCATAAAGCGACCAGTGCCGGCCTTGTATGAGAGCAACGAATTTGCGTAGCTCCGGCTCCAGGGCGCGGTCTTCTTCCAGGAAGGCGAACTCGCTTTTAATCGACTCGATGAAAGGCCCGAGGCCGCCGCCCACGTTGTTCGATTGGCGGCCTTCTTTTGTGCCAACACTCTGGTGACGCAAGATGACGGCTTGGACCGTGGCCAAGGTGTGGGCGGCGGCGGCCTGTTCACTCAGTTCCAGGACCCGCAAACAATCCCGCGCCGCAATGGTGCCCATGCTGACCTTGTCTTGGTTGTGGCATTCCGTCGAGCGAGTAAAGACGCTCGCCGGCATGGTCAACTTCAAGGCTTCGGCGGTCCAGGCGCTAACCGCGATTTGCACCGCCTTGAATCCGTGGTTGATCTCCGCCCGTTCGCCCGACGCGCCCGATAGGTTGGCTGGCAGGCCGTGATTGAATTTGACGTCCACCAACAAGGCGAGCTGGCGGTCCATGAGGTCGGCCAGGTTGGCGACGGCGGTCTTAAGGCCGTCCATCGCAAAGGCGATATGACCGCCATAGAAATGACCGCCGTGCAGCACCTGTTCCCCCACCGCATCGATGACCGGGTTGTCGTTGGTGCTATTGAGCTCGATTTCGAGAAACTGCTCCATCCAAGGCAAACAGTCACGCAGGACGCCGATCACATGCGGCGCACAGCGTATGGAATAGCGGTCCTGCAATCGGTTGGCGTTGTTCGGCGCGTCGCTGCCGCCAATGTCGTGGCGGATCCAGGCCGCCACTTCGTTCTGTCCGGGGTGCGGTTTAACCTTGAAGAGGCGCTCGTCGAAATGATGCGGGTTGCCCTGGAGCGCCACGCTCGCAAGCGCGGTCAGCCGAGCGCAAAGGCGTGACAGGTACTCCGCCCGGCGATAACATTCACAGGCCAGCGCCGTCATCACGGCGGTCCCGTTCATGATCGCGAGGCCCTCCTTGGGGCGTAACGTGAGGGGCTGTAGATCGACTTTATGGTGGAACTCTTGCGCCGACATTCGCTCGGCGCCATAGAGAACCTCGCGCTCGCCGACCAGCATAGCCGCTAGGTAGGACAGGGGCGTGAGATCGCCGCTCGCGCCGACCGAACCCTCCTCGGGGATCAACGGAACCGCATCCAGATTGAGAAACTCGACCAAGCGGGTGAGCAATTCCCAGCTGACACCGGAGTAGCCCTTGGCCAGGGAGGCCAGCCGGGTAACGATCACCGCGCGCGCCATCTCGTGGGAAAGGTGATCGCCCATCCCGCAGCCGTGAAACCGCAACAAATGCAGCGGGAGTGTCTGGACTAGGTCCCGGGGGATGGCGACATTGCATGAATCTCCGTACCCGGTGGTCACGCCGTAAATCGTGCCATCCCTTTCCATCAGTTTATCCAAGAAGGCGGGGCCGGCGTCGATGAGGGCCCGATAGTCTGGGTGCTGGTCGAGGGCCACGGGCGAGCGCTGATGCGCGATCTCCGTGACATCTTGAATGCGCAGAGGCGCGCGGCCGATGGTGACCGTTGACGGCGCGGCCGCATCATCGCGAAGGCCCGGAGGTATGGACAAGAAACCTGATCCTTAGACGGAATATTTTTCTGGGGAAGCCCGGTCGGACTCCCGATCCGGCGAATTTGGGCTGGCTTGGCGCCAAAAGTCAAAAAAATTGAACCACTGATAGGGATCGCTCACGCAGTAGTGCTGCAACCTTTCCACATAGCGCGACATCCAGAAACCGAGCACCTTGGCGCGCTCGCGGCGCGGCATCTTGATTCCCTCCGCCAGCGGTTCGAAGATGATGTGATAGCGGTCCCGGCGCTTTAGACAAAAGATCAGCAAAACCGGACATTGAAGCAATGCGGCAAGAATGAAGGGCCCTTGAGGAAAGGGGGCGGGATGGCCCAGGAACGGCAGCCAGGTGATCCGCGAGGATGGTCCAACCGGTGTCCGGTCGCCGACGATAACCACGAATTCCCCATTATCAACCTTCTCGCGCAGCATCGCCGCGGTTTCCAGCCCAACCTCCGTCACCTGAATGAGAGATAGCATGGCGCGAGGGTTGATCTTCTGCGTCAGGCGGTTGAAGTTTCCCGAATGCTTGGTGTGGACCAGGACGGTAATCTTGAGATCGCGATAGAGGCTACCCAAGGCGCGGCAAACCTCCATATTGCCGAGGTGGGAGGCGATCAGAACACCGCCTCGGCCGGAGGCGTGCAGAGCTTCGAACGCCTCCCGGTTGACGTAGTCGATGTCAGCCAACCCGATATCGCCGCGCCAAGCCGCCAGCTTGTCCAGGATTGCCTCGCCGAAGGTCAAGAAGTGCCGAAAAGACTGCCGCCATCCGGGCGCGCGTGGAGGCGCCGAGACGGCTGTCGCATGCTGTTGAGCACGCGACAAGAACGCCAGGGACGCGCGGCGCGCGGCGGGATTGGCGAGGAAGAAATAAATCATGACCGGATATAGGAAGATCGAGAAGCCAACCCTGCCAAACAGGCTATAGGCCAAGAACATGGTCCTCAGGCCCAGATAGACTCCGCGTTCCTCGATGGCGTACCAAAGACTGCTGCTTCTGTCGTCTTTAGCCATCGGCATCAAGGCGCCCCGAGACGAGAGCTTTCGCTCTCACCCGCTGACCGCCCGGCTCGTGCGCGGCGTAGAAGAAGGCCTGGTGCCCGCGCGATCATCCCGAAAACGAGGCGAACATGCATGCGGGTGATCAGCCAGTTGTCCTCCCAGAGGCGGAAATGCGACTGACCGTCCTTCGGGTAGACGACACGGGTGGGGCGCGTGATGATCGGCACACCCTCCCAGTAGAGCCGAACCAAGACTTCGGGATCAAAGTCCATTCGTCGGCCCAGGCGAACGCGCCGCGATAAAGGGACCACGGCATTCAGTGGGTAGACCCTGAATCCGCACATCGAATCCTTGATCTCAAATGATAGCGTCTCGATCCACACCCAGACATGGGTCAGATAACGCGCGAAGCGCCGCCCTTTCGGTACGCTTGCATCGTAGAGGGGCTGTCCCGTAACCATTGCCTCCGGGTGTTGCTGTGATATCGACATAAAGCTCGGGATGTCGCCGACGTCATGTTGCCCGTCGGAGTCGATCTGTAAAGCGTGACTGAAGCCACGGTCCAGGGCCTCGCGAAGCCCGGAGAGAACAGCACCGCCCTTGCCAAGGTTCTTGCTGTGTTCGACCAGATGAACCCACGCGAAAGACCTGGCTAGCTCCTCTAATATGCAGCGACAATCGCTGTTGCTGGCATCGTTTACCAGGATGGTTTGTAGTCCGAGGGGGGCAACCTCTTGGATCAGCGCCTTGGCGCCCGCGCCATGATTGTAGACCGGCACTACGATACAGGCTCGGTACGTCATGGAGCGGCCTCGAACAAGATTCGGCCGCTGGAGAGATCTTTACCGGCCCTAGTAAAATGGAACCCCAGCCGGTTGCGGTCGCGGTCGTAACGCAGAGCAAGCTCGATCTCCTGACCGGCCTTTATGATGTTGTGAAACTTCAGGGCATCGATTCGCTGGAAAGTGCCATCGATCACGAATTGCCGGCGGGCGAAGGCGATTGCCCAATCGATCTGCACGACACCGGCCAGAATCGGTTCCTGGTCGAAATGTCCATCGAAATAGAGCAAATCCTCAGGCGGCCGGAGCTTTAAGGTCAGCGTGTTGTCGCCGGCTTCGCTCTCCAAGACCTGGGGCTCGGTTGGACGGCCAGTCTTCGGCTTCCAGAGTGCCTCGAGGGCGGATAGGGGTGTCTTACCACGGTCATCCTCTGGGATCTGCCGCACGAAACGCCACTTTCGCGGCAGCGCAAGAGCGCTTACGTGCGGTCTTAGCGCGGCGCAAAGGTATTCGCGCATCTGCCGTCTGCCGGTTTCCAACAGCCGTGACCACCCTTCGGGCGAAGGTTTGATCACCGCGGCCAAGGTATCGCGCCGGTCACCTTCGGTGTGCCAAGGCAGCACGCGCGCCTGGGACACCTCCGGCAGCGCGGCGAGGCGGCGTTCCAGCTCGGAGAGCGAAACCCTTTGCTGCTCGATCTTGACGACCCGATCGGCCCGTCCATTCAGGACAAAACGGTTCTTTGCGAGCAGCCTGGCCTTGTCGCCCGTTCGGACCGGGTTTTGGTCGGGTAGGTTGGGAGATCGGACCAAAAGGACGTCCGTTTCATCATCGAGCGATAGCTCAACACCGGGAAAGGTCGTCCAGGGTTCAGGGTTGTCCGCGCTCAAAACCGTGCGGTAGGCGATGCCTCCGGTCTCCGTGCTGCCATAGATCTCGCGCACCGGCTCGCTGAGAACCGCATTGTACCTTGCCGCCACCTCCGAAGAGAGCGGCCCGCCCGACGAGAATACCCTGGAAAGGCATGATGACATCTGCTTGAGGTCGAGCACCGGCAGGGCCCTTTTGAGGAAGGCTGGGCTGGAAATCAAGATCTGGCCGCCTCCGGGTTTGAGCGCGGCGCTCAGGTCTTCCGGGTATCTGATGAGCTGGCTGGCGAACGCTCGCCCGCTGGCCAAGGGCCAAAGAATCCGAAACAGCAGCCCATAGATATGATGTGCAGGCACTGTCGCCAGAACTACGGCCCGGCTGGGCGGTGCGAAGACTTGCTCTAACACCGCGATTTCAGATTCAAGGCACCTCAGGGGCTTGCGGACGGGAAGCGGCTGTCCCGTCGTCCCGGATGTATAAAGAATGATCTCCGATGCATCGCTGTCGAGCGGCCGAAAATCGGTTGTCGTGTCGCCGGCCGTGTGCGCCGGCAGCCTTAGCACCCGCGCGCCCGGCACCTCGATTTCCGCGCTGGCGACCAATCCGTCAACACCGGTGGCGAGTTCGTTCAAATGACCGCTCTGAAAGTGTGCTGGCAGCACAGCTTTACAGCCGGCTTGCAGCACCGCGAATAATGCAACGGCGAGCTCGTAGGCATCCTCGCTCGCCACCAGCCAGCTGCCGCGCCCGCCGTCGGCGATACGGGGGACCAGCGTTCCCACATCGCGCCGAAAATCGCCCCGGCTGCGCATCTCGTTGGCCCTGACGGCGAGCGTTTCCGCGGGATCACGGTGCGAGTTCAAGAGGCGGGATATCGGAGTTAGGTTTTGGCTCATCGCGGCTACAGAATTGGGCAAATCGATCCAGAATCCCTCAAGTGTCGCATCAAATCGCCGCCCAATGAAAGGCTGGAAGAAACCGCCACAAGCCGGTGCGACGCTATTGCCCATGACGATCGCGCCAGACCAATAGAAGGGGACTTCAAGGCGCTCAGGGCAAGGATGCTTGGGCGATCAGGTCGGGTTCTGCCGGAGATCCTCACCGCCGCTTACACGCATTATCAGTGTGCGCGTCAAGCTAATTCCCTTGGACATCGGTGAATGCGAGATTGGCGAACACTGTCTGGCAATCACGAACTGCGGGGACCATGTCTGAGCTAGTCCCGATTCGTTGGACAGATTCGCGGGGTAAATTAAGCTACTGTCCGGGTCTGCCGATCGGGTTCCTTTTCACGCTCTCGGTGCCATCAAGGCTGTCGGGTGGAGGGCCGAGCGTAAGCCCGGGCCGGAGGCCGACAGCCGATCACGATATATACTGACCGGCATCTCGCCGCCATGCGCGGCATGAGGGCGCCGATGGTTGTAAAAGATCATCCAGTTGCTGATTCCCCTGGCGGGCGTCCCGCCCGCCCGAGAAAGCATACAGATAAATGCACTCGTACTTCAGCGAGCGCCCCGCTCGATAAAGATGTTGTCGAGGAACCGGCTGCGCCCATCCATCGAGCCGCGCACGCCGGCCGCTTGCAGCCGCTGGATCCGCGTCCACGAGGTGAACTGGCTGCCCTGGTCGGTGTTGAAGATTTCCGGAGGGCTATGCCGGCCCAACGCGCCATCCAACGCATCGACGCAGAACTGGGTTTCCATGGTGTTGGACAGCCGCCAGGCCAGGATCGAGTGGCGCCCGTGCCCGAAGGCGTTGTGGGATCGCGCGCGGGCAATGATGCCAAAGAAATACCCGATGATGAGCGTGGAGACGACATCGACGGCCATGAGTACCCACAGGAAGCCGCCAGCCATCGCCTGCGACGAGCCGAGCCATACGAATTGCGTCACAGCGGCTGCGAGGAACAGCAGACCCGAGTAGGCGAAGTAAGGGGCGCGCCGCAACTCGCTCTTGCTGCGCGTTATGATCACCGCGACGATGAAACCGACGATGGTGAAGCCGTATGCGATGAGGCGCAGCTTGTCCTCAGGTGTGTTGATGTATTGGTGGGCAATATCTTCGAGCATGTGACGTCCTGAGATTTTCCGGCACGTTCGCAGCTGAAGTCGCTGTCCGCAATCCCACAAAAGACGAGCTCACGCCTCGTCCATGCAGGCCAAGAATGCGGACGTAGCCGATCTAAAGTCCGTAATCGGGGATAGACCGGACGTTCCGGGCGGCGCTCGAAACCGACGCGATTTGCCAGGAGCAGACGATCGGCTAGCTCCAAATATGTAGAACGAACAACTTGAGGGAGCGTGAAGCAGACCTATTGGGAAATGGCAGCTCTCAATATCACTCGGGCGGTTCAATGGATCTTTGTTCGGCCGCTTTGGCCAAGGCCTTCGAATCAGGCATTGCCTTGATCACAATCTCAAGTTGATCGTCATCCAATTGCTTGATGACGTCCGAATTACGTTCAAGAGCACCCTTACCGCCTAGTCGCCGAATGACGTGCGTGATCGTCACCAAGGGTTCGTTCGAAAGGGCTGGGAGCACAGGAATCAGATTTCCAAACAGATTGTTCTTCTGATCGTCCGTATGGGCCAAACCGGCGATAGGATCGATCTTGGCAACAGCTGCCGCCAGTGTTTTAGGCTCTTTCGTTCTCTTCAGGATAGTTGGCAACACATCAGTGAAGAATGAGAAGCCTAGCACTTCGTTTCGGCCGATTGCATAGAGAAGCACCCGTTCTCTCTGATCATCATTAAGGTTAGCGATCTCCAGAAGGTTTTTTAGAACACCGGATTCCTTCGATCGAAGAGCCTTCATCCATAGGTCAAGGGCCCCGTCCGGCCTGTCGTCGATTGGCTTCGGCTGTGTCGACAAAATTTCCTTCGCGATATTCACGCAACGTTCTTCGTCGCCATGTTCTGCGACAACGGTGGCAATCGCCTGAAGGTCTTCGATTTTCAGGTCACTCGGTTGTTTCCCCGTAAAAATCACCATTGCATCAGCGGCAGATAGGAAATCGGCGATCTTTCTAATGCATGAGACGATGGACGATGGAGCTTGAGGCCACAATACGGTAGCGACCTTCGATATCTCTGGACGAATGCTTTCCGCTGCAAGGCCACGATCAGCTAAATCGACGATCGATTCAAAAACATGACCAATTCCATCGACAGCTGGATGCTCCCTTATGAACTGGATGGCACGCTGGGCGATTTGTGTCGGACCATAGGTTCCTATCTCAGCACCTTCCTCAGGCCACGCACCGATCATGTGGCCATGAATAACCGGGTATGTTTCTGGTGCTCCTGCGGCTTGCTCGAACAATTGGTTGAGGAAGACGCCCGCTTGTCCCTTCGGCGCGCTTTCAAGAAGCTGGCGCCCTGCGGGTAACAATTCCGACAGGTAGCCAGGTTGGTTAAACATGGCGACAAGCCTGTTGAGCAGCGTAGTCACATGAGTTTGCAGCGGAGGTGATGCCCACACCGCCTTAGGCACGCCATCGACGAACTTCCGATAGTTTTTAGCCCCACCCGGGTCGACCTTACCGGCGTTGACTAATTGGTCCATCTGACCGACCAGGGCCGTTTTGTGCTCTGCGGTGAGTAAATCCCATTTTGAAGCCACAAATTGCCGAGAGGTCCATGGCAGGTCGCCAAACGACTGCCCAACAAGATGTTCCATGACGGTGTTCCACGCGTCTTGGTCTTGCCGCTCCAAAATTTCACAAGTGCGCACCATGTATTCGGCGCTTTCGCCAAAATCGCTCCATAATACCAGCAATGGGACGATTGCTTCAGCCGTGCTGGGTTCAAGCTGTTTTGCCCATTGCGTGATGAGATTGAGAAATTTCTCCGCCCCCTCCAGTTGGTCAAGTATCAATTCGGTTTCGCTCACCATATCTTCGTGAAGACGCTTTGCCATGGCGCGAAGAAACGCTCCGGCCTGCTGGGCGGATGCCAAATCTGCATGCTTTGCCGCAGCGTCCCAGGCAGATGACACGACGCTGGCAGGCTGAACGGCGACCATTCTTGTCAATTGGAGCCACACATTTTTCCGGCTTTCCTGCCCCTCTCCTGCGAGGCGCTGATGAACCAGTTCAATCCTACGGATCGTATCTTCCATATTGGCGATAGAGGCCGGGTTAGTCTCGAACTCCGTCACGGCCAGATTTGTGTAGTCCCCGCCGAGGGCCTGCAAAAGGTGGCTGGCGTGTTTGTCGACCCACGTTTCAAGCTCCGAAAACGGCAAGGTTCTTGAACCACCGCTAATGTGGATTTCCCTGGTTAGAAGCCAAGACCGTACACGGCGATCGGCGTTTCGAGGCAAACCGTCCGTGCCGCGTACTTCGAGCACAAGGTTGACGGCGTCCCTGACATTCTTGACCATTTCGTCAAGGTTGGGCGTTTCACCGGTCGACAGGCGCCATTGAAGTTCCTCGCCCGTCAGAAGATCTTCGGAAAAGCGGTCGGCCACCTCCTGTCGATCGAGCTTCGTTACGTGTTGGATGACCTTCTTTGCGGATTCAGGACCTACGTTCATCCGGACATCCTTGAGATCAACCATTTGGCGGGCCAGAGGCGTCATCAAGCCCTTTCGGTATTCGGTAGGTATCCGCTCGACAAGTCCGGCAAGCACGCGCGCTGCATTGATTCTGCGAACCTCCGTATCCTGTGACACCTCTTCCGCAAGTTCCTCAAGCAATCGTATGTCGTCCCTCTCGAGATCGTCGGTATCGAGATGATGGCCGAAGACCTCCAAAACGCCCTGCGTATCCCCTGAAACGAAGGCATCATTGAGTTCCGCTGCACGGTCACCGTATCGACGCGTAATGGAGTCTTCCGCAAACAGAAGAAGCGGTTGTAGTCGTCTCGGCCATCTTAGTCCCTGGAGGCTGGACAAATAACGGCGAAGATCCCGGTGCTCTGGACGGACGTCTTTGGCGACCCCATCTTTTGGGTCCTTGACCAGGAATTCCTTAAGAGCATCCTGTGCGCCGATCGCTAGCGATTGAGCTTTTTCAGTTCCAAAGACGACCCGGTTGAATTCCTGAATCAATTCGGGACGCTTCTGCACCTCGTTGAAAAAGTCAGGGAAATCCACGCGAAGCACGCATAGGGCTGCCAACGCCAACGGATGTTCCGTTACAGCTCCGCTATGAAGGACTCCCGGTGCGGTGGACCCAATTCCGCTGCGTTCGCGTTGGGCAACAATCCGCCAAGTTTGCATGAAGGCGTTGAGTATCTGAATAGCATTGCGCGGGCTTTGGACGCCGACATGGATCAATCTGTCCACAAGGTCCTGCAACCTGATGCCGCCATTTTCAATATCCTGGGTGATCGAGCCAGCTTCTCGGAGCTTCTTTTCCGCGAACTGACGCATATCAAGTTTGGGGAAGGGCGGGATCTCCAGGCGGAACTGAAAGAGTCGATCCAGATATCGTCTGGCGTCCCATCGCGTGAAAACTGATCCAGGAAGATCAGAGTTCTTCAACCCCCCGCGTCCACGGGCCAATGCCTCGGCAACCCTGTCCTCGTCACAAGAGATGACGAAGATCACCCCGAAATCTTTGGGCATCTTGTTTTGGGGCAGTTCAAGAAAAGTGCGAATTGCATCGAGGCCGGCGACCATTTCCGTCGCGGACAAGCGGTCGAGGTCGTCAACAAAGACAACAAGCCGCTCGCATGAATGCCCTTCCTTTGATTCCCTAAAAGTGTGGATCTGCTCAATGAGCAGCCGTTCGTATTCTTCAGCGCTTGTCGCTGGAAAAGAAATAGTCAATGCCGGAACAAAAAAGGCGGGTGACTTAAGCCGTATATCCACGACATACTTTGCGAGGAGTCCAGTTAAAGCGATCGCAGATGAGCCGAGAAGCGCCAACCCCCATTGCGCAGTCAAGCCAGCGAACGATGCAAAAAACCACACGAAAGCCAATGAACTAGAAAGGAGGAGTAGGAAAACAATAACGGAAACGAAATTTTGGAAAGCCGCCTCTTTTAACCACTCCAGGACAGGGCGGCGCGTTTGGCTCGTTTGGTTGACCTGCTGATAAAGTTCGCGGCGAAGAGCAATTTCATCACCGCCCAATTCGAGAAATGCATGGCGCAGTAGTGCGCGCTTGAGGTCCTCGTCGCCGCCGTAGCGCCAAGCATTGAACGTGATAGCGTGAATACGATCCTTTCGCCTTTTTCCCCGCCCTCCCGTTTGATCATCATTGAGCGCGGCTAGGTACAGTTCCTTAATTGTGCTCTTACCTGTCCCCCAAGAGCCGAGCAGTCCGATACTGAACGGTGGCAGGTGATGCTCTGCCTCAATCAAATCACCCAATAAATCGGCATAATGTTGATGACCAAATGCGTCTTTGGACCGGTCTGAGAGTTCTCTATCGAGAACAGTCCACATGGCGTGCTGACTGGTTTTGCCTGCCGTTTGGCTCATCGAATTGTCCTGGTCGCCGTAGAGAGCAGGATAGACCTTATGAAGTCTGAAATACAAAACAAACCCATATTTGGAAACTGCAGGTATTCGGCTCCTCGATGCCAAACCGATGTTCCCGAGAGCGCCCTGCATGTCTCCTGAGTGTCACAATTCGCCGTCAGTGCCGCTTCCTGTCCGCGTCTGGAGTTGGGGGCAGAGCAGTCGAAATCGGCAAGAACGTCAGCTTACCACCCAAAACTCACCGATCTTGCAGACACGGCCCTGCCTTGTCAGGGGTATACGGTGACCTGAGCTCCTTTTTTCCCCCATTCAAAAGTAGAGCCATGACTGCTTCCGGCCGAACTTGGCCGGGTGTGCAATGGGTCGGTGAGCAGAGCCCCCATTGCGCTCAAGCGATCCTCCCAGTGCCTGGTGAACTGCGTGGGTGTTTTGTTGGCTGGGCTTGAATGGAGCCGGGTCTGGCGACGTGGTCCCTATCTAGAGGGTCGACGAGTTCCTTAACCGTGAAGGTCCGACGGCCGGCGTCGCGCTTGGCAGGCAGGCCCTCGCCACACGTTGCCGCAGCGATGATTATGATGGCGCAGGTACAGGCCCGCTTGCGAGCCAGCACTTAGCTCACGGAGCCCCGCTGTGCGAGTTGGCTCGCCAGGAATTGACGGTGTCCGATGCTGCCAATCCGACCTGTGATTGGCCAAGCGGGTAGCCTTCATGGCCTAGCATGGCGCCGAAGCGTTCAACCGCTAAATGGCGGGCCAATGGGGTTCTGAATGCTGGGCCTTCACGGCGGATGCCTACCGTTCACCTAGATTGGGCGGCAGGTGAGGCCGTATTAGTCTAAAGGATTTAGAGTGCTAGGTACGCCAATTGACGACAGCAGTTGTCAACCTGAACGACAACCTACTCGCTTGAGAATTATGGAAGAAACATACACGTGCCGCGCTGCCGCCCCGCATTGGATCGGCGAACGGCTGGAAGTACCTTTGGCTTTCGAGAAGCCGTGCTATGGGCGTTGTGGAAGACGGTGGCGACCGGCGAGGCATATTCAAAAGCGCGAAACCGGAATACGCAGGTTTCGGCTTGACATGGCACGCGGCAAGCTGCGGTCACAACGGCAGGACATAAATCTTTAACAAGTTGGCTCGTGTGCCGAGTCCGAGTAGTGGCTTGCCCAGCCTCCCCCACGCCCCCTTGGAATAGGCCCGTGGTGGGCCGTGGGCGGCCCGTGGATAGCTTTCGCTCCCCGGGTTGGGAAAACCTCCGATCATCGATGATGTTGGCCTGTTGCCCATTCAAACGAGAAATTTGTGTCATTACATCGCAACTCGGTAACGGTGTTACCGGATGTTACTTTTGACGTTACCTTCGAATGGCTTTGCTGCTGTTTGTATTTCTACGACTCGGTAACAAGGTAACGGAGATTCCGAGATATCTATATATGTGCGCGCGCATGCATTCCTGGCCGGCAGGCGTTACCTGTTACTCCCTGGCGTTTCTGTATTTGAAATCAACGTTCTATCGACGGTAACGCTATGGGTAACGTGCGCCGCCGCCGTTACCTTTCAGTATCGCCATCCGGATCGATGGATTCGCCAGCCGCAATTGAATTCGCGTCGTCCTCAATGTCAAGCTGCGATAGGGCGGTCTCGGGTATCCAAACTGCCCTGGAGGTGGCACCGGCGAATTTGAATGGCTTGTCGGGCCGGAGAGAGAGTGGCGTGCGGGCCAACGACACGCGCCACACGCCAGTATGCCAGCGGGTGCCGGCGAAGATGTGCTGCAGTTCGCGGTGCTTGTTGGCCACAGCCAAGTAGCGTACGCCACTCCGTTCGCGCATCGATATGCCATAGGTCGCGAGAATCCGTTGTGTCTCACGTGTCGGATCGCGGAGCTGATCACCCACCAACTCGCCAAGCGTGCGGCGTTGCCGTGTATAGTTGGTGCCCAACTGCACTTCAATTGCGGTCGAGAGCAAATGGTTCAGGCATTCGGCGTGCCCGTCCTCTTCACGGCCGGGGATATACTCGCTGCGCATTATCGGTTCGGCGAACCGCTCGGCTTCGTGGAACGGAGTTACCTCGTCGCGGGTAAGCACGTCGGCGGCGGCCAGCAGTGAGCCGAGCTGGTCGCACTGGCGGCCATCTGCGCTTGCCGCCGACAGCGCCTGAGCGTAGACCTCCAGGTTGAGCTTGAAGCGATCGAACCCGTCGATCATGCGCGCGCGCAGGGCTGGGCCAACGTCGGCGAAGGCCTGGATGCGCTCGCGCGCGAGCGCCGCGGCCTCTGGGTCGCGCTGCAGGGGGCCCAACTCCAAGACAGTGATCCGGCTGGCATCCTGCGGTTTAAACACCGGA
>Ga0209633_10000799_pt1 | contig 34740 bp, 28 predicted proteins | sample Cruoilmetagenom1_FD_187290 | JGI IMG/M metagenome (GOLD analysis project Ga0209633, IMG submission 187290) | Oil polluted marine microbial communities from Coal Oil Point, Santa Barbara, California, USA - Sample 1 (SPAdes) (version 2) | ecosystem: Environmental > Aquatic > Marine > Oil seeps ...
TTCCATACTCTCGAGAACGGGCACCACGGACTCGGGCGCCAGTGCCGCGAACCTCTCGATAACGCCCAGCCATGATCGAAAGAGCTGCTCGTTCTTCAACCGCTCCGCCGCCTTGAGCGCCGCCCAAGGCAGTAGCTCGCCGGCCTTGCGTTTCGCCTTTATGGTTATGGCGGAGACCGAGTCGACCAGTTCGATGGCGACTTCCGGGCCGAGAATCTGGGCGATCGCCGGCGTACTGCGGACGTAGGCCGTAACGACGGCGTCGCCGTAACCGGCTTGCGCCAATTTGCGGCAAGCCCTGAGCCATCGGGCTGCCAGGTCTTCGGGGAAGGCGCGACGCGCGGCCGGAGTCAGGAGCCGTTCCTCACCCCCCTCCCCGCCTGCAGAGACCACTTTCAGGAAATTCGCGGATTGCGTTGTCTTCATGATCCGGCAAGCTCACGCACATGCGGCGATCGCCGAAGTTAGCGCATCGCGCATATCTGGATCATCGGTAATCGGCAGCACGAGGGCGACCTGGCACGCTTCGCCGAGCGGTATGCCCCGTGCGATTAGCTGACCGGCATGAACCAACATCCGGGTCGAGGCCCCTTCGTCCAGGCCATGTCCCTTAAGATTGCGGGCGCGCGCCGCAATGTTGACGAGTTGGGCCGCCACCTTATTGTCCACGCCCGATTCATGGGCGACGATCTCAGCCTCCAGGTCCGCGGGCGGGTAGCCGAAATCGATGGCCCCGAAACGCTGCTTGGTTGATTCCTTGAGGTCCTTCAGAACGCTCTGGTAGCCGGGGTTGTATGAAATAACGATGTGGAAGTCGGGGTGCGCCTTGATGACTTCGTTCTTTTTCTCAAGCGGCAGAATGCGACGTTCGTCCGTGAGCGAATGGATAACTACGGTCGTGTCCTGGCGGGCCTCGACAATCTCGTCGAGATAACACATTCCCCCATGGCGGACGGCACGCGTCAGCGGCCCGTCGTTCCATACCGTTCCCTCGGCATCCAAGAGAAAACGGCCGACGAGGTCGGAGGCCGTCATATCCTCGTGGCAGGAAACGGTAAGCAGCGGCTTGCCTAATTTCCAGGCCATGTATTCGATGAAGCGCGTCTTGCCGGACCCGGTCGGGCCCTTAAGCATCATCGGCATGCGGTCTGCGAATGCTGCCTCAAAGAGGGCAACCTCATTGCCGACCTCGCGGTAGTAAGGCTCTTCGTCGATCCGGTAGTCGTCCAGGTTCATGCGGCGACACTCGACTAGGGTTTGTGCCGGCGCGCCGGCCAGGGCCACCACACGTCTTTCATGGCACTGGCGGCGCCCCGGTCAGGCACGGGATGAACAAGGGCGGGGCGGAATACGCCCACGCCACAGGTTCAACAGGGTCAGCGGTGCGTCGCGGTCTTCTGGTTGGGGAGACCTTCGATCGGACATTCTTCGGTGCCGACCGTCTCGCGCGTGATAGCCTCGACCATTTCGCGCGTGCCCTCGGGATCGGTGATCCATTTCTTGTAGAAATCGTATGGACAAACCGCCTCGCCTTTTGAATCCTCACCCGAATTGATCTGGCCCGTGTAGCCGCGATGCAGCAGCTTGAACAGGTGGTTCTGGGACTGCATGGTGCGGCGCGCATCGCGGATCATCGAGGTCGAAAGAGCGGCGTACTGAATGCCGTTCTCCTCCTCGGCGCATTCGCCGAGCGTTCGGCCATCAAAACCGACAATCGCCGAGTGGCCGAAATAGGAGTAGACCCCGTCAAAGCCGGCCGCATTCGCTACGGCGACATAGACGTTATTGGCCCAAGCCATGGCCTTGGCCATGATCACCTGCTGGTCCTTGGACGGGTACATGTAACCCTGGCAGCGGACGATCAATTCGGCGCCCTTCATGGCACAGTCGCGCCAGATTTCAGGGTAGTTGCCATCATCGCAGATGATCAGGCTGACCTTCAGGCCTTTCGGTCCCTCGGAAACATATGTGCAGTTGCCCGGATACCAGCCCTCGATCGGCACCCAAGGCATGATCTTGCGGTACTTCTGCACGATCTCGCCTTTGTCATTCATCAGGATAAGCGTGTTGTACGGCGCCTTGTTCGGGTGCTCCTCATGACGCTCGCCGGTAAGAGAGAATACGCCCCAGACCTTATTTCTTATGCATGCCTCGGCGAAAATTTCGGTCTCCTCGCCCGGACAAGACGAGGCCGTTTCATACATTTCCTTCTCGTCATACATGATCCCGTGGGTGCTGTACTCAGGGAAAATGACGAGATCCATGCCTGGAAGACCGACCTTCATACCGTCGATCATTTTGGCGATGTTTCGCGTGTTCGCGAGCACCTCATCCCGGGTGTGGAGGCGCGGCATCTTGTAGTTGACGACGGCGACGCCGACCGTGTCTTTGCTGCTCGAAATATCACCGTGGTACATGACTTCCTCCCAGTTGGGGTTGGGGTATAGATCCTTCGAACTTCACCGCAATGCGTCCATCTACACGGCCATATGTCGGTGAACGAGGTCGTCCGTCAGTTGGCCGACGGATCCGCCTGCCGCGATGCTGCCGCGGTCCATGAGCACGAACTTATGCGAGGCGCGCCGTGCGAGCTCGACGTTTTGCTCGACAAGAACGATCGTCAGGCCGTGTTTCTGGTTGAGTTGGATAAGGACTTCCTCAATCTGCTCGACGATATTGGGCTGGATACCCTCGGTTGGCTCGTCGAGCAGGATTACTTTCGGATCGGTGAGCAATGCGCGGGCGATCGCCAGTTGTTGCTGCTGGCCGCCCGAAAGGTTCCCGCCGCGCCGGTTCAGGAAATCCTTGAGGATGGGAAACAGCTCGAATATCCATTCGTTGATTTCCCCATTTCCCTCGGCGGTCGCAAAAGTGCCCATAAGCAGATTTTCGCGCACGGTGAATTTGGGAAGGATACCGCGCCCCTGCGGCGCGTAGCCGATACCGGCCAGCGCGCGATCGCTGGTATCCATATGGTTTATCTCTTGACCGTCGAGCGTGATGCTTCCGGTGACCCGGTCCATGAGCCCCATGATGGCGCGCATCAACGTGGTCTTGCCGACACCATTGCGCCCCAGGACGCTCAAGAATTCACCCTTGATGACCTGCAAACTCACGTTCTGGAGCGCCGGGCTGTTGCCGTAGAAGGCGTCTATGTTTTTGATATCAAGCATGGCCGATACCGCCGGAACCGAGATAAACGGACCGGACCTCCGGGTGCTGCTCGATCTCGCTGACCATTCCCTCCGCAAGCAGCTTTCCCTGGTGCATGACCGAGATCACCTCGCCGATTTCCTTGACGAAGCCCATGTCGTGTTCAACGACGATCAGGGTGTGCTTTCCCTTAAGACGGTTGAACAGATCGACAGTCAGGCCCGTTTCTTGGACCGTCATGCCCGCCGTCGGTTCGTCCATCAGAATGAGTTCGGGGTCCTGGGCGAGCAGAAGCGAAATCTCAAGCCATTGGGTATGCCCGTGCGAGAGATGCCCTGCCGGGGTGTCCAGGTAATTTTCCAGGCCGACGAGCTCGGCCAGTTTCTCCAATCCGTCCCGATCCGCACCCCGGCCGAATAGGAGCGCATTGGCAAACACGCCCGTGGATTTGCTGTAACTGACTTCGAGATTGTCCCGCACGGTAAGCTCATGGAAGACGCTCGGCACCTGGAACTTCCGGCCGATACCGGCGCGGGCGATTTCGTGCTCTTCGAGATTGTTGAGGGTCATGCCCTCGAACGTGATCTGGCCCGACGTGGGTTTGATCTTGCCGCAAATCATGTCCAACGCCGTTGTCTTGCCGGCGCCGTTCGGGCCGATGATGCAGCGTAACTCGCCCTGCCCCACGTTGAGATTAAGGCCCTCCACGGCGTGAAAGCCGTTGAAAACCACCGAGACGTCGGTCAGGACAAGGTGATCGTGCTGGTTCGTCGTCATCACGGAGCCTCGGCCTTACTCTCGATGCCACTCCGATCCGCGGCGACACTCGATTTATCCGGCGCTGCATGGTCCTTGCGGAAGATACGGTCGACCAGCATTTCGACCGCGCCCGCAAGACCCTTTGGCAAGAACAGAACGACGACCACGAATATGAAGCCCATGATAAGCGTCCAGGTCTCGAGAAATATCTCGGATTCGGAAAGGGCGCCCTGCATGCCCGTGACGACGATCGCCCCCAGGGCCGCGCCAAGCAGGCTCTGGCGTCCACCCACGGCGCACCAGATGACGACCGAGAGACTGAGCTGCACGCCGAGGAAGGTCGGCGAAGCGAACTCCATCATGATGGTGTAAAGCATGCCGGCAAAACCGGCGATTCCGGCCGAGACCGCGAAGGCAAAGGTCTTGAACCGAGCCACGTCGTATCCGAAGTAGCGGACCCTCTCCTCGTGATCCCGAATGGCCTGCAGAATGAGCCCTGCCTTGCTCTTGGTCACCGCGAGCGCGAAAAACAAACTCACGGTCAGAGAAATGGCGATCAAGTAGTATGAGGAACTGCCGTAAGCGTCGAAGGTCAGTCCGAAGAGTTCGAGCTGTGCGAGGTCTGTGATGCCATTGAAGCCGCCGGAAAATCGCTGTTGGTCAATGATCAGCAGGTTCGCCACGACGAGCGCGGCGAGTGTGATGATCGCGACATAAACACCGGTGACCCGGCCGCGGAAAATGAACGAGCCGAGCAGCACGGCGAAAACTACCGGCACCGCGACGCCCGCGAAGATCGCGAAGGTCAGCGAGTAGAACGGTTCCCAGAACCACGGCAGCGTCTCGACGTTGTTCCACACCATGAAATCGGGAAGCCCGGCCTTGCCGGTATGAACCGGGATGGTGCGCAACTTGAGCGCCATCGCCATGCAGTATGAGCCGAGGCCGAAGCTCGCCGCCTGACCCAGATTGAGAATGCCGGCGTAGCCCCATGACAGACTGAGTGCTATGGCAAGGATGCCAAGTACGAGGTAGCGCGCGTATTTATTGAGGATGAAGGCATCATCCATGAAGCTGGGAACCAGCAAGATCGCCAGGCAAACGATGCCGTACGTGGCAATCTGCAGGGCCGTGCGTTTAGACACTTCCTAGCACCCTCCCGTCGCTAAGCCGTCACCATCGCCCAACTTGCTCATGTCCGCACCTTTGCAGCGAACAGGCCCTGCGGGCGGAAACGGATCAGGACCACAATGGCGAGGAACACCAGCACCTTCGCCATCGTGTCGTTACTGTAGAACGCGAGAAAGCCCGTGAGCTCGCCGAGTATTGCGGAACTGGCCACCGTGCCGATCAGGCTCTGGACGCCGCCCAACACGACGACCATGAAGGCATCGACGACATAGGTCGTGCCCATCTCCGGCGATACGCTCTTGAGCGGGGAAACAAGCGCGCCCGCGAGCCCCGCGAGACCGGCGCCATAGGCGAAGGTGAGGCTGTAAATGCGTTTACTCTTGATGCCGAAGCAGCTCGCGATCTCCCGATCCTGCGTAATCGCGCGCAATTTCATACCGAGGCTGGTCCGATACATCAGGTACCAGGTGAAGCCAAAGATCGCGGCCGATAGCGCAAGAATGAAAAGGCGGAACGCGGAGATCTCTATCCCGAGGACCGAAACGCTGCTGCTCATGGCCGACGGCATCTGCACATAGCGAAGCTCACCGCCCACGGCCAGGCGTATCGCCTGCTGCGCCATCACGCCGATGCCCCAGGTCGCAAGGATCGTATCCAGCGGCCTTCGGTAGAGATGGCGGATAACCACCTTTTCAACGATCCAGCCAAATAGCGCGACTGTAAAAAAGATCACCACGAGGCTCTCGATTAGACCGATCCCGACATAGGTTTGCAGCGCCCAAGCCGTATAGGCCCCAATCATGACAAACTCGCCATGCGCTAAGTTGATGACACCGGTGGTGCCATAAATAATCGCCAGCCCGAGCGCCACCAGCAGAAGAATGGACGCAATGCTCAGACCGGTGACGATTTGCGCCAGAATGGTTTCCATGACCCTTGTGTCTCGTGGCACCCAAGAAATATAGGAACCGGCAGGTCGCGCGAGGCTTCCCGCCGGTTTCCCTTGGACGTTGCCGGCGAACGATGCCGGCGGTAGCCGATCAGATCTCCTTGAGACCGGCTTCGGTGCAGACCTGATTCGGATAGGCCTTGTAGGGCTCTGGTTTCAGCCACTCCGACGTCGTTTTGAGAACTTTGAACTGCCCGTCGGACTGACTTTGGCCGATTTTCGGCCAGAGATAGGCGTGCAGGTTCTCCGGCTCAATGCGCACCTTGCCTTGGGGCGCGACCATCTCTTCGCCCTTGATCGCCTCTACGATGGTCTTTGGGCTGATATCCCCGGCCGAGAGTTTTTCCACCGCCTGCTTGAACAGGTGGACCTGGAAGTAGGACGGCTCGGAGACGAAGTGCGTGACCTTATCGCCACCCCAGCGCGACCGGTAAGCCTCCACGAACTTCTGGTTCTCAGGCGACTCATGAACCATGAAATACGGTGCCGAGGTGAAGTGCCCGGCCGCCGCATCGCCACCCATGGCCGCGACCTCGTTCTCCGAGGTCGTGAGGCTGGCCATAGGCATCTTTTCCGGGTCGAGGCCGGCCGCGCGGTACTGGCGGTGTAACGCCACGACCGAATCACCGACCACGGTGGAAAAGATTACATCCGGCTTCTCGCTACGGAACTTGTTGATGACCGACGAGAACTCGGAGTGACCGAGCGGCACATACTCTTCATGGACGACCTCGGCGCCGGCCTGCGCCAGAAGTTTCTTGCAGTAGTTGTTTTCTTCCTTTGGATAGATGTAGTTGGAGCCGATCAGATACCAGCGCTTACCAAATTTCTCGATAAGCCAGGGAACGAATTCGTCCTGCTGCTGGTTCGGCACCGCGCCAGTGTAGATCACGTTCTTCGAACATTCGCGCCCCTCGTAGAGGGTCGGGTAGAAATAGAGGTTCTTGCGCTTCTCGAAGACGGGCAGCACCGCCTTGCGGCTCGCCGAGGTGTACGACCCGAACACGCTGACGCATTTGTCACCAAGCACCAGCTTGCGCGCCTTTTCGGCGAAAGTCGCCGGATCAGACGCCGGGTCCTCGACGATTGGCTTGATCTGCATGCCGTTGATACCGCCCGCGGCATTGATCTCCTCAATCGCCAGAATCGTCGCCTTGTGCAAGGATTCCTCTACGATCGCCGTGGTGCCCGTAAGAGAGAACAAGACGCCGACCTTGATCTCGCCGCTCGCGGCATAGGCCAGTGAACTGTCCTTGATCCAAATGTGCGGGAAACCGGTCGCGGCAACCGCACCGGCCGCCACTGTTCCCTTGATAAATGTCCGCCGTCCTAACTTCATTTCCACCTCCCTAGTGTTCATGAAAGACAAAACCCCAGCGCCGTCCGCCGAAGCGGTTACACTGGGGCATCATTGCCTACTTCTTTTTTTGGCGGCCGCACTGCCGCCCGCATCAAGCCTGTGTCTGCCCGTTCAACGAAGCAAACAATAAAAAAAGCCCCACGCATGCGCTACTCGCGACCTGCGTAAGGCTTCCTTGCCCGGTAGATTTTGATGCGGCGCCATTGCCGCTTGACCCAGCACCGTATGCTGAGCCTATCTCAAATTAGAATAAAACGTTACCCGAGTAGTTCTTGTGAGTCAACTATGACATTGGCGAGCGCTCCGATCGTCACCCGGCGCTCCATGGCATGGCACCGGAGATAATGGTAGGCCTCCTCCTCGCTAAGACTTCGGCTTTGCATGAGGATCGCCTTCGCGCGTTCGACGCTGCGCATGGTGCGGAGATTGTCGTCTAGCTTGTCAACGCGGCCACGCAACCGGCGCTCGTAAAGAAAATGGCAACGTCCGAGGAGCAAGCTGGCATGCACGGCTTGAGCCGTAACCGGCTGATGAACGACGGCATGCGGCGCGCAATTGTGCAAGAGCTTGAGGTCAAGCAGCGGCGTCGCCGCCGCGATAACGACAAGCGCTGCATCCGGCTTCCCGGGAAGCCAGGGCAGCCGCTGGGGCAGATCATTGACCAGATCGCAGTAGACCACATCGAAGGTCGTTGGGATCAGCACCGGGATCGGCCAGATGTGTTGCACGCGGGCACGGGTTCGCTGAAGCTCGCGCAGCAGTTGCTCCCCCGCTTCATCGCGTGCCGTAAGAACCGCGATATCGAGATCCCGGAAATCCCGATCAAATGGATGATCGGAGCTCGACTTCCGCTCAGCAGAACCTGTCATGGCACCCGCCGAGCCGGACTCGAGCGCAAGATCATCACGCGCGCGCGGCGCGTCTGAGTTTAAATTATATGCGGGTTTGGTACTTTTTGGCATCGCCCGAAGCCTATTCACCCAAAGGCAATACTGCGACCATATCCGATGAGATATGGGTCCGCGCTTACAGGCGCCGGCGACTCGTAGACCAGATCAAACTCACCAAGTCGATTGGCACGCCCAATTCGCGTCCATAGATCGGTATGACCGCACAATGGATTGACGGATACCTTGCCCTGCGGCGCCTCGATTTCGGAACCGAGGATGCTGGGACGGAGAATTTCCGTGTCCATGGAGTTCGCCCGTTTCAGCGCTTTGGCGAATATGTGCACTTGGAAATACGCGGCCTCGAGGCACATGTTCGTATCTTGATCGTCGCCATAGCGTTTCTTGTAGCGCTTGACGAAGTTCAAGTTGCGCTCGCTGCCTATGCCCTGGAAATAGGACGCGGCCGTGATGTGCCCCTCGCCCACGTCAAAGCCCATGGCACGAATTTCGGCTTCCGTGGTCGTAAGGCTCGCGATCGGCATGCATTTCGGGTCGAGGTGCAAGTCGGCATAGGTTTGATACAAATGGATCGTCGAATCTCCGACCACGGTCGAAAATATCACGTCCGGCATAGCGTTCTTGATATCACGTACCACGGGGAGGAAATCGCTGCGTTTGGCGCGCAGGTCGAGATATCGCTCCCCCACGACCTCTCCGCCATTGTGACGAACGAGCTCGCGCATGATTCGATTGGATTCGCGAGGATAGACGTAGTTTGAGCCAACGAAATAGAACCGTTTGCCGTAACGCTCCATCAGGAAGCGACACAGATCGACACTGTTCTGGTTCGGTGCCGCGCCCGTGTATATGACGTTGGGAGAGAATTCGAACCCTTCGTACAGGGTCGGATACCACAGCAGGCCGTTCAAGCGCTCGACAACGGGCAAGACCGCCTTGCGGCTACTGGACGTGTAGCAGCCGAAAATCGTCGTAATGCCGTCCTCGACCATCAGTCTCTTGGCATAGCGCCCGAATGCCAGCGCCTCAGAAGCCGGGTCGTATAATACAGGCTCGATGGGGCGGCCGTTTATACCGCCGGCATCATTGATCTCGTCGATGGCGGTCAACGTACCACGCAACTGAGTATCCTCGATAACGGCCATAAAGCCGCTACTCGAAAATAACACGCCGACCCGCCAGGGTTCTGAGGTCGTAGTATCGCGCCCCAAAGAACCGCCTCCCACTTCGGTGTTTCCTCGCCACGGGGTCGCTTCGTGCCACCTACGCGCGACAGGGTCACCGGGCAAGCATTGCCCACCTACACTCGAACTCACAAATACTAAGTATTGATGTTACGTGACCTTGGCTATGAGTCAAATTTTTCCTGACAGCCCGGTGTTGGGCATTGAAAACAGAGGGCAATAAGTTCGAGTTGCAGCGAGGGTATTGTTACATAAATCGACTTTTATTCCAGTGTGACCGGTTTTGCTTCCCTTGATGGAACCAATCTTGGTGCTGTCAGAGATAAATCGATTACTTTGCCCGAACGTCAGAGTCGTATTTCGCCACCATTGATTTCTCAAGATTTTCCCGGATCGATCCGAGCGGTTCGGCAGCTACCTCAAGTATTCAAAATTTTGCTCTGACACTGCCAGGCCGACGGTGACTTTGGCGCGAAGACGCGGCGGGTTCGCCGATGAAACCGTCTCTGTGAGACAACGTGCCGCCGGGCGACCAGTACCACGCTCGATTTAGCCATACGGTTAATCGCGACCCACGACAGTGCGATCCTGAAGATGCATCGACACGGTCACCTCAGGGCGCGTTGACCGCTAACCGCCTCGTGCGATCCGTGACACCTTAATATCCGCCCCCGGTCGCGGTCTCACCTCGCCGGCGCCCGGCATCTCCAGTTCGCCCAGGTCCCCGAGGGCGGCGGAAACAGCGCCTTTCGCATAGGTCGGATAGTCGAGCGCGGCGTCGCGGAAGCTCTTCAGGGGCTGCGCCATGCCGAGCAATCCGTTGCGCCGGGTGCGCCGGACTCGCGCGAAATCGACGATCACCGGAATGATCTCCTGTGCGTCGCCGGCCTGATGGATCACGTCACCCTCCGGGCCGACGACGATCGAGCGGCCGTAGGCCAATTCGCCGCAGCTGTTGATGTCGATGAAGTAGCATTGGTTGGTGATGGCGCTGGCACGCGAGATAGTCAGCTCCAATTCGCGGTCAATGGTGTTTGTCAGCGTCGGGTGCAGGACCACTTCCGCGCCCAGCCAGGCGAGCGTGCGCGTGGTTTCCGGGAACCAACTGTCGTAACAGATGGACAGGCCGAAGCGGCCCACTTCCGGCACGTCGAAAACCAGGCATTCGGCGCCACCTGCCACGCCTTTTTCGAAGGGTAGGAAGGGGTACATCTTGCGGTAGCGGGCCACCACCTCCCCGTTCGGGTCAATGACGGGGGAGGTGTTGAAGATTTTGCCGTTCGCCATCTCGTACATTGAGCCGGGAATGAGCCAAATGCTATGCTTCCGGGCGAGGCTGCAGAGATGTGCCTCGGCCGGCCCGGGCATCGACTGGGCCGTGCTCGGCCGCGGTCCGAATACGCAGAGTTCCCCCAAAATGATCATCCGCACCCAGGGGAAGCGCGCCATGGTCCTGTCAACCTGTTGACCAATTCTATCGAGGTTGTCGGCGACGGGCGCATCCAACTGGATGCCGGCAATGGCAAAGGTCGTCATGAGTCCGCTTCCTGTTCCAGAGGGTAGAGACAAGCCACCGATCGCGCCTGCTCGATCGGGTCGAAGGGCGGCTTGGCGGCCAGACAAGCCTCCATGACCCGGGCACAGCGTGGCGCGAAGGGGCAGCCAGGCGGTGCGTTCAGCGGGCTCGGCACCTCGCCGCGGAGCGGCTTGAGCCGATGGCGTAAGCGCGGGTCCGTCGAAGGTATGGAGTCGATCAAAGCTCGGGTATAAGGGTGCGCCGGATGAGCGAAGACCCGCTTGACTGGACCGCTCTCGACGATGCGCCCCAGGTACATGACCATGACGCGATCGGCGATGTATTCGACGGTCGCCAGATTGTGGGAAATGAACATGTAGCTGAGGCCCAGGCGATCCTGCAGGCTGCGCAGCAGGTTCAACACCTGGGCCTGGACCGAGACGTCGAGCGCGGCCGTCGGCTCGTCCAGGATCAGAAGCCGTGGCTCGAGCGCGAGCGCGCGTGCGATCGCAATACGTTGGCGCTGACCGCCGGAGAACTCATGCGGATAGCGCGCCATGTGTTCCGGCCCGAGGCCTACGTCTCGCAGGTGGCCCTCGACACGCGCGCGCTGCTCCTTGCCACGCAAGCCATAGGCTGTGAGCAGCGGTTCACCGACAATATCGCGCACCCGCATCTTCGGATCGAGCGAGGAGTAGGGATTCTGAAACACGATGCTCATGTTTCGGCGTAGGCGCTGGCGTCGCGCCTCGCCGATAGTGCCAAAGTCGGCGCCCTCAAAGATCACCTGACCACCATCGGGTTCGATCAGCCGGAGTAGAGACAGCGCCACTGTGCTCTTGCCGCAACCGGATTCGCCCACTAATGCCAGCGTTTCACCTGAGGCGATGTCGAAGCTGATGCTGTCGACTGCTCGCACCGGGCCCTGGCGCGATTTATAGACCTTGCTGAGCTCGCGAACCGATAGCAGCGCACTCATCAGCCCGCCCCCCTATCCGCAATTTCTCTCAGGTGCAGCGCGCCCAGGGCGTGGTGGCAGGCCGCGAGACGTGAGTCGCCCAGAACCCGCGCTGCCGGCGGCTGTTCGCGGCAAACCTCGGTCGCATACGCACAGCGGGTATGAAAGGCGCAACCCTTGGGCAGGTGCGCCATGTTGGGCACCTGTCCCTTGATGTAGGCGAGCTCTGCCTTGCCGCCGCCCATGCGAGGAACGGTGTGCATGAGCCGCTCGGTATAGGGATGGGCCGGCGCGTCGAACAGCTCGGGCAGCGGCCCGGTCTCCACAATCGTACCCGCATACATGACCGCGACCCGGTCGCACAGCGACGCCACGACGCCCAGGTCATGGGTGATGAACAGGATGGTCAATCCGGTCTCTTGCGCCAGATCGCGCAGCAACACAATGATCTGCGCCTGGATAGTCACGTCGAGCGCGGTGGTCGGCTCGTCGGCAATCAGTAGTTCCGGCTCGCAGGCCATGGCCATGGCGATCATGGCCCGCTGAAGCTGGCCTCCGGACAACTGGTGCGGATATTTATCGATGGCGATCTCCGGATCGGGCAGGTGAACCAGGCGCAAGGTCTCGATGACCGCCACGCGCGCCGCGCGTGGCGTGAGATCCCGGTGACAGACGATGGCGTCGGTAATCTGCCGTCCGATCGTAAAGTAGGGATTTAGCGCCGAGCCGGGGTTCTGAAAGATCATCGCCGCAATGCCGCCGCGCAGATCGACCAATTCGCCGTGGGCCCGCCCGACGACCTGCCGGCCCGCGACCTCGACGCTGCCGCGTACCATGCCAGGGGGCGGCACCAGGCCGAGGCAGGCCATAGCGGTAACCGACTTGCCGCTGCCCGATTCCCCGACCAGACCCATAATCTCGCCCTTGCGGACGGAAAGCGAGCAATCGCGCACGGCGCGCACGGTCTCGCCCAGACCGGGGAAATCGACCGACAGGTCGCGGATCTCGAGGACGACTTCGCTCATCGGGTCCCCCTCGTGCGCGGATCGAGGATATCGCGCACCCCATCACCAACCAGATTGACCGCGAGCACGGTCAGGAAAATCGCCAACCCTGGGCAGGCCGCGGTCCACCAATAATCGAGGAACTTCGACCGGGATAGGGCGACCATGAGACCCCATTCCACCGTGGGCGGTTTCGCGCCAATACCGATGAAGCTAAGCGAAGCTGCGGCTAGAATGGTGTAACCGAAATCCATCGAAGCCTGAACGATTGCCGGGGTCCATGAATTGGGCAGCGCGTGGCGCAACATGATCCGCAGACTGCCCACCCCCATGGCGCGCGCCGCATCGATATAAAGTTCTTGGCGCACGCTCATGACCGAGCCGCGCACGATGCGCGCGTACCAAGGGAACCAGGAAATGGCGAGCGCAAGCATGGCGTTGAACAGACCAGCACCCAGCGCCGCGGTAATTGCGATCGGCAAAAGCAAGGGCGGGAAGGCCAGGAAGACATCCGAAACGCGCATGAGCAATGTGTCGATCCGCCCACCGAAATAGCCGGAGACCATGCCGATAGGCACACCGATCGCAACCGCAACCGTGAGCACCGTGAACCCGATAACGAGCGAGGTCCTGGCGCCGTAGATGACGCGGGAGAAGATATCGCGGCCCAGCACGTCGGTGCCCATCAGGTGTTCGGGCCCCGGGGCGCGTAGCTTGTGCGGAAAGTTGATCGCAGTCGGCTCGTAGGGCGCCACGATGGGTGCGAAAATCGCACAAAGCACGACGACCAAGAAAATCGTCGCCCCGAGGACGAACAGCACGTTCTCGGATGCGAAGTGGCGCAACCTGAGACCTAAGCCAGGTTGAAACGGCTCGGTGGCGCCGTTTATCTCCGCCGCGCTCATGACACCCTCAGGCGCGGATCAACCAGGTAATAGGCCAGATCGATGATGAGATTGATCGTCAGATACATGGTAGCAAGAAACAGCGTTACACCCATGACAGCCGGAAAGTCGTTTTTGGTGATCGCCCCGACCACATAGCCGCCCAGGCCGGGCCAGTCGAAGACGAACTCAACGACGACCGAGCCACCGAGCAGGAAACCATAGGTCAACCCGATCACGGTGAGCATGGGAATGAGCGTGGCCTTGAGCGCGTAACGGAAGTAGATGGCACGGCGCGGCAAGCCGTAGGCCCGCGCGGTGCGGATGTAGTCCTCGCCCAGTACCTCTACCATCAAATTTCGGGTGATCCTCGTGATGATCGCCAAGCACGCAATGGTCAGGGTCAAAACTGGCAAGGCGAGATGGCCAAGCGCGCTGCCAAAGGCCGCCCATTGGCCGGCAAGTGCTGTGTCCACTATGTAGAGGCCGGTAACACGCTCGAAGGGGTAGTCGAGCAGCATTTCGGCGCCGATCCGGCCCTGCAATGGCAGCCAGCCGAGCCCGCCGTAGAAAACCATCTGCAACAACATGCCGATCAGAAAGGCAGGCAGCGCCACGCCGGCGATCGATAGGCCGCGCGCGCCGTGGTCCAACACGGTATTGCGCCGGACCGCGGACAGTACGCCGAGCGGAATACCGATCAAGATGACCAGGAGCACGGCGAGCGTGGTCAGCTCGAAGGTCGCGGTCATGCGGTCGAAGATATCTTCGATGACCGGCTGCCCGGTTCTCAAACTGACCCCGAAGTCGCCCTGGATGGTATCGCCGAGAAACAGGAAGAATTGTTCATGGATGGGCCGATCGAGGCCGAGCGCATGGCGCGCGGCCTCGATCTGCTCCGGGTTCGGCCGATGGCCGAGCATGGTTTCAATAGGCGAACTGGGAAGCACGCGGCTCAGCGCAAAGGTGACGGTCAGCACTCCGAAGAGAATGCCAACCATCATCGCCAGGCGTTGAACCACGTAACGAGTCACGGCCCTTACTCGCTCCCCGTTCGATGCGCCTATTGTGTACGACTCACACGGTGAAAGAATACCGCATCGTAGGCGGGGTTCGCTTGCAATCCCTCAAGATTCGTGCGGCGCGCGATGCGGCTCTTGATGTCCGCGTAGAAGATCGCGACCGCATCGTCGATTAGGATCTGCTGGGCCTCGCCGTATTTGGCTATTGCCGCGGCCCTATCCGAACCTTCGAGTGCCGTGCCCTCGTCGACCAGCTTGTCATAGGCCGGGTTGGCATAATGCGACAGGTTGAACAGCGCCTTCTCTTCGGTCCGGAACAGCCCGATCAGCCAGTCGTTGGGCGTCGGGTAAGTCGGCCACCAGGTCATGGACTGCAGGTTGGGTGCGGTCTCCAATTTCTTGGCGTTTGACCAGATCGTGCCCCACTCTCCCGGAAGCAGTTCCACCTCGACGCCAGCCTGGCGGGCCATTTCCTGGAACAACAGCGCGGAGTTTTTGTACTCCTCCGAGGCGCCGATGTAGGCCATGGTGACCTTCCAGTCTTTCTTCGGCACGCCGGATTCGGCGAGCAGCTTGCGCGCCGCATCGATATCGAACGTCTGCGGCGAAAGCTTGTCGTTGTGGCCCCACATGGACGCGGGAACGATACCGCGGGCAACTTCGGCGTGACCGGCGTAGATATCCCGGACCACGGTCTCATAGTCCCATAGATGCGTAAGCGCCTGCCGGAACTTCTTGTTATCGGTCGGCGGTTTTTGCGTGTTGATCAGGTATTGCGAGTTTTTCCAGGACGGAATGGCGTAGGCCGAGATGCCCTCCTCCTTGTCGAGCGATGCCACCGCATCGGCCGGGACGATGGAGATGAAATCAGCCTCGCCCGACTTGAGCATCTGCACCTGCGTCGCGTTTTCGGTCACGACGCGCAGGATCACGCGGTCGAAGTTCTTGTCGGTCCAGCCGCCCCAGTAACTGGGATTTTTTTCGAGCACGACCTGTTGGCCCTTGGCCCATTGCCGGACTGTGTAAGGACCGGTGCCGGCCGCGTTGCCTTGGTTGAACCAATCGGTGCCCTTTTCCGCCGCCTTGGGCGAGAAGATATAGGCGCCGTATTGGGAGGACGCGATCAAATCTATGGGCGTCGGCTCTTTGGTCCGGATGACCAGGGTATGCTCGTCCGGCGCTTCGATCTGGTTGGCCGCGGCCCAAATGTAATAGGCGCCCTGCTTCATCGTTTGGGTACGTTCGATAGACGCCTTGGCCGCCGCCGCGTTAAATGGCTCGCCATCATGGAACGTGACGCCCTCGCGCAGTTTGAATGTCCAGGCAAGCCCGTCGTCGCTGACCGACCAACTGGTCGCCAGCGCGGGCGTGAATTGGGAATCGCTGCCCGGCGGGTTGTACCAGAGCAGCGGCTCGTAGACGTTTACCAGCATCTTTACTTCGAGCGAAAAGGCGATCGAAGGATCCCAGTCCTTCACATCGCCGTACATCGCATAGGTCGCGGTGTTCGTCTTAGCTTGAGCGCCGGACACAACTATCCAGCTTGCCGCCACGACAATCGACAGCAATCCCAACGCAACTCTCTTGAAGAGCTTCATGATAGTACCTCCTCCATCTTCGTGCTCGGTCTATCGCCAAGCATGGGGAGCACAACGCAACAAGCGTGCCAGTTTGGGATGACTTGGCATTTCTGTGTAAAACTCTCGTTAGTTCAAAGCATTGTGGCGAGTCCGTAACTCAGACTCGAATGCGAAATTGATTCGATTATGAATAATTCACCAAAGATAATTCATAGATGAATAAATCCCGCCTTGGATTGGACCTGCAAATCGTGTTTCCTCAGCAGCCGCGCCACGGTCGCCTGCGAGACACCCAGCTCCTCTGCCACGTCGATCTGGCGGTGGTGATTGCGGCAAGCGCGGGCCAGCCAATCGCGCTCAAGGGCCTCGACGGCTTGGCGTAGGCTTTGCGCCAGCCACAACTCGCGCTGCGGCAACACCGCCTCACGCACCTCACGAGGCAGGCCGTCGACACCGATCTCTTCGCCGCGCGAAAGGACGAAGGCGCGCTCCAGCACGTTCTCGAGCTCGCGCACATTGCCTGGAAAATCATAGCGGCACAGCAATTCAAGCACCTCGGGCGTGACGTGGCGGGCAATGCCGTAACGGGTCCCAAGACGATCGAGAATATTGTGGACCAGCGGCGGGATATCCTCGCGCCGATCCCGGAGCGCCGGCAGCGCGACCGGCACCACGTTGAGCCGGAACCACAGGTCCTCGCGGAAGGTGCCGGACTTAACGCAATCGCTAAGGTCTTGGTTAGTGGCGGCGATGATCCGCACGTCGACGCCGTGTACTTTTGTGCCGCCGACCCGAATAAGTCCCTGGGTGTCGAGGAATGTCAGCAGCTTAACTTGGACGTCGAACGGGAAGGCATCTATTTCATCCAGGAACAACGTGCCGCCGTCGGCAACCTCGATCAGCCCGGGCTTACCTCCCTTCTGGGCACCGGTGAAGGCGCCGGTCACGTAACCGAACAGCTCCGCCTCGATTAGCGATTGGGGAATGGCGCCACAGTTGAGCGACATGAACGGTCTATCGTGCCGGCTGGAGCCCTCGTGAATGACCCGCGCGATGAGACTCTTGCCCGAGCCCGTCGGGCCGGTCAGCAGCACCGTCGCATCGAAGTCGGCGACCCTGAGCGCGGTCTCCATAGCCCGCGCCATCGCCTCACTCTCGGCCACAATCTCCTTCATCTTCAGATCGCGTAGTTTCATGGTCAGCAATTCAGAGCTGATTTTGCGGTTGAGCTGATGATTCCGGTCCAGCTCCTCGCGCAGCAGGTTTAGCTCGGTCAGGTCCCGTTCACTGCCGACCACGTAGATGATATCGCCGTTATCGCCGAACACCGGCACGCCATTGACCAGCAAGGTCCTCCCCGAGCGCACCTTCTGATTAATGGCCACGGGCCGGCGTTCCCGGAGCACGCGGCTGGTCACGTCGGCATCGTAGTTGCCCCGTACCAAGAGTTCTTCGACGGTCTTGCCGCAGACCTCCTCGCGCTTGATGTCGTTCAATTGCTCGCAGGCGCCGTTGATCCAAAGCAGCCGGGGCGTCGCGTCACAGACCCAGACGCCGTCGGCCATGGCCTCGAAAATGGATACCAGCTGCCTGATCTGATCGGCGCCGAAGGCATCACCCAGATCCAAGCGCCACATTGCCTCCTCCCCTCACCGGTCATTATTCAATATTGAATAAAACTATACCGCCGAGTGGGAAGTGTGATCAACAGCGTCGATCTTCGGGTTTTATCAGGGTTGTCCCTACCGCAAATTACACCCTGACGTATGAATGGTGCAGACCACCGAGGTAAGGAACGGATTTGATCCGACCTTCCCGCAGAACTGGCCGTGCCGAAGGCGTATCTTTGTTCAAAAACAAGTGCGTGCGGCAGTGTCAGGGAAAACCAACTTGAGCCGGTGAGGCGCGCTCCGTAGCCTCGGTGGATGAGAAATCCGTTCCGTTATTTCAAGACTTCTCCCGAGATCATTCGCTTGGCGGTGATGATGTATGTCCGCTACCCGCTGTCGTTGCGGCAAGTCGAGGATCTTCTTCACGAACGCGGCATCGATATCTGCCATGAGACGGTGCGGTTCTGGTGGAACCGGTTCGGTCCGATGTTCGCCGCGGGGATCAGGAAGAAGCGGTCGGCTGCTCTATGGGCCTTGCCGCAGTGGCGCTGGCACCTGGACGAAGTCTTCGTGAAGATCAATGGTGAGCTGCACTATTTGTGGCGAGCGGTGGATCATGAAGGCGAGGTGCTCGAGGTTTTTGCCACGAAGCACCGAGATCGCAGAGCTGCCCTGGCGTTTCTGAGGCGGACGATGAAGCGCTATGGCCGACCAAGGACCATCGTCACGGACCGTCTTCGCTCATACGGTGCTGCGATGAAAGTCCTTGGTATCGCAAAGCGCCAGGAGTGCGGTCCTTGGCTCAACAACCGGGCCGAAAACTCACACCAGCCGTTCCGACGACGAGAAGGAGCGATGGCTAGGTTCAGAGACATAAAGACTCTTCAGAAATTCGCCGCCGTCCATGCCTCGATCCACAATCACTTCAACCAGGAGCGTCATCTAAATAGCCGTGAAAACTTCAAGCAGAACCGCTCCGCTGCCTTGGCCGAGTGGCGTCAACTGGCAGCCTGACGAGCCAGCGCCTTGCGCATTTCTGAGACCTGTTCGCTTTAAGCCGACAGTGCCTAACTCGGCAAAGCTCTTGCGAGTTCGCCTCTCGCCACTTGCTACGTTCTGCGTCGTACGAAGTGGGGCCAGTTTGGCGCAAGTCCCCGGACGGCAACACTATAACGAGCCGCTACTGTGCGATTTCGCGGGTTTCGTCGTACCACCAATATGGGCGTAAGAGACTTTCGCCGTATGGTCCGTCCAATTCCCGGACCGGTGCGGTCTCAGGTGACCACGACGACGCGAATGGACCGCGTTGCCTGCGGAAAAGAGTCGTCAATTTCGACTCTCTGAAAGATCATAATTTCCTTCGATATCAATAATTTAAGTCATGGCGGTGCAGGCAGTCATGGGCGAACCTGTCTCCGCTGAATTCCCTGTTTAACAGGGAAAATACAGGGAAATTTCGCGAATTTGGTCAGTTTGGCGGAATTTCCAGCGGAATCCGTTCGTCAATTCAGTAGGTTAACCACGAATTCCCTAAGAATCGGAACAGGGAATTTTAGCAGCGTATCAGGGATTTTTCTCGCCATAACAGGGAAACGCATCTGCGGATCAGGGAATGTTTCAACAGCCTTGCTGTAGGTTCAAATCCCGGGCACGCAACTACCGGAAATTGCGATGCTATTTTGAGCCGTAGTATCGCTGATCGGAGCAAGGTTTTGAATGTACTCGCGTCTTTACCGGTAACTTGAAAGACTAACCAACTGAAACACCGAAGCCGGAAATCGTCAACTCGATTCTGGCAATTGTTTCTTATATAACAATTAGATAAACATAAATACGATACAATAAAACACGATGATATCTGTTGAACACAGGTAGTAACGCCTCGATAAGCCCCGTGTTGGACATCAGTCATCGGCACCGGAACAATCCGAAAAGAATGGCCCAGCAACACGCTAGGCCAAAGGTACAGGGAGGCAAAATGCTCATATTCTTTCGATACTAGGTTGACGTTTCAAATTTAGTCAGGCGAGTAGCCGATCAAGATCGGCGATCAAATCGTCAGATGCCTCGAGGCCAACACTGATTCGAACAATCTTTTTGCCGACATAAGATTTGTCGATTGTTCTTTCAGCGCTAAGGACGGTGGGTGCCAAAACACTTTGGGTTCCACCCCAAGATGCGCCAATCTTGAGAAGTTCCAGCCGGGTGAAACGATCCGCGAAGTCTTGCTCTGGCTCATCGGCCATGACAAGGCTGAACAGCCCACTCGAGCCCTTGAATAACCTCTTCCATAGCTCATGGAACTTGAAACTCGGCAGGGCTGGATGCAGTACCTCCACGACGTTTTTGTGTGAGCTAACGTGTTGCGCCAATGCCAAGGCAGTCTGTTCGGTTTGACATATCCGAACATAAGCCGTTTCCATGCCACGCAGTGCCAAGAAGCAATCGTCCGGTGAAACGCCCACACCAAGTGACCGCACATGGTTGTGTATGCGGCATTGTCACATAAACCTCAGCGGCTCGTGGCTTGGGCGGCTCGGAGCCGAGGTCAGGTCGCCACGTTCGCGCTTTGCCAAACCTCGAACGATGTGGTTCGAAGCTCTTTGTACGTGGATCGTTTGAGGAGATGGCGCTGATGGTAGAATGTGTTGTAAGTCGCAGATTGGATGGAGAGTAAGCGTTGCGCCGAGCCGGGTGATTTGAACCTTTGCTGTTTGCCCTCCCGCCTCCGGACCGGCTGATGCGAGTTCTCGGCTCTGTTGTTGGCCCTCGGACCGCGATCGTGTTCCGCCACAAGGCCTATAGCTCGGAAGGCTGAAGGGTATGACCGAAGTTTGTCTGTCACGATCCGGGTTGGCGCGAAGCCCTGCTTCTTGAGCAGCTTCCTCATCAGCTTTTTAGCGGCTTTGGTGTTGCGCCGGCTTTGGACGAGGAAGTCCAAAACCTCGCCTTCATTGTCGACGGCGCGCCAGAGCCAATAGTGCTTGCGCCGGATGATGATCACCATCTCGTCGAGGTGCCAATGATCGCTGGGCTTCGGCCGGGTGCGCCGCAGATTGGCGGCGATGACGGATCCAAACTTCAGGAACCATCGGCGAACGGTCTCATAGGAGACGTCCAGACCCCGCTCGGCGAGCATCTCCTCCACATCGCGAAAGCTCAGAGTAAACCTTGCGTAGAGCCAGATTGAGTGGCGGATGATCTCGGGCGGGAAGCGGTGACGCTTGAACGAGAGCTGCTGCATCGACCTAGCCTAGGACCGAACTCACCTCCCGGCCAGCCCAGTTTATGTGACAACGCCTGGCGCGCCAAACTTCAAAAACCAACGTCGAACGGCCTCGTAGGAAATATCCAGGCCCCGCTCCGCAAGCAGATCCTCTACGTCTCGATAGCTCAAAGTGAAGCGGGCATAGAGCCATACGGCGTGGCGGATAAATTCAGGTGGGAAGCGATGACGTTTGAAGGAGATGGTTCGCATCCCGACATGCTACACTGCAGAGGCGGTTGAAGGCAGAGCGCTTAACGTGACAATGCCCGGTTTAATCTCTCTTTTCCTTGAATTCTAACGGTGCTTCCTGTTTCGCAATTCCGTCTCCTGTTCCTCGGTCAGTCCCAAAGTCCTTCCCTCTCTGAGCGTGAACTCCATAGACGAGCCGAGTCTTATGCGATAGGACGCCCACATTACAGCAAGCAATTCGGCCCTTGGCGCGTAGACCAGCAACGGGCCGTTATGGGCATTGACAACAATCCGGTTAAAGAAGCCGGTTTGCTTCCGGTTGGGCATATCGCCTTCGATGGGAACGTTGAAATACTGCATCCCGGCCGGCTCGATCTCGGAGCGGTGAAGATGCGCCGTTTGCTCTGATGATCCAAGATCGATAACGGAACGGAATCCGAAAACCTTCAATTCATTAATGTGGGTGATCGGCTGACCCAAGGTTACCAAGAGATAGGGTATCGCCCGGCCCGGTTCGGGAACGGCGATCCCGTAGCCCATTTTTCCCGGCAGCTTCATGGATTTGAGACTGAGGGACTGCTCCAACGGATGGCCATCGTGGGTAGTGATATCGCTGTCGTTCCGGGACATCTCCCCGTCCCCCCACCAGCCGCACGCGTAGGCGGACTCCGCCAGCAGTAAAAGGGAGGAAAGCAGAAGAAACCGGACGGCAACCATAGGGTTCCACAGCAGCCTGATGGGGGTTATGCGGAAAGTCTGTCGCTTTCTTCCGCTTCGCCGATAAGGTCTTGCAGGGCCTCTATTTCGAAGTCGATAAAGCCCTTCGTTACTTCACAGAATTGCTTGTAAAAAGGATGTTCGGTTGCATCGATAACCTTGTCACAGAATTTGGACACCCATTGTGACAAATGCTCCTCATAAAACCGCTTTTCGATCCTTAAAATATTGGCACCCAGTTCATGATCTTCGTTGGCCCATGCCTGGGCCTCTTTCAGCAGTAGCCGCTGCATGAATTCAAACTCGGCGCTGAGGTGATCTGGCATGCCGCCGAAGGAATCATCGATTTTCAATCCGGCGGCCTCCATGAACTTCTTCACTGCGACGGTTTGCGCCCCCCAAAAGGAATTTTGCTCTCCAAATCGTGCTTCCACATGCATGGATTCATGCGGGGAAAGGTTAGAACCCGGCCCAATGAATAGCCTAGTGAATTCAAGAGCCAGATCCTCAACAAGTTGCGCGCGGGAGGTTCTTTCGAACACCTCATCCAGGGAGAGGTTGAGTGCATGCAAGGCGCCGGAGAATTCCGGCTCCTCAAGTTTGGACAGGAGAGCCTCAGATGGCTCCTCCCGGAAGACATTAGCCAGAAGGCCATACACGTTGGCTCGCGCCGTCGCCATTTTGACCATGTCGTTCCGGGGGGGTGCCATAATCTTCTCTCCTTATCCTAAGTGTATTTAGGCCTTTTCGACCCTAACAACCGTGTCCATCCAGCGCTGCGTTCCGCTGATCGGGTCAGAGCTGTTTGGAATGATCGCGTTCGGGTGGACGCCATGCTTCTTCCACGTCATGTTCTTGGCGTCAGGATCGCTGGATGCGCCACCGTCGATCGGATTGCTTTTCCCCGATCCGTAAATACCCGAATGCTGTCTGCCAAAGTGATGAGAGATGGCAATGACACCGGGGACGATGCCTTCGGTGACATAGGCCGTGGTCGTAATCGCCCCCAGCTTGTTGTACACCTTGATTTTATCGCCATCCTTGATGCCGCGTTCTGCGGCGGTCTTGGCGTTGATCCAGCCCGGGTTGTCGTGCTTGATCTCAGATAGCCACTTGCAATGGGTGGTCCGAGAGTGCGAGTGCACGGCGACCTTGTAGGTGGTCATGATCATTTCGTCCTTGGCCATGGCCTCGTGTTCGGGCGTCGGCGTATAGGTCGGGAACGGCGGCAAGCCCTTGACTTTGAAGTTGTCGGAATAGAAATCCAACAGGCCAGACTTGGTGAACTTTGTATTCGGCGCATAGGCCGAATACGCAGTGCCATCAATATCCTGGGCGACGTAGGCTTTCTTGGCGCCCTTGGTGCCCAGATATCCGGCCTTTTTCGCCTCGGCTTCGCTCTTGACGCCGGCCTTCTTCCAGTTCCAGTAGACGCCTGTCTTCTCGTCCTGGATAACGCCGTCACCACTGACATCGACCTTCTTTTCATAGAAGCCGTAGTTGCCCTTATCGTTTGGATCGTGCCAGACGCCTTCCTTGACCATGTAATCGAAGCCGCCTGCTTCCTTGACGCCGGGCGTCATCTCGCAGGATTGACGGACGAAGTCCTCCTTGTCCTTCCAGGCCAGTTCGAAGCCGATCCGCTTCGCCAGTTCTGGCCATACGTCGCCCTGGCACCTGGCCTCACCCAAGGGCTTGACCAGAGGTTGCCGGATATAGAATTCGGCGATCTGGTTGGCGGACACCATGTCCTCCCAATCCCACCGTTCAAGATAGGTGACATCGGGCAGGATAAGGTCTGCGAACTGCGAGGATTCGTCATAAGTGATCGTCGATGTAATCAGGAACGGGATAATACTCTCGTCCTTCATGATCGACTGCAGTTCCTTGTTGTCGCCGTTGATGTAGGCAGGATTATTGCAGCTCCACCAGTAGACCTTGGGCCGGCCGGCATGGCCGTCCTTGATCACCGGCAATATCTGATGGCTGACATGGTGCGTCGGATAGGCCGCTTCACCGGGGAAGCCGTCCTTGATGTGCAGTCCCTTGTGAACCTTCGCTGCCGGCGTCGATGGGGCCTTCCAACCGGCGCCGACGCCCATGACACGCCCGCCGGGCCTGTCCAGATTGTTGGTGATGGCGGCAAGCAGCATCGCGGCGCGTTCCTGGTCGGCGCCGTGATAATGCATGACGGTGCCACGATAGGTCACCAAACACGCTGACTTGGCCTTGGCAAAACCGCGGGCGATCTCCTTGGTCTTGGAGGCCGGAACGCCGCTTCTCTCTTCGGCGAATTCGGGCGTGAACTTGGCCACATGTTCCTTGACCGCGGCGATCTTCTGATCCGTCGTCGCATGATAATCCGGTGTCACCCGCATGAACTTGAAGTGGTCTTTCCTGAACAGCCCCTCGTTCATGATGACGTTGATCATCGCCAGCATCACCAGGCCGTCATGGCCAGGGTTGATCGGAATCCACTCCGTCGACTTGGCGGCGGTGTTCGAAAGCCTGACGTCGAAGGTGTAAAGCGGGACACCGCGATCGACCATGGCCCGGATCAAACGCTGCGATGTCGGGATATGGTTGGTATGGCTCTCGAACTGGTTGGAACCGAAGTTGACGACGAAGTCGGTCTTGTCGTAGTCCCAGTTGTCGTACATGCCGCCCCACAGGCTTTCCTGACCAACCCATTTGGCAGCCTCACACACTGAAGTGTGGTTGCCGATGGTCTTGGTGCCGTAGGCCGCCATGAAATCGTACATGGTCGCTGCCTGCGACGCCTTGTGACGGCCGTACTGGTACATGAACAATTCAGGCGTACCGGCATCGCGAAGCGGTTTCAGCTTGGAGGCAACCAGGTCAAGAGCTTCATCCCAGGAAATCCTTTTCCATTTATGCTCGCCGCGTTTACCGACTCGCTTCAGCGGATAAAGGATGCGATCCGGAAAGTAGACTTGATTGACGCCGGCCTGACCCTTGGCGCACAACTTGCCGAGAGTTCGGATGGAGTTGGGGTGACCTTCCAGCTTCTTAAGCCGGCCATCTTCGACATAACCCATCATCGCGTCACGGGTAACACATTGCCAGCAGGCCGTCGGGATGGCCTTGCGTTCTTTGCCTGTTACCGGCGAGAAATCGCGTCCTCCGTTTTGAAACGTAACGTTTCCGGCCAGTGCTTTCTTAGGCCTGCCAACACCAGCCGCAAGCGCTGCTCCACTGGCCCCAGCAAGTGTCATAAAGTTTCGACGATTCAGCTTTTCCATTTTCATCTTCCTTATCTGACTGCTGGTCCTATGGAATCAGGTCCACGTAGTGGTCCAACTTGCCTTTTTCCCGTTTCGTGTAGAGATCCTTCAACATGTTGTCCGGATCGATATAGAAGACATGCGGATCGGTCCCTTCCTCCGGAAGCAGGACGTTCTTGGCAAGGTTATGTTCCTTGACCAGCATGGCGACTTCGCTGTTCGGATCGTTGAGGTCGCCAAAGATACGGGCACGGCCCTGACAGGTGTTGACGCAAGACGGGTCGATACCATTGGCGACCCTTTCCTTGCACATATCGCACTTGTCGGCGGCTTGCTTTTCAGGCTTCTTTCCGGCCTTGACGAAGGGATTGAACGAGCGAACCCCATAGGGGCAGGCATCGATGCACTTGCCGCATCCAATACACAGCTCCGAATCGATCAGAACCAAACCGTCTGGGCGTTTGTAGGTTGCGCCGCCACGATAGCGGATCTTACCGCCATCGGCTGTCTTGAAAGTCAGACGCTCACCCGGATATTCTGGGCAGGCTTTAACGCAAGGCGGAATGCCGTCTTCCTTGTTGCCCTCGCAATGGTTACACATGATCGGCAGGAAGCCTTTCTTGGTGTTCGGGAAAGTGCCCACTGTTTTTTCCTGAACGACGGTCCTGAAGCGCCCCAAGGAGACATCGTTTTCGGATTTACAGGCAACCGTGCAGGCCCTGCAGCCGATGCATTTCCTCAAATCCATGACCATTACCCAGCGCGGCGCGGTGGCTGCTGCTTCGGCGACTTCAGTGCCCGTAGCGAGAGCCGCCGCCCCAGCTACTGTCACGCCTGCGCCCTTTAAGACGTTGCGGCGGCCGATTTTCGGTTTGTCTATTTTATTCATTGTCTTCCTCTCCTCTTCATCGCGCCTTCCAGCATTGATTTCCAAAATATTATTGAACTTCATCAGGGGCCTTTGCCCCTTTCTTCCCTATCCAGCGCCCTTCAACAGATCGATGGTGTCTTCGAAATTCACGAACGCCTCATCCAGAATGGTGATGGCGTACTTCTTGTTGTGAACGCCGTTGCCGATGCGAACGACCTCCAGGAATTTCTGTCCCGCCGCGATCATTTCCCGGGCCTTAAGCAAGTTTTCTTCGGTGACACCCCTTTGCTTGGCGGCTTCCAGCGCTTCCAGGGCTTCCAGTTCAAGCTCTTCGGCGCCCTTGATTTCATTGGCGACTTGTATCCGCCAGTCCGACAGCATCTTTTTGTGTTCGGGGGTATGGCAGGCGGCGCAGGTCTCGGGGGCGCCGGTGCGGACCGCATGTCCCTTGCTCAGTTTTTTCTGAAGGTGACATCCCATGCAGTTGGTGTTGACCTTGAACATCAGGTGGGGTGTGGAGCGGATGCCCTCGGCCACGGGGATGCCGGCAAGCAGCATTTTCTGATACTTGTGCTGATCCTGATGGCAGAGCGTGCAGTCCTCACGCACGAAGTCCAGATGATCATCGCGCTTCTTGTGTTCGATGACGCTGTGGCAATCGAAACAGTCGGCGGTCTGCTTGGCGACATGTTGGTCATGCATCAGCTTGCCGTCATCGGCTTTGGACAGCAGTTCCTTGCTGCCGTTATGGCATGTCAGGCAGCCGTTGGAGACGACGTTGCCGGTGTTGATTTCGCCATGACCCTTGACGACCTCGAAATGGCACCCCTCGCAAGCAACCCCGGCCTCCTTGATGGTTTGGTGGGTGATCGCCTTGACCTTGGAGTCTTCCGCACTGAGTTGTTCCTGCAGGGAAGTGGTCGGAATGACGTGACAGGTATCGCACTTAGAGGCGCCTTCGTTGAAATCGATTGTTGGCCTTTGCGTAAAACTGATTTTCTCGACCGCCTCTTCGCCAATTGTCACTTCTTCGATTGCAGCTTTTTCCAGGGTGGGTTTTTCCAGCTTCAGGTGACAGAGGAAACAGATGTCCTTCGGGACCTCGAAATGCTTCTCGGCCGTCACCTTGAAGTGGCAGGTGTCACAGGTCAGTTTCTGTCCTTCAAGGGCCTTGTCTCCCAAATGGACCTTGTGCTTGAAGCGGGCCTTCTCGGTGAACTTGATTTCCTTGTCCTGGAACTTGTCCACGGAATGGCAGCCTGACTGCAGACAGGCCCCGTCCTTGATGACAGGGCGGATCGGCAAGGGGGCCTTGGGGTTGTAGAGATAGGCCGCGAGATGGCGCAGGCCTTCCATCTTAGCCTTGAAGCCGTATTTTTCACCGGGCAGGAAATGGCATTCGATGCATTCCGCCTGGGTGCCGTCCTTACTTTTGCTGGCGTGGTGTTTGTTGTTTTTCCAGGCGGCGAACTGCTCATCCATTGTGTGGCAGGAACCACCGCAAAACTCCGATCGGGATGTGTAGGCTTCCTGGGCGAACCACCCCCCTCCCAAGACGAAAAGAGCGATCGCGAAGCCAGCGACTGCTGTACCCCAAGTGAGGGTAAAGCCGATTCTCAAGCCCTGAACCTCCATGTTTTTTTATAGGCGAAACGCCATGCCCGGGAACGGGTATGGCTGTCATCCCCACAATTTCTTATGGAGAGGAGAAGCAGATTCCATGCCAAGCAAGGCAAGTATCTGAACCCATGAATGATTCAACTTTCTGTCCACAGAGGACTGCGCGATCAAGTATCGAAAGCGTTACCGACGAGTAACATTGGTCAAAAATCGGTAACGGAAAGGAAAAATTCCAACCGATCAATAAATTGGATTAAAAACTCAAAATCTGGATGTTACCGACCGGTAACAAGTGGAACGATTTTAATTTACACCAAATCACAACCAACTATTTGAAAATGGATGTGCTCTAATCAGCGGAATATGAATACTGAAAAAAAATGAAGACCGGAAATGTGCATACGGGGAAAACCATTGTTATAATGCGGTTATAAAAACATCGCTGTTGGAAGGTTTGAGGGGATTCGACAACGCCAAAAATAAGGCCGATAGACCTAAATCCGGTGATGCACTACAGGACTTAATCCAGCAGGGCGGAGACTTCTCGATGATACGGAAGTGGGCTGCGTATTTTGTTCTCATCCTGGGGACGCTTGTCGGCGCTCTCAGCGTTGCTTACGCCGGTCATGTTGAAAATGGCGATGCCCGCAAACCCATACAGTTCGGATTGACCGCCGTCGTCGTGCGGGAAAATCTCCGCTTCCTGGATCAGTGGTCCCAATATCTGAGCGAAAAGATAGGGCATCCTGTCGAATTTGTCAGACGAAAGTCCTACCGGGAAGTGATGGACTTGTTGGATAGCGGTCGCATAGATTTCGCCTGGATCTGCGGCTATCCCTTCATCGAGAAACGCGATCCCGAATTTATCCAGTTGCTGTCCGTCCCGGTTTATGCGGGCAGGCCGCTGTATCATTCCTTTATCATCGTTCACAAGGACAGTCCCTATCGGACGATTGAGGACCTGGAAGACAAGGTTTTTGCTTTCTCGGACCCGGAGTCGAATTCCGGTTACCTGTTTCCACAGTTTCTGCTGGCCAGCCAGGGAAAAACCCTGGAGGGGCATTTTCGCCAGACCTTTTTCACTTACAGCCACGCCGAAACCGTCGAAGCGGTTGCCGAACAGGTCGCCAATGGTGGAGCCGTTGATTCCTATATCTGGGAGTACCTGAACGACAAGCGCCCCGCACTGGTCGGAAAAACGCGGGTCATACAGAAATCCCCGGCGTTCGGATTCCCGCCAGTGGTCGCCCGTATTGGCGCGGACCCCAAGATGGTTCAGAAAATGAAGGATGTTCTGCTAGGAATGTCCAATGACCTCGAGGGTAAAAAATTCCTGGCCGGCCTGAAATTGGACGGTTTCGGCGATTCACCCCCCGAACTGTTCGACAGCATCCGGGACATGGCTGCGAAGACCCGCAAGGCACTGCCCTGGGCCACCGCAGCGGAACGGAAGAAAAACGAGATGGCGGCGGGTAAAGAATGAAATTCGGCCTTAGACGCCTTTCAAGTCTTTCCGTTAAGTTCGCTCTCACCATTACGGCTGTGGTAGCGGGCGTCGCCTTCACGATCGGCGCCCTCATCGTAACCCTGGACTGGCAGCGCTTTCATCGCGAACTGGAGAGCAAGTCCTTTCTGCTGGCCCATTCCGTTTCTGTTACCGCCGCCGATGATATCCTGCGCAAGGATCACTGGTCCTTGTTCAAAAGCCTGAAGAAAATGGCCCGGGAAGGCACCGGTGAATTGCGCGAGACCGGAATAATCACCGCGATGATAATCGATCCCGAAGGAGTGGTGCTGGCCCATTTGCAACCAAACGAAAATCCCTTGGGTATGCCCCTTGCGCTTAGTGACAAAACCGAAGAAAGGCTTTTGAACTCAGTCAGGAAATTACGTGCGCCCGGTATTCTCAACGGCGGTTTTGGAAGTAACGGTTTCCTTGAGGGCGTCGTTCCCATTTTATCCGATGAAAAATTACTTGGGTTCGTCCGCGTTCGCCTGTCCTATCAGGAACTGATCCTTAAAGCCCAGCGCTCGGCAATAATCATTCTAGGCGTCACGCTTGCCCTGGTGGTCCTTGGCAGTTTGTTGGGCGCCGCCATTTCCAGAAGAATAACAAAGCCGCTTACCGCCATGACCGAAGGAATCGAGGCCGTCGGCCGAGGGGAACTCTCAGATATCAGGCCCATACCTGTCAGTAATGACGATGAACTGGGCATCCTGGCCTCCGCCTTTAACAAAATGGCCAAGGAGATGGCCGAAAAGAAATCTCTGGAAGAGCAGATTGCCGTCAGTGAAAAGTTGGTTGCACTTGGACGCATCAGCGCCGGCGTCGCCCACGAAGTCAACAACCCCCTGGCTGGCCTGATGAATTGCATCGACACCCTGAAAAAACATCCAGACGACCCGGAACTGGTGGAACGATATCTCCCCCTCCTGGACAAAGGGTTGAACCGCATCAAAAATATTGTCGAAAGCCTGTTGATCGAGCTTCGTATTGAGGAAGCGCACGGCACGGGTAATTCCACCTCCCTTGAAGACCTTCGCGATATTGTTGAATCGGAGATCAACGGCCGGAATATCGATTTTGTATGGGACAATCATCTGGGTGACGATGTTCTGATCAACAAGCGCCGGGTCCAGCAGATTGTTCTCAATCTTCTGAAAAATTCCGTTCAGGCCCTTCACGATAAGGGGACGGTGACTTTCAGAACTTTCCGGGATGGTAATTGCGTTATCCTTGAAGTGAGTGACAATGGCCCTGGCATTCCGCCAGAATACAAAAATCAGCTTTTCGACCCGTTTTTCACAACGAAGAAGAACGGTACCGGGCTTGGGCTGTGGATCGTTTACCGGCTGGTCGAAAGCATGCGGGGGGTTATTGAAGTCGAGAGCGAGGTGGGCAGCGGAACACAGTTTCAGGTAACCCTGCCGACGATGGATGTGAGCACATAGTAACCATGTCAAAGGCCCAAGATTCCTTCAGCATTCAGGAGGTTGATGTATCCGACCTCTGTGTCCTTGTTGTCGAGGACGACGAGATCATGCGCTTGTCCCTGGAGGACAGGCTGCGGCTTGAGGGCATTCCCGTCAGGGTCGCCTGTGATGTCGCCGGGGCCCACAACCAGCTTCAAAAAGGCGACGTTGATATGGTCATTACCGACATCCGCCTGCCTGACGGTTCCGGGGCGGACTTGTTTTATGACCTCTCACAACACTATCCAGGCGTACCGGTAATCCTGATGACGGCTTTCGGGGACGTTGCCGACGCCGTCGCCCTGGTTAAGGCCGGTGCTCTTGATTATCTTGCCAAACCATTTGACCTGCAGGAATTCATCGAGAAAATTCGGCGCAACCTGTCGCGCATTCAGGACCAGCACCTGTCCGCCGATTCCCTCGGCCTGGATGGTGAGACGTTTCGGCCGGGCAGCGGCGTGCTTGGCAAAAGCACGTCGATGCGCCGTATCGAGCGCCTGGTCGCCCGTTTGACGGCTGTTGACAGCTCCGTTTTAATTACAGGTGAATCCGGCGTCGGCAAGGAAGTGGTGGCTTCCCTACTGCATCACAACAGCCGCCGGGACAATGAGCCCTTTGTCCGCGTTAACTGCGCCGCGCTACCGCAAAGTCTTATCGAGAGCGAACTGTTCGGCCACGAGAAAGGCGCTTTCACCGGCGCAACCCAGCGCCATATAGGCCGTTTCGAGCAGGCCAACACGGGCTCGATATTCCTGGACGAGATTGCTGAGATCCCACCTGAAACCCAAGTCAAACTCCTAAGGGTTTTGCAGGAACAGGTCGTTGACCGGGTTGGCGGCAAGGAACCAATCCCGCTGGATGTCCGTATCATTGCTGCGACCCAGGTGGAACTGGACGAGGCCGTCAGGGATGGCCGTTTCCGCTCGGACTTGTATTGGCGGCTTAATGTCATCCACGTTCATATCCCTCCATTACGGGACCGGCGCGAAGACATTCTTTTCCTTGCCCGCATGTTCGTCGAGCGTCATGCCGCCGAGATGGGCATCCCGCCGAAAAGACTTTCCGCGGAAGCCGAAGCTAAACTTCTGTCGATGCCTTTCCCCGGCAATGTGCGGGAGCTTCGAAACATTCTTGAACGGGCGGTGGCCTTGAGCGACGGGCCGCGCATCATGGCCCATGACCTGATGCCCTTTGATGAAGATCAGGATGAACTTACCTCCCCTCATACCCTGAGAGAGTCCGTTGAAAGTGCGGAACGCCAAGCGATCCTTCTGGCCCTGACCCAGTGCGGCTGGACCATCGGCCAGGCAGCTGATGACCTGGGTATTTCTCGCAAGAGCCTGTGGGAAAAAATGAAGCGCTACGGAATTGAGAAGGAATAACGCCAGCGGGGCGCTGTCAGTCTAATGCGAACTAGTCTCCGATAGGCCGGAAGATGCCAAGTTTATGCCGCGAGTTCCCGCCACTCGGCGAGCGCAACGGAGCGGTTCTGCTTGAAGGTATCGCGGCGGTTCAGGTGACGGTCGAGATTGAAATGGTTGTGCACTGAGGCATGAACGGCAGCGAACTTTTGCAGGGTTTTGATGTCCCTGAACCGCGCCATCGCCCCTTCTCGTCGCCGGAACGGCTGATGTGAGTTTTCGGCTCGGTTATTGAGCCAGCGCCCACATTCCTGGCGATCCGAAACGCCGATGACTTTCATCGACGCCCGATACGATCGAAGCCGATCCGTTACGATGGACCATGGCCATCCGTAGCGTTTCATCGCGCGCTTCAGAAAATTAAGCGCAGCCTTGCGATCCCGGCGTTTTGTGGCAAAGACCTCAAGCACCTCGCCTTCATGATCCATGGCGCGCCAGAGATAGTAAGTCTCCCCATTGATCCGCACGAACACCTCGTCGAGGTGCCAGCGCCACTGCGAATATAAATGGCTTTGAACCCGGCGCTTCCGGATCTCCGCAGCAAACATCGGACCGAACCGGTTCCACCAGAACCGCACCGACTCGTGGCAGATGTCGGTTCCCCGTTCGAACAGCAGGTCCTCGACCTGGCGCAGCAACAGCGGATAGCGAACATACATCATGACCGCGAGGCGGATGACCTCAGGCGAGCTGCCGAAATACCGAAAGGGATTGCGCATCCAGGTAGGCTACGGATCGTCCCTGCCCGGCTCTAGCCCGTTTGCTCTGACAAAGCCACAACCCTGTCAGCCGATCACCTCGACGCGGTGCACGGCGCTGCCAGCCGCGACCGCCAGGATTCGGTCGACCGGCAGCCCCTGCGCTGCCTTGACGCGCCCGAGGAGGGCGGCGTCGGCCAGAAGGGCGGTCGATAGGGCGTCGGCATCGGTCGCGCGCGGCGCGACGACGCTGGCGGACAACAGGCCGTCGCCCGGCCGGCCGCGACGCGGATCGAAGACATGGTGATGCCGGCCGGCCGGGTCGAAGCGCGTGCCCGTCACGGCCGAGGTCGCCACCGCCCGGTCCATGACATCCAGCGTGTCGACGAGGCCGCCGGGGCGCAGGGGATCGGCCAAGCCGACCCGCCAAGGATCGCCGTCGGGGCGCGTACCGAGGGCGCGCAGCTCGCCGAGGTCGATCAGCACATGCGCCAGACCTTGCGCGCGCAGCAGGTCGGCGACCCGGTCGGTGATGTAGCCCTGGGCGATGCCGTTCAGCGTCACCGCCATGCCCGGGCGGGCGAAGGCGACCCGATGCGCCGCGATGTCGACGGCGCGGTAATCGACCAGGGCGCGCGCGGCCTCGATCGCGCGGCACGGCGGGCCGCCGGGATCTGCCCCGGGCGCCGCGAAATGCTCGGCGTACATGCGCCAGAGCGGTTGGACGGTGACGTCGAACGCGCCCCCGGTCCGCTCGCTCCACCAACGGGCCCTAGCCAGCAGGGTCACGAGGTCGAGGGGCGGCGCGTCGAGATAGCCCGCCCGATTGAGGCGTGAGAGCGCCGAGTCCGCGCGGTAGAGGCTGAAGACGGCCTCGAGACGCGCGATCTCCTCGCGGGCTGACACGATCAGCCGCCGGGCCTCGCGCTCGTCCGGATGATAGATCGCTAGGCTGGCATCAGCACCGAGCGCGGTGCCGGTCCAGCGGACCGGCTTCGGCGCCGCGCGCGACGCCGCCGGGCCGAGCAGCGACAGGCCCGCCGCGGCCGCGACGAGAGTGAGCGCGCGCCGGCGTGTGATAGCGGCGACGGTGCCACGCTCGCGCCGCCTATTGGGCTGAGTCATGGTCAGTCTCCTTCGGTTTCATGGTCATGCCGTCGTGCGTCGAACGGTCCATCGTGCTGTCATGGGCGCCCGGGTCGGGCGCGTCGGGCGCGAGGATATAGTCCCGCGGCACCTCGGCCAGGGTCACGATGCGTCCGCCGTGTTCGGCGAGGAATGCCTCCGCCTCGGCATGCTCGGCGAAGGGCACGGCCTCCGCCGCGCCCATGCCGCCGCGCATCCGGCTCTCGATGACGTAGACCGCAGCTTCGGCGGCGACCCAGGTGCCAGGCTCCGGCGATGCCCAGGTCGCGCGGCCCATGTCGTTGACATAGATCGCGTCGATGGCCTTGGGCTCGTCCGGCAGCATGGTGAAGGCGATCGCGTCGCGCACCGAGGAAAACCAGATCGGATCCGCCCGGCCGGTCAGGTAGATCTGCGCCTTGGGACCCTCGTGGTCGGCGATGATCATGTTGCAGTAATGGCCGACCGCTTCACGGGTTAGCTCCTGCGCCGCCGGCTTCGCGGCCGAGTCCTCCCCTTCCCCGCAACCGCCGAAGAGCAACAGGACCGGCAAAAGGACCGTGGCGACGAAATGCCGCATTCTTACAGCTCCCGC
>Ga0209633_10000800_pt1 | contig 34710 bp, 34 predicted proteins | sample Cruoilmetagenom1_FD_187290 | JGI IMG/M metagenome (GOLD analysis project Ga0209633, IMG submission 187290) | Oil polluted marine microbial communities from Coal Oil Point, Santa Barbara, California, USA - Sample 1 (SPAdes) (version 2) | ecosystem: Environmental > Aquatic > Marine > Oil seeps ...
ATGATGACGTTGGTTGCAATACCGATGTGTCAAGATTTAGGGTTAAAGTTGAATAAAGCCTAAAGATTAAAATTAAAAAGATGACTGTTTCGTAAATGGCCGTCTTTTTTAATTGGGATAAAATGGAGGAGGTTTATAATCAGAAATTTTCTTGCGATAAAACAAAAACAACAACTAAAAAAGTTGCTGTTTTCGAGCTGTTCGGGGACAGGGATTCGAACCCCGACTAACAGGATCAAAACCTGTCGTCCTACCATTAGACGATCCCCGAGTGATTATTTCGAAATTAAAATTTCAAAATAGAATTAAAATTTAGGATTTAAGAATTAATAATTCGCCGAAGGCGATCTTAAATCTTAAATTCTAATTTTTTGTGACCTTGCCTCCCATCATCTGCAAAGCATCATTGAGAACATCTTCCCCTTTCGAAGAAGCGTCATTCAAGCCTAAGCCTTCCATTTGATCTTCGGTTATGATTTCTACTCTAATTTTACACTGGGTTAGTTTACCAATTATTTCAGTAATTGTCAATTTATTTTGATTTTCGTTCAGTCTATTTTTGTGGAAAGAGTAGCTAGTTTTGATATAGAAAATTCCGTTACTAATTCCAGTCGGAGCACAACTTTTTAGACAGGCGTGAATTGAATGGCTTTGATTTTTGACATTTTCTAAAATATCTGACCAACTATTCAAAATAAGTTGAAAGTCTTTGGGGCTGGCTTTGGTAAGAGTCATTTTTTCAGTCTTCGCTGGTTTTTCGCTGGTTTCTACTTTTTTTTCAGTTGGTTTTTCTTTTAAAGTTTTCGCTGGTTTTTGAATAATTTTTTCAGATTTTTTTATTTTACCTGAGGGATATTCTTGAGCCAATGTTTTTTGCGGATTTGATTGAAGGGATGGAGAAGCTATCGATTGATTTTTATTCTTATGTAAATGAAATTCAATTACGGCTAATTCCAACGGTAATTGGGGAATTGGATTATTTTTTGAGTCAGTTAAGCTTTTTTGAATTAAATCAATGGCTAAAATCAAATCTGGAATATCGTTGGTCGCTGATAATTTTTCTAATTTTTCAGAATTTTCCGGAGAAAAAATTGATTTTTCTTTATTGATGTCAGGATTAATTTTGTGAATTATTAACCATCTTAAAATAGAGAGGACAGTTTTATTAAAATTAACCAAATAAACCCCTCCGTTTTGAAGATCTTCGATTTGTTTTAAGACATTTTTGATATCATCTGTTAAAAGTTTTTCAATAAATTCGATAATATTATTTTGAGGAGAAGCTCCAAGAATTTGGCTGACTTCTTCGCCAGTGATATTTTTATCTTCTAAGGATATAATTTGATTTAAAATTGATTCGGCATCGCGCATTCCTCCTTCGGCTTCAGTGGCAATAATTTCTAGGGCCAGATTATCTATTTTAACTTTTTCTTTTTTAGCAATTTGTTTTAGTCTTTCGATTATTTGAGCTTGAGTTAGTCGGTTGAAATTAAATCGTTGGCAACGAGAAACAATTGTTTCTGGAATTTTGTGAAGCTCGGTAGTGGCAAGAATAAAAATAGCATGGGCTGGTGGTTCTTCGAGGGTTTTTAATAGGGCATTAAAAGCTCCAATCGAAAGCATGTGAACTTCGTCGATAATATAAATTTTGTATTTTAGCAGAGAAGGTGTGAGATTGATGTTTTCTTTGAGTTGTCGAATATTATCAACTCCGGTATTAGAGGCAGCATCAATTTCGTTGATATCAATAGTTTTATTATTCATAATAGCTAAGCAGTTGGTGCATTTGTTGCAAGGTTCAATCGAAATTTTTCCAGATTTTTTAATCGGTTTAAGGCAGTTGACAGTTTTAGAAAAAATTCGAGCTAAAGTTGTCTTTCCGATTCCGCGTGATCCAGTGAAAAGATAGGCTTGACCAATTCGGTTATTTTTGATGGTGTTGCACAAAGTTTGGACAATGTGTGATTGACCTGAGATTTCAGAGAAAAGAGTGGGTCGATGTTTGCGGTATAGAGTGGACATTTTTATTTCATTCTTATTTTTTTAGTTTGTTCTTATATTATAAGGAGAGAAGAGAGAGAAGTAAAGACGAAAAAATCGATTTAAGACTTAGGATTTAAGAAAACAAACCCTAGTTGGGTTTATTTATTGCGTTGATATTTAATAAGACTTATTAATAAAGATCTTGGTGAAACTATTCTTGAATTTTGAATCCTAAATCTTATTTCTGAATTTTTTTAAAAATTCTACTTTTTAAAAACTAAAAGTTTGTAACCAAAGAAGTTCCAAATTAGACCAAAAGCAGTTCCACCTAAGGCACCAACGGTTCCCCAAAGAGGATTGCTTAGTGGGATAACCAAGACTCCTCCCATGGATGGTTTTATGTAAGTGACAATCAAAGTTGCGACCGTAACATTGATGACTGCTCCTACCAAAGACACAATGAAAAATTGAGAGAATTTTTTAACTTCTTTTTTCTTTGAGTTGTCCTTGAAGGCCCATTTTTTATTCATAAAATAACTAAAAGTTGCGGCAGCACAAAAAGAAATTGCTTTGAAATAGGCATAAGGAGCTCCTTCGCTGAGACCACTTAAAATCATTAATATATTGAGGATTGCTAAGTCTACTCCAGTGTTTAGTCCTCCAATTAAACCGAATCTAAAAAATTGACCAATGCTTGGATATTTTTTTAAAACTTTTTTGATTGTTGTATTTTTCATTAAAATTTATTTTTATTTTTTGAGATTAGTTATTTTCAATGGCTGGTTGCTTGGCTTCTTTTTCTAGAATTGCTAACTCTTCTTCAGAAAGTTTGTTGAATTTAGCGGAGCTTAAGGCGTTTAGTTTTTGGCGTTCTTCTTCCATTTCTTTCTCTAGTCTTTCGATGGCGGATGGAGCAGATTTTTCTTTTTCTTGAATTTCATTTTGATCGTTTTCAGCTTCAGTTTGGGCTGATGCTTGTTTGGCGTTTTTAATTTCGTTTTGTTTCACTTCGGCTAATCTTTCATAGAGTTCAGTGTCGATATTGCTATCTTGAACATCATCGGCTTTTCTTAAGATATTTTCAATTGCACACCAAACTGGTTCTTTATCTCGAGGAATAACTAGCGTAATTTCATCACCGGCTTCCACTTTGAAATAGGTGGCAGCGGCTAATAAAGTCTTGTATCTTTTCCCTTCGGAATTAATAATAAAATTTCCTCGTTCGTCTTTTTCGACAATTCCAATTAAATATTTTCTTTCAACTGGACCAACTTGTTTATAGATGAAATTTCCAGTTGGCGTGATAGTTAGTTTTAACATATCGTTTTCAACCAATTTCGATTTTGAGGCGTAGTTTGAAGGCACTGGGTATTGTTTCCCATCTTCCCCGATCATTATTTGACCATCAAAAATTCCGTAAACGGCACTTCCAGCTTCATCATTGCGAAAATCCTTTCGGGTATCGAAATTTTGAGAGCCTTGCATTTGAGCTAATTTTTGTTTAGTGGCAGTTATAGTTTTTTCGGCTTCAGCAATTACTTTTCGTAGTGCTTCGGCTTGACTCATTTCAGAGTTATTCCCGTTATGAGAATTATTTCCATTTAAAGTCATTATTTTTGCTTACTTATTTTTATTTTCTTTTTGGTTTTAGAGACGTATCGAATCTCTTTTTTAATTAATTTAATTCTAAACTATTTTTTAAAAATTAACAAGTTTTTTAAAATAGTTATTTTTGGAACTGTTTTCAGCTATATTTAAACCAAAATTGAAGAAAATATACAATCAAACATTTTTTAGAAATCTTTTGTTTTTTTATTTCGTTTAAAATAAAAGTTCTATAATATTTGAATGTTTATATTAACACTAAAAAATATTTTTGTCAACGTCAATTTTTTGCTTGTCAATTACAAATAAAACCGCTTTTGATTGAGCGGTTCTATTTTTTAAAAAAAGTAGAAGATTTTAAAAATTTTAAATTTGATTTCTATTTTTCATACCCACAATCTTTTTTGGAGCAGACGATTTTATTATTTGGTTTATGAACTAACGGGCTTTTGCAATTAGGACATTTTTCTCCGGTTGGTTTGTTCCAGCTAACAAAATCACATTTTGGATAACTGCTACAACCGAAGAACATTCGTCCTTTTTTAGATTTTTTTTCAATAATATCACCGCCGCATTTAGGGCATTTCACACCAATTTTGTTTTCAACTTTTTTGATATTTTTGCAAGTTGGATAATTACTACAACCCAAGAAAGGTCCATAAGGTCCATTTTTAACATTCATTGGAGATCCGCATTTTTCGCAAATTATTTTTCCACTCTTATCTCCAGCTTCTTTAATGATTTTATCCTCTACTGCTTGGTCTTCTTTGGTTTTTTCGGTGAATTTACATTCTGGGTAGTTGCTACAAGCAATGAATTTTCCAAATCGTCCGAATTTTTCAATTAATTTATTTCCACAATTAGGACATTTTCGTCCTAAGTCTTTTTGAAAATCTTCTTTTTTGATTTCTTTGTTTTTCATCTTTAAGTTTTTTTCAAAGGGTTTATAAAAATTTCCTATAATTTTGGTCCATTCTTTTTTGTTTTCTGCAATTTCATCTAAATCGTTTTCAACGTCGGCGGTAAATTGATAGTCAACAATTTCTGAGAAATGTTTAACTAAAAGTTCATTGACAACTGTTCCAATTTCAGTCGGGAACAATTTTTTGTTTTCGTCTTTCTCAACGTAGCCTCTGGTTTGAATGGTAGAAATAGTTGGAGCATAAGTCGATGGTCGCCCAATTCCATTTTTTTCTAAAACTTTAACTAGAGAAGCTTCGTTGTAGCGACTGGGTGGTTGGGTGAATTTTTGTTCAGTTAAAACTTTATTTAATTTCAGAATATCATTTTCTGCTAATTCTGGCAAAAGATTATCTTCATTTTTTTGGCCAGTTAATTTCATATAACCGTCAAATTTGACAATTGAGCCAGAAGCTTTCAGGTGATATTTATCAGCTTTGATTTCAATGGTGGTTGAATCAATCTGCGCCGATGCCATTTGACTGGCTACCATTCTTTGCCAAATCAATCGATAAAGTCGATATTGTTTGGAGTCTAAGAATTGTTTGATTGATTCAGGATCTTTGCTAGGGAAGGTTGGTCGAATGGCTTCATGGGCTTCTTGAGCTCCCTTGGATTTGGTTTTGTAGAAACGAGGTTTTTCTAAAGAATATTCAGCACCAAAAAGTTTGGCAATAGTTCTCTTTGCTTCGGAAGTAGCTTGATTGGAAAGACTGAGAGAATCAGTTCGCATATAGGTAATTAGACCAACGGCTTTTTTGTCTTCTAGCGCTACCCCTTCATAAAGTTTTTGAGCAATCATCATAGTTTGCTTGGCAGAGTAGCCCAAAACATTATTGGCTGCTTGTTGTAAAGTTGAAGTAATAAAAGGAGGAGGTGGATTTTTACTAATTTCTTTTTTAGCAATTTTTTCAATAACAGGTTTGGATTTTTTTAGATCAGCTTCAATTTCCTGAGCTTCTTTTTCATTGTCTATGTCTAATTTTTTGTAAATTTTATCATCTTTTTTCCAAAGTTTAGCTTCGAATTTTTTTTGATCTTTTTCTAGCTCAGTCGAAATTTCCCAATACTCTTGTTTTTTAAAAGCTTTGATTTCTTCTTCTCGTTCAACTATTAAACGGACTGCTACTGACTGGACTCGACCAGCGCTCAAGCCTCGCCTGATTTTGCTCCAAAGCAATGGGGACAATTTATAGCCCACTAGTCGGTCTAAAACTCTTCGGGCTTGTTGAGCGTCTACTAAACCCATATCTAATTTCCTTGGATTTTTCAGGGCTTCCTCGATCGCTTTTTGAGTTATTTCATGGAAAGCAATTCTTTCGATTTTTTGTTTTTTTAAATTCAAGGCGGTTAGCAGATGCCAAGAAATAGCCTCACCTTCACGGTCCTCATCAGTGGCCAAGATAATGGTGTCGGCTTTGGCCGCTAATTTTTTTAAAATAGCCACTTGTTTTTCAGCTTTTTCCGGTACGACATATTCGGGTTGAAAATTATTTTCTAAATCTATCCCTAGCTTGCTTTTGGGTAAATCCATAACGTGTCCACGAGATGATTCGACTTTATAGGTTTTGTCTAAAAACTTGGAAATGGTTTTAGCTTTGGTGGGAGATTCGACGATGAGTAGTTTCATATTAAATATAGTTTAAATTTTATTTATTTGATTGTTGCTAAAAATTAAAAATTAATTCCTAATATATCCTCCTTTAACATTTTTCACCGCTCCTTTTAATTCTAACATTGATAGCTTAATGGAAATTACGGAAATGTCCAGCTTACATTTTGAAATTAGCTTGTCTAGTGGTTGGGGTTCGAAGGATAATTTGGTATAAATTAATTTTTCAATTTCATCTTCGAAAGTTAACGGCGTTGATTTTTCTGTGGAATTATTTTGATTGATTTTCCAGTCCAAAGCTTTAAAAATATCAGTAGCTGAGGTGATCGGTTGAGCTCCTTGTTTGATTAAATTATTAGTTCCGGCTGATTGCTGGGAAAAGATATTGCCAGGAATGACCAAAACTTCACGATTTTGTTCAAGAGCATGGCGAGCGGTGATCAGCGTTCCACTGCGTTCGGCCGCTTCAACAATTAAAACTCCTAAAGATAAACCGCTAATAATTCTGTTGCGGGCGGGAAAAGTGAATTTACTAGCTTCGAAATTGGGTGGATATTCAGAGATTAACAAGCCATTTTTTTCAATAATTTCTTCTCCTAGCTGGTAGTTGAAAGATTTGCGTAAGATCTTTTGTCCGAGGCCACTTCCTAAAACAGCGATAGTCGGTTGGTGATTATTCAAGGCGGTTTGGTGGGCTAGTGTATCGATTCCCATCGCTAAACCACTGGTGATAATTAAGCCTGAATGAACAATTTCTGGGGCTATTTTTTCTAAAACTTGTCGTCCATAATGAGTGGGTCGACGAGAGCCAACAATAGCTAGCTGGTTTTTGGAAAGCAAAGTTAAATTTCCTCGGGCGAATAAAACAAATGGGACAGAATGGATTTCGGTGAGTCTTTTTGGAAAATATTCAAAGTTGATTCCGGCAAAATCTTGAAAGGAAAATTCGGGACTAACCATTTCGATATTTTCGATTTGTAGGAATTCTAATTCTTGATCGAGATGGATTTGGTTTTTGTGGGTAGCTATTTTTTGGCTTATTTTTTTGCCAAAAATTTTAGTCAATTCTAGCTCAGAGGAATTCCAAGCTTTTTCAATAGAATCGAAACACTCACTAATTTTCTGAAATCGAGCTGGTCCAATGTCAGGAATTAAGGAAAAACCAAGCAAATACTTGAGTTGATTTGTTTGATTTGTTTTCTCTGTATTTGTCATTTGAAAAAAGAATTTTATCTAGTGCAATAATTTAATTTTAGTGGGTTCTATTGGATAATTTTGTAAATATTTATTTTGGTTTTAAATTTCAAAGCGTAAGGTTTTTGACCAGGATTTCTGGAGGGATTAATAATTGAATTATTAATAATTTTTTCTGTGATTTTTTCTTTGGAAATATTTTCATACAAAAACTCCTCTTCCTCGCTAGTGATTAGATAGATATTTTTGAAGTCATCGCGATCTAACTCGGCATAGTCTTTGGCATTGAAAAAATAAATTGCTTGATGATTAAAAATATTTCGCATTGGTTCAGCTATTAGGGACCAGCCGGAACCAGAAGTTTTTTGCGAAATTAAAATTAAATCATCTTTACCAAATAATGTTGATAGCTCTTGGGTTTGTCTTAACAAATCTTTATTCTGAGAAAAAGTAAAAAAGTTTGTCCATTGATCTTGTGTTTTTTGAGAAGGGGTGGTGAATAAAGCTAAGTTGGCAATTATTAAGAAAGTGAAAATTAATCTAAATAAAACTTGATTTTTTTGACGTAGATAAAACAGAGAAAAAGCGGAATAGAAGAAAATGATTGGGATTATAGTGAAGATCCATCTTCTTAGCATCCAAGGGTGGTCGAGCGAAATATTGGCATCAATAAGGTAAATGAAAGTTGGAGAAAAAAGTAAAAAAGGAATTATTATTTGAGCTTTTTCGTTGCCAAATTTTTTGTTTTTAAGGACTGATTTAAAGAAGAAAAACAAAAAGGTACCAGCCATAATGAAAAATGGTAGTAGATTATAGTTGAACCAAATTTTAAAGGCATAGAAATTCTTCCAATCATCAGGAAGAATTTTCCCTAGCAAGGTCGTTTCTCGGGCTTCGGGCATTGCATTAGCGTTTAGTCCTGAGATTTCAGAAATTCCTTTAGCGGCGTTGATAAAAAAATTGGGTTCTAGCCAAACAGCAAAAAGTAGGATTACACCTGAAAGAGCGAAAAAGAATTGAAAACGAGCTTGTTTGAGATGATTGAAATCTTTCCCAATCATTATTAGCAAGAAAACAAAAATAATAGCGACGGTTTCAATTCGAACAAACAGCATTAAAAACAAAGGAACGAAAATTAGTTTAAAATTTCGGAAAAGTCGATTTTCTAGATATCTAATCAGCAAATAAGCGCTAAACCAGGCTAATGAAGCAAAATAAAGCTCACTTAAAGTGAACTTATAAAAAACAGCCAAAGGCATAAAAGTTATTAACAAAATGGCACCAAGCCAACCGAATTGTTCGGTTTGATCTAGGCGAGTCCAACAGTTTTTATTTTTGCAACTAATCAAGCAGTTTTTGGGTTCGGTATTTTTGATTAACGGAAGAGTTTTGGCGATAAGCAAGTAGAAAGATAAAATTAAAGTTAGAAAGGGGAGAAGATTAGCAAATTTTAAACCATTTAAGCTGAATAATTGATAACAAATTGCCAGCCAACTTGGATAGCCTGGAAGAAATTGACTTTCTAAATGTTTCTCGGAGTTATATTGAAAACCTGGGAAATTGAGCGCTTTTGATTCTCCGTAGATGTCAAAAAAGTTTTCGATTAATTCGCTATCATGAGAGTGTTGACCGTCGTTAACCATCATTATCGCAGAGTTGCTGTAAGAGCCTTCGTCTCGTCCCCCGAAAATTGTTGGAGTGGTGAAAAAAGAAAGCGAAATCCCGACACCTAAAACTATTAAGACTAACAGTTTAAAGCTATTAGAAAGTTTTTCGATTTTTATTTTTTTCTTTTTATAGAGAATAATTGGAAGAGCAAGCAGACTGAAAATAACGAAAAGGGTTGAATAAATATTAAAAATTCCAAAGAAAGAAAATAATAGAACTGCGCCATTAACAGCTATCCAAAAAATTGAACTAATCTCGAATAAATTTAGCTTTAAATTCTTCATAGGATTGAAGGATTATTTAATTGTATCTATATTATAGTTTCTATCTTTGATAGAAGCAATAAAAGATGGTATAATGAATTTGCAAATTAATTTAAAATAAATAATTGAAATAGATGAAGCTGACTGACAAAATTCAAAAAGCCTTGAACTTAGCGGCGAATAAACATAATAGTCAAATGCGAAAAAGCTCTGGCCATCCTTATATCGTTCATCCTTTTTCGGTGGTGATAATTTTGTCGGAATACACTGTGGACGAAGATATTCTTACTGCCAGTTTACTTCACGATTTATTGGAGGATGTTGAAGGTTATGAGTATGAGGATTTGGAGCGAGAATTTGGCAAGAGAGTGGCGGATATTGTTCAGGGAGTGAGTGAGGATGCTGATTTTAATAATGGAGAAACGGACGAAGAAACTTGGCAAGAAAGAAAGGACAGTTATCTGGTTAATCTTGAAAATGATAGTCAAGAATCACTTTTGGTTTGTGCAGGAGACAAAATTCATAATTTGAAATCGATGATGACAATTTATGAGGAAATGGGGGATCGAATGTGGGAAGATTTTAATGCGCCAGTTGAAAAACAAATTTGGTATTATGAAGCAATTTTAAGGATTTTAAAAGAAAAATTGCGAAATGAGATTGTAGGAGAATTGGAACAGGAAGTTGATAAATTTAAAAGATTAATGAAATAATTAAACAAAAAGAATAATCGTGAAAAAATCGCAAAGAGAAAAAGAATTTTTTAAAAAAATAAATTGGGCGGAAAAAATAGCCAGAAAAGATTTAAGGGCTTGTTATCAAGATCAGGGAATTTTTGCTTCCCCTGTAAATTTTTCTGATTATTGGGCGCGGGATTCTTTCTGGGCTATTTTAGGAATGCTTGAGATTGGGGATTGTTTTTTTGTTGGGAAATTGGCTTGGTGATAATAGCGATGTTCTCTATCGCTGTTATACCGATCCGATTGCTGTCTTGATAGTTGGAATGCTTCCTTATTTTTTCTCTCTTATAATTATTGGGATTCCATTGTTCTTTTTACGGCTTGGTTTTGGATTGAGTTCCTGGGAATTTTTCGCAACAGTTGTGCTTTGGTTTGGCTTCATTTGGTTTTTTCGACAAAAATTAAAAAAAGTTTTTGATCGAATTTTAAAATAACGATTTTTGTTTTAACAAATTTTGATGTGTGGGCGGCGGACTAATAATTTTAGTTTGCCGCTTTTTCGTGGCTTGAATTTATTTTATTATTCATAAAATTTTAAAAAAATAAGATTTAAAATTTATTTATAAAATTAAAAACTTGCCGGCCGGTAGGCGGTTTGAAAATTAAGTTATTGAAAATTGATTGTAAATTGTTAATTGAAAATTAAAAAACTTGACACCCCAAGTTTTTCAGATTAGTATGTATATGGTTATATTAATTTATAAAAAATAAAACAACCCTAACTAAATAGACTTCGCTTAGTTTTAACAGGTTAAAACTATTTAATGGGGTAAAAAAACATGAACAAGAAATTAACTGTAAAACAAGAAAAAGTTTTGAAAACCATTGAAGAATTCGTGGCAGAAAAAAAAGTTTCCCCAACTTTTAGTGAGCTTCGAAAAGAACTAGCCTGCAAGGGGTTGGAATTAAAAAGTAATAATAGTTTAGTCCAATATTTAGGAACTTTAGAGGAAAAAGGTTTTGTTCAAAAATTTGAAAAAGCGCGAGGAATTAGATTATTGCAAGAAGTGGCTAGCGGTTTGGTAGAAATTTCTTTACTAGGGAACGCTAATTGCGGAGAAGCTTTGAATTTTGCTGAGGACTATGAAGAAGATTCAATCAGCATTTCTGAAAAATATATCAAAGGCGATAAACGGGATTACTTTTTTGTCAAAGCCGTGGGAGACAGTATGAACAAAGCTCAAATCGAAAGTGGAGATTTGGTTTTAGTGAAAAAAATCAAAGGAGATCCAAGTTTGGGAGATCGAGTAGTGGCGGTGATTAATGGGTTGGGAACAATTAAAAAATATCACAAAATTGATGAATACACGCCAGTTTTAATGCCAGAATCCAGAAATAGTGAACATCAGCCGATTATTTTGCACAAGGATGATCAAATCAATATTTGCGGTAGGGTGGAAAAAATATTTCCCTTTTCGACTTTGCAGACCGCCTAAACTTTTGTATTTGGTGAATTTCTTTGTTGAAATCTGCGCTTTCGTTCGTCGCACCATTCAGTGCGTTTCGCTCAGTGCTCGATTTCGTCTCGAACTTTACTCAAATCTAAAAGTTTAGAGAACACTAGGAATATTAAAATTAAAAAATATGAATAAAAATAAAAAAGAAAGTTCAATTGTGCTTTTCAATAAAAAACAAGTTCGGCGTCATTGGGATAGGGAAAGGGAACTTTGGTATTTTTCGGTAATTGATATTATTGCTATTTTAACAAATCAAAACACAAACCAAAGCGCAAGAAATTATTGGAAAGTTCTTAAACATAGGTTAAATAAAGAAGGAAACGAAACGGTTACAAAATGTAACCAGTTGAAATTAAAAGCTGAGGATGGCAAAATGAGAAAAACTGATGTTGCTGATACAGAAAATTTATTAAGACTTATTCAGTCAATTCCATCGCCCAAAGCAGAACCTTTTAAGCTATGGCTAGCAAAAGTTGGCTATGAGCGAATTGAAGAAACCGAAAATCCGGAATTGGCATTTGATCGAGCGATGGAAACTTGGTGGCAAATTTCAAATTATTTTCTGTCTTGGCAAGTTTCAGCGAGACGGGAAAATTATTTCAAATCAAATCTAAAGACTAAAATTTAAAAAATTGTTATAATGAATTTAAAATTGTAGAAGGACACAAGATACAAGGATACCTGCTTTTACTGAAGTTGCGGTGAGGCAAGCAAGAAACAGGTAAACTACAAATTCAAAATTTTAAATTCTAAATAAATTACAATTTTCAAAATTAAAAAATAATATTTTAAAATAAAATGCAATCAGAAAAAATAATTATAGTTAATGAAAATGACGAGGAGATCGGATTTAAAAATAGAGATCGAATAAAGAGAAACGATATTTATCGAGTTTCGGCACTTTGGATTGAAAATTCTCAGGAAAAGGTTCTAATGGCACAACGAAGTTTTAAAAAGAAAAATAGTCCGGGGAAATGGGGACCGGCTGTCGCAGGAACAATCAAGAAGGGGGAGGATCATGATTCTAATATTTATCAAGAAGCTGAAGATGAAATTGGGTTAAAAGATCAAATATTTGATAAAGCTCATAAAACTAAAACGATAGGTAGTCATAAATTTTTTTGTCAATGGTATTATTTAAAAATTGACAAAGATATAGATTATTTTAAGATTCAAGAAGAAGAAGTGGAAGCAATTAAATGGATTAAAAAAACTGATTTAGAGAAAGAATTAAAATCTAATCCAGATAAATTTTTAGTCAGTATGGCTGCTACCTTGAGAAAATTTAAAAAATTTGAAAAATAATAAAACTTAAAATAAAAAATGAAACAAGAAGTGGCAATGGAAATTTTAAAGGCGGGGAAGAATGTTTTTTTGACCGGTTCGGCTGGAACTGGAAAGACTTATCTTCTGAATAAATATATTGAATATTTGAAAAATCGAAAAATTACCCCAGTGGTTTTGGCACCGACGGGAATTGCTGCCTCTCATATCAATGGATCAACCATTCATTCATTTTTTGGTTTGGGGGTGCGAGAAACGGTTGATGAGGGTTTCGTCAATTTTTTAATTCGACAAAAATTTATTGAAAATCGATTGAGTCGATTGCGGGTTTTGATAATTGATGAAGTCTCAATGATTTCCCCAGAACTTTTCCGAACGATTGATAAAATTTTACGAAAATTCAAAGGCTCCAGTGAGCCCTTTGGTGGAGTGCAATTGGTTTTATCAGGGGATTTCTTTCAACTTCCACCAATTTCCAAAAGTCTCAAAGAAGAAAAATTTATTTGGCAAACTACTCTGTGGGGCTCGGCTGATTTAAAGATCTGTTATTTAAGTGAAAAATTTCGGCATAGTGATTCAAGCTTGATTAATATTCTAGACGAAATTCGAGGAGGGTGCGTTTCAGAAGAATCGATGGAGGTCTTTCGGTCTTGCTATAAGCGGAAATTTCCGAATAATTTTAAAGTGACCAGGCTTTATACTCACAATGCTGATGTTGATAGAATTAATGAGGAAGAACTGAATCGAATCGAAGGGGATCTGATGATTTTTGATTCAGAAGATGAGGGAGTTAAGCATCATCGAGAACGAATTTTTAAAACCTCTTTGGTGACGCCTGAATTGAAATTGAAAATTGGAGCAGCGGTGATTTTCGTGAAAAATAATTATGAAAAAGGTTATATTAATGGAACTTTAGGGAAAGTAGTCGAATTTGATCGATACAGTGGCGCGCCGGTGATAGAAATTTTTTCTGGTCGGAAAATTGTAGCCAAGCAAGAACAATGGGAAGTGGAAGATGACAAAGGGAAGGTTAAGGCGACGGTCAAGCAAATTCCATTGCGGTTGGCTTGGGCTTTGACGGTGCACAAATCACAGGGAATGACTTTGGATGCAGCCGAAATTGATTTGTCGAAAACTTTTGAAGTGGGGCAGGGTTATGTGGCGTTGTCTCGAATTAAATCGATTAGTGGGTTGCGATTAATGGGGTTGAATGACATTGCTTTGATGGTGGATCGAGCGGTTTTGAATAATGATGACAAAATAAAAGAAGAATCTGATTCAAATTGGGAGGAAATCAAGGCGTTTTCCGAAGAAGAAAAAGAGCAGATGTTCAATGAATTTGTTTTAATGAAAGGTGGAATAGTGGATGAGGATGAAATTGAAGAAACCAAAGCCGAACTAAAAAAGACTGCTAAAAATAAATATGTAAAAGTAAAAAAAGAAAGCACTATCGAAACTACTAAAAAACTTTTAGAGCAAAAGAAGATCTTGAAAGAAATCATGGAAGAACGAGGCTTGGCAGAAAATACAATCATTGGACATTTGGAAAAAATTCAAAAAAAATATCCAGATTTAGATTTATCAAATTTAAAACCAAAACCAGCGATTATTGATTTGGTCAAGAAAGCAGTCCAAGCAATAAAGAAAAGAAAAAATCAAGATGATTTTTTGATCAATGGAAAAGTCAAATTAAAAGCCATTTTTCTAGAGTTAAAAGAAAAAATTTCCTATCAAAACATCAAACTCGCTTTGATTTTGGGGAAGATTGGGTTTTAAAAAATAATTTGTAAAATTAAGCGGTGTTAGAAATTTTTAAAGAATTCGAAGGCGTTGAGGTTTTTATGTCAGAAAAAAAAGATGGGAATATGAAATTATTTTCCTCTGATTTTGAGGTTCGCCGAGAAAAATATTTGAGTAAAAAAAACTTGGAATATGGAAAATTAGTTTCGGCTAAATTGGAGCATCAGAATAAAGTTGCGGTTATTGAAAATTCAGAAAATAAGTTTATTGATTATACAGATGGGTTATTGACGAACAATTTCGAAGTGATTTTAAGTGTGACGTCAGCCGACTGCCTGCCGGTTTTTCTGTTCGATCCTGTCAAAAAAGTGGTGGGAATTTTGCATTGTGGTTGGCGAGGGGTGGCCTTGGGTATTATTGAAAATGCTTTGTTGAAAATGAAAAATAATTTTAAAAGTGATTTGCAAAATATTTTGGTTGGAATTGGACCGGGAATTCAAAGTTGTCATTTTGAAGTTGAAGCCGATTTAATTGAGAATTTTCCGGGTTGTGAAAAATTTATTATCTCGAGAAATAATAAAAAATATCTTGATTTAAAAGGAGCAGTAGCCGACAGGTTAATTTTGAATGGAATTAATCTTGGCAATATCGAAATTGATGAGCGTTGTAGTTATTGCGATAATGATTTGTGGTCTTATCGTCGAGATAACGAAAGCTTTGACGGAATTCAAGCGATGTTAGTGGGAATTAAATTGACTTGATAATTTTTTGAATAAAATAAAAGTAATTTAAGTAATATAAAAAACTGCTATCAAGACAGTTTTTTAATTATTTTAAAATTTTTATTTAGCCGTTGAATTTTCCAGCGTATTCTCGAGTTTCAGTGTTGATTTGAATGACATCTCCAATTTTAATAAACAAAGGAGTATTTATTTTAGCTCCAGTTTCAATTATGACTTGTTTGCTTCCGCCATCGGCGGTGTTGCCTTTGACTCCCGGTGGTGCTTCAACTACTTCAAAAGCCATTTTTATTGGTAGATTGATGTTGACCGGTTGATTCTTGAAATAGAAAACATCTATTTCGGCTCCTTCTTTCAGAAATTCGGCGGAATCACCGATTACTTCTTGGTTTAGTTCGAATTGTTCGTAATTTTCATTGTCCATAAAATAGAAGAGTTTGCTTTCGGCATATAAAAATTGAGCTTTACGATTTTCAATTTTCATTGGCTCGACTTTATCAGAACCTTGAAAGGTCTTGTTAATAACCGCGCCAGTGATGAGATTTTTTAATTTGGTTCGTAAAACTGCACCAGCCCGTCCGGTTTTTGAATGTTGTTCGTAGATTACTTCGAAAGGTTCGGTTTGGTAGATGATTTTTGAACCCTTCTTGATTCCTGTTATCCCAATCATAAGATGGAAAAACATCATCGTTTAGTCCATTTCTTTGTCAAAGCCTCCGCTGCTCTCTAAATGTACTAGTTAGTACATTTCGCTTCGTTGCTCGATTTTTTCTCGAATTGAACTTAAACGCTTATGTTTTTTTGCTTTAAAATTTAGAAATAAAAATTTATTAGAGATTATTTAAAAAATTTTTATTTAGCGACGAAAGGTAGAAGACCGATGATCCGGGCTCTTTTAATGGCTTGAGCCACCATTCGTTGGTGCTTGGAACAATTTCCAGATTTCTTTTTAGGGGCAATTTTACCAACTGTGTTGATATATTTTCGCAATAAAATTACATTTTTGTAATCGATAGTTTTGATATCGTTGGAACAAAAATAGCAAACTTTTTGACTTTCAGCTTTGGTCATCATTTTCATTTGAGTAGGTATTAGTAATAATTTAATTTAATTTCAAATTATTAAGTTTGAAATTAAAATTAATCTTGAGGAGCTTATCCAATTTGAGTGCAATTCAAGGCGAAATAGAGTGTCGAGTGAGACGTATGCAATTAGTACATCGAATGAGAAACGCAGATTTCAATGAAGAAGTGCCTCGAATTTATAAGTTCTGTCTTTAAAATGGGATGTCTTCAATCTTAATGTCATCCTTATCCTCATCCACATTGATTGTTGGAATTTCCTCCGCCGCTGGAACATTAATATTTTGGGGAGGCATATTGTTTTTTTGAGGAGCAACTGGAGTTTGCGATTGGTAGTTGTTGTTCCCTCCGCCTGCGTTTTGCCCTTTGGAGTCAAGCATAATCATATTTTCCAAATTGATTTCAGTTCGATATTTTTTTTCTCCAGTTTTGGCATCATCCCAAGATTGAGTTTGTAATCGGCCTTCGGTATAGATTCGGGCGCCTTTTCTCAAATATTGAGAACAAATTTCAGCTAATTTTCCCCAAGCCACAATGTTGTGAAATTGAGAATCTTCTTGTTGCTGACCAGTGTTTTTGTTGTTCCATTTTCGATTGGTAGCAACACTGAAAGATGTAACGTTTTGACCAGTTTGAGTTGATCTCATTTGAGGGTCATTGGTCACTCGACCGATGATCATAACTTTGTTTAAATCCATTTTTTTTATTTTAATTATTAGATAGAAAAATTATATTTAACTATTCAAAATTTCATCTAACTTTTTGTCTAACTCATCTAAGGAGACCTCTTCTTCAGCTTCTTTTTCTTTATTTTTTTTGTCGTCTTTTCTAGGTTCTTCAACTTCTTCTTTTTTCTCCTTTTTTTCTGCAACTACTTTTTCTTTTTTGACTGTCGCTTTTTTCTCAGGTTTCATTTCTTCAGTAGATAAAGTTTCTTCAACAATCTCTTTTTCTTCTTCGACAATAATATTTTCTTTCTCAACGACAATTTCTTCCTCTTTATTTTCTTTGATTTCTTTTTTCTTTGCTACAACCGGTTTTTCTTTTTTCTCAATCTCAATTTCCTTTTTAGTTGCTTTCGCTTTTTTCTGTTCAGTTAAAACTTTTTCAACATCTTCGGATTTAATTGATTTTTTGTCTCCTTGCGGTTTTTCAAGTTCTTTGGCATCTTGTTCTTTAAGGGAAGGTAAGCCCTCAGCTTGAACAATGATATATCGAGCCACGTCAGTTTTTTGATTAAGTTTTATTTTTAATTCATCCAGATTTTTAGCTTCTTTGAATTCAAATCGTAAAACAGTGAAAAAACCATAATTTTCGTGTTGGATTTCATAAGCCAACTTTCTTTTTAAATACTCTTTTTCTTCAACAACTTTAGCTTCAAAAGATTCAATAAATTTTTTGGCTTCTTCTCTGATTTTTTCTAATTTAGCAGTTTTTGATTGCAAAACTAGAAAATTGATTTCATAAATCATTGTGATTTAGTTTAATTGATTATAGTATACCATTTAAAAATATTTATACATAATCCCAAAACGAACACCACCCAAAAGAATTGCTTAAAGCAAAACCACTGTAGGTGGAAGGCGATTTCATTGGTCTTTCTGAAAACCAGATAAGCGATGAAATCTAACGGGACGTTTAATATATAAATTTAATATGTTAATAATAGTCGTTTTAATTGATTTTGTCAAAGTCTTGCCTTGAATTCTATTGACAAAAATATAAAATTATGTTAGAATTAAACTTCAAATGAATAAGGAATTAGTTCTTTTAAATTAAATAACATCAAGTATCTACTTTCTTTTTTTGAGTTTATTTTTAAAAGCTTAAAAAGAGGAAGTGGATTGCCGTGGTGGCGAACCCTATCCTCTATGAATTTAACCTGACTTTCCTGTGGTGGGAAAGCGATTAAAAGGAGAAAAAAATGAAAAAAATTTTTCAGAGAAGTCATTATGGACAACTTTTGGCAGGGGCTTGCGATGTTGAGGCAGAAATAAACTGGTCAATTGATTTTGGATTGACCGGTTTTGAGACCAATTTCGACGGAGGACGAAATACTCATAATCCTTCGGATTTCTTCGTTTTATACGCAGAATTGGAAGTTCCGGTGGGAGGAAAGTTTTGCGAGGACAACATGGTCCCGAAGAAAATCTTCATGCTCAAAAGGCATGAAAGATTTTCACAAGATCACAATGATGAGAATTATGAAGCTTTTTATGAGCTTCAGAATCCTGAAAAAATTATAGCCAATCAACTTTCAAGCGATTGGTGGGAATTTTTCGATAGAGATTTAATTATTAAGGAGGAAAAAGTTTCTTCCGAAATAGTTTTTTCTTTAAAGAAAGGTCTAGAAATGATGAAAAGTCTCTATGGCCAAGGAAATCAAGATGGCCTTTGGGGAAAACCATCCAAGAAGAAATATCCAGTTGTAGAATTGATTCCTTCTGGAAAAAGAGAAAGAGAAGATAATTAGAGTTTTTCAAGTTTTACTTTGCACTTAAAACTTGAGCGAGAGTGGGGTTTGGATAAACATTATTCAAACCCCCTACCATTGAGATTTTAAGCGAGAGTTTGAAATTTCATAGTAGTTAGTGAAAAGAACCTTGAAAAACAATATTTAATCACTATTTAAGACTATATTTTAATATGGTTTTAAATAGTGATTGAATATTAATAATAAGAAGGGGATAAAAAATGGAAAATTATGTATTTTTTTTAGGGAGTATAGATGGAGAGATGGAAGAGATTAAAAAATTTTTAGTTTCAAATAATAAAAATTTTTTTGATAAAAATCTTCCACAGGGAGCGAAAGCTTCCGATTACGGTGACGAAATATCAGAAGTCGCCACCACCGGGGAAATCCCTGTTTTAATTGAGCTGGCGATTGATTGTAATTTGCCGGAAACGGTAATCATAATTGATCATCATGGAGATCGGGCTGGCGAACCCCCAGCCATAATTCAGGTTTTGGATCTTGTCGGTATCGAACCGACAAAAGATCAAATTAGGGTTGGAGCATGGGACGCCGCCGGTCGAGAGGGATTGTTGGCCCTCGGTTTGAGTTATGCTGATCAAAGGGAATTTCTTGGGGGGAAACCGCCTGTAATTGGCGGACCCAAGGAAGGGAGCATCGAATATAGGGAAGCGATGAAGCGTATCGCTAGTGATTCTTACTTGGGAGATATTTGTTTCCCCTTAATTGAAGGAGGAGAATCTATAGAAGCCCTTCTTTTGAAAAAAGATCGAGAATTTTTTTCTGAAGAAGTTATTAAAGAATCTTTTCAGGCTATAAAAAAGGCTAAGTATCTTTCGGGATTGATTGTAGTCAAGGCTAGTCATAGTAAGACTCGGTCGATTTGTAATCAATTGTTTTCTCAAAGGTGTTGGGGGAATGGCAAAATGGCCGCCCTTTTAATTCTTTCGGGGGACGGAGAAACCAATTATTTTGGCGAAGGATCTTTTGTCAAAAAATTGGTAGAGAAATTTCCTAAAAGATCTTGGTCGGGTGGATCTGGATCTACGATCATGACTCCCAAGGGTAGAGAATTTTGGGAGAAAAACGGTAAATATGTGCCTACTTCTGGTTTTTTTGGAAGTTCTCAAAGGCAAAAAAGGATTGCGGATTTTGTTGTTAAGAAGCATGATCCTGAATATTGGGAGAAAAATAAAAATTTGTTCCAAAAATTTATGGACTTTTTGTCTAAGAAATTCTCCTAAAAAGTTTTTCAAGTTTTACTTTGCACTTAAAACTTGAGCGAGAGTGGGGTTTGGATAAACATTATTCAAACCTCGCTACCATTGAGATTTTAAGCGAGAGTTTGAAATTTCATAGTAGGAGGAATTAATTTTGAATTTTGAATTTTGAATTTCGAATGATTTTTTAATTTTTTAAATGATTTAATTTTAAATTTTCTGGATTCCCGCCTGCGCGGGAATGACAAAAGATGTTTAAATTTTAATTTTTAAATAATTTAAAAATAAAGTTTGCGAATTTAAAAATTAAGTCATTTGAAATTGGATCAAAATTCAAAATTCAAAATTAAACGGGGGAGCTGCTCATTTAAGAGCGGTTTTTTTTGTTTTTAAAATAGATGCATCTATCGATGCATCTATTTTTTAGTGATGGTCGTTGCTTAAAAATAGATTAGGAAAGTTTGATTTGGATTGTTGAAAGTTGAAAATCTAATTCTTATTATTAAAAATTAGATATTTAATACTAAAAGCTTGATACTTGATACTTAATACTCCAATTTTTTCCACTTTGACATTGGCTTTAATTTGGGCTAAAATTAGTAAAACAAAAAGGATTTTAAAAAATTGCTAAAAAGTAAATTCATTTTTATGTTACAATCGAAATTGTTTCCTGGTTCTCTTAAAGAAAACCCTAAAGATGAGAAAAGCGTTAGCGCTAAATATTTAATTCGAGCTGGTTTTGTGGATAAAGTAATGGCTGGAGTTTATACTATTTTGCCATTGGGATGGCGAGTCTTGGATAAGATTGAAGACATTATTCGAGAAGAAATGAACGCGATTGATGGGCAACAAGTTTTTATGCCAGCTTTGAGTCCTCAGGAAAATTGGCGAAAAACCGCTGATCGTTTGAATAAGATTGATGTGCTTTTTGAAGCTCGGGGAGCTAATGATGAATCAAGAAGACGCAATGATGCTACTTATGTTTTAAATTGCACTCATGAGGATGTCGTCACACCTTTGGCGAAAAAAATGAGATTTAGCTATAAGGATTTTCCTTTTGCTCTTTATCAAATTCAAACGAAATTTCGAAATGAAGCTCGTCCAAAGAGTGGAATTTTGCGGGGAAGAGAATTTCGAATGAAAGATTTATATAGTTTTCATCGAAGTGAGGCTGGTTTAAAGAAGTTTTATGAAAAAAGTAAAGTTGCTTATACTAACGTTTTTAATCGACTGGGAATTGGCGAAGAAACTTTTATCACTTTGGCATCGGGTGGAGATTTTACTAAAGATTTTTCGCATGAATTTCAAACTGAATGTGAAGCTGGAGAAGATTTGGTTTTTAAAGTAAAAAGCACTGGAGTTTGCTATAATCGAGAAGTTACGCCTAGTCAAGCACCGGAATTTAAAAGCGAAGAAGAGATTAAAAAAATGGAATTAATTGAAGGCAAAGGAATTATCGGGGTAAAAGATTTAGTTGATTTTTTGAAAATTGAAATCGAGCGAACTACTAAAACTTTGGTTTATAAGAATGAAAAAGGAGAGTTTTTGTTGGCGGCAGTTCGAGGTGATTATGAGATTAATGAAGAAAAACTTTGTAAAGTGGTTAGAGCCGAACGAGTTGAGTTAGCTAGAGCAGAAGAAGTTAAAAAATTAGTTGGAGCGGAAATTGGTTATATTGGAATCGTGAATGTTCCAGAAAAGGTCAAAGTAATCATGGACGATTCTTTGAAAGGACGAATAAATTTTGAGGCTGGAGCTAATAAGACCAATTATCATGTGGTTAATGTTAATTTTGGACAAGATTTGGAAAGCCCGAAAGAATTTTTTGATATTAAAATTGCCAAAGATGGAGATTTATTTCCAGCAACTGGCGAGAAGTATGAAGTTTTTAAGGGAGCGGAAGTAGGGAATATTTTTCCTTTGAATACTAAATTTTCAGAAGCTTTTGATTATCGATTTACGGATAAAGATGGCAGTAAAAAAATTGTTTATATGGGTTCTTATGGGATTGGTTCGACTCGGGCAATGGGGGTGATTGTGGAAAAACTGCACGATGAGCGAGGGATTATTTGGCCGGAAGCGATTGCACCTTTCAAAGTTCATTTAATTTCAATTGGAAAAAATGAAGAAGCGTCGAAACTTTATGAAAAACTTCAAGCAGAAAAGATAGAAATTTTATTTGATGACCGAGACATTTCTCCCGGAATAAAATTTGCTGAAGCCGATTTAATTGGGTGTCCTTATCGAGCGGTGATAAGTGCCAAGACTTTGGAAAAAGGAAAATTGGAAGTTAAAAAAAGAAATGAAAAAGAAGTGGAGTTTTTGACGGAAGAGGAGTTGTTGAAGAGAATTAAGTAGAAAAAAGAAGGTTTGATTTTTTGAAAATTATTATAAGACTAGAGCTATTTAAACAAATTTTTAAAATCAGATTTATATTTTTGAAGAAATTAAAAAAATCTTAAAACTAATTTTATTATTTTGTTAAACAAAATATTAGGAAAAATATCTAAAGATATCGGAATTGACTTGGGAACAGCCAATACTTTGGTTTATGTTAAAGATAAAGGGATTGTCATTAATGAACCTTCGGTAGTGGCGGTTAATAAAAATACTGGGCAGATTTTGGCGATTGGGAAAAAAGCTCGAAATATGGTGGGGAAAACTCCTTCTCATATTGTGGCGACTAGGCCGTTGGTGGATGGAGTGGTTTCTGATTTTGAAACAACGGAACAAATGTTGAAATATTTTATTGATCGAGTGCACCAAGATTCTTTTACTTTTTTGCCTCGGCCAAGAGTAGTAATTGGAATTCCTTCAGGAGTGACGGAGGTTGAACGGCGAGCGGTGATTGATGCAGCAACTAATGCAGGAGCTAGAGAGGTTTATTTAATCGATGAACCGATGGCGGCGGCAATTGGAGCTAGGTTTCCAGTTCAAGATGCAGCCGGGAATATGATTGTTGATATTGGTGGAGGAACGACTGAGATTGCAGTAATTTCCCTAGGAGGAGTGGTGGCTTGTCGGAGTTTGAGAACGGCGGGAGACGGAATGAATGAAGATATTATACGTTTTGCTCGAGATGAATTTAATTTATTGATTGGAGAAAGAACAGCTGAGGACGTGAAAATGGCAATTGGAAGTTCTCATGTTGAAGATAAAGAATTGAAAATGGCAATGCGAGGACGAGATTTGATTAGTGGTCTGCCAAAAGAAGTTAAGATTACTAGTTCGCAAACTAGAGAGGCAATGTCTCGGTCTATAAAAATTATTGTGAATGGAATTAAAGCTACAATTGAAGAAACTCCGCCAGAGTTGGTGGGAGATATTATGAAACGAGGAATTATTTTAGCGGGAGGAGGAACTTTGATTCGAGGCTTAGATAGATTGGTTGCAGAACGGACTGAGATGCCGGTTAGTCGAATGGAGGATCCATTGACCGCGGTGGTTCGAGGAACAGGAATTGTGCTGGAAGACTTAGAAAGTTTGAAGGAAGTCTTGGTTAGCACGCCAGATGATAAGGATTTTAAATAATGGTTAGCTAGCAACAAATTAAAAGTAGCTTTATTTAAATTTATGATTAAACATAAAAAAATAAATAATTGGTTGATAATTGGTTTATTGTTGATTTTGCTAATTTTATTTTTTAATTCAAAACAAAAAAAACCATTACAATCAATTTCGAATGTTGTAGCCAAACCTTTTGCTAGAATATTTTCAGGGGCGGGTTTTTGGCTCAATAAAAAAATTTATTTTATTTCAAGTATTGGTGAATTGAAAAATCAAAATGAACAACTTTTTAATGAAAATTTAAAATTAAAAGCTGAATTAGTTGGAAGAAACGAGACGGAAAATGAAAATAGAATTTTAAGAGAGGAAATTGGATTGATGGCTCAAAATGATTTCGAAACTGAGGCCTGTTTTATTTTGGGGCAAACTTTATCTCAAAATCGAAAAGTTATTTATTTAGATAAAGGTTCTGCAAATGGAATTAAAAAGGGAATGCCCGTAATTATTGGTGGTGGAATTTTAGTAGGAAAAACTAGTAAAATTTATAAAACTAGTTCTGAAGTGGAGCTAGTGTTGGATCGAAATAACAAAATTAACGCTGAAGTTCAGGAAATTCAAGTCAAAGGAATTGTTCAAGGTGAATACGGAACTTCATCAACTATCAATATGATTCCTCAAACAGCAGAAATTGAATCGGGTCAAACAGTAATTACTTCTGGTTTGGGGGATGTTTATCCTCGGGGACTTTTAATCGGTTATGTTGGTAGAATTGAAATGACCGTTGACCAACTTTTTAAAAAAGCTTCGTTGGAACTTCCAGTTCAATTCAAAAATTTAAGAATGGTTTGGATTATTAAAGGCAAAAAATGAAAAAAATTTATTTGATTTTATTATTATTGGCTTTTTTTTTACAATTTTCCTTTTTTCCGTTATTGGGCGGGAATTTTCAAATACCTAATTTAATTTTGATTGTAGTGACGATTATTGGAGTTCGAAAAACTTCAATGGAAAATTGGGGTTGGTTTTTGTTGGCAGGTGCTATTTTTGAAATTTTTTCGGTTGATTTTTTCGGATTTAATCTAATTCTTTTTAGTTTAACTGGAGGTTCAGTTTGGTTTTTGAAAAATATTATTTTAAATAAAGAAAAAAATATTTTTATAGAAATTGTATTTTGGTTTTTGGTTAAAGTTGTTTGGGACTTATTCTATAAAGTGGAATTATTTTTAAGTGACTTTATTCGAGGTAATTGGCAGGATCAAGATTGGACGATTTCTCCAAGTAATTATTCCAAGGAAGTAATAATTTTTGTTTTGATAGCTATTTTGATCAAAAATTTAATAAATTATTTTCAAAATTTTAATAAAAAAGTTTAATGACTAGACGTAAAAAAATCAAATCTGGAACTGAAATTGAAAATCCAATTGTTTTTTCTTCAATTGCAGGACAAAGCGAAGACGTTAATAATCAAAAAGATATTATCAAATCCAATCTTTCAATGTTGTGGTTTTTTTTGAATTTAGTTTTGTTGATCATTGCTGGGCGAATTTTTTATTTGCAAGTTTTAAAGGGAAATTATTACAAGGAGGTTGCGGAAAATAATCGAATTCGAAATGTTGAAATAAAAGCTCCGCGAGGATTGATAGTCGATCGGGATGGAGAAATTCTGGCTAGTAATATTCCGAGTTTTGATATTGTTTTTATTTCGAATGAAATTCCTGATAACTATCAAGACCGTAAAAAAATCTATGCTAGTTTGGCCAAGGAATGTGATTTAAATGAGGCGACTGTTAGTGCTATGGTTGAGGAAACTGATCGTAAAATTCAAAAAAAATATTTGCTTAAAGCAGGAGTCGATTACGAGAAAGCTTTAGTTCTAATAGAAAAATTACAAGATTTGCCAGGGATTTATTTGGAAAAAACTGCAGTGAGAAAATATGAAAAAGGGGAAATGTTTTCGTTTGTGTTGGGATATGCTGGAAAAATTACCGAAAAAGAATTGGAGCTTTTGCCTGAATATTCGATTACTGATCATATTGGGAAAAATGGTTTGGAATATACTTATGAAAAATTGCTCAAAGGTCAACCCGGGAAGATGATAATGGAAGTTGATTCTAATGGAAGTATTAAAGAAGATCTGGGGGTTAGTCCGTCGGTTAGTGGCAATAAGTTGGTTTTGAATATTGATTATGACCTTCAGAAAAAAAGTTTTGAAGTTTTACAGCAAATTTTGGAGGTCAATAAAGAAGCCAAAGGAGCGGCGATGGTGGCAATTGATCCTCGGGACGGTTCAGTTTTGTCGATGATTTCTCTGCCCGGTTATGATAATAATTTATTTACCAACGGAATAGAAAACGAAAAATATCAAGAACTTTTGAATAATCCATTGAAGCCAATGTTGAATAGGGCTATCAGTGGTGAATATCCGCCGGGTTCAATTTATAAACCATTTTTAGCGGCGATGGGTTTGGAAGAAGGAGTTATTAGTGAAGATACAACTTTGACCTGTCCAGGCTTTATTTCAGTTGGTGCTTGGTCTTTCGGTGATTGGAAAACTCATGGTGTCACTAACTTGAAAAAAGCGATTGCGGAAAGTTGTAATGTCTATTTTTATGCGGTTGGGGGTGGTTGGAATAATATTAGTGGTTTGGGTGTTGATAGGATGAACAAATATTCAAAATATTTTGGTTTGGGGAATTATTTACAAATTGATATTCCGTCTGAAGCGACAGGCACAATTCCTGACGAGGAATGGAAATTTAAAGAAATTGGTGAAAAATGGTATATTGGAGACAGTTATCATATGTCAATTGGTCAGGGCTATACTTTGGTAACACCATTGCAAATGGCAGTTGCCACGTCAGTCGTTGCCAATAAAGGAACTTTGTATCAACCTAGAATAGTTAATAAAATTATTGAGCCTTCTGGGCGAGAAAGAAAAAACGAAATAGAAATAATTCGGGATAATTTTATTTCTGAAAAGAACTTTGAGAAAGTCAAAGAAGCTATGCGAGAAACTGTGATTAGTGGGTCCGGGGTAAGTTTAAATGATATGAAAACTGAAGTGGCAGGGAAAACTGGTACAGCCCAATTTGGAGGTCAGGATAAAACACATGCTTGGTTTACTGCATTTGCTCCGTATGACAATCCTGAGATTGCAACCGTGGTATTAATTGAATCAGGGGGTGAAGGTCACGATTGGTCGGTTCCAGCAACAGAGCAAATTTTAAGGGAATATTTTGAGGAAGAAAAAGAAGAAATAGATTGGGCAGAAGTTGAGAGAAAAGTAAAAGCAAGAAATTAAAAAATAATAAAAAATAATGGCTCAAAAGAATATTCAAGATGATTTTCAGCAGTTAGAAAAAATTATCAACAAGTTAGAAGGACAACAAATCGGGCTCGAAGAAAGTTTGACGTTGTTTGAGGATGGTTCAAAAATAATAAAAAGTTGTCATAAACAACTTAAGAAAGCGAAAAATAAATTTGAAGAAATTAAGGAAGAATTAGAGGAAGAAATGAAAAAAGATTAATTTAATAAATTATTCCAAAATCAAAATTATTGCAAATTGTTTCAAATCAATTTCAAAAACTAAAATTCAAATATCAGCCCAGAGGGCGGTTTTTTTGGTAATTTGATATTAGGATTTGATTTGGATAATTTGATGTAATTTGAGTTTTGAAATTTCGAAGTTAAATAAAAAACAGCCCGAAGGCTGAATTTTTTATTTAACTTTGTTCATTGTTCTAATACACGCGGTGCAAACTTTTTTCTTAACTCCGTCAATTTTTTTAGTTTGAATGTTGACTTTGAATTTTCTTTTGGTAGCAATATTAGAATGAGATCTTTTGTTCCCAGTTTGAGCTCTCTTATTGCAAATTTGACATTTAGCCATAACTTTAGTTGAAATTTTATAAAAAATGATTTAAAATGAATAAACGAATAAACAAATATTATCAATCTTATTCGGTTATGTCAATAATTTAAACTTAAACAATGAGCTTAGTCTTAATAGTGGTTTTAATCGCAGTTTTAATTTTTTCGGTGATGATTCATGAAATTGCTCACGGGTTGGCGGCTTTGTGGCAAGGAGATTGGACGGCGCAACAAGCGGGAAGGTTGACTTTGAATCCCTTGAAGCATCTTGATCCTTGGGGTTCGTTTGTTATTCCATTTTTTTTGATGATTGCTCAAGTTGGGATTATTTTTGGTTGGGCTAAACCAGTTCCTTATAATCCTTATAATTTAAGAGACCAAAAATATGGCCCAGCAATTGTAGCAATAGCAGGACCATTTTCTAATTTATTATTGGCTTTATTCGCTGGGATTTTGATGCGGTTGTGGTTGGTGTTGGGTATCGGCTCTTCGGCTTTTATCTTTATTGTTTTAGTGGCTTTTATCCAAATTAATGTTTTATTGATGATTTTTAATTTATTGCCAATTCCGCCGTTGGATGGTTCTAAGCTATTGTTTACCTTTTTGCCAATTTCAGAGCACACTAAACAATTGTTGGAGCAATATGGATTTGTTTTTTTACTATTATTCATTTATTTATTTTCTGGAGTTTTTGGATTAATTGTGCAATATGTAATGGGATTTTTTTCTGATTATGTAGTAGGCGTGAATTTATTCAGTTTTTTTTAAAGATCGTTTTTGTTGTTTCCATTGACAAAATTTGTCATTTCAGTATAATAGATTTATTCAAATTAAATATTCTGTAGACCTCGGGTGTTGCAAAACATAAATCCCGAAGAGGAAAAAACTTTCAATTTAAGTAAAAAGTTTTTTAGGTCTGCTCGAAGCAGATTTCTTTGTTATTATAAAAGGGTTAATAATTTAATAAAATAAGCAGATGCTATCAAAAGAACAAAAGAAGAAAATTGTTTCAGAGACAGCAGCTTTGATCAAAGAAAGCCAAACTACCGCTTTGTTCGATTATAAAAGTCTTTCAGTGGCTGAAATGTCAGAATTGAGAGATAAGTTAAGAGAAAATGAAGCCGAATTGAAAATTTTGAAAAAGAGTTTGGCGACGTTAGCTTTTGCTGAAGCTGGGATCGAAGTGAATATTCGAGAGTTTGAAGGACAAGTGGCGGTGGCAGTTCGAGGGAAAGATGAAATTTCAGTGCCAAAAGCCTTAGTCCAATTTGCTCAAGGACGAAAAGAAGTGGAGCGAGTTTTGGGAGGAACTTTGGAAGGTGTAATTATCGCTAAAGATAAAGTTTTGGATTTAGCTAAATTGCCAAGTAAAGAAGAATTACTTGGAAAAGTGGTTGGTTCGATCAAGAGCCCAATTTCAGGTTTTGTGAATGTTTTGGGTGGTAATTTGAGAAATTTGGTTGGAGTTTTGGAGTCTATAAAAAATGTGAAGGAAATTTAGAATTTGTTGTTGATGATTTTTCTCACTACAAAATTATAATTTCGGCTAAATTTTTTAAAAATTTTTTAAAAAATTTAGCTCGAAATTCTAATTTTTCGTAAACGAAAAAGTAATCAAAAATAAATTCTTATATAATTAATCTATAATTTATTTAATTTAAAAAAATGACTGAAGAAAAGAAAGTTGAGGAAACTAAGGAGGAAACTAAAGTTGAAGTTCCTGCAAAATTTAAAGGAATTGTGGAAGAAATTGAAAAAATGAGTGTTTTAGATCTTTCTGAATTGGTGACAATCTTGGAAGATAAATTTGGTGTTTCTGCGGCTGCTCCTATGGCGATGATGTCTGCTCCTGCGGGAGGCGAGGCTGAGGCAGTGGAAGAAAAAAGTGAATTTGATGTAGAATTGGTTTCTGCTGGGGATAAAAAAATTGCAGTTATCAAAGTAGTCAAAGAAGTGACTGGTCAAGGTCTTAAAGATGCTAAAGCTATTGTAGATGGAGCCCCTGCAGTGATTAAAGAAAAAGTTAAGAAAGAAGAAGCTGAAGAATTGAAAAAGAAATTAGAAGAAGCTGGAGCTACCGTGGAATTGAAATAGTAAACTAGTTGAAAGTTTTTAAAGTTGTCTTTTTATAATGTTTCAAAGTTTAGCAAAAACCCGAAAGGGTTTTTGTTTTTTTGAGAATTTAGATAAAAGATTTTTGTTTATGGCAATGATTGACTTTGTAAACTTTCGACTTCAAAAACTTTCGATTCATTCCGTTTGACTTTTTTAAAATCTTGGAATATAATTGAAGAGTATTAAGGGGGAGGTTAATTCCGGTCATTTAAGACGGGAATTTTTTATAGAAATAATGCGTTCAGCACACTTCTTTGTTAAAAACTGTGCTTTTCGCTCACTGTATTTTCAATACAGTTTGCTCAATGCTCGTTTTCGTCTCGAATTGCACTTAAACGCGTTATTTCTACTTAATTTAATTAATATTGAATATAATTTTTTAATAAAAAATAATGGGTGATAAAAATCGAATTATTAAAAATGCGTCTTCGTTGGGTCAATTTCATAGTGCGATTGCTCAAATTTGCGAAGAAAAAGGTTTGGATAAAAATAGTGTGATTGCTACAATTGAGTCAGCTTTAGCAGCAGCTTATAAAAAGGACTACGGGAAAAAAGGTCAAATTATTATTTCCCACATTGAGTCAGAAACTGGAACGGCCAAATTCAAACAATTGAAAGAGGTGGTAGATGAGAGCGTTCGAAATATGGAAGATTTGGAAAAAATTGAAGTTGATAAAGATGAATTTTTAAAAGAGGCTAAAAATAGCAAAGAAGAAATTGAATCAAGGTCAGCCCAATTTTTAGAAGAAGATGCTGATTATTTACCAAAATTCAATAATGATAAAGATGTTTTATTGGAAGATGCTCAAAAAAATAATAAAAAAATTAAAATTGGAGATTTTTTGGAAAAGAATTTGCCTTCTGAGGGTGATTACGGTCGAGTGGCTTCTCAAACTGCCAAGCAAGTAATAATTCAGCGTTTGCGAGAAGCCGAAAGAATGGCGATGTTTGAAGAATATAAAAGCAAGGAAGGGGAGATTATTAATGGTTCAGTCCATCGAGTGGAAGGACGAAATGTTTATATCGATTTGGGAAAATCAATCGGAGTTTTGTATCCATCAGAACAAATTCCGGGAGAATATTATCGAATTGGTCAGAGAATTAGAGTTTATATTAAAAAAGTAGAAGAAGATTCTCGAGGATCGGGAATAACTTTAAGCCGAACTAGCGAAGGCTTAGTCGGTAAATTATTTGAATTAGAAGTTCCTGAAATTTTTACTAAGACCATTGAAATTAAGGCGATTGCCAGGGAAGCGGGGAATCGAACTAAAATCGCAGTGATTTCTAATGACAGTGATATTGATCCGATTGGTTCTTGCGTTGGACAAAAAGGAACTAGGGTTCAAGCTATTATTGAGGAGTTGGGAGGAGAGCGAATTGATGTGATTGAATGGGATGATGAAATCGAAAAATTAGTTAAGAGCTCCTTGTCTCCGGCTAAAGTAATTAAAATTGAGCTGAAAGAAGAAGATGGCAAAGCCTTGGCTTATGTTGAAGGTGATCAACTTTCTTTAGCGATTGGGCAAAAAGGACAAAATGTTCGATTGGCGAGCAAATTGACTGGTTGGAAAATTGATGTAATTGAAATAAAAAAAGAAATTTCTAAGGAGAATTTGGATAAAATTGCTGAATTGAAGAAGATTGAAGAAGAAGCTGAAGAGAAAGGAAAGAAAGAAATTGTGGATGAGGACAAAATTGCTGAATTTAAGCCAGAAGCAATTAAAGAAAAAGAAGTTGAGAGCGAAAAACCCGTCTTCGTTGAAGCTATGGCGGGCGAGACCGCTGATGCTGGAGAAGAAATATTAGAGGAACAGGAAGGGTTAGAAGAATCAGCAGTGGTAGAAGAAGAATTAGAAGTTACCGAAGAAGTGAAGGAAGAAAATTCATCTACTGAGGAAGAAAAACCAAAAAAGAAAGTACCTGGCAAAAAGACTGCTAAAAAAAAGAAAACAGTTATTAAAAAGAAAGCGGTTGCTAAAAAGAAAGCCAAATAATTTAATTGAGTGAAAATTATTTGTGATAACAATTATTAAAATACAAATGAAAAGTATTATAGGTCATAAAAATCCCGATACTGATACGATTTGTAGCGCTATTGCTCATCAGGTTTTTTTAGCAAATCGAGGAGTTGAGGCCAAAGCTTTCGCTTTGGGAGAAATTAATAATGAAACTAAATTTGTTTTAGAAAAATTTGGAGTTGATTCTCCAGAAGTTATAAATAAATTGCCTCAAAATTCCGAGATTATTTTGGTTGATCACAATGAAGAGGGACAAAGTATTGAAAATTTGAAAGAGTTGAATGTGGTTGAAATTATTGATCATCATAAAATAAATTTTCAAACCGATAAACCAATTCGAATTCAAATCGAACCTTTGGGGTCATCATGTTCAATTATTGCCAAAAAATTTATGGCGAAAAAAATTGAAATTCCACCAGCGATTGCTCAAATTTTGATTGCGGGAATTATTTCCGACACTTTGTATTTCAGATCGCCGACTACAACTGAAACTGATAAACAATTAGTGGAAAGATTGAATGTTACGGCGAAAATTGAAGATTTGGAAAAATTTAGTTTGGAAATGTTCGATGCCAAGAGTGATGTCGAAAATCTTTCAACCGAAGAATTGGTCCGATTGGATTACAAAACTTTCGATTTTTCGGGTCATAAATTTGGGCTTGGCGTGATGGAAACTACTAATAAAGATTTTGGTTTGAAGAGAAAAGATGAGATTTTGGAAATTTTGAAAAAGATTAAAGAAGAAGAAAGACTGGAAGCGGTTTATTTTTCCGTGATTGATATTTTGAAAGAAGAAAGTCGGACACTTTGTTCGGGAGAAGTCGAAAAGAAATTATGGACTGAACTTTTTCAGGTTGAAAATAGAGAGGAGATTTTGTTTGTAAAAGATTTAATTTCTCGAAAAAAAGAGATCGTGCCAGTATTTGAAAAACATTTTAGTAAATAGCAGATTTTAATAAGGGATTATTCCCAATAAAAATTAATTGATTAGAAATGTCTAAAAAAATTGAAGCAAAGTTTGAAATGGAAAAAATTGAAGGATCGAAGATTAAATTGCAAATGGTTTTGCCAGCCAAAGCTTTCGATAAAGTTATCAAACAAGTGGCGGATCATTTAGCTAAAAGTATTAAAGTGGATGGTTTTCGGAAAGGTAGTGTTCCGTTTGAGGTGGTAAAAAAATCAGTTGGAGAGGATCATTTATTGCAAGAAGGAGCAGAAGAAGCGATGAAGCAAAATTATGTTGATTATGTGGTGGAAAATAAATTGGAAGTAATTGGTCAGCCCGAAGTGCAGTTTAAGAAAATTGCGATGGGCAATGATTTAGAGGCGGAAATCAAAGTGGCGATTTTACCAGAAATTGAATTGAGCAAGAAATGGAAAGAAGAAACGGCTAAAATCAACAAAAAAAATCAAAAAAATGAAATAAAAGTTGAAGCTTCAGAAATTCAAAAAGAATTGGAAATTTTAGCTAAGCAACGAGCGAAAATTAGCACAGTTGATCGAGCTGCTCAAAAAGGGGATCAGGTGCAAGTGGATTTTGAAGCTTTTAAAGATAACGCAGTCTTAGAAGGAGGTTCGGCCAAAGATCACACTTTGATTATTGGCGAAAATAAATTTATTCCAGGGTTTGAAGACAATTTGATTGGAATTAAAGCTAGCGAATTGAAGGAATTTGATTTAAAATTTCCTGAAAAATATCAACAAAAACATTTAGCGGGACAAAAAGTGACTTTCAAAGTGACAATGAAAAATGTTCAGCAAAGAGAAATTCCAGAAATTAATGATGAATTTGCAATGGGGATTGGAAAGTTTAAAAATTTGGTCGAGATTGAAGAAAATATTAAAAAAGGAATAAAGACGGAGAAAGAAAATCAAGCCAAGCAAAAATTGCACATGGAAATTCTTAATAATTTGATTGATAAGGCAAAAATTGAAGTGCCGGAGATTTTGATTGATGCTGAAATCGATAAAATGAAAATGGAATTAGATGGGCAGTTATCTCAAATGGGATTGAATAAAGACGCTTATTTACAACAAATCGGAATTTCTGAAAGTAAATTGGAAGAACAATGGAAAGAAAAAGATGCGCCAAAGCGAGTGAAGGCGTCTTTGCTTTTGCGACATTTGTCTTTGGAAAATAAAATTGTGCCAGAAACTAAAGCGATTGAAGAACGAGTCAATCAAGTGATGCAACATTTTCAAATGATGGCGAAAGGTCAGAAAAATGATGATTTGGATCCGCAAAGAATTTATGCCAATATCAAAAACGAAATGACTAACGAAATGACATTGGCTTTTCTAATGGAATTATAATATTTATTGAAAAGAAGGGCACAAGATACAAGATGCAAGATATAAACAAATTAAAAATTAAAAATTTCAAATATTAAAAGCCGAAGACTTTTGTTTCTAATTTATTTTTTCTAATTTTTAATTTGTTTGTATCTTGTGTCCTTGCGTCTTGTATCTTATAATTATTTTAATTTAAATAATTAAACTTTATGTTAATTCCAACTATAATTGAAAAAACTAAAAACGGAGAACGAGCTTATGATATTTATTCCCGGCTTTTAAAGGAGCGAATAATTTTTTTGGGAACTAATATTGATGATCACGTGGCGAATTTGATTATTGCGCAGTTGTTGTTTTTAGCTTCTCAAGACTCTAAGGAAGAAATTAAATTCTATATTAATTCCGGCGGGGGTAGTGTTTCAGCAGCTCTAGCGATTTATGATACGATGGAATATATTAAACCTAAAGTTTCAACAATCTGTGTGGGTTTGGCGGCTTCAGCGGCAGCAATTTTGTTGGCGGCGGGAGAAAAAGGACATCGATTTTCTTTACCTAATAGTGAGATTATGATTCATCAAGTGATGGGCGGAGTGAGTGGACAAGCAACGGACATTGATATTCACGCTAAACATATTTTGAAAACTAAAGAAAAATTAAATAAAATTTTAGTCAAACACACCAATCAATCGTTGGCGAAAATTAGAAAAGATATGGAACGAGATTATTTTATGAGTGCCGAAGAGGGTTTAAAATATGGAATAATTGATAAAATTATTAAAAAATCTTAAATTTTTTGAAGCAAGGTATTTTTTAGAGAAAGTGATATTGAATAATCGACAAAAATTAATGAAATTTAATAAAAATTTGACACCCCCCCCATTGAGGA
>Ga0209633_10000801_pt1 | contig 34644 bp, 37 predicted proteins | sample Cruoilmetagenom1_FD_187290 | JGI IMG/M metagenome (GOLD analysis project Ga0209633, IMG submission 187290) | Oil polluted marine microbial communities from Coal Oil Point, Santa Barbara, California, USA - Sample 1 (SPAdes) (version 2) | ecosystem: Environmental > Aquatic > Marine > Oil seeps ...
AAGCAAAATTGAAAAAATACGGCTAAAAAAATACTATCCCAATTACATAAACTTTACGAAAAATCCATAATAGAGCAACACGGCGTTCATGTTGGGTGCTTCGCACCACACGAACGCTTAGTTATTGTAGGCAGTATTTATTTGTTATTTAATTTTATTCTCAATTTGTTAACTCCGTTTTGATTCACAAGTAATTGAATAGTAAGAGCCATAACCATTTGCCAAAGAATATAAGGTTTTAAAATTTTATAATTTGGAAAATCAATTGATAATAAATCAATATAATAATGAAGGTAGCTTTGGGAAACTAGTATAATTAAAGAAAATATGATGACAAGTGTTGTCAATCGCGTTTTTGGAATCTTAAAAACAAATGAATAAGAAAATAATAATAATAGCGGAGCAATTACATTTATTGAAACCATTGTACTTAAAACACTTTCTGAATCTAGATTCACTGAATCAAATATTGCTTTAGTTGCTACAAAACTTAAATATGATATTGTAAAAGAAACAAAAGAGACGAACACACTTAATAACGTACCTAAAAGTGGTTTGTATTTATGAAGGTTCCAGTTTACAAGACCAATTATAAGCCCAAAAGACAATGTAGAATATTCTAATGGTATATTAGTAATATAAATTAAAATCGCACATAGTATTGAAGGTAGTATTACTTTAAAAACAAGTTTATATTTTTCCATATAGAAATGTTACAAATTATTTATTAATTACAATTTATTTGGTCTATCGATTCATTACTTTCCAATAATTCTTTTATCTTATCTTTATCAAAACGTACTGCTGTTTTAGGAACAACTTCTGCTTGCCCTCCATTATCAACAATAAACTGTTTAATCTCTTCTTGTAAATTAGACCATGTAGCTTCCCCAATATTATAATAAGAATCCTCTTTACATTCATCACTTCCTGGAGTCCAATTTTTCACTCGGTCGGATACCCTTGCAACATCAACAGCTCTAGCATATAATTCTAAATTACCATTTGAATTTGTAATGTAACCCCATTGACGATTGCCAGAAAATGGTTGGGTTCCAGAAAACTCTGTAGCTATTGTAGAGCCAATCCAATAGTTAGACGTAAATTCAGAAATCATAATTGCTCCATCATCAGATATTAAATTTCCAAATGGAATTTCTTCAGCAGAAGCATCAATTTTAAATATAGCTGTTAAGGGGTTAGAGGAGTTCCATATTGATATATCATTGGCAAAGTAAGGAGAAAAAGTCCAGCTAACATCACCAAAATTATCTCCAATAGGGTTATTACAACTAAACTCAAAATTGTCTTTCCCTCCACTAGCTAAATTGGCAAAATTTTCTTTATAAGCTTGAAAAACCTCTGTATCTGTATCTGGGTTTCCATCACCATTTATATCTGGTCTTGTTATTACTTTAACACCATAATAATCTACATTAGCTACGGCTGCATTACCTTCCGATAATGGTTGATTTTGAAAATCATCTCCAAGTAAACTTAATCTACTTACGCATTGAGTTGGTAAAGTATGGTTGTACAATTGTTGATAATTAGCAATATCAAGACCATTTTGTTGGGCACAATCTTGAATTAAAGCCCAAGGGTTAGCTTTGACTAAACTGTCTAATTCTATATATCTTTCTATCTTGGCACTTGGAATTTCACTAAAAAGAGTCAGGAAGTCTTTGGTTAATTCTGCATTAGAATTAGAATAGGTAATTCCTAAATCAATCATAGATATAATAGTACTTTTACCAAACACTTTAGCTTCCTCAGACCACATATGCGTTACTCCGAAGAGATATAATTGAAAAGCAGCCCAACCATTTTGGTCAATCCATTGCCTTTGCGAAAAATTTAGGCTGAGTTCTCCTTTAACAGCGTTTATTTCCATCAGTTCTTCGGCATTGTATGGCGATGGCATAGGAGAAGTCTGTGAGCCACCAGTGCCTCCATAAGTTGTTCCACTTATGGTCACGGTAGCCGTATTGTTGTTATGATAAGTGGTGTAGTCTTCGTCCTGATATAATACCGTTTCACAAGACCAGATGTCTAGCTTCCAACCCCATTCATCTACATGTGTATTACTGGGCCCATCTATCATATGAGTATCGACTATAACATATTCATATGTATAAATACATACATAAGCTGCCCTTGTTCTTTTGGTCAAGGAATTGAAATCCAAATCGATGGGCTCCATTGAGGTCTTCATTGATAAAGAATTAAAATCTTGGTATTTTAACTCATTTGCAGAATAATCGTATTGTACCAAAAAGGCATCGTATTCATCTTGGTCGTTGAGTTCGAAAAATACATTTTTTATTTTTTCGTCTGCTCCCTGTACTATTGGAAATGTGTAAGAATGGTAATCGCCATTTTGTATATAAGTGGCTGAATCTGTATATATAGTGAAATCAAATTCTTTGTTATAAACGCTTTTTTCAGAGTATTTGGCAGATTTTTTTTCAATATGCTTATCGTTGAATTTTTTTAGCTTTGAAACGAGCTTGGTATTTTTTTCAATATTCTTTTTTGAATACCGTTTGAATGTGAATGTTGGCTCTTGGTTTTCAGATTGAATGGCGTCTTCATGGAGATTATCTCTTTCACAATTGGTCAGTAAAATGCCAATTGCGAATAATGTAAATCCGAGACTAAGTAATTTTTTAATTTGTTTTTCATGTGTTCCGTTGTTTAAAGTTAGTTAATTATTTTCAATATGATAGTATATTGCCTACAACGGTTGTAAAAACGTATTGCGTTTATATCCTATGTATATATATGATTTATTAAAATTGTAAAGAAGCTAAAATGAGTGAATAATAAAAGGTCTATTTGGGCTTATATTTAGCGACTACCCTTCAAAGATAGAAAGAAATGTATTTAGAATCAAATTAAATAAGAAAACCCTTGTATCATCAATATTGTCTATACCGGTATTGATTATTTAATTAAGCTGCTATTTGTATAACCAAATAAGGGTTGTATTTTTACATTTCAATATTTATATCATGAAAATTATTATATCACCTGCAAAATCATTAGATTTTGAATCTACCATACCTACTACTACATATACACAGCCCATTTTTTTGGAGCAAGCGGCAAAATTAAGCTCGGTACTTAAAAAGAAAAGTGCCAAACAACTTTCTAAAATCATGCATATTTCTGATAATTTAGGGCAGTTAAATTATGAGCGTAACCAACAATGGCATTTGCCCTTTACCTTAAAAAATTCGCGTCAAGCCATTTTTGCCTTTACCGGAGCCGTATTTCAAGGGCTGGATGTCAAATCGATTCCACTTAAAAAATTAGATCAATTACAAGACAAACTGCGAATTATCTCAGGGCAATACGGACTTTTAAAACCCTTAGACCTTATGCAAGCCTATAGACTAGAAATGGGTACGCGACTAAAAATAGGCAGAAAAGACAATTTATATCAGTTTTGGGATACCGCAATTACAGATGCTCTTAATAATGAATTGACCGAAAATGAACCATTGGTTAATTTAGCAAGTGCTGAATACTTTAAGGTGATCAAACCAAAATTATTAAAAGAGCCTATATATACACCCATTTTTAAAGACTATAAAAACGGAGAGTATAAAACCATTATGACCTTTGCCAAATTAGCCAGAGGCTATATGCTACGTTATATTGTTGATCATAATAATGTAGATACCATTGAAGGTTTAAAAGGATTTACTACAGAAGGCTATGCTTATGATGCAAATATGTCTACAGAAACTACCTTGGTATTTACACGATAAAATGCTTTTACAAAGGTAAAATTTGCTCCCATTAGTCGCAAGTACTAGTGATTAGCATGTATTTTTATTGTTGTTTTAAAAGCCATAACTCTAGCTGATTCCTCATTATAAAACTCCTGTCAGACCTCTTTTAGAGGCTCGATGTTCTGACACAATGTCATTTTAATGTTGTACTTACTGACAAATTATATAAAAAATAGGTGTTGGCATAATGATTGACTATTTAGAATAAGTAATAAAAATGTAATCAAAAATTAAAAAACATAAATTATGAGTAAAATAATAGGAATAGATTTAGGAACAACCAACTCATGTGTTTCTGTAATGGAAGGTAACGAGCCGGTAGTAATTCCTAATGCAGAAGGAAAGAGAACTACACCTTCTATTGTGGCATTTGTTGAAGGTGGCGAACGTAAAGTGGGTGATCCTGCTAAACGACAAGCGGTAACCAATCCGACAAAAACTGTTTCTTCAATAAAAAGATTTATGGGGAATAAATTTTCTGAATGTAAAAAAGAGGCAGGAAGAGTATCATATAAAGTAGTAAAAGGAGATAATGACACCCCACGAGTTGATATTGATGGTAAATTATATACACCTCAAGAAATTTCGGCTATGGTGTTGCAGAAAATGAAAAAAACTGCTGAAGACTATTTAGGTAATAAAGTAAGTGAAGCGGTAATAACAGTACCTGCATATTTTAATGACTCACAAAGACAAGCCACTAAAGAAGCTGGTGAAATTGCTGGTTTAAAAGTGAGTAGAATTATCAATGAGCCTACTGCTGCGGCATTGGCTTATGGTTTAGATAAATCTGGTGCAGACAAAAAAGTTGCAGTTTACGATTTAGGTGGTGGTACTTTTGATATCTCTATTCTTGAAATTGGTGATGGGGTATTTGAAGTGTTATCAACAAATGGAGATACACATTTAGGAGGTGATGATTTTGATCATGTACTAATTGATTGGTTGGCAGAAGAATTTAATAAAGAAGAAAAAATTGATCTCCGTAAAGACCCTATGGCTTTACAACGTTTAAAAGAAGCTGCAGAAAAAGCTAAGATTGAATTATCCTCAGCTACTAAAACCGAAATTAATTTGCCTTATGTTACTGCCACAGATAGCGGACCAAAACACTTGGTAAAAACTTTGACAAGAGCTCAATTTGAAAAATTATCAGATAGCTTGGTAAAAAGATCAATGTCACCTGTGGCTAAAGCCTTAAAAGATGCTGATCTTAAAACTTCTGATATTGATGAAGTAATTTTAGTAGGAGGTTCTACACGTATACCAAGAATTCAAGAAGAAGTAAAAAAATTCTTTGGAAAAGATCCTCATAAAGGTGTAAATCCTGATGAGGTAGTTGCTGTAGGTGCTGCAATTCAAGGTGGTGTGTTAACGGGTGATGTAAAAGATGTATTGTTATTAGATGTTACACCACTTTCACTAGGTATTGAAACTATGGGTAATGTAATGACAAAATTAATTGAAGCCAATACTACCATTCCAACTAAGAAATCGCAAGTATTTTCAACAGCGGCAGAAAATCAGCCATCAGTTGAGATTCATGTCTTACAAGGAGAACGTGCTATGGCAGGTGATAATAAGACTATTGGTCGTTTCCATTTAGATGGCATACCACCGGCACCAAGAGGTGTACCTCAAATAGAAGTAACTTTTGATATTGATGCCAACGGTATAATTAATGTATCTGCTAAAGATAAAGGTACCGGTAAAGAACATAATATTCGAATAGAAGCTTCTTCTGGTTTGTCTGAAGACGAGATCAAAAAAATGAAGGCAGATGCTGAAGCTAATGCTGATGCTGATAAGGAAGCTAAAGAAACTGCTGATAAGATCAATGCTGCAGATGGTATGATCTTCCAAACAGAGAAACAATTGAAAGAGTTTGGTGATAAATTATCGGCTGATAAAAAAGAGCCTGTCGAAGCTGCTTTAGAAGAATTGAAAAAAGCACATGAATCTAAAGATTTAGCACAGATTGATGCTGTTATGGAAAAGATCAATGAAGCTTGGAAAGTAGCCTCAGAAGAAATGTACAAAGCTGAACAGGAAGCACAAGCTGGTGGAGCTGCTGATGCCGGACCAGAAGCTGCGGCTCCTGAAGGAGATGATGTTCAAGATGTAGATTTTGAAGAAGTAAAAGAGGATTAAGTAATTTTTAATTCAAATAGAACCACTATAGGTTTTAAGGATTTAAATCTCCGAGAGTTGCTCTCGGAGATTTTTTTTGTTATTATAATACCAATATAACTTGTTTATTGCTATGTTCAATATCAGTTTTTAAAGTATTGATTTTATGGTGAAAAGATATTTTAGGATAGTAATATATGGACAATAAAAAAGCGTCCTATAACTAGAACGCTTTTTTTTAACTAACTCAAATAATTTATACAATGAAAACAAAAACTACTTTGTTTTCATTATTATAACGACAATAGTTATGCCAAAATTGTGTAGATATAGTTAATAAAAAGTTAAAGAAGTAAATATTTTTTAAATAAGTCTATAAAATATGTTTTTGAGCTTTATAAGAAGATCTGACCAATGCACCACTTTCAACATGTCTAAAGCCCAATGCTAAACCTATTTTTTCATATTTTTTAAATTGCTCAGGTGTAATAAATTCTTTGACGGGTAAATGATTTTTACTGGGTTGCAGATATTGACCAATAGTCACCACATCTACATTTACATTTTTTAAATCAGTCATGGTTTGAATAACTTCATCTTCTAATTCACCTAATCCTAACATAATACCCGATTTTGTGCGATTAACACCGCTGTCTTTTAGGTATTTTAATACGGCTAAACTCCTATCATATTTGGCTTGAATACGCACTTCTCTTGTCAAACGCCTTACGGTTTCAACATTATGAGATACCACTTCTGGGGCAGCGTCTATAATTCTATCTATATTTTTATGGATCAGTTGAAAATCAGGAATCAAAGTTTCTAAGGTTGTCTTAGGATTGGCTCTACGGATGGCATTGATAGTTTCTGTCCAAATAATAGAGCCACCATCTTTAAGGTCATCTCTATCAACAGACGTAATTACCGCATGCTTAATTTGCATAATTTTTATAGAGTTGGCCACTTTTTCAGGCTCTTCCCAATCTACTGTTTCCGGTCTACCGGTCTTCACACCACAAAATCCACAAGATCTGGTACAAATATTTCCTAAAATCATAAAAGTAGCCGTTCCTTCTCCCCAGCATTCTCCCATATTCGGACAGCTTCCACTTGTACAAATGGTATTCAATTTGTACTTATCTACCAAGCCTCTTAATTCGGTATATTTTTTACCAACCGGAAGTTTAACACGTAACCATTTGGGCTTTTTTAAAGGTAATATTACTGACTCTTCAGACATTCAATAAAAATTTGATTTGCAAAATTACAAAGAATAATTGTAAGTTGTCCCTATAGCTATCGAGATAATTTCGCTATTTGAGTGGGATCTATAATTATTTTGACAGGACCTTATTCCTTTAGAGTAAGCGGATTGAAATCGGCCGTATAGATATCTACAATAAATGGTTTGTGCTTTGCATATATTTTTTCATGATATGGATCTATCAGATACGCTTCTAAGCCTTCTTCATTTTCAAAGGTCATTACTATACAATGCGAAAAATTTGCAAGCTTATTTCTTTTATTTGCTTTAATCAATCCTATTTTAACATCAATAACAGATGGAATATCTTTAAAATGTAATACCTCATTGGTTATTTCATCTATAGGTGGAGCATCTTTAGCATATTCCATAATTAAAACATGGTATAAATTATCTTTTTTATCCTCTGTACAAGAACCGAATATGAATGCGATAAGGGTTAATGTAATACTAATTTTCAAAATTAATTTAGTTTTCATAAGTATGCGTTATATAAATTTATGAGATACCAGATACTAAAGCCAATCAAGAAAATTATACCTAAATAACTCAATATTTTCATAGACATGGAGGGATGCCATGCTTTGGGCGTATGTTTACTGGAGATTAATATAAAATTGGCAATGGCATAAAAAGGTGCAGTTAAAAAGGATAATATGGTGGCAATTTTTACCATTAGAATCATATTAGAGGTAAAAAAGGATAGGATTACAACTGTACCTAAGGCCAATAGTATCATCCAAATCAAATAATAGGTATTAGACGTCTTGCCAAACAATAGTGCTGTCGATTTTGCCATGGCTCTAGGCGATGCATCTAGCGTAGTTAGGGTAGTGCTAAACATGGTAGTAAAAGCAGCCAATGATATAAATATAGAAAATTTGCTACCTAAGTTTTCTGTATATAGATTAATAATCTGTTGAGCAAACACCCCTGCCTTATCGCTAAATTCATTACCTGATTGATACATGACCAAGGCTCCTAAAGATAGAAAGCAAATGGCCAAAAATATGGTACTTATATAGCCAATGTTAAAATCGAGTATGGCCTGTTTTGTATCAAACTTTTTATCCATGTCCTTTTGTTTTTCAATAGCCCAAAGTGAATGCCAGGCCGAAATATCTAAAGGAGCAGGCATCCATCCTAAAAAGGCGATCAAAAACCCTATCTCTATAGTGCCTTGAGGAAATATTTGTTGAAAGTTATGGACTTTTGTTGAGCTAAATACAGCAACACCAACCGCTATGATAGTACTTAGTGTAAGAACAACGATTATAACTTTTATTAAACTATCTAGTAATTTATATTTACCAATAATTAAAATGCCAAAAGAAATTAATGTGATTATAATACTCCAATTGGTAATGTTAGCTGTTATTCCAAATAGATTAATGGCCAAACCGGCAGTTACTATGGTCACCGCCGCCTGTATGGTAAACATAGTAGCGAAGGTGAGGATATAATAGCCAATTAACACCCCTTTACCCAATCTTTTATAGCCATCAATTAAACTTTCACCTGTGGCTGTTGCATAGCGTGGTCCATATTGAAAAAATGGATATTTAAATAGGTTAACTAGTATAATGACCCATAAGAGTCCGAAGCCAAAATCAGCACCGGCACGTGTAGATTGTACCAAATGCGAAACGCCAATGGCAGCTCCGGCAAAAAGTAAACCTGGACCTAATTGTGTAAGCCAATTTTTTTTCACATCAATGCGTTAGATACCGTGAAAATAGTAAAAAAAATTATGATTTTGAGGCGTTTATAATTTCTGCCAATAATTTTTTAGCCCTTAATAACTTTACTTTGATATTACTCATGGGTTCATCAAGCTCTTTTGACATTTCTTTATAGCTCATTTCTTGAAAAAAACGAAGATTTATAATTTCTTGATAATGGGGTTTTAATTGTTTGATAAAGGCCAATAATTGAGCTAAATTTTGTTCAATGATCAATTTATCTGCAGGACTGGGTTCTTCATCCTCTATTTTATAAGCTTCAAAATCACCTTTGTTTATAGATACAGTTTCAGTCTTTCTCTTTCTTAACTGATCTATGAGTAAATTATTAGCAATAGAAAATAACCACGTTTTGAATTCGTAAATTTCATTGAAAGTAGCAATTTTATCAAAGGCCTTGGCAAAAGTTCTAATGGTTAGATCTTCTGCTTCATTTTCATTATTGGTTTTATTCAGTATAAATCTATAGACATCTTTCCAAAACATATTTAGCAAAAAAGTATAGGAAGTCTCATCTCCTTCTTTTGCTTTATTGATACTATTTATGATATTTTTTGTTTTTTTTACCAAGATTTAGGCTTTGCAATTAAATTATAGATATACAGGGTAAACTGCATAAAAATTGTTAAAAGATCTAATACAGGTAACCATAAAACCAAGTCATTTTCATGTAGTTTTTTAGCAACTTTCCCTAAAATGATATATTGAAAAATCAGTCGTATTAAGATGAATATGATTACAAGTTGTGCATTAAACGATAAAGTAAGTAATATTATTGCTAATAGCCAAAATAGAAATTGAGAAAGAAAATAAAGGCCTAATAATAATTTATGAATAGGTTTATAATGATTTGCGGTTGTGATATGTCTTCTTTTTTGATGGTACCAATCTTTAAATCTTTGATGGACTTCAGAAACCGTAAAACTGTTTTTGCCGAAGCAAATGCTCGTATTTTGTTTTGTAGCTATTTGATTGATCAATAGATCATCATCACCTGATTTTATATGTTTGTGATTTTCTAAACCGTTTGCTTCTAAGAATAATTCCTTTTTATAGGCTAAATTTCTACCAACACCCATGTAGGGTAATCCAATTGTAGTGTAAGAAAAATATTGGGTTGCGGTGAGTAAAGTCTCAAAGCGGATAAGTTTATTGAGAAATGAATGGTTTATTTTTTGATAAGTACCATATCCTAAAACAATACTTTTAGCATTGGTAAAATTGGAGCATATTTCGGTAAGCCATTCTTTAGATGGTACTTGGCAATCAGCATCAGTAAAAACCAAGTAGTCATTAGCTGCATTTGCAATCCCTTTAGTGATAGCATTTTTTTTATTTCCGGTATAGTCCGAAGTTTTATCAATATCTATAATTTTTAAATGCGGATATTCTTTTTTAAAATGAGTAAGTACAGATAGTGAGTTGTCTATAGAAGCATCATTAACTACAATTACTTCAAATTTAGGATAGTTTTGTGTCAGTATACTTTCTAAATGTTGTTTTAGATTATCGGCTTCATTTTTGGCACATATAATTACAGAAATAGGAGCTTGTTTAGAGGTACGGTGCTGATGTTTTAAAAATGCAAATTTGCTAAAAAGTAAAAAATAAGAAATTTGGACTACAATGACTAGCGTAAATATTGCATATAAAATAGTTAACATTAGCTAAAATTAGCTTTAGTTATGTTGAGGTTCTTTACAAGTATCAAATTGATCAGATGGTTTACCACAATAACCACAAGATGCTCCATCTTTGTTTAAATGTGGATTCTGGCTGGCACAGGTACCGGCAAATTTGCCATCTTTTTTTGCCCAAATTTTAATAGAAATACCTGCAAATGCAAGTGCTAAAATACCTAAGGTCAATAACAAAAGTTTCATCTCTTTTAATTTTTTACAAAGATACTTAAATATGGCTGAATAGAATAATGATAAATATTTTTATTATATTCAAACTCGATTATATATTAGAAAATTTATTACGCTTTGAAACTGTTTCAAAATATATCTACGCCTTTGGCGGATACTTTTAAAAGTTTAACCGTAGCAATGCTACACTAAAACTTTTAAAAAGTTATATTTTCTTACATTTTCAACCCTCATAACAAAGTTCTATGCATAATCGGGTTTAAGCAACTATTAACCAAACTTTATAAATTATGAAAAAATATTTAGCAGAAATGTTCGGAACTTTTGTTCTTGTTTTTATTGGCTGTGGTAGTGCAGTTATTGCAGGTGGAGACGTTGGATTTTTAGGAATTTCGTTTGCTTTTGGTATTGCAGTACTGGCCATGGTATATGCCATTGGTGCAGTATCTGGTTGCCATATTAACCCTGCTATTACTGTGGGGATGTTGGTCGCCGGAAAAATTAATATGAAAGATGCCGGTGGCTATGTGTTATTCCAAATAATTGGTGCTATTTTAGGAGCCGGTGTGTTATATTTAATTGCGAGTGGACTGGCAGATTATGATATTGCTATTAATGGATTAGGTCAAAACGGATATGATATTGGCTCTCCAAAAGGATATGGTATGCAATCGGCATTTATAGCAGAGGTAGTATTAACTGCCATTTTTTTATTGGTTATTTTTGGCGTAACACATAAAGATGCACCGGGTACCTTTGCCGGCATTGCCATAGGGTTAGCACTAACGATGATACACATAGTAGGTATTCCTATTACAGGTACATCTGTTAATCCTGCTAGAAGTATTGGTCCTGCATTATTTGTACAAGGAGAAGCCTTAACACAGTTGTGGTTATTTATTATAGCTCCAATTATAGGTGCTGTTTTTGGTGCTTTACTATGGAAAATTATTAAACCCGTAGGATAGGAAAATTATATACAAATTAAAAATTCCGCTTTTTTAGCGGAATTTTTTGGTTCCGGGCGTTGTATTAATTAATGCAAATTTTAGTTTTTATCTGTAATTTCTTTTCCAATCTTTATATATTCGTCCTGTACAATTTGAGGCATTCCTCCTGCTCCGATAGCTTCAGGAAAATCAAAACCATTAGGCCAAAAATAGCCAAGCATAGCAATTACTTTGGGTTCTGATTTTGCCAAATTATAATAATTTTGTGCTACTTCTTTCATTTCATTTATTTCAATGTTCCCCACAGTACCATGTGCCCAACTGATATAATGACTATCCATAATGACGACTAGTTTTTGATCCGGATCGGTAAGTTTAGTGCTAAGAAGTGCAAATTCTTGCTGAAAATCAGAATTTGTATTAGGATCTTTTACAAAATAATGATCAAACCCTATCCAATTTACTGAACTAGGTACCTTAAAATTATTCAAAATTGGGTATGCTTCGATCACCATTATAGGTATGGTAGGAAATTTACTTTTTACATAGTCGGTTGCCAATTTTAATTCATTAAAGCTAATGCCATTCCAAGTGGGCTCTTCTCCTATATAAAAAGCATTGATCAATTGTTGATTTGTTTGCAGCTGGTTGGTGGCTACAAAATCGTCCCATCTTTGTTGATAATCACCTCTAAGATCGTAATCTGTACCCGATTGGCTATTGGTACCCACAATTTCAAAGAAGATTTCATTCAGGTGTAAAATACTCTGCATATCTAGTTGATTCATATCATTCATTCTTTGTATGATATTATCTGTAGGGTTAACAACCAATATATCAGCAACATTAGAGAAAGGAGCAACTTCGTCTATATAATTGGTTTTGGTTATGGCATCAGTTGGGTCATCCCAATACGTATCAACTAGTGTGAATCCGAAATATTTTAGGTGACTGGTATCTACGGGTATTTGAGCTTCAGAATCTTTTGTACAAGATAATAGTGTCAAAAAAAGTATGAATAAGATGCTATAATATTTAATGCAGATGTTCATTTTATGTTTTATTCATTAGAAAGGTATAATATTGCTCAATGGGATAATATTATACCATAAAATACTATTTTTTGTTTTGAAATTTCAAGGTTTCATGTATGATTTTATTACGTGAGAACTAAGATAACAAATAAAGAGAAACCCATAATTTAGCAGCGAAAATTTTTCGAAAGGAAAATCCGTTGCCAAATAAGCAATTATCATTGAAGTTATGCACAAAAGTAAATTATTAATTTTTTATCACAATTCTTTATCGGCAACAGTTTTCATTTTTCTTTTCCAATAGACGATATAAAAGGTGCCCAGAATTGTTGGCAGTGTCCAAGCAATTAAATTTCCAATTCCTAAACCGGCAATAATGAATGCGGTTATTGAAGCAATTAATGCACCAATCATTTTTCCAATATGTGCTATTAACCATGCATTTTTCTGATTCCTGGAATTTTTATAAAATCTAAAATCTTTAAGGGTCAAGAATAGTCCAAATCCCCCAAAAAACAAATACAATATGCTAAATGAGATACTATTCAGGACTCCATAAAATCCTATGATAATCATTATCGAAGACAAGAAAAACATACTTCCAGAAACAATTTTGTCAATCCAATGGGCTTTTGCTTTTGTTTTAAATGTTAAAGCTCTATTTCCCGTCAAAACAAGATATATTGTAAATAAACCAATTAAGAATAAAAATAAATTTTCGTGATTAGGCATCCAAGATATTGGAATTGAAATGAGCGAACTACTTATCATTCCCATCGAGAATAGTTTCCCCATTTTCTTGTGTAATGAGCTTCCTTTTTTAACTATTACACTTCCAATTCCTGAAATTAATCCGATGCCACCAAAGAATGCGTGAATGTAAATCAAAATTTTAATTGTTTCTTCCATTGGTCTTAATTGAGTTTGACGATTCAAAATTCTAATTATAGTTTTGAATTAGGAAGTTTAAAATGCTGATTTGTTGTTTTTTAATGATGAGTTGTCAAAATTGCTAACGATAATAGCATAGAAACATTGTGTTTATAGCTGTTATACCGGTAAGGGATTATAATTCTTTAAAATTCATAACTTTTCCGCCTTGATAGTCATTAGGATATTCACATGCCTCATAACTAATATAAATTGTTACCTGAGTTTTTTATAGAAAAATGTACTATAAGTATTTATACTCTTTTAATTTTTCAAAAAAGGAGTCTCTATATTCTGCAGTGATATAGTTTTCCTCAACTGGATTGAAGGCTAAAAAATAAGCCGAATCAGGTTTGTAATAAGTTTTTCTAATGATGAAGAAATAATTACCAATATTAATTTCTGGCTTATCATTAAGTGTTAAATATATTGGAGCTCGTTTTCTTGGTTTTTTGAGTAAATCTATGCCTTTAATATCTTCTTTGTTAATTTTGACTTTGGTAAATGGAGATTTATATTCAATATATTTTTCTGCAATATAGATTTTAGAAAGAAACATTTTATTTATAGTCATAAAACAAATTATAGCAAAAGCAAATACCGGCACTAAAACAGGATACAAAAAATCACCATTTTCTTTAACTCTAAAGAAAGTAAATAGAAAGAATATAACTAAAAGTCCACTAAAAATCAGAAGAAACCATTGTAAGAAATTGTTTTTGTTTGCGTAGTTAAATGTATCCATTTTTTATATTTAAATAATTGTTAGAAGACCGCTTAGCATAGTTAAATATTGACCTTAAACTATCTCTAATTGTCTTTAAGTTCTTGTGCAATGGGTTTTATTATTAACAAACGTATTTTATTTTTCAATATTTTACAGTCAAATTAAATCCTATGCCAACACTACCTAATTTCTTCTATTCTCCTTGACTTGTTTGTCGAGTAATAATTGGTTTTCCAAGAAGATTAACGGAAAAGAATATTTCTTAATCTTGCTTTTGCTTTTCGATAAGTTCAACTGTAAAATAGAAATCCTCCTTAATAACAATATTGTATTTGGAAAGGTCTAATGTAAATTCACCTTTACTGATATCTATTTCAAAAATTATATTTTCATTAATAATTCGTTGAAAAGGCAATTCATTTTTTAGATTATAGAAGTTTAATCTAAATTTCACTGATTCACTAGTATTGGAAGTTATATTGGTATGAAATTTCTCAATATAAGTTGGACTTTTCTTAATCTTAATTTTAAGTCCTAACTCATGTCCAAGAGGTGCATTTCTAAAACCACCTCGCATCATTTCTGATTTCGTTTTATTTCCTAAAACCTTTTCTTTCAAGCCTTTTGAAGATATCACAACTTCATTTAGCTCAATAATATCAGGTAATAGTTCTAGCGTGGTATGTAGTTTCATTTTTGAGAGGAATTCATGGGCAATAAAAGATTTGGATTCATAACCTATTGATGAAATTCTGATGGTGTCATTTTTAAATTCTTTTAGTATTTCAAGTTTGAAATTGCCGTTTTTATCAGAAACAGTTCCTTTATCTTTATTTAATATTCCAATGTTTACATACGGAATGGGCTCCTTAGTTTCAGCATTTTTTATGACGCCATCCGCAGAATTTTGTCCAAAAACAGAATGATACATAAGGCATACTAAAAATATTATTGATAATCTCATTTTAGTTTTTTTGTTTACTTAACATAAAAAGGTTACACATTAACTATATTATTGAGTTAAAAATAGAAAATTAGCATTAAATAAGATTTCTAAATCAATTTTATTAATAAAGATTAACTTATAACCATACAGATGCTAGTGATCCCGTACGCCAGAATCACACTTAGCTTTCCTACTCCTCCAAATCAACCTGACAGCAAGGCAAGTTTGGAGGGCAGGGCAGGTAAAATATTAAATTGATTACTCAGCTATTGCTTTTCATAGGTCACGTTGTTGGCAATAATTTATTTTTTTTGGATGAGTTTTAAAGTATAATCCATTACAGTATCTGTATCATTTAAATAGTCTTGAATACTTTGTGTAACGAAATGATCAGGCATTACACCTCTATCATCAGAGTTAGAACTTACTGCTGTTATATTAGTAAATCTACCAACCGAGTAGAAAACATCAGTATTCGTTAATTTAAATCGTTTTTGTCCACCTGTACAAAAGTGGTTTCCTCCTAATTCTTCTCCTACAATTGTTGACAATTTTAAGTCTTTTACAATAGACAAAATATGACCCGTCGTAGAGCTTCCTTCGCCATCAATTAAAAAATATAACTTACCCTTAAAACTGGATTCAAATGGTTTAAATGATTTTTGAGCAATATCAGACCCTTCTGAAACCTTCTTATAAATGAATGCTTCTTTAGCAAGATACCTCAATAAATAAATACCTGTATTTCCTGGTCCTCCACTATTAGATCTCATATCAATAATTAAATTGTCAACTCCTTTTGAATTTATTTCATTAAAACTCTTATCAAGGAATTCTTTAAATATTGAAAAACGACTTCCATAATACTCAGAGTTTTTAATTGTAAGTACTGAGGTATTATCATTTATAAAATCTAGACATAAATTTTTACCTTGACATAAGTTTGTCGAAAAATGACGAGATTGTGGCTTATAAGAAGACAATTGCTTTAACTTTATTGGTGTTTTTTTTCCTTTAATTGTAATTGTATATGATTTAGGAAAGTTTAAAGAATAAGGAATGTATGAAGTGAAATAACTATTTAAAAATATTTTTTTTGTAGTTTTAATTTTTCCTTGAGATGGTATGTGACGAAAAATATCTTCCTTTATTTCCTCAATACTTTTAGCGTTTATCGTAAGTATTTCGCTTTCTTTTTTAACGTTAGTTTCTAAAGGGGCAGAAACATACAGTTTGTCATTTATTAATCTTACTTCTAACGGAAATCGTAACTCAATAGGTAACATTTCATCCTCTTGATTAAAATACCATAAACCAGAATGTACACAATTAATATTTGCTACCATTTCACTACAATGCCAAATGAATTCGCTGTAGGTTGTGTTATTGGTTATTGAACTCTTCTTCTCTTCAACAACGTGCCAAAAGTCTTCTTTAGGCATAAATTTATATGGATGTGGATTTTCGGTAGTTAATGTATTTGCTAACTCATCTAAATCATCTAAATATTGTTGCTTTTGATATACTTTATAAAATTTATTTTTATCACGATTTTCAAAATTCGAATTGATGATAATCTTTTCAGCATTTTCATTTTTAGGATTTAGTTCTAATGATTTCTTATAATTTTTTAAAGCCAATTCTGTATTGTTATTTGCTAAATATGCTTCACCTAAGCTATCATAAGGATTTGGTGAGTTAGGAAATTCAGAAACTAATAACTCAAATATTTTAATTGCATCATCTATTCTATTATCATTAATTAATTGATATCCTAAATTATTTAACTCGTTTTCGTCATTAAAGTTATATGCCTCAACATGTTCTTTTTTAAGTTTGGTATAATAAATTATGGCCGCATCAATATCATCATAAGTATTTTCTACAATGGCATTGTTAATCGATTTTTTTATTGATTTTTTGGTTTGGGTTTGACAACTGTTAATAAAAAATAGAGTTAATACAAGTAAAATTAATTTGTTGATTTTCATTTTATTTAGATTTATTTCCCGCAATTTTACATTTCTATCTAGTAAAGAGTAATAAAAATAATGCAAGTTTGTTCTGATTTATAAAAAAGAACTTATAATTGAGATTTATACTTGGCAGGTGTGATGTTAGTGAATTTTTTAAAAGCCTTATAAAAAGCTGATTTAGAATTAAATCCAGATTGATTCCCAATAGCTTCTATGGTGTATAAAGAATTGTTTTGAATTAATTGTTTTGCCTCCTTAATTCGATACTCATTAATAAAATCTGTGAAATTTTTACCCATATTATCGTTAATCAATTTGGATAATTCGTGTGCAGAAATATCTAATGTTTTAGCTACTTTTGATAGTTTTAAATCTGGTTCTGTAAATAACTTTTCATTAGTCATAATCAAATTTAATTGACTCACAAGAAGTTTGCATTTTTCAGAGGACTCTTTAGTATTTTTTAGTTTTGCTCTTTCAAAAATCTTTGAAGCAATTTTCTTTTTGACAAGGAAAAATATAAAAAATGCATAAAATTGTATCGAAAAAATTATTGATCCACTTACAAAATAATCAAAATTAATAAAGGCATAGGATGTCCAAATAATTAAAACTACAAATATTAGAATTAAAAGCCATTTGATTTGGATAGAAATATGGTTTAAGTTTTTATAGTTAAATTTTATAAATATTCCAGAAAGTAGTATAAAAATCAACCACTGCGAGTTTATGATTGGTAGAATTATTGTTTTGTTAAGCTTATTATATTCTTTAAAAGGGATAAAAATCATCAATAAAATAACTATTGAAAACCAAAATAGAATATGATATTTCCAATATTTTACCCATAATGAATTCGGTTTGATGACACTTATTGTATAACAGAAAAGTATAGGGCCTATTAATAGAAAAAAAGAAGGCCCAAATTGCAAAAACCAAATTGGTTCTTCTGTAGAAAAAGCATAAAACAATGATTTTAGAACTCTTAAACTTAATACCATTAAGAATAACCCAAAAAGTCTATTGTTTAAATTTGAATACGCTTTATTAACTAATATATAAATGGCAACAATAAAACTATTAAAGACTCCTATAGCACCAAAGAAGAATAATATTTGAGTTATATAATTCATTGATTCAAATGTAAAATTTTATTTCTAATTGTGATGCGTGAAATTAGACCCAATGATAGACCTCATATCAACCATATTTTAGAGTTATAAATAGCAAATTTAGTATTAAATAAGATTTCTAAGCGACATTTGTTAAAGATGATTTGTTAACCAAATTTTTTTTAATATAATGTTAAACTCTTGAAATTTAATAATATCAAGAGTATGAAAAATTACCATCTCTCTTAAAATAGTTAAAAATAGACCTAAAATTATCTATTTTTCATTTTTATTGGTGCTTGTACAATTATTATTGTTGTTTGCTGTTTTTTTTAGCTTTCTAACCACTTTATTCCATTCCACATTTCCCCAGATTTATAGTACTCCAGTAGCGCTTTTCCCGCAAGTTCTTTGTCCACCAAAAAGTTTAGGGGATATTCGTCCATCTGCCCATTGCTGAGTAAAAATTTCATCATTTCATCAGTCTCGATTTCAGAGTCCAACGAATTAAACCCACTATCATCTTCATTCCGCAAATACATCATAAATGCTTTGTCTTGATTCATTAAAATGGTCAGTGAAGCATCTCCAAAACCTGAAATCCATATTTCACAGAATCGGTCATTCCGTAATTTTTCAAATTCCCTTATTAATTCCATTTCAGATTTGACTTGGATAGTTGAATTATTTACTAAAAGCTTAATCATTGGTACATATTCGTTAAGATACTTAGTTTACAAGGTTAAACACACCTAGTTTACATCATATTTTGACCTAACCTTATTGAAATCTGTTTGTCTCTAATATTATTTTCATTAAGAAACCTAAAAATACGTTTCTATAAAATACTTTCCAAATTCCATTACCTAAATTTTCAACGCCTACATATATACCTTTCAAAATAGCAGTTAAACTCGGAATTTAGCTCAAAAGCTGCTTTTAAATTGGCTTTACAAGCTGTTTGAAGGTTATTTGGAGGTAGTTATGTTCTTTCAAATTCTAATCCTACTAATGTGTTACTCAAATATAGTTTTCCATTTCTAAATCGAATTTTAAGCTTTATTATTTGATCATCAATTCTAATAATTAAGTTATTTTCATTATTTATTTTCCAAATTCCCGTCATTATTCCTTCTTCGTGTTTCTTTAAAGGGGAAAGGATAAAAATATTGTGTTTGTAAAATCCGAATTGTTGTCCAGTATAATCCGTTGGATCTCTAAAAGGTGAACAAATAGTAGGATGTATTAATTTCGAGGAAATTAAAGTCCAAGAACCAATTATGACGTTGTTATTTGAGTTTTGAGAATACCCAATGTTAGTAATGAAAACTAAAAATATTAATGTTAAGATCCTCATAAAAGAAAGACGAATAATAAGGATAGATGTTACAGGAGTCCACAGCACTTTTTATTCAAAACATTCATGAGTAATGTTACAGATTTGTAAGCGATTTTTATTCGCACATAGCATTCATGTAAAAACTCAAATTTTGTCCACCTTTTTCCCAACTATCCATGGCTTTTTCTCTAAAAAAAGCTGTATGAATTGGGGAACTTGCTGTTGATAGTGAAAAATATTTACTTTTCTTGCTAGCCTTAATACTTTCAATCCACTGAATCGTTACGGCAATTTCTTCTATATCCTCTTTTATATAAATCTTATATGGTTTTATATTGACATTGAACCAACCTAAATAATTGTCTTTTATTTCGAATATAATATTTTTTTGAATCAGTAATTCTGTTGGAAGTCCATTTTGAATTTTATAAAAATTGACTCTAAATTTCAGTGATTTGAAATCGTTAGAGCTTATGTTGAAATTTAAATCCTTTATATGACAATTTCTTCTTATTTTAAATTTCATTCCTCTTTCTTTACTCAATCGGTCGTCAACATTTTTTTCATAGTAGGTATAGAAATTAGAATGCAGTAAGCCAAGTCCTTTTGATGTTCTTCCATTTTTTTAGGTTTAAATTTGATTTTTTTAGTGTTTACAACCACCTCATTTAATTCAGTATTTTTAGGATGAAGCAAAACAGTTCTTTTTTTATAATTCAATTTCTAAATTATTTTCTTTCTGGTAAGTTTTTATAATTCCTATCCCATCTGAAAGGTTAATTAGACGTGATACAGCATTATCAGTTAAATTATATAAACATTCATCAAAACCCCTATCTAAAAAAGATAAAGTTTCTTTAAACGAAAAATATTTAGGTGTGTTAAGTACAATTGTCCTAAACACTTTCATAGTTAATTATTTTTTGTGCAAGTAGATTTGAGTTGTTTTTCTCAAAATTGAGCAACCAACTTTTTTTATGTAGACCACTAGCATAACCTCTTAGCATTCCATTTGAACCAATAACTCTATGACATGGAATAATTATGCTAATTTTGTTAGCTCCATTTGCTGATGCTACTGCTCGTATGGCTTTTATGTTATTCATTGCTATTGCTTGTTCTTTATAACTAACAGATTTACCATAAGGAATATTCAATAATTCATTCCAAACCTTCTTTCTGAATTCAGTTCCAACAATATCTAACGAAACGGAAAATATTTTTCTTTTCCCATCAAAATATTCAGTTATTTCTTTTTTTACTTTTGTTAGATGTGCATTTTTACCTGGAAGTATAATGGCGTTAAATTGTTTTTGAATTTCGTCAAATTGTTTTTCAATCCTTTTTTGACCAATAAATCCTAAAAAACAAAGTCCTTTTTCTGTTGCACACGCAATAATACAGCCAACAGGCGAACTAAAACGTAAGACATTTATAACATTCCTGTTTTTAGATTTACTGGCAGACTCTCCAAACAGAGAACGATAACTCTCGTTAAAACCACTCAAAGATTCATAACCACTTTCAAATGCAGAATATGTAATTGAGTTTCCTTTTTTAATGTTTGTAAAAGCGTAATTAATGCGTAACATTCTTTGAAAAGAATGAAAAGTAATATTGTAATTCTTTTTAAACCACCTTCTAATTGTATGTGGTTCAATCCCTTTAGATTTTAGTTGTTCATCACTAATTTTTTCATGAGGATTTTGTTGTAGTTCTGCAATAAGATTTTTAATATAAAGTGGCGTTTCTCCAATTTTTTCCATTGGTTTACAAACCTTACAAGGACGAAAACCATTTTGTAAGGCTTCTTCTATTGTATCATAAAATATTACATTTTTTGCCTTTGGAATTCGTGCCCTGCAAGATGGATGACAGAAAATACCCGTTGTTATCACCGCAGTAAAAAACGTTCCATCATATTTGGTATCTCTTGTGCCAACAATACTATACTTATCTTCAAAAGACATTATACCATTAGTTACTCTTTTAAGTTTTTTAAGGGGTTCATTTGTTAGCTTTGCTCGGGTCATAAATTATGCAAATATTGAATTAAACGATTTGTTTTTTGTGATTTTAAGTATAGATTTTTCTAATTCGCTTACTATATTATTATACAAAAAAGGACCAATGCTAATCCTTTTTACACCTAAAGTTTCTAGAGTATTAAAATCAGGTAAATTTGGCATACACATTACATTAACTGGTAAAGTTGTTGATTCAACGATCTTTTTAATTTCATTTTCTGCCACTATACAAGGAACGAAAATACCGTCTGCACCACTTTCTTCATATATTTTTATTCTTTTTAAAGTTTCTTCAAATGGATTTGCTAATCCCATTATATAATAGTCCGTACGGATATTGATAAAAATATCAATTTTGTTATCAGATAAATGTGATTTGATGGATTCTATTGTATTACTAAATTCCTTAGCATCTACAATTTTTCTTTCTTCATTAGTTATTGAATCTTCAATATTAATGCCAACAACTCCTAATTTTTGAAGTGCAATGATATTATTTATTATTTCTGAAGTAATCCTGTTGTAACCACTTTCAATATCAACTGTCAAAGGAATATTTATTTTTGATTGAATATTTTTAACAATTCTTAATAAATCTTCAAAAGACATTTTTTCTCCATCTTCATATCCTAAAGATGTTGCAATTGCCGCACTTGATGTTCCTATTGCCTTGAAACCTAATTTTTGAAATAATAATGCACTTTGTGCATTCCAAACATTACCTAATAATAAGGCAGCATCTTGACTATGTAAATTATTAAAAATTTTGTATTTGTCCATAATATTTTGTGTTTTAAATTATGGCATAAAGAAACTATGATTAAAATTATTGTGCTACCGAAAACTTGACAAGTATGATATTTTTTTGAATTTCAGAGTGTTTTTTATTGGTATCACAACATTAAAATTACCATATTGTAGCTATATCTTTTATAGTTGCAATTTAAACATTTTACAGCTAAAATTTATTTTAGGTGGACTCTGTTCTTAAATAATAGATTCCATTTTTTAATACATGTAATTATTCACATTAAAAATCCTTTTCTCTAGATTGAAAACACAAATGGTTTTTTCATCCAAATTTACCAATTGAATTTTTTTAGGATGAGATTTTGTTGCTCACTAAATTATGCTCCACCAAATATTCAGCAATTTGAATAGTATTTGTAGCTGCACCTTTGCGTAAGTTGTCTGAAACGACCCACATATTTAGTGTATTTGGTTGTGATAAATCTCTTCTGATCCTACCAACAAAAACGTCATCTTTACCATGAGCATAAATAGGCATAGGGTAAGTATTGGTATCCGCATTATCTTGCACAATGACACCAGGAGATACATTTAATAATTTTCTAATATTACCTACTTCAAATTCATTTTCAAATTCAATGTTTAAACATTCACTATGGCCGCCAACTACTGGAATTCTGACCGCAGTAGCTGTTACCGCAATAGTTCTGTCATCTAAGATCTTTTGAGTTTCATTTACCAATTTCATTTCTTCTTTGGTATAACCATTTTCTTCAAAAACATCGCAATGTGGTATTGCATTTCTATGAATAGGATAATGATAGGCCATTTCACCTTTATCACCCTTATACTCATTTTCCAATTGCTGTACGGCTTTTACCCCGGTACCTGTAATAGACTGATATGTAGATATTACCAGACGTTTGATTTGATATTTTTTATGTAATGGAGCCAAAGCAACTACCATTTGTATGGTAGAGCAGTTGGGGTTAGCTATAATCTTATCATTTTCAGTCAGTATGTTGGCATTAATTTCAGGTACTATTAGTTTTTTGTTAGCATCCATCCGCCAAGCAGAAGAATTATCAATGACTGTTGTACCTACTTCAGCAAATTTTGGTGCCCATTCCAAAGAAGTATTACCTCCGGCAGAGAATAAAGCAATATCAGGTTGCATATCTACCGCCGTTTGTAAACTCACTATAGTATGGTTATGCCCTTTATAACTAATTTGTTTACCTACCGATTTTTCAGACGCAACAAGTATCAATTCTGCTACCGGAAAATTTCTTTCTTCTAAAATTTTTAACATTACATTGCCCACCATTCCGGTAGCTCCTACAACTGCAACTCTCATTCTTTTTATTTTTATATTGATTTACAAAGGTTGTAAAAAAGTTTGAAATGCAATTATATATCAATGATAAAAGACTTTTAAAGTTGAATTTTTATCAAATTCGATTAAATTGTCATAATTTTTGGCATAAAAAGTGTAAAAAGATTATTTTTGCCACTAAATAAAAAATTCATTTAATTTAATAAAAGTATAGCATGCAACTGTACAATACATTAAGTGCAAAAGAAAGAGCAACATTAATTGAAGCCGCAGGTAAGCAGAGATTAACATTGTCTTTCTATCAATATGCCAAAATTGGCAATCCGCAATTATTTAGAAATCACTTATTTGTTTCATGGAATGAACTTGAGGTGTTGGGTAGAATTTATGTTGCCCATGAGGGCATCAATGCACAACTTTCATTACCAGCCGATATTTTTAAAGATTTTAAAGACCAACTTGATACCATACCATTTCTAAAAGATGTTAGATTAAATATTGCTGTTGAACAGGATAATAAATCGTTCTTAAAACTGAAGGTAAAAGTACGAGATAAAATTGTGGCTGATGGTTTAAATGATGACACTTTTGATGTTACCAGAATAGGAATACATGTAAATGCTGAAAAATTTAATACCTTATTGGAAGATCCGAATACCGTGTGTGTTGATATGCGTAATCATTACGAAAGTGAAATAGGTCATTTTAAAGGTGCTGTTACCCCGGATGTAGATACATTTCGCGATTCTTTAGATATTATTGAAGAAGATTTAAAAGCACATAAGGATGACAAAAATTTATTGATGTATTGTACCGGAGGTATTCGTTGTGAAAAGGCCAGTGCTTATTATAAATATAAGGGATTCAAAAATGTATTTCAGTTGGAGGGTGGAATTATTGAATATGTTAGACAAACCAAAATTGAGAATATTGAGAATAAATTTATGGGTAAGAATTTTGTTTTTGACCATAGAAGAGGGGAGCGAATTTCAGAAGATGTAATTTCTAATTGCCATCAATGCGGTAATCGTTGTGATGTGCATGTAAATTGTGAAAACGAAGCCTGTCACTTATTATTTATTCAATGTGATGCTTGTAAAGATAAGATGCAAGGCTGTTGTTCTAAAGCTTGTCAAGAAGTATATAATTTACCGTTTGTAGATCAAAAAGCACTTCGAAAAGGAACACATAATAGTAATAAAATTTTTAAAAAAGGTCGATCAGACGTGTTGCATTATAAGAAATAAAATCATGAAAAAGCATAAAGAAATAGAATTAATGGCACCTGCCGGAAATTTTGAATCATTGCAAGCTGCTATTGATAATGGTGCCGACTCGGTTTATTTTGGAGTTGAACAATTAAATATGAGAGCTAGAGCATCCATTAATTTTACTATGGATGATCTGAGTGAAATATCAGATAGATGTAGTCAGAAAGGGATTCGTACCTATTTAACATTAAATACTATTATTTACGATCACGATTTATCTATTGTAAAGACATTACTTTCCAAAGCTAAGGAAACTAATATTTCTGCGGTTATTGCCATGGATCAAGCTGTTATTTCTATAGCGAGAAGTATTGGGATGGAAGTGCATATTTCCACCCAAATTAATATCACAAATATTGAAACGGTAAAATTCTACGCCATGTTTGCAGATACTATTGTATTGAGTAGAGAATTGAGTTTACGTCAAGTAAAAAAAATAACAGAACAAATAGAAATTGAACAAATTAAAGGCCCTGGAGGTCGTTTGGTTGAAGTAGAAGTATTTGGACATGGAGCGCTGTGTATGGCGGTTTCCGGTAAATGTTATATGAGTTTACATGCTCATAATTCTTCGGCAAATAGAGGTGCTTGTAAACAGAATTGCAGAAAAAAATATACGGTGATCGATCAAGAAACTGGATTTGAGATGGAGCTTGACAATGAATATATTATGTCTCCAAAAGACTTGTGTACTATAGATTTTTTAGATCAAGTAGCCGATGCCGGAATAAAAGTTTTAAAAATAGAAGGTAGGGGGAGAGCTCCTGAATACGTGGCAAATGTAATTAGGTGTTATAGAGATGCCATAGATAGTTTGGCGAATGATACTTATGATAAAGAAAAAGTAATCTCTTGGATGCAAGATCTCGAAAAGGTTTACAATCGTGGATTTTGGAATGGTTATTATTTAGGACAAAAATTAGGAGAATGGAGTAAGGAACCAGGTTCTCATGCTACACAAAAAAAAGTATATGTTGGTAAGGGTATGCATTTTTTTGCAAAACCAAGTATTGGCGAATTTAAAGTAGAAGCTTATGATATATCAGTAGGAGATACCATACTCATAACGGGCCCAACTACAGGTGCTCAAGAAATGAAAATTGAAGAAATGTTTGTTAATGATGAAAAAGGAAACTTGGCTTCTAAAGGAGATTCGGTAACTATACCGTTAAAATTTAGAGTTCGCCCATCTGATAAACTCTACAAAATTGTGGCTACAGAATTTGCACAGGTATAATGGTTGTTATAACACTTCAAAGAGCCAAATGTATTGGTTGCAATTATTGTGTAGAATTTGCTCCTGAACAATTTAGAATGTCTAAAAAAGATGGAAAATCCGTATTGTTACATAGCAAAGAAAAAAAAGGTTTTTTTACGTTGAAATCTCCAGATGATACTATTCTGAAAAATAACATGAAGGCAAAAGAAGCTTGTCCTGTAAAAATTATTTCCGTTAAGCAGAAGTAATTTATATTATTTGTGCAAGATAAAAGTGAGTATGGCAAATAAACCAATTACAAAAATAATACTTATACCAACTATCCATACCTTTTTATAGTATAGTTGATGTAACTTTAGATCTTTTCTGTAGCTCCAAATTATAATTAGGATAAAAGCTATGGCAAATATGAGTCCAAATATTTTCTGACCAGTACTAAACATATTTCCTTTATATTTATAGGCGTAAAAATAATTTTTTTTATGGACAAAACCTTAATTATATGAGTAAAAATGCGGTTGTCTTTGGAGCAACATCAGGTATAGGTAAAGAATTGGCCATATTATTAGTGAATGATGGTTATACCGTTGCAATAACGGGTAGGAGAGCGGAAAAGTTAGCAGAATTAAAAGCCACTAATCCAGATAAATATATATCAAAACAACATGATGCTACAGATGTAAAGGCAACTGATGTTGTTTTTCAGGAAGTCATTGAAGAAATGGGTACGATAGATTTAGTAGTGTATAGCTCAGGGGTTGGTGGTCCTAATTATGATTTAGAATGGGAAAAAGAAGTGCCAACAATTGCTACAAATGTGACCGGAGCGGTTAAGGTTTTCGGCTTGGCTTATAATTTATTTAAAGAACAAGGACATGGACATTTGGTAGGTATTTCATCTATTGCAGGCGTTAGAGGGAATAGACATGTGCCTTGTTATTTTGCGTCAAAAGCTTTTATGAATAGTTATTTAGAATCATTGTGGATGAAAGCACAGCGTACAAAAAAGGCTAAAATTTATGTAACTGATATCGTTCCAGGCTTTGTTGAAACTAAAATGGCAACAGGTGATACTTTTTGGAAAGCACCCTTAGACAAGGCCGCCAAACAAGTATTTTCAGCTATACAACGAAAAAAGAAAAAAGCATATATTACTAAGAGATGGAGGTTGGTAGCCATTTTAGTTAGAATTGCTCCTGCCAAAATAGTAATGAAGTATTTATAATATTAAGTAAGCTCGATTGTCCTGCTTAAGCTGGAGGTATCTAAAATAAGTCTTAAAGTAAAATTTAAACATGAAAAATAAAATAAAAGCAGTACAAGAATTTCATACGGCCTTTGGTTTAGGGTTTAAAGAATCACCAACATCTAATTTGTCTGAAAAAAAATTACAATTGCGTTTTGATTTGATGAAAGAAGAAAATGAAGAGTATTTAGAAGCAGCACAAAATAATGATTTAATTGAAGTAGCCGATGCTTTGGGTGATATGTTGTATATACTATGTGGCACCATTATAGAACATGGTATGCAACATAAAATTGAAGAAGTCTTTAATGAAATACAAAGGAGTAATATGAGTAAATTAGGAGCAGATGGTAAGCCTATTTATCGTGAAGATGGTAAAGTATTGAAAGGTCCAAATTACTTTAGGCCAAATATTGCCAATATTTTGGATAAATGATTTGAAACATTTAAACTAAAATCAGCATTCCTACCTTGACAGGAATGCTGGATGTTACACTTTATATCTCCATCCAAATTTATCTTCGGCTCGGTTATATTGAATATCTGTGATGCGTTTTTTAAAACGAGCAGCATAGCTATTTTCTACTTCAGGTAAGTCATAATCATTATCTCTATGCCCAAATCCTGAAATAGGAGAAATTACCGCTGCCGTACCCGCTCCAAACATTTCTTTTAGAGTACCATTTTTTGAGGCTTCAATCAATTCAATTACTTTAATTTTTCTTACTTCAACAGGAATACCTTCATCTTCAGCTACTGCAATAACACTTTTACGAGTAATACCATCTAAGATCCTATCGCTTATTGGTGCAGTCAATAAAGTATCCCCAATTCTTACAAAAATATTCATAGCACCAGCTTCTTCAATATATTCATGAGTATTGTCATCAGTCCAAATTACTTGTTGGTATCCTTTTTCTTTAGCCAATTGTGTTGGATAAAACTGACCAGCATAATTTCCACCGGCTTTGGCAAATCCCACACCACCATTTGCAGAGCGAGAATATTGTTCTTCTATGAGTACTTTTACTTTACCCGAAAAATACGGACCGGAAGGGGAACAAGCAATTACAAACTTATAGGCATCAGCTGGCGAGGCATGAAAACCATTTCCTGTAGCAAATACAAAAGGCCTTATGTATAAAGAACTACCTTCGGTTTGCGGAATCCAATCACTATCAATTTTTAATAGTGTTTTTAATCCATCCATAAAATAATCTTCAGGAAAAGCAGGCATAGCTAACCTTTCTGAAGAAATATTGATACGTTTCTGATTTTCCAAAGGTCTAAATAACCAAATTTGATCTTGTTCATCTTTATAGGCTTTCATCCCTTCAAAAACCGATTGACCATAATGAAAAATTTTGGAAGATGGGTCTAAACTAATATTTTGATAGGGTATAATTTCTGGTTGTTGCCATTTGCCATCTTTATAATCACAAACAAACATATGGTCTGAACATATTTGACCAAATGGCAAATTATTAAAATCAACCTGAGAAATTTTAGATTGTTTAGCTTTTTCAATAGCTATTTGGGTTAAGATTTCTGCACTCATAATGTGTATTTTATAGTACAAAAATACATATTTAAATTTGTTTCAGTAATTTTTTTACTTTTGTTATCTAAAATAATTATAATTATGAGTTTTTTAAAATTGAATCAAATGGATTATGATATTAGTATCAAAATATTTAAGAAAATAATATTTACTGCATTGCTTTTTTTAATTTTGGTAGTTTCTTGTAAAGAAGTTCAAAAAAAGGATACAGAAACGGTAAAAGAAGAGATTGCCTATGCGTCTTTTGGAGAAAAAATTACGGCTGAAAATGTAATTTCAAAAGAAAAAATGGCAGATAAGTTTGATAACCTTAAAGATGGAGATACTATTCAAGTGAAATTTGCGTCAAATATTAATGAGGTTTGTAAATCAAAAGGTTGTTGGATGAAATTAGATTTGGGAAGTAAAAAGGAATCTATGGTTCGTTTTAAAGATTATGGTTTTTTTGTACCATTAGATGCCGATAAAAAGGATGTTATCGTTAGTGGCAAAGCTTATGTAACGAGAACTTCTGTTGATGAATTAAAGCATTATGCCAAGGATGCCGGTAAAACAAATGAAGAAATAGCCGCTATAATTGAACCTAAATTTACGTATGCTTTTGAGGCTGAAGGGGTATTAATGAAAAAATAATGTATAGATTAGTACTCTTACTTATTCTTATTTTATTACCATCGTGTAATTCAAATCCTAATAAGGAAAAACTTGAAGATCAAATGTTGATGTATGAACCATCTGAAATGGCATTGTTGATGCGTAGCATGTATGAGGTCAATAAGGATGTAAGAATTAAAGTGATAAATAAGGATAGTATTTTACCTTTTCCGAAAGATTTTTTGAATATTCATTCTGCTGTTCTTACTGACCCTTCTGAACGTAATGCAGAATTTGACAGCCTGGCTAAACAATTTATTTATTTTCAAGAGAAAATTTATGGATTACCCTCTAGTACTACTATTGCGAATTTTAATAAATCTATAAATACTTGTATTGCTTGCCATGAAACGAGATGTGTTGGGCCAATTCCTAAGATAAAAAAACTGTTAATTCACTAATTTTGAAAAGAGAAATTTTGATTACTGCTGATGGTTCATCAACTATTCATTTACCGGAATGGGATGAACATTATCATTCTAAGCATGGCGCTATACAGGAGGCCTATCATGTATTTATAAATAATGGATTATATCAATTTAAAAAAGCCAATAAGATTAGCATTTTAGAAATTGGTTTTGGTACAGGTTTAAATGCTTTTATTACTTATTTAGAAGCTAAAAAATTACAGTTAAATATTGACTATACAGGAGTTGAAGCTTATCCTGTTGTGCCAGAGGAGATTCAGAAATTAAATTATGTGGCCAGACTTAATGTAGTTAATGAGCAAGCGGTTTTTGAAAAAATGCATTCATTATCGTGGAGTAAAAAACATACCTTTGCAGTAAGATTTTCTTTGACTAAAAAAGAACAATTTTTTGATAAGATAGATGATGTAAATAAATATGATTTAATTTATTTTGATGCATTTGGAGCTAGGGTCCAACCAGAATTATGGACAGTAGAAATTTTCAATATTATGTATAAAGCCTTAAGAAAAGATGGTGTTTTAGTAACTTATTCGGCAAAAGGTAGTGTAAGACGAGCAATGCAAGAAGTTGGATTTATAGTTGAAAGATTACCGGGACCACCGGGAAAACGTGAAATGTTAAGAGGAAAGAAGTAATTTACTGCGGATAATTATAAATAGTTTAAAAAAAGTGCAATCTTTGAACCATTTAATAGACAAATAATGGATTTTATATTAGGTATAATTGTAGGCGTTTTATTTTTAGGTATCATCGTATTTATTTATAGAAAGAGATTTTCTAAGCATAAAACTGAAGAACAATCTGTTGTACTTTTAGAAAAAATTAGAAATGTATCTAAAATGATTACTGTAGAAGGCGACTTTTCTGAAATTATGCATTTTGAGGATGTAAAAGATGTGTTTTTAAATTTAATTACCAGTAAAAAGAAAGCTATTGTTCTAGCCAATGCTAAAGTGTTTATTGGTTTTGATATGAAAAAAATAAAATTACAATCAAACCCTAACAATAAAACGTTGGTTTTAGAATATTTTCCAGATCCTGAAATTCTGGGGATAGAAACTGACATTCAATATTACGATGTTAAACATGGCTTCTTTAATAAATTTGCAGCTGTAGATTTAGGCGAACTTAATAAAAAAGTTAAGATAAATATTGAAGAAAAAATTCCAGATAGCGAATTGTTACTATCTGCAAAATCAAAAGCTTTAGATACCGTTAAAATTATTGAACAAATGGTGAGTACGTTTGGTTGGAAATTAAACTATAATGATATAGCGTTTAAAGATACAATTAAGCTTAAAGAGAAAAATAAATAATTTTACAACAATAAATTTTATAACAATCACAAAATCAGTATTATAACAACATTTGTATTTAATTTTTATAAAACCTACCCCTAGTTTTTATTTGTGTTAAAATTTATTTGTTAAATTTGTTTTTTATAATCTTAAACTTTTTAGATAATATCCCCTAAAAACCAGAGATTTAGTTTGTGAATTTTGCTAATATTAAAATTTATATTGAATAAATAAAAGTTATGAAAAAAATTATTACCCTTAGTTTATTTTTATGCACCATGATGTTGGTGGCACAATCTACACCCGGTAAACATAGTATCAGGCTATTAGATGTAAATACCAAATATTCAGATTTTGGTGTAAACTTTTTTGGACCAAATAAAGTTGTTTTTGCTTCTCCTACTGAAAAAGTGGCTATAATTAGAAGAAATTGGGATGGTAACGACCAACCTTATTTAGATTTGTTTATTGGTGATATTGATAGTACCGGACAAATTATTAATAAAAGAAGTTTACTTGGTGATGTAAATAGAAAACAACATGAGGCTTCAGTTACATTTACTAAAGATCTAAAAACTGTTTATTTTACGGCAAACAATTATAATGCTAAAGATAAATCAATTAAAAGTTCTAAAGGGTTTGATAATATTCAGTTGTATAAAGCGGCTGTAAATGCGGAAGGAGAATGGACAAATGTTGAAAAATTACCATTTAATGATAATGAATTTCAAACAGGACTACCTACCCTTAGTAATGATGAGACTAAATTATATTTTGTTTCGGATAGACCAGGTACGCTTGGTAAAACCGATATTTTTGTAGTAGATATTAATAAAGACGGAACGTATAGTGAGCCTAAAAATTTAGGTCCAAAAATAAATACAGAAGAAAGAGAAATGTTTCCTCATATTGATGAGGATAATATTTTATATTTTTCTTCTAACGGGCATGAGGGTTATGGTAATTTAGACATTTTTGCAAGTAAGATTTATGACAATTCAGAATCTACTCCTATAAATCTAGGGGAACCTCTAAACAGCCCTAAGGATGATTTTGCTTATATTTTGAGAGATGAACATGAGGGTTATGTTTCTTCAAACAGAAAAGAAGGTAAAGGAGATGATGATATTTATTCTTTTAAAGTTGATGAAAAACTATTTATAGAATGTTTGCAAACGGTAAAAGGTATTGTTAGAAATATAGAAACTCAAGAGTTATTACCTGGAGCTCTAGTTGCTATTTTAGATAGTGAAGGAAAACAATTACAAATTACAGCTGCAGATGAAATAGATGCAAGTTATACCTTTGACGTACCATGTGACAGTAAATATACTATAGTAGGTACAAATGATGGGTTTTTAAGAAAAGAGCAAGAAGTTAGTACAGTAAATGATATTGATGCTCCTGCTATAGAACAGAATTTAGAATTAGAACCTGAGTTTAAAACAGTAGGAGATGAAGTGTTAGTTAATATTAATGTTATTTATTTTGATTTTGATAAATGGAATATTCGCCCGGATGCCGCTGAAGAATTAGACAAAGTTATAGAGGTTATGAATAAATATCCTCAAATGAAAATTCATGCTACGTCTCATACAGATTCTAGAGGTAGAAAATCATACAATCAAAAATTATCTGAGCGTAGAGCAAAATCAACCATTGACTATTTAATTTCAAAAGGTATAGATGCCGGTCGATTGACAAGTGAAGGTCTAGGAGAAACGAAATTGGTGAATAAATGTAGTGATGGAGTACGTTGTAGTGTGGCTAATCATCAATTAAATAGGCGTACCGAGTTTAAAGTAGCTCAAGAGAATAAAACAGAACCGAATGGAGAAGAAGTTATCGAAGAAACTGGTAACAAGGAAGGTACTGAAGAAGATTCTGGAAAATAAATTAATTATTTTTAATTATAAAAAAACCACTTTGAGAGAAGTGGTTTTTTTACTTTCTTCATCAAAATGCGTTTAAGATGTGCTTAAGTTTTTTGTTTCACATTGTTAATTGATTGAGATTTTTTAATTTTAAAATTTCGGGGTGTACCACGCTTTGGCGTGGCAGGACTTAGTCCGGTTTAAAGTGCCACGCTGGGGTGTGGAGATCGGACATAGTATCAGAAAAAAATTAAAGATGATTTGGAAAGATATGAGGTATATATAATTTTTAGTATTTCCTCTAATCGATATTATATTGGGCAAACTAAAAATTTTGACGCTAGAATTATACGACATAATAAAGGTTTAGTGAAATCAACAAAACATGGAATACCATGGAAATTGATATTAAAGATTGAAGTTTTATCAAGAAATGAAGCGGTTTTTCTAGAAAAGAAAATTAAAAAAAGAGGAGCTAAAAGATATTTAGAAGATAATAATTTATTCGGGGTGTAGCTTAGTCCGGTTTAAAGTGCCACGCTGGGGGCGTGGAGATCGGAGGTTCGAATCCTCTCACCCCGACAAATCAAAATCCTTTCAAACTTAGTTTGAAAGGATTTTTAATTTTCAAAATGTCAAAAATTTATTTTTGTAAGTTTTGAAAATTAAAAATTCACAATTGCATTGCAATTGTGAAGGATTTTGATTAGCAACATTCCCATGGAGGATCACCGCACGAAGAGCGGTAATCCTTTCTACAACAAAAGTTGTTTTCCTGGCTTTTGATTAGCAACATTCCCATGGAGGATCACCGCACGAAGAGCGGTAATCCTTTCTACAACAAAAGTTGTTTTCCTGGTTTTTGATTAGCAACATTCCCATGGAGGATCACCGAGAGGAGCGAGGTAATCCATTCTCTAATAGAAGTTGAGTTTCTAGGATTTTAATTAGCAACATTCCCATGGAGGATCACCGAGAGGAGCGAGGTAATCCATTCTCTAATAAAAGTTGAGTTTCTAGGATTTTAAATAACGTGAGTTCGACATAAAAAAGTGTTAAAACACAAAGAAAAAAGCAGAAAATTTAGTATATTTAAGCAATTGAAATTCAAATATTTAACTAAATTATCTGCTTATGATTTCTGACACTAAAATTA
>Ga0209633_10000802_pt1 | contig 34618 bp, 26 predicted proteins | sample Cruoilmetagenom1_FD_187290 | JGI IMG/M metagenome (GOLD analysis project Ga0209633, IMG submission 187290) | Oil polluted marine microbial communities from Coal Oil Point, Santa Barbara, California, USA - Sample 1 (SPAdes) (version 2) | ecosystem: Environmental > Aquatic > Marine > Oil seeps ...
TTCTGAGCTCTATTCTCAAATATTGTGGAGCTCCATATAGCACCTAAAAACTTTTTATTCTCTTTCGAAGGAATTAAAAAACCGAAACCATCTAAAGGTTGGGTAATTGAAGATCTATTATAGCCTAAGTAAAGAACCAAAACCGGAGGATATATAATATCATTTAAATGTTGACACAATTCATTATCCATATTAGAAATTAAATCGCTCAATAAATATGCGGGAATAGTTGAAAGAATAGCATCACTTACAATTTCTCCCTTTTGTTTATTCTTTTCAATATCTACAATAATTTTCTGATCAATTTTTCGAATAGCTTTAATAGAACAATCGTAAAAAATATTGCCCTTTAAATTATTTGCAACAGCTTTAGGAAATGATTGCATCCCGTTTCTGAAAGAAAACATTTTTGCATTTTGTTTCGAATCTTCGTTTCGCTGCTTTCTCTCCTTTGCACCTTTAATCATTCCTTTTATTAGGCCGCCGTAAATTTCTTCTAAACGATATAATTTTGGGAATGCAGATTTAACACTTAATTTGCTTGGATCCCCCGCGAAAACACCGGAAACGAATGGATCAATTGCATAATCTAAAAATTCCTTTCCCAGTCTTCTTGTAACAAACTCAGAAATACTTTGATTATACCCATCCTCGGATTTACCAATAAACGGTTCTTTTAGTAATCTAAATTTAGCCGATGAAGAAAATAATTTTGAGGTAATAAATTTACCGGGAGAAGTTGGTAGCGGAACCAATTCATCATTTTTTAGTATATATCTTTTATTTCCTTCCTGATTAGCATATATCATCTCATTTGATAGACCAACATCATCAACAATTTCTTTAATTTTAGGGGTGGTCTCCAGTCCGCTATTAGGTCCAAAATCCACTAAAAAATTATTAACAAACTTTGTCATCATAGCTCCGCCAGGCTCGAAGCTGCTCTCCAATATTGTTACATCATATCCTTCTTTTTCCAGCCAATAAGCAGTGGCCAAACCAGAAATGCCAGCACCAAGAATAGTTATTTTTTTCCTTTTCATAATCCTCTAATTCTTAAGTACTTTTATCGTTTCTTCATAAAGGGCATCAATAAATAATTGTGAATCATTTAGCCCTTCCATCACAATATAATTTTCAATATAATTTTCATCAGCTACATGCCTATATTCAATATCTAGTTCGAATGATGTTTCAACATGATCGGAAACAAAACTTATTGGAATGATAAGTAAATGCTTTTTCCCTTCCGCTGATAATTCCTCAATCATTGTATCGGTTGCCGGTGTTAACCATTTTACCGGTCCGACCTTACTCTGATAACAAAGGCGATGAGAGTGAGAATAATTTCTCGTTTTCATAACTTCATTTACGGTTTCCAATATATGATGCGAATACGGATCACCTTTTTTTACCATACTAACCGGCGTTCCATGCGCACTGAATACCAACTGAATATCATTTTGAACATTTTCAGGAAATTTGGGTATAGTTTGATCAATCCTTTCATTCAAAGCTTTTATATAATATTGATTAGTTTGATAATTATTAATTTTTATAATTTCTTCATTGGTTTTATTAAAACATCTATCCCACTCGTTAAAAGAAGAACCGGTTGTCGAAATAGAAAAATGAGGATAAAGCGGCAATAAAATTATTCTCTGGAAATTTTCTTTCTTAATTGTATTTGCTACTTCAGCAGTTAACGGTTTCCAGTATCTCATTGCAGTAATTACGGAAATATTAGAATCGAAATCTTTTAGTTTATTTTCCAACATTTTTCTCTGAATTTCCGTCCATTCATTAATCGGAGATTTACCACCTATTAATTTATACTCCTCTGCAACCTTTGGTGCTCTTCTACTTGAAATAATTTTAGCAAATAATTTTTGCCCAATAGGAATTTTAAATATGTCAGGGTCGGAGAATAAATTAAATAAAAATGGTTCAATTGCTGAAATTGAATCCGGACCGCCTAAGTTTAATATCACAACCGCAGTTTTCATAGTGTCAATCTTTCTTCAAAAATTTATTAAGTTTTTATAGGAATTAATTAATACGTTAAATATTAATGACTTTTTATACAGTTCTGGAATATTTCCCGGCATCTTCTTTACGTTCTAAAAATCCATCAAAATTCATTGCAACATTTCTAATAAGAAGCCTGCCCATTTCTGCAACAGTAATTTTTCTATCTTTAATTTCAACAAGTCCGTCAGCTTTGAGATCATCAAAGTTATTTAATCCGTATGCAAAATATTCTTCAAAATTAATATCAAACATTTTTTCTATATAAGAATATTCTAATTCAAAATCGCACATAATTTTCATAATTACTTCTTTTCTAATTATATCGTCCTGGGTCATTTCGTAACCCTTTAATACCGGGATTCTCCCTTCATCAATTGCATTAAAATATTCTTTTTCAGTTTTATAATTTTGTGCATAAACATTACCAAATTGGCTGATACTTGTAATTCCCATAGCATAGAGATCCGTCCCAGCATTTGTACTGTAACCTTGGAAATTTCTATATAACCTTTTTTCATGAAAAGCTTTCGATAAATCATCATTAGGTTTGGCGAAATGATCCATTCCTATAAATTCATAGCCGGCGGAAGTTAATTTTTCAACCGACATTTTAAGAATTTCTAATTTAATTTCAGGAGCAGGTAAATCATCTTCTTTAATTAAGGCCATATGTTTTTTCATCCAGGGTACATGAGCATAATTAAATAATGCTATTCTATCCGGAGAAATATCAATCATTGCATCTACTGATCTTTCAAAATCGGATACGGTCTGAAAGGGGAGTCCATAAATTAAATCTAAATTTATACTTTCAAATTTCAGTTCTCGTACCCAATCAACAACTTTGCGCGTTAAATCTTCAGGTTGAATTCTATTTATTGCTTTTTGAACATTTTCATTGAAATCTTGAACTCCCATACTTATTCTATTAAAACCACCTTCTCTCAAAGCAGCAAGATGCTCAAAAGAAAGTTCTCGCGGATCAATTTCACATCCATTTTCAGGGGATTCAACAAAGTCAAAATTTTCATTTATAAATGATACTAAATCCCTAATTTCATTCGGCATCAAGTGGGTAGGAGTTCCACCGCCCCAATGTAGTTGAGCCACTTTTCTTTCCGGTTTCAAGTATGTTCTTAATAGATCTATTTCATTTTTAAGATAATTGACATACTCTTCAATTCTATTCCGGTTTCTTGAAACAATCATATTACAGCCGCAAAAGTAGCATAAAGTATCACAAAATGGAATATGAAAATAAAGTGATAAATCAGGAGGATTTTCCGAATTATTAGTTCTTATTATTTCATCTAAGTAATTATCGGATTTGAACTCCTCATGAAATTGAGGCGCCGTTGGGTAACTCGTATATCTTGGCCCAGGTTTATCGTATTTACGAACAAGATCTAAATCTATATTAAACATATCTTCCTTTACTAATATTAGCTATGAAATTGTTGGCTGTTTTCTTTAATAAAATTAACCAAAGCTTTTGCATTGGATGGAGGGATATCCGGTAATATACCGTGACCCAAATTAAATACATGACCACTTCCATTGCCAAAAGATTTCAGAGTTTTTAATGCATTCTTTTTAATTACCTCGTCAGTACCATAAAGAACCGTTGGATCCATATTTCCTTGCAAAGCAACTTTATCTCCAACTTCCGATCTAACTTTTCCCAAATCCATTGTCCAATCAAGCCCCAACACATCTGCTCCGCAATTTGCTAATTTATCCAAATTGGAATGAACTCCTTTCGGGAAATAAATAACCGGTTCATCTTTTCTAGTAATCTCTGAAATTATTTTTTCAACATATTGAAGAGAGAATTCTTGGTAATCATCTTGGGAAAGAATTCCACCCCATGTATCAAAAATTTGAACAGCATTGGCTCCCGCTTCAATTTTGGCAGACAAATATACTGATATTGCTGAGGATAATTTTTCTAATATTGCATGTGCTAAAGATGGGTTATTGTAAATCATTTTTTTAACATTTGCAAAATTTTTAGAACCGCTTCCTTCTACCATATAAGTTAAAAGAGTCCATGGCGAACCGCTAAATCCAATTAAAGGAACTCTGTCATTCAGTTCGCGCTTGGTTAACGAGACAGCATCGAGCACGTAATTTAAATCGGCAAAGGGATCAATAGTTTTTAGATTATTCAGATCTTCTAAAGTTCGGATAGGGGAGGGAAATACGGGACCTCTACCTTCATGCATTTCCAAATGCATTCCCATTGCTTCCGGAATAACTAAAATATCGGAGAAAATTATTGCAGCATCAACACCAATTAGATCAATAGGCTGAAGAGTAACTTCGGCTGCAAGCTCAGGAGTTTTACACATTGTTAAAAAATCTGCTTTTTTTCTTACTGCTCTATATTCAGGAAGATACCTTCCGGCCTGTCTCATAATCCAAATAGGGGTTCTCTCTATTTTTTCCCTTTTACATGCTCTAAGAAAAAGATCGTTTTTAAGTGTGTTCAATATTTTTATTCCTTTTATTTTATATTAAACTTTTCTATAAATGGAAAAGTTTTTAGAAATCGTTAATTCTAATAACTGGCTTTGTCTAAAGGTTGATTTTTTTTACTATAAAATAGTTTTATTTCTTCAATCAGGTAATTCATAGTATATTTGTCGGGAATTATATTTGGTTTAACTCCGGATTTAATTAATGCTTCCTTTGTTACAGGCCCTATTACTGCAATGTTTTTTTTGCTAAAAAATTCTTTAGGTTCCTTTATTTTTAAGACCTCGACAAAACCATTAAATGTAGATGGACTAGTAAAAATATATAAATCAATCTCAGTATTTTTTAGCTCATTTATTTCATTAATCAGATCGGTAGAATCATTAGACCTATTATTATAAATTGGAAGTGCATCAACTATTGCTCCATGATCTTCAAGTGATTTAAATTGAATTGGATTTGCCAAGATTGAATTAGGAATGAGTATTTTTCTTCCGATTAAATCTATATATCCTAATTCTTTAAGTAAAGATTCCGATGTAGAAGATTTAGATTGAAAATCTATTCGAAATCCTTTCTCTTTACAAACCTTACTTGTTTTTTCCCCAATCGATATTACAAAATATGCTTTCGGATTAAAATCTATTCTCAATTCATCAATTTTTTCAAATAAACACCTAACGGCATTTTCCGATGTAAAAATTAAGGAGTTATATTTACTAATATTTTTAATTGATTCATCTAAACTATCATCACCTGTAATCGTATATATTTTGATGGTTGGCAAGCTAATAACATTAGCACCTAATTCTTCTAATTGCTTTATTGTTTCAACAGATTGATTTTTCGCTCTTGTTAGAACAATTTTTATGTTTTGTAAAATTCTATCCACTTATCTGCTCTGGTAAATTTCTTTAAGAATTTTTTTTGCACCGGCTTTAATTAAGTCACCCGCCAATTGTTTACCTAATTTTTCCGGAAATTTTTTACTGCCTCTTATTGTTTTCTTTAAGGTTATATCTCCTTCAATGGAAGCCACCAGGCCTGTAAGATACAATCCGTTTTTCTTAATTTCGCCAAATGCACCAATTGGAATTTGGCAACCACCCTCTAATTTTTTAAGCAGAGCTCTCTCTGCTAATACAGCGGCATATGTGTTTTCGTCGTGAATAGAAGCAAGTATTTTCCCAGCAAATTTATTGGAACTTTTTATTTCTATTCCCAACGCTCCTTGTCCAACCGCCGGCAGCATTAAGTCTTTATCAATAATAGAAGAGATATGCTTTTTTAACCTAAGCCTTTCAACACCTGCTCTTGCTAAAATAATTGCATCCCATTTGGACTTTAAGAATTTTTCAATTCTTGTGGGAACATTGCCTCTTAATTCAACAACATTAATATCCGGTCTTAAATGTTTTAGTTGAGCTCTTCTTCTTAAAGATCCGGTTGCAATTGTTGCTCCTTCACGAAGTTTATCTATAGTAATCCCTTTTTTTCTTGCTATCAAAATATCTTCCACTGAATGCCGCTTAGTTACACATGCTAATTTCAATCCCTTTGGTATTTCAGTTTGCAGATCTTTAAGACTATGGACTGCAATATCAATTTCATCATTTATCAATTGAACTTCCAGTTCCTTCGTAAATAATCCTTTATCACCAATCTTTGAAAGGGCAACATCAACAATTTTGTCCCCTTTTGTTTTAATGATTTTAATTTCAACAGAAAGGTTTTTGTTTCTCTTTTCTAGTTCTTTTTTTACAAAGTTTGATTGCCATAAAGCGAGATCACTACCTCTGGAACCAATTACCAATTTTTCTTTTTTCAAACTACTTCCCATTTTTCTTTTTTCCGTTAAGTGGTTTATTATCTAAATCAAATAAATATTTTAATGTACTTGTATGCTGGTTTGCATTATCTATATTGTCACCTTTTTCAGCTAGCTTTCTGAGTTTTATTGTTGGATTATGAAGTATTCTTCCAATCAACCGTTTAGCCATATCTTCTAATTTTATATAATCCTCTTCGGTAACTTTGTTTTTTATTTTTTCTAATTCATCATGCTCAATTTCTTCAAAAAACGATCTTAATGATTTTATGGTTGGAACAACACCAAGCGTATTGTGCCAATTATAAAAATTATCAACTTCCTCGGAAATTATTTGTTCGACCCTTGGTATTTCATCTTTTCTTTTGTTAAGATTTTGATCAACAATAACATTTAGAGAGTCAATATCGTTATAGAATACATTATCAATTTTTTTTACGGAAGGATCAATATCCCTTGGAATTGCAATATCCATTATAAATATTGGAGTTCCTCTTCTTTTTGATATGGCTTTCTTAATATCATCAAATGTTACCAATAAATTTTTAGATCCTGTTGCACTTAAAATAACATCAAACTTATACAAATGATCAGTAAATTCTTCGAAATTAACAGTTTCGCCACTAACTTTTTTAGCTAACTGGCCAGCTTTTTCGATAGTTCTATTCGTAATGGTTATTTTTCCAATATTTCTGCTCTTTAAATGAATTGCAGCTAATTCGCTAGTTTCTCCCGCACCAATAACTAAGGCTTCTTTTTTCTCCAGATTAGCAAATATTTTTTCGACTACCTGAATAGCAGCATAACTAACTGTTACGGCCCCTTGAGAAATTAGTGTTTCACGAATAGCTCTTTTACCAACTCTGGCGGCAATATCAAATATTTTTCGTGTTATTGTGTTTGAAAAGTTTTCATCAACAGATAATCTAAAACTTTCTTTGCACTGACTTAAGATTTGACTATCTCCAATTATTAGCGAGTCTATACCGGAGGCAACTTTTGCAATATGTTTCAACGAAGAGTGTGAATCATATTCTTCAATATTGTTTTTGTTTAGATTTTCTACATTTCTAAATTTTTTTAATTCTTCGTATAAATCTGCTGTTGAAACATTACTTGTTGCCGGAATCCCAAAAATTTCCGTCCTATTACAAGTAGAAATTACAAAGCCTTCTTTGAGTATATTATTTTTTAATGCAGAAATGAATTTTTTCTGCTCATCAAAACTCAAATTAACCGCTTCTCTTAATTCAATTGGAGAAGTTCTATAATTTATTGATATTCCTATAAGATTCATTATAATTTCAAATCTATAATTTTCTTAATAAAATGAATGAAAAGTATCAGCAATTAAATTTGACATTAGTAATGAAATTATTGCTACAACAAAACCAACAAGAGAAAAGATAATTACTTTTTTTCCATACAATTTTGCAATAAGTTTTGAAAGTATTCCGATAAAAAAAACTAACCAGACAATACTTACGGAAATCAGTTTAGGATCACTATAACTAAAATCGGGGAATGCACTCGGAAGCCATAAGAATCCGATTAACATAGAAATTGTAAGAAGAATAAAACCAATTACTACAGAATAGAAGTTTAATTTTTCAAGGATTTCTAAACTTGGAAGTCGTTTAAACACCAAGCCGTATTTATTAAGCTTTATGTCTTTATATAGTAGAAAAAACAATACTCCATGAACAGCGGCAATTGTAAACCCCGAGTAACCTAATAAAGCACTCATTACATGTACGCCGAGTAATTTACTTCTCAGAACTTCTTTAACTTCAACTAAATCTTGAATAAAGATTGAGGAAACAATTTGGAATATTAAGGAAAATAGAATAATGAATGCTCCGGTTCCTCTTATATCAGTTAATAGTTCTAATAAAAAATATGCAAAACCAAGTGAGAATGCTAGTACGGTAAAAATTTCGAATTTATTTGTTATTGGTGGATGATTAAATTCTATTGTTCTTAATAAAAGATATAATACATGTATAAATAGAGTAACAAACAGTAAAACTCTTTTCGTATTATAAACTTTACTTTCATCTTTAAAAAAATCGTAAATATAAATAGCAAATGTAAATAAGTAAAGAATTGGCAAAAGGAAGTTAACTGAATGTATTGTGTTAATCATATACGTCCAAATTGTAGATCAAAAATATCTACTTTTTATAGTCTAAATTATCTAATTCGGACATTAAAACTACTTAAATCCTGGGACTTTTTTGAGGAAAAAATATTGATTTAGAGGATAAAAAAAAGCATCCGGTCAGGATGCTTTTTAATAGAAAAATTACAGAATTATGATTAATTCAAATTCTTTTCACCATTAATGTGAGTAAATTTATTTAGTGATCCGTCTTCATTAAATGCAGCCGGATGACAATTTATACACAAAGTTTCATTAAAATTACCGAAATGTCCCTGTGGAGTTGGTGAAATAATTTCACCTTGTCCATTTGTTCTACCATGACAAGTTCCGCACACTGCTTGCGTACCATCTACAATATTCCATACAGGTGAAAAATTATTGCCTCTAATTAACGAATCACCATTTTCAAAACTAAAATTTCCATGACAGTAGGTATTTGCACATGTTAAATTATCTGAATCATAAATAGGTATACTTAATCCTGATGAAGCGAATAAACCGAATGTCATTTCAGCAGGAAGTCCGTCACTGTGTAAAGCAATATAATCACCTTCTTCAACATTCCCTGGATGACATTCATAACAAGATACTCCTAGGCTGATTTCAGTTTCGTAAACGTGAATAGTATGAGCACCGACCCCGCGAGCACTTGTTTCAAAATTGTTATTTATATCCGTAGGAGGAGCAATCCTTGATTCGTCAGCAAATACTCCATGGCAAGTGTTACATGCTTCCGGTCCCGCACCATTATTATGGCAGTCCAAACAAGTAACACCGGCTGTTCCGCCGGAATAATCGGATGCATGACATTTTTGACAATCAGTCATATCCCACATTTTATCTTGAATTTTAAAACTATGAAAATTTTCAGAGCCAGGTAACCCAAATCCATCCGGATGAACACCTTCAAGTATTTCCGGGTCAGCTATATCATCCTTTACTTCACTGCAATTTACAATAAAAATTGAGGCTATTAAAATTAAGATGACGGTTAATTTTTTGCTTATCATTTCTTTACCAATAGTTTGATTAATTTATTTTTATTGATGACAATAGCCACAGAATCCTAATCCTGCCGTATTTGTGTTCGAATGACAATCATAACAAACCGAACCACCATCATCATGCCAGTCACCATCTCTATCATTCATGAAATTTGTTTCGTGTGTTTTAGGATTAGTACCAATAACACCATCAGGATCTGAGTGACATAATATACAACTAGGATCCGCTCCCTGCACATCATGACATGATGCACATCTTTCTATATCACGTTTTGCAAGTATTGCGTGATCTGAGCCTGGGGCCAAACCTGTTACAAAGTTTGGTGATGTGTGCGAAAGAGGAATAATTCCTCCCATTGCAAAATCCCCATCAGCAGAAGCATGACATTCTGCACAAAATGTTTCAGTCTGGTGACAACTTTGGCAATTATCTGTTTTCCCTTTTGCATCTATTCCGTGCGTAAATCTATAGTTGAGATCATGTACTCGAGTAATAACTTGCTGTTTAGCTCCATCAACATAATTATGAGGAGAATAAGGAGTATAAAAATCATTACTTAAATTTGTTTCATCTAAAGCTATCGTCGCAACGTGACAATCTTCACAAAATGTTTGGTCATGACACATTTGACAATTATTTTCATCGGCAAATTTATGATTTTTGAAGAATCCAACTTCTTTATGATCTTCCGGCAATAAGTTTACGGTAGAAATATGACATTGTTCACAATTATTTGAAGCGATTGTTACGTTATTGTGACAATCAAAACAAGTAGCCATACTTGGAGATGCTCCTGAACTCTCGAAGCTGTAATCTACTTCCAGTAAACCAGTGTGACATTTTTCACAGTCGTAATTTTGATCGGAAATATGAAATTTATGATTAAAGATAATTTCAGAACTTCCCGGTATTAGTGCTTCATTAACATCTTCATAGTGGCACATTTCGCAATTATCATCATCTTCAACATCGTGGCAACCGGCACAATCGTCTTTTACGGGTAAAAGCGAGCCGGACATGTTTACACTTTCTTCTGCATGAGAATGACAATCAACGCATTCCGCCATTCCGTCATGTGCACTATGAGAAAACTTAATTATTGATTTGTTTCTACTTTTATCAGAGTTTGAACTTTCGTTTGTAGTAAATCCAAAGTAGAAAATTGAAATAATGCCAAGTAATATGTAAACATGTTTTAATTTCATAATAGATCTAAGTTTGTATTGAACCAATAGTTAATTTTGAAAAATAATCTAAGATCATTTTTGTAAATCTTGTTATCAGAAAATTGTCCTTGTAAATCGAAAGAAAGAGTTCTCCATGGTCTTACATTTACACCTGCTAATGCTGAAATTATATCATTAGCCTCTTCACCTTCGGATAATTTGTAATTTGTATAAGCAAGTCCGACGGAAGGTGTGATAAGTCCTTTATAAAGTGTTTTCGAAGTGTGTAATGATATTGATGTTAATTCACCGGCATAGCCAAAAGTATTTCTAAAATTTAAGCTGCCATAACTCGTATTTAATCCCAAAGTAAGTCTTTGTGAATTTTCATCTTCATATTCAACATTTCCAAATTTTCCGTAAACTGTAAAATCGTTGTTAATTTTATAATCAAGTCCGCCTTCAATTTCTTGAGTATTCCCATAATTGAATACAGCGAATATTGAATTATATCTAATTTGAGGGGCACGATAATTATAGTAAAGATTTATCCCGAGATTTTCTACATCATCATACCTGCCGCTAAATTCTATTTTAGATAATTCCCTAAAGTTGAAATCATAGTTAACTCGAGCATTTAAATCCAAAAATCCAAGATATGATGCTGTAAATGATCCATATTTAAACTGATTCGATTTTTCTTGAATTAACACCGTAATAGGATTTAAGTTAATATCCAGCCTTTGGGCATAATAATCATTTGGGGTATAATTTTTATCAACATAACTAAGTCCTAATCTTAGGTCTTCAATTCCATTAAATTTAATTTTTCCGCCATAAATTCTGTTATTATTCCAATTATCGGTTACATCAAAATCTTGATATGCCGGAACATTTCCGCCAAAGTAACCTTGAACAGTAAAATTATAAATATTTACTTTTAGATTTGCTCCATCAAATAATCCACCGGCAACTTGTGTAAATACCGGTTGACGACCAACTTTTAGGGTTGCAATGTCCAATATTTTTCTTGCTTCAAAATAAAAATTGTATAATCTAAATCTCGGATCGTTTTTTAGCTCATCTCCAAAATTAGTTTCAAAATTTAATCTTGTTCTTAATGAATAATTTCCTTCATTAACGTTAAGAACTAATGTTTCATATCCTCTTAAAATCATATCGGAAGAATCCAATGAAGCAGCTCTTTCAAATGCGTAAATTGAGGAAGATAATCGTCCATTTATGTTTTGCGCATTTGAGTTAAAAAGGGGGAGAATAAATAATAATACGGGTAAGAAAAATTTTGTTAATCGCATTTATATCTCTTTTATCTAAACAATGAATTAAGTTTTACTTTAACAAAACTGTAATTTATACTCATTACAATCAATTAAAATGCCAACAACAATATGTTTGAAAAGAACCGATTTTCGAATGAATGTTGAAACATTCTGTTTTAAATATAAGAAAAAAAGATTAAATTATCCTTAATATTAAGAAAAACAACACAAATTTATATTGGTACAATTCGTTTCAAGATGGAACAAATGGAACGTTTAATTTAAAAAAAGGGTATCTGAAGATACCCTTTTAGATAAATACGTAATTTTTGTTGTTTTATCCTTTTGCAGGAACCGGGTGCTTAATCTTTTCCCATTTCTCTTCAAACTTAAATTCCTTATAAGTAGGACTTTCTTCATTATGGCAGGTTTTACATTGTGCTTCAATAGCTGCTTGATCTTTATACTCGGTCATTCCGGCAGCAACAGATTTTGCATGATCTTTCATAACTTTCTTTGATTTATACTTAGAACCGGCGCCGTGACATGTTTCACATTGTACGCCATCTTCAATTTTAAACTTCTTTTTAAGAAGAGAAGCATCTACGTTGTAAGCAGTTGCATGACATTTTAAGCAAGCATCTGTTTCAGCAGCTTTTGTTTTGTGCCCAAGATCAGCAGCAATTTTATCAGCTTCCGGTGTCTGTAGGGTTTTATACGCATTTGCATGATCACTTTCTTGCCAAATTTTTAGTTGTTCACCTTGCTCAGGTTTTTTATGACACATTCCACATGGTTTTGCCCCAATAAATTTATTTTGGGCAATAATTGTAAACGAAAATGATAAAAGTAAAACTAAAAAATAAGAGAAGATTCGCACGGCTACCTCCTTTGGTAAATATGATAATTATATCTTTTTATGCTCTAAAATAATAATAATTACTTATTTTAGCAAATAGATTTCTGTATTATAAATTTCAAATGGATTTCTGTTCCAGAAAATCATGGATTTAATCCTGTATGACAATCAATACAAACACCTTCTTTCCATTCTTCGTCAATATCTTCAGGATGTATGAACTCAAGTGATTCGTTTATTTTTGCAATTTGCATATTTTCTTCAGTCCCTTGAGCATTTATTGAGTGACATAAATTACAGTCTTTTGAGATTACTTCACCATCTTGATTAAAATGTTCATCCGAATGGCATCTAAAACATCCATTAAATTCTAAATGTCCTATGTTATTGGGGTAAGCATCCCATTTCACTTTCATTTCCGGAAAAATGTTTTTCTGAAACTCTTCGTTCAAACCCAATATTGCTTGCTCAACCAAACTATAGTTTGAAGAAAATATTTCTGGGTAGTTCTCTTCATAAAAATCTTTAATCGTTGATTCAATAAAAACAATAGCAGAATCTGTTGTGGGAAAATCTTCGGTACAAATTTCCATACATAAATTTTTAATTTCCGGCAACTCTTTAGGTATTATACCGCTGGCTAATGCATTGTTAACAAAGAATGCAGGAGGATTGTATACGTGAGACGGTCTGTTATGACAATCAATACAATCCATTTTTCTAATTTTAAGTGAATCCAACATTTTTTTTGAGAATTCTAAATTTTCATTTATGTAAATCTTCTCATCAAGAGTTTTTTTGTTTACATATTTTACCCAGGGAATTTTTTGTTCTTTATCATCGAGAGAAGCAAAATAAATCTCGACATCAGGATTGATGTGCCAATGAATGCCTTCCTCCAAACCTTTTGCACTATGAGAAGCTCCTATTTTCATTGTCAAAGAGATATCCCATTCTGTATTTTCTTGATCAGGAAGAAAGTGTTTTTCTAGACGAAGTTTTCTTTCATAAAATTTTTCCGGCCAATGACATTCTTCGCAGGTTTCCCTTGCCGGCCTCAAATTGCTTATAGGCGTTGGAATTGGCCTGGGGTAGTTCTCCATCAATACTGCATATACCTGATATAAACCTGAGAGTTTTGACTTAACATACCAATCGGCTCCTGTTCCTACATGGCACTCAACACACCTAACTCTAGCATGAGCAGAATTTTGATATGCAATAAATTCGGGTTTCATAACCGAATGACAAACTGTACCGCAAAAATCTGTTGATTCACTATAGTGAAATGCTTCATAACTTCCGATAGCAGATAAAAATAGAAACAGAATTGTTCCGGAAATAAAAATCATAAAAGCATTTCTATGAGATACTTGATTCAAATCAATTAAAGGAAGTTTTGACTCGCCGTCTTTCTTTTTTTTGAAATTTTTTATCATTCCAATCGGAATCAATATCAATCCAACAATTAGGAATGATGGAAGGAGAATGTATATTACTAGTCCTAAATATGACCCGCCTCTATCTAAGAAATACGAAATTGCAAATAAAAAAATTATCATGAACAAACTTATTAGTGCTATTACAGCCCCAGTAAGCGAAATCCAATTGTAAGTTGAAGAAGGGAGTTTAAATTTCATTTTGAACTCCTAATTTGAAAGAAACATTAGAATTAGTAATGTCTGCTATACAAAATAAATACTATTCCATTCATAATCATATTTATTAACTAAAATTAATATTTCCTCTGAACATTATTTTTGATAATTAAGTAATACTATCATCAATCTTTTTAATTTCCTCATCGTACCATACTCTTAATTCCAAATCCTTATTCAATTCACCTTGAATAATTCTTTCTAGTTTAAATCCGCTCTTTTCAAGAGTATCCTTAAAGAGCTGAGTATAGTTTGTTAATTTTTTTCTAGGATGACTTTCGTGATTATATTCGTACCATTCCAGTAAAATTCTTCTAAAATGTCTTTCATGGTGGTGACGATAATGTTCTAATGTCATATTGCCGTCTGTCCAAGTGAAACTCATCGGATACTCAGATGGTCTGAACATTACAAAAAACCAGTGCCAAACAAGAATAGCTAATGACGCTAAAATTGCTTCCATAAAGTGGACAATTTCGCTAACTTTAATTAACCATACGGGGGCCCAATCACCAACCATGGTTGGAAACCAGAGTAACAAGCCTGTAACTGCCATTACTATTGTTCCCCATACTAGTGCCCAGTATTCTGCCTTTTCTGCATAATCATACTGGTTAAATTGCGGATGATTTTTTGATAGTCTTAAATAGTACATTAAATTATCTCGGACATCGGTTATATCTTTAAATGTTGGCAACAATTCCTTTAATACATCCCTGCCTCTTGCAGTAAATAAAAGATATGCCAGATGATAAAAACTTAGTACGATCATTACAACTGCTGAGGCTCTGTGAACCCACTGTCTCACAGGTTCAGACATGCCGACCGTTCTTAAACCTTCTGCCCAAAAGCTGTTTGGATATTTTAAAGCAAATCCTGTAATTGCTAGAATTATAAAAGAAAGTGCTAATAATATATGTTGGATTACCTCGTTTCTGGTAAATCTCGGCATATGGATTGCATTTTTTTCTTTTCTTCGTTTTCTTCTTACTTCAAACAGGAATATGATCAGATTGTGAATTGCCATTCCACCTATGACTACAATAATTAGCCAGAAATAAATATTACTAACTAAGTTTTCAATCGATTTGGCACTTTCCGATTCTGTTTCATGTGAGTAACTTTTTGAAAATACTTCAGAAGCATTTTTATGACAAGTTTGGCAGGTTTGGGTGACGTTATTTGCATGTGTAGATGCTTCAGGATTCTTACTAGGAAGAATACTATGTACATTATGACAATCTACACATAGTGCTGCATCTTTATCTCCTCTTAATGCTGCTAATCCGTGATAACTTTCTAAGTATTGTTCAACCTGACCGCCTTTTTTACCATATTTATTGGATACTCTTGAGTTTTCATGACAACCAATACAAGTTTCTTGCTGCATTAATAGTCTATTTGCTTCTCGTCCTTCTTCACTTATTTCTACAACGCTATGTTCATTATGGCAATCGTTACATACAGGTGCATCCTTTATACCTCGCTGTACTCTCATCCAATGAACAGAATTCTTATATTCCTCAACTTCTTTTTCGTGGCAATCAACACATGTATTCGGAAGATTTAGTGGAGAAATTGTTGAACCTTGTTGAACTCTATTTTTAATATCATGTACACCATGACAGGTTGAACAATTTGCAGCATTAGTATCACCGGCCATTACGTGTTTGCCATGCACGGATTGCGAGTACATTTTACCCGGCAATGCAACACTCATTTCATATTTTTCTTCAAACAGAGGATCATCATGACATGTACCGCAAGTTGTTGCCAAATTTTTAGGATGAGCCATGCTAGATTCATTTTCCGTTAATAATATATTATGGGTGCCATGACAGCTGGAACAGTTCGCTGCATCCACAACACCTTCAGAGGATTTAATATGATGTATACTGTTTTGGTGTGTTTCAACAATATCACTATGACAAAATGCACAACCCTCTTCAACAGATAATCCAGGTTCCTCGTCGTGCTCTTCAATGTTTTGAGCTACATACATATGACAGTCAGTGCATCCAAGTTCGCTATGAACCGAGCCGGTTAATTCCATTCTATGGTCTTCAACATCATCATGACAATCAGCGCATGTTTCATCAGAATAGAATATTCTTTTGTGAAATCCCTCAGCCGATTTTGTTTCATCATGGCAATCGCTGCAATAATAATCTGTTTTGTCTTTTATGGAAGAAATTCTTTTTACCTTATGATAAGTATGGCATGTAAGACAGCTTGGAGCATCATTTCCGTCTAACCTATGATGAATATCCGATTTGGTTTGCTGTACAATCTCATTATGGCAGGAAGCACAATTAACCTTATAGATGTTACCACCCTCTCTATGAGGGATTTCTTCGCCGTCAAAATCTACATGGCAATCAATACATTTAAGTTTATTGTGAGCTGACTTATTGAAAATAACGTCGGAAATATTTAATGATATTTCTTTATTATTTCTCTCATATGTAAGTTCATCATCAACGTGACAATCAAAACAATCTGTGTTGGTTTGAGATAATACCAATGAAGATGCAAAAAGGAATAGAACAAATATTGATTTCATAATAAGATACTCTTTTTATTACAGGCTGAAAATCTTTTACTGACTAAAAGATTGTAATGTCTTATTCTAAGATATTTAGAAAAATTTCTTTTGTCAATTAGTTTGGATGAATAAGATTTCTCATCCTAATAATATAAATTAATAGGGATAATAAATAAAATTTTATTTGTAGAGAAAGATCATTGCATAAATGATCATTATAATTATAGAAATACCTATGAATAAAGCGGTATAACCAAATATTTTAGCTGCTTTAACCAGCCATTGTGGTGGAGGGTCAACTAATCTTTCATCTAACTCACCGGTTTCCATTAATGCTTTGTACTGTCTAGGTCTGTCTTCTTTGAGTTCTTCAATTGACATACTCCCTGTAAATATTGTAGTATCTATGGGGAATTTATCAGGTCGGAAATGAGTATTGAAAAAATGTACCGTAAAAATAAAACCAACAGCAAGTAATGCTTCATCGCTATGTATAATAGTTGCTACATTAATAAACCATCCGGGAAGTCCGAGGTATGTGAAAAATTCCGGGAACCAAAGAATAAGCCCGCTAAACCCAATTACGGCTACACCCCAAAAGACAGCAAAATAATCGAACTTTTCCCAATAGGTCCACCTGCCATACTCCGGTCTAGGGCCTTTTCCTAAAAACCATTTTATAGTTTCAAAAAATTCTCTTATATCTCTCTTATTGAACATCATTGAATTTTCACCGGAGAATAAGTATTTAGCCGAAGTTTCTTTTCTTTTTTTAAAAAGAAAATATATATGCATACCAAAGTATAAGAAGGTAATAATCGCACCGACCCTATGTATGAATCCGGTTACTTCATATCCTCCTAATAGTTCTGATAAAGTTTGAAATATTCCAACATCTGCAAACTTGATAATCATTCCTGTGACTGCCAATGAAATAAAGCTTATCACGATTAATAAATGGGTGAATCTTAAAAATGGAGCAAAGCGTTGGTAATGCTTCTCTTCCGTTTTATTTATTACGTTTTTCTCCACTTATATTCTCACCTAACTATTTTTTATTGTTTTTCTTATTCATTTTTCTTTTTTCTTTTAGCGCTCTTGGGAACCAAAGAATAGTATGGAGGCCAAAGAATGTGAATGTCCCAACAAGTAATAATGTCATCGTCCAAAATGTGTAAAATAAATAAGGGTATTTATCAGGGTCATGATGTGTTGCATGAGTAAGATAACCAACAAATTTATGGTTGGAATTTGGATGGCAATTACGACATGTTTCAACGACATTTTTTCTGCTTAATGTTGAGTTTGGATCATCCGATCTTAATATTTTATGCGAGCCATGGCAGTCATAGCATTTGGCTGCATTAACTGCTCCCAGTCTTGACACCTTCCCATGGAATGTATCAAAATATGTTCTAGTAACATCTTCGTGACAATTTCCGCATTGATCGATTATTCCTTGTCTAAAATCACCTCTCTCAACTCTTTCTATTGAATGTGATTTATGGCAGTCATAGCAATTTGGTAATCTTTTATCGGTTTTTGTGATTTCGGGTGAATGAACACTTGTCTGGAATTGCTCATAGATTCCATAATGGCATTTCGAACAAGTTATTGGGATATTTGCTGAATTTATTGAAGACAGTGAATCAGTGGCCGGAAGTTCTAAATGACTTGTATGGCAATCAATGCAGATGGCAGTTACAGTGAGTCCGCTTTCTATAAGTCCTTTCCCATGGATACTCATATTGTAACTTTCCACAATATTATGTTGATCACCTTCATATCGTTTAGCAGCTTTTTCTCCTTCTCTATGGCAACTTGCACATAATTCCGGAATATTTTGTCTGAACGTTCTGGATTGAGGATCAGATTTTAGTTTTGTACTATGCTTATTATGACAGTCATTACAGTAAGGTGCAGTTTCATTATTCTTTGCAAATAATTGCCCGTGATAGCTTAATTCATAATCGGAAACTTGTTGCGCATGGCAAGCTGAGCAATCTACAGGTCCGCTATCTATACAAACCGGGTTATTTGAAACATTTATGTTTGTGTGGCATTTTATACAAGAATTATCTTTATGGGCTGATTGCTTAAATAGTTTATAATCTACAAATAATGATTTTCGTCCTTCTTTATCTTCCTTATGTAAATTTTTATCAATATGGCAGGTCATGCAATAGTTATCCGTATATTTATCATCATAAACAACCCTTCTTACAATATGAGGTTGGTGACAATCAACACAAGCAGGGATTTTATGGGGCTCCTTCTCCCATAACTCTCCTTCAATTACTTTTACATGAACGCTTTCGATTTGAGCATGACATTTAGCACAAGTTCCTGCAATGTTATTTCTGTTTATTGATGATTTTGGATTTTGATGCGGTAATATATTATGTGAAGCATGACAATCCGTACACACAGCTGTTACAATTAAGCCTCTTTTGAAAAGACCATCTCCGTGGATTGATTGAGAATAATTTTCAAGTACATGCTGCTGATCTATATTTCTTAATTCAGATACTTTTGTTCCATCCTTATGACAATCCCCGCAAAGTTGGGGTATATTCATTTTAAAGGTTTTTGAATCGGTATTTTTACTTGACATAATACTATGCTGCCCATGACAGGTTAAGCAATTCGGAGCCAGGAATTTCCCTTGTGATAATGCTAAACCGTGTAAGCTTTTTTTGTAGTTATCTACTGTATTTTTATGGCAATTTGCACAAACAAGATGCAATTCCTCTTCAGAGAAATTTGCTTCAACAATTGAATGAGCTGAACCCCCGTGACATGCTTCGCAACCTAATGATTCATCACCATCAGTAAATTTTTCAAAGTGGATACTTTTAGTATAATTTTTAACTGAAGTTTTTTTATGACAAGTTATGCAAAGAGCAGTACCTTCGTTTTTTAATATTTGAGCTTCCTGAATATTGTGTTTGGTATGGCAATCGAAACATTGTACTTTTTTTTCTGAATGAAAACTCTCTGAAAAATCATCTGTTTCATGACATTCGGAGCAATCAACTTTAGCAATATCTTCTCCCATTTTGTGTGGTAATTCGTCAGGATCAAAATCCGTATGACAATCAGCGCATTCGAGCTCTCCATGAATAGAGGAACTAAATAATTCTTCGTTAAGATGGAGAGATATCTCAAGATTATTTCGATCCATTGTTAATTCCGGATCATTATGGCAGTCCAGGCACTGCTCCGAAGTTATCGCAAACGTAAAGGAGGAGAAAAGAAAAAAGAGTAAAATTGATTTCATCAAACAGCCAAATATTAATGATATTCATACAAAAGATTTCGGCATCTTATTTAAGATAAGCAGAAAAGTAGGATTTGTCAATTCAGAATTCGAATTCTGAACAATAATTCATTATTTATCTGGCGATGAATATATCAACTCCCTAATTCTTATAAGTAAATTTATATGTTATGCTATCTAAGGAAAAACTTCGAAATAATTTTGTTAAAGTTATAATCGTCCAGGTTTTCTAATTCACCTTTAAATATATGTTCTTCCTCATCATGATCAGAAATTCCAATATCTTTAATATCTTTTTGATATTTCTCAATATCCTCTTGATAAAATTCTACTGCGGAGTTCCCAATTTGTAAATCTTTAAGCTCAGTGTCTAAATTGTTGGCGTCTATTTTACATATCCAATTTTGTTGATAAGGTGATAGTTCTAAAGAATCCATATTTTCTTCCAAGTCCATATTTATTTCAGAAACATTTCCTGAAATTGGTGAACCAAAAGTAATATGTCTTCTTCCTTGTTTTATACTAAAGAGCGGTTGATCAATTTTAACATCCATACCAAGATTAGGGAATTCGATATCATCAATTCTGCCAATGAGTTTCTTTGCAAAATCATCAACTCCTATGTTTACATTACCATCATGTCCAATTCCTGCCCAGCAGTGGTCTTTTGAGATAAACACTCCACCAGGAATTGAGAATTCACCTGATTGCAGATATTCACTATCTTTTACTTGAGATATGTGTACCTTTGGACGTAATTGTTTGGAAATTCTATCTTGACGTTTTAGTAATGATTTTTTAGTGAAATCAAGTAATTCATCTTCAGTAAATGGTTTCTGAACATAATCCATTGCTCCAAACTTCATTACTTCAACAGCCGATTCGATTGTTGCGTAACCGGTAATAATTATTACGTCGATATCCGGACGTAAATGTTTAACTGCTTTAGCAACATCAACGCCATCCATTTCAGGCATTTTTAGATCGGTAAAAACAAAATCATAATGATGTGATTGAATTAAAAGCAAAGCTTCTTGCCCTGATTGTACCGTGTCAACTGAATAACCATCAAGCACTAATATTTTTCTAAAACTGTCAAGAATCACTTCTTCATCATCAACACAAAGAATTTTTGCTTTAGAATTTTCAACTTCTGCTCTTTTTAGAGATTTAGCCTCACTGCTTACATCCAAATTTAAACTAGTATCCAGTGCGCTTTCTCGTTCCTTAATAATTTTATTTTCATGAATTCTTTTGATAATAAATCGAATTATGATATCTGCAATAATAAAAATTATTACTGCTAGTATGAAAAGTGCCATTTTATTTCTCCTTATATATTAATTTTCATATCATATATCTGAACTACAAGGTGTTAGGTTATTTAATTCATTATCAAGATCGGTAGCAATTATTTTGTATATCCATCCATTGAAGTACGGATCTTTTTCTAATAAACTTTTGTTAATTATTATCTTTTCGTTTATGTCAATTATTTTCCCGCTTATAGGCGCAAGAAGCTGGTGGCAATAATCTTCATTGTCAATAATTTTTATACAATTGCCCCCCTGATATACTGCTTCATCCGTATTCATAAATTCGATTTCTTTAACCATTCCGATTGATTTAAGAAATAAATCTGTTAAACCAATGTTGGCGAATTTTTCATTTTTTTTCATAACCCAACTATCAAAACCAAGTCTGTAATATTTTGGGGGGCATGGAATGAAGTCTAACGAAATTTTTTTCTCATGCAGATAACATGTTCTTTTTTCATTATATATCTTACCGTAAATTATTCCACGCTTAATCATACTGGTCAATTCTTCAACTGAAAATGGTTTTGGGATAAAACCGATAGCTCCTTCGTAAAGTGCTTTAACGGCATTTTCAAGAGTTGAAAAACCCGTAGTAATCACAACAGGAGTAGATAATTTTCTTTTTTTTAGAATATTTAAAAATTCGAATCCATCTATTTTCGGCATCATGATATCACATATTATTAGACCGTATCTTGTTTCCTGAATTTTTTCCAATGATTCCGAAACACTAAATGATGTATCACAAGTAAAGCCCTCATATATTACAACTTTTTTAATTGCGTTTAGTATTACCTCTTCATCATCAATAATCAATATATTTTTCTCTTTAATCATATTGTGCCGGCAGATGTATTGTGAATGAAGTGCCTTTATCTATCTCGCTAACTACACCAATTTTACCTTTATGATTGTCAATTATTCCCCATATTACCGATAGGCCAAGGCCGGTACCTTTTTGTCCCTTTGTTGAAAAGAATGGATCAAATATTTTTTCAAGATCTTTTTTATTTATTCCACAACCGGAATCGGTAATGACTATTTCAACATATTTACTGTCACCAGTTTTATCAATGAAATCCCATTTTTGCCAGCCGCATCCAAATTTTGTACAGCCTTTTAGTATTCCCTGGTTAGGTATTATTAAGTTATAGACCGGAGCACCGCAGTCAGGGCCTTTATCAATCTCGTCAAGTATTGTTACTCCACAATGAGGACAGAATAATTTTATAATTTCGTTTTCATCGAATTCAATTCCATAATGATGATTATGATTTCCATAAACCGGGTCTAAGTGCATAAAGCCTTCATTCTTTGATGACTTTGCCTTTAATTTAATTGACGGTCTGCCATCTATTTTATGTTCGGGATCCATTAGATCATGTCCCTTGGGACATTTTGCTTCATGTATTTTTGTTACCCCGTATGGAGAAAGTGTGATTTCTTTTGTGTTTATTCCTATTGTTCCATTTGTATTTCCGATAGCATCAATTGCGTTGATTACTAAATTTAAAATAACCTGTTGGATTTGATTCGAATCTCCAGGAATTTCCGGAAGATTGTGATCATAATCTTTATTTAATTTTATATGGTTTATTTTTAACTGGTTTGCTACAATTGCCACTACATTATCTATGACTTCATTTATATTTATTTTCCCTTTTCTTGGGGTTGACTGTCGTGCAAAATCCAGCAGACCTTTCACAATATCTCTGCTTCTTTTGGTTTCTCTTACAATAACTTCGAGGTCCTCTTTCATTTCCGGATTATCTTTAACTCTTTTTAATAAAAAGCTACTGTATGTTAGTACGCCTGTGAGTGGATTATTTATTTCATGGGCAACACCGGCAGCTAGTTTTCCCATTGATGCCAATTTGTCGGATTGTACCAACTGTACTCTCATTTCCGATAATTTTTTAGTCATATTATCAAATGAACTAGCCAACATACCAAGTTCGTCTTTTCGTGGTGAATCTATTCGATGGTTTAAATTTCCTTTTGCTACTTTATTTGTTGCTTTTACCAGATTTCCTACAGGCTTTCGAATAAGTTTTGCTACTGCTGCTCGTAAGATTATTGCAATTATTGCAATTGATATTAGCGTGAAGAAAATCATACTATTTTTATTATTTGCAGCTAATTCGTCGACCTCTGCCAGCGATACTGAAATATCCAATACTCCTAAAACAGTTTGTTCTTTAAAATGAGCATGACAATTTGCTTCATAACAGGATGTTTCATTGTATATCGGATTTATAATCCCAAGTATGCGAGAAGAATCCGGATGTATTCTAAAAATCCTAGTTCTTTCTTTTATTGTTAATTTTTGAAGTGGTTGATTTTCAGTATGACAGGCATAACAACTCTCGGCGTTTTTATCAACCATGTGACCAATCTCTGCTTGATGGATCGAATAAATTATCTCACCTTCCTTATTGAGAATTCTTAAATTGGTTATACCTTCTTCATCTCCAATTCTATTTATTATATTGTGAACATGTTCCCGTCTATTTGCGAGCATATCAAATCTTGTACTGTGTCTTATAGTCTCGCTTAATTGATTGGCGTGACGTTCCACTTCGGAAATGAGATTTTGCGTTTGGTATTTTACACTGAAGTATGCGAACAAAGATAAAATAAGGGCAATAGTAATAGATACTATGAGAATTAGTTTTGTCCCTATTTTATCAAAATTCAAATTCATTTATTTATTCTACTCCCGGGAATTGATGCCGGATAGTTAATATCTTCATCATGGCAGCCATTGCATACAGGCTGGAGTTTATAATTATTATTTGTATGACAATCTTCGCAATCAGAATCAATGTGATTTTCATCTAATAAGATTTTAGTGATTCCGTGATCGAAGTAGCCGTCTTTATCAGTATGGCAATGTGTGCAATCTTTCTTTAATCCGGAAAAATTATTTTTTGATTTATGACAAGAAATACAGCTCAGTTTTGAGTGATAATTGTTAAGTGAAAATCCGGTTTTATTTTTATGATTAAATGGTTCTGTTATTTTTTTATTATGGCATTTGTTACAACTGTTTTCCGTATCATGGCAGTTGGAACATCTATCATGTACATCGTCCATAATTGATTCTAATTTAAATTCAGTATGACAGGTTGCGCAGCTCTCTTGATCATGACAATCCCTGCATTCGTTACCGAATTTGATATTGTGCTCGTTATGATAAAAAGTTACAAAATTTCCTTTTTCACTTTTAGTTTCGTAAACTAATTTTAAAGGGATTGTAATCTTTGGGTGAGATTTTTCAATCTGTGATAAAGTAACTTCTTTTGTTTTGTTGGAATTTAACTTATGGCAATTTTCACAATTTGTTTCCACTTCCCAGCTTTTATGGCATCCCATACATTGGCGATGATATGCTGCTTTAAGATCCGGCTTAGTTAAATCGGTTCGTTCCCTTTTCAATTCATGGCAACTTGAACATTTGACAATTTTACCAGGCGGATTAAAGTGATGGCAAATTGAGCAGCCTCCTGCCATTAAAGACATTTCCGAATGAAGTCTGTGGGTAAAATGAGAAGGGCCATATAAGTCATGCTCGGTCTTTATTTCGTTAATGATTATATTTTCCGGACCTTCAGAAGGAGAGTGGCGGACAATTTCAATTTTATTTCTAGGACATACAATTAAACACGGATTAGCTTTGGTTGGTGTATCACATATATGACATTTCTTGCAATCCAAATTCATTTGGGTATGCGAATCAAGATTTTCTATTTGTCCAAGTATGTTACTAAAGAAAACAAGCAGAAGAATATTTACTAAATTTGATATTTTCATTTTACAACTCCACGAATTGCATACTTGGTTTTTATTTTAACCTTTTCAGATGGAATACTTATAACCGGGAATATTTTTACAAAAAGGCGGTATGCTAATATTTCTAGGGCAATAAATCCAAGTGTAACGGAAATTTCACCAAAAGATGGGATATAACTTTCTAAAGCATATGGAGGATTATATGCTGTAATGAAATTATTGAATCTGTTGAAAAAGACACCAAATATTACCAAGAGGGACGCTATGAATAATCCGGAGGGGGACTTCCTAACTGTTGAAGAAAGAAACATTCTAAGTGGAATAATTACACCAAAAATAATTTCGATACCAAACAGAACACTAATGGAATTAAATTCTGTTAAATAAACGAATGTTTCTCGTATTACCATGTCACCAATTTTGCCGAGTAAGTATACTCCAAGTAAAGGTCCAACAAATTTTGAGAGACTGGTTAAAATTTCAGTTTCCGGCTTTAACCCAAATGATCTTGAGGCAGCAAGTGATTCCATAATTACCATAGGAAAACCAACTGCGAATGCTGAAAGCAAAAATAGTAGGGGAAGAATTGGTGTTTGCCAAAGTGGGTGCATTTTCGGACCGGATATAATCATCAAAGTTCCCAGTGATGATTGATGAAGGCATGAAAGAACAACACCGGCAATAATAAAAATGAACATTGTTTTACTTAATCCTTTATCAAGCCTTCTCAACAAACCATCAATCAGTTTATTGAAGCGACTAAAGAACCATGGTAAATTTACTTTTCCAATGAATCTTTCTGTTACAATAGGAAGAAACTCAATATAAAGAACCGTTAGATAGAACATTACGCAAATACCTACTTCAAACAACGCAGAGTTTCCATTCCACATAATTAAGGGGTGCCAAATATAATACCAACGACCAATATCTATACTGACACTTACCGCAACAAAGGTATAGCCCAAAAGTGCAGTTAACAATGCCGGTCTAATTACAGCCTCATATTTATCTCTGTGCATGATATGCCCAAGCGCCGCAGTTGTAAAACCGCCTGCTGCAAGAGCAACACCGGCAGCAACGTCAAGTCCGATCCAAATTCCCCAAGGGTATTGGTCATTTAAATTTGTGACTGCTCCAATACCGAAAAGAAATCTTCCTGCTAGAAAAACAATACCATTAGCCGCAAGAAGAGTTAAAAATATTACTCCTGGTGTGAAAAACTTTTTACTAATAGGAGTTGGTATATGTGTATGTTCCATTATTGATTCTCCTTTTTAGTATCTTTTGTTAACCACATTATTCCGCCAAGTAGAGCATAGACAGCTATTGGTGGAACGAAATAAGCAAACAGACCATGTTGAATTGATTCTGAAACTCCCGGAGCCGGATTATTACTAAGTTTTGGAAAAACCGGACCCGCTAAATTTTTATCGGCTAAATAAAGCCATGATGTTCCACCAATTTCATATTCACCAAAGACGTGATCATAATATTTATTTGGATAGTTTTTAATTCTTCTTTTTGCTTCTGTAATTAATTCTTCTCTTGTGCCATAGGTTAATGCTTCAACAGGGCAAATGCTTACACATGCAGGAAATTTACCTTCACTTGTTCTCTCAATACAGAAATCACATTTTAAAATTTTTGGATCCAAAGCTTTATGATATTCGAATGCCGGAATTTGGAAAGGACATGCTACCATACAATATCGACACCCTATACATTTATCGGTATCCCAAACTACAGCTCCATTTTCATTTTTTGTAATGGCCCCAACTATACAGGCAGATTCGCAGGCAGGGTAATCACAATGCATACATTGCAGTTTTATGGTTCTAAGTCCTTCATCCCGATATTTATTGACTACCGTTAAATTATTGATATCGGGTCTTCTCATTTTATTTAATGTTTCATCATTTTGATAATTCTCAAATGAGTCTTGCTTGAACTCATGTGCTCCTTGGCATGCCCATTCGCATTTCCTGCAGCCTATGCACACTGTAGAATCTACCAGAACACCTTTTCTTTCTTCACTCAAATTGTCGGACGATTTTGCAATTGAATTTTTTGGAGTGACCGATGTAAGCGCAGCACCTGTCGTTCCAATTGCGGCTAATTGTTTTAAGAAGTTTCTACGACTTTGCCCCATACTAAAACCTAGTTTATTTTTTTTGTCTCTAAATTATTATTTAGGTAATCCTTTACTACTTCATCCACTTTTCCATGAATCCAAGGTATTACTTTGATATTATTTTCTTTAAGCTTGTTGAATGTTAAATCTGAAATCCCATCACAAATAACTATATCCGGCTTAATTCTGATTATTAGATTTATTCTTTCAAGATAACTATGGACTAATATTTTGATACTTTCCTTTTTAATCACTTTTTTACTTTCTACCGTAATGATATTAAGGTTCTCTGCGTAATCAATTCGTGGTGAAATTCTTTTCCCAAAATTTGGGATTGCAAGTATTGTCATAACATCCCTTAATTTTCTATATATAAGACAAAACTTGAGCCAGAAAAATTTATTGGAAAAATGTTAGATAAAATGCTTATTTGATGGTAAATACGAAGGTATAAAAGTGGGGATGTTGCAATCTTGCATTAAACGTTTTGCAACATGTTGCAAAAATGCAACTATGCAAGTCCATGTTTTTTCATTTTACGCCAAAGTGTAGATCTATGAACTTTTAATTCTTTGGCTGTTTCGATTTTGTCCCAATTATTATTATTTAGGGATGCTAATATAGTAGTATATTCAGTTGAATTAAGTGGATCATGTAAATTTTTTTTAATTTTGGGTTTATCACGCTCTGTCGAAACTTCATTAGGCAAATGTTCAATTAATATTTCTTCACTAGAGCACATAACCATAGCGTGCTCAATAATATTTTCAAGTTCTCTTACATTTCCGGAGTAATTATATTTCATCAATAAGTTTAATACATCACTTGAAACATTTGATACATTTTTTTCCATTCTATGGTTAAATTTATCTATAAACTTATTTATCAGAAATGGAATGTCATCTTTTCTCTCATTTAATGGTGGCAGCTCAATTTTCATGACGTTCAATCTATAATATAAATCAGCTCTAAATTTCTTTTCTTTAATTAATTCCAGTAGACTTTCTTTGGTGGCTGAAATAATTCTTACATCTGATTTGATTGCCGTTATTGAACCAAGCGGTTCAAATTCTTTTTCTTGAAGAACTCTTAATAATTTAACCTGGGTTGCCGGAGATAAGCTCTCAACTTCATCCAAAAAAATTGTTCCGCCTCTGGCCAATTCAAATCTGCCAGGTTTATCTTTCCTTGCATCGGTAAATGCACCTTTAACATAACCAAATAATTCAGACTCTAACAAATTATCGGGTAGTGCACCGCAATTTATTGCAACAAATGGTTTATCTTTTCTAAAACTTAAATTATGAATAGCACGGGCAAATAATTCTTTCCCGGAGCCACTTTGACCTTGAATCAAAACCGTACTTTCACTTTCCGCTATATTAGGAAGAATGCTAAATATATCAAGTATTTTATGGTTTTTTGAGACAATATCCTCAAACGTATACTGTTGTCTTATTTCTTTCTTAAGTGCCTCTATTATTGATAAATCTCTAAAGGTCTCTACTCCGCCAATAATTTCGCCGTTTTCACTTCTTAGAGCAGATGCATTTACACTTACCGGTAATTGCTTTCCATCCCTGCGAAGAATATTAACTTTTTGATTAATCGTATTTTTCCCGGTTTTTAATGATTCAGCTATTGGGCAAGATTTTTCACATATATTTGAACGTAGAGCTTCAAAACAGTATTGGCCAATAGCTTCTTCTTTTGAAACACCGGTTATTGTTTCTGCTGCTTTGTTGAAAAATGTTATTTTTAATTTTTTATCAACTGTGAAGACACCCTCAACGATACTATCTAAAATTTCGTTAGTATGAATTTCAGCAGGGGGAGTTATCGAAGTATTTATAGTAGCATTACTCATTTGAAATATAAAGATTATATACAAAAATACTTATAAAAGGATAATATTACCTAATCAAAATTCAATTTTATACTAATTCGGGTTTTGAATTCTTTATTTGAAACGGATAATTTTGTACATTCAATTTCACTTTTAAAATTATTAGGCAGAAGATGAGCAAGTCAAACGATATTGAAAACATTAGGGAAAGCATTAATAAAGTTGACTCTGATATTTTAAAACTTCTTTCCGAAAGAAGAAAACTAAGCGAAAACGTAATTAACACTAAGGTTGAATCGGATCAACCAATTAGAGACGAGCAGAGGGAAACCGAATTACTTTCGAGGGTAATTTCTGACGGTAAAAAATATGGTCTCGATTCACATTATGTATCCAAGGTATTTTATGATATTATTGATGATTCCGTAAGATTACAGCAACATCATTTTCAATCCTCTCTATTTAATAATGAATCATCTGTAATTAGAATTGCAATTCAAGGTATTGAGGGTTCTTATAGTTCTATGGCTGCTCAAAAGTTTTTTGCTCATTTTAATAAAGAGATTATTTTTATCAGCAAAGATAGGTTTGATGAGGTTGCCGAAGAAGTTGAAGCTGGAAGAGCCGATTTCGCAATGTTGCCGATTGAGAATACTACTTCAGGTGGAATAAATGAAGTTTATGATCTTTTATTACATACAACTCTTTCCATTGTCGGTGAAGAAAAATTTAAAGTTAAACATTGCTTGGTTGGATCTGAAAATTCAACTATAGGAAAATTAGAGGTAATTTTTGCCCATTATCAAGCTGCTGCACAGTGTAACAAATTTTTATCAACAATTCCTGATGCTAATATTCAGTACTTTGCCGATACCGCACTTTCTGTTAAAAAAATTAAGCAAGAGGGTAAAGCAGAATATGGGGCTATTGCAAGTGAAGAAGCAGCTAAACTATATAATTTAAAAATACTTCAGAAGGAAATTGCAAACCAACCCGATAATTTTACCCGGTTTTTAATTTGCTCAAGAAAATCTCATGAAATTGATACAAGGATTCCTGCTAAAACATCTCTAGTGATGGCTACTGCTCATATAGCCGGTTCTTTGTTAAATGCACTTACCGTATTTAGTAAATATGAAGTAAATATGGAAAAATTGGAATCCAGGCCAATTGTCGGCAATCCTTGGGAAGAAATGTTTTACCTGGATTTTGAAGGAAATACAAAAGATGAAAAAATCCAAATGTTACTGGATGATTTAGGTATACACACACGTTTTTTGAAAGTATTAGGTTGTTATCCGGCAAAAGATATTGATAAAGCAAAGTTGGATTTTATTAATCGAACTGAAAGTTCCGGTACCGATGAAATCGAAATTACAGAAGCACTGGTAGATGAAAAACCTTCGAAACCAAAAAAACATAAAAGTTATAAACTTGCTAGTAGAGGATATAAAGCTGAAGATACAATAATAAAAGTGAATGATGTTTCGATCGGCGGAAATAATTTTATTGTTATGGGAGGTCCTTGTTCCGTTGAATCTCATAATCAAATATTTGAATGTGCCCGACATGCAAAAGAAAGTGGTACTCAGATATTGAGAGGAGGATGTTTTAAACCTAGAACATCTCCCTACAGTTTTCAAGGTTTAGGATTTGATGGATTAAATGAATTAAAAAGTGCCGGCAAAAAATATGAACTTCCAATAATTACTGAAGTCCTTGCTCCGGAGCAAGTTGCAGATGTTGCACTTGAGTCAGATATACTTCAAATTGGTGCCCGTAATATGCAGAATTTTTCTCTTTTAAAAGAAGTAGGTAGAACACATAGACCGGTTATGCTCAAAAGGGGAATGATGTCTTCAATTGATGAATTACTAAATGCTGCCGAATATATTTTAGCTCATGGTAACCGCCAGGTAATTTTATGTGAAAGGGGAATACGAACATTTGAGACTGCAACAAGGAATACATTAGATTTAGGTGTTATTCCTTTCTTAAAAGAAATGACTCATTTACCAATAATTGTTGATCCTTCACATGCTATTGGAGTAAGAGATAAAATTGCTCCTCTTGCAAAAGCTGCTAAGGTAGTTGGCGCTCACGGAGTAATGGTTGAATTTCACCCTGATCCGCCATCAGCCCTTAGTGATGCTGACCAGGCACTAACATTTGAACAATACAGTGAAATGATGAAAGATTTATATGAACTTACTTAATTAGTAAGTTCATATAATAAAAATTATGTTACACTTAACATTCTTTCAATTGGTAATCTTGCTTTCTCAGCAAGAATAGGATCTACCTTAACCTCAAATTGATCGTACTTTAGTGCATCTAATAGTTTTTCTATTGTGATCATTTTCATATATTCGCAAACTGAGTCTTCACTTGCTGCAATATATTCTTTACCTGGAGCCATTTTATTCATTCGATGTAGAATACCTGTTTCTGTAGCAACGACAAACTGATTCTTCTCAGATTGTTTAATATGATTAATCATTCCTTCTGTAGAAAAAATATTTATTTTACCTTTTGGCATACTCAGTGATTTGACCATGCAGCTACTGGAACATCCGCATTCAGGATGAACTAAAAAATCAGCTTCGGGATAATCTGTCATTCTCTGCATCATTGCATTATTATCAATCTTTTCATGAACATGGCAAGCTCCATCCCAAATTTTGATATTTCTTCCAGTTACTTTCTGTACATATTCTCCTAAAAACTTATCTGGCAAAAATAAAATATCTTTGTCTTCAGGAATTGAGTTTACAATATTTACTGCATTAGAGGATGTACAGCAATAATCGGTTTCTGCTTTAACATCAGCAGTTGTGTTTACGTAAGAGACTACAACAGAATTAGGATTTTCAACTTTCCAATTTCGTAAACTCTCACCTGTAATACTTTCAGCAAGTGAGCAACCTGCCTCTAAATCAGGAATTATAACTTTTTTATTTGGTGAAATTATTGATGCTGTTTCGGCCATAAAATGAACACCGCAAAAAACTATTAAATCTGCTTCAGTTTTTGCTGCTTGCTGAGATAAACCTAAAGAATCGCCAACAAAATCAGCTATATCCTGAACTTCCGGTAATTGATAGTTGTGTGCAAGTATTACAGCATTTTTTTCTTTTTTTAATGAGTTTATCTCTTTATAAATTTCGTTCATTACTAATATCCTTCCTAAAGTTTACTGAATTAACAATGATATATCTAAAGCTTTTACCGAGTGGGTGATTGACCCAACAGAAATGTAATTGACACCTGTTAATGCTACAGATCTAATGTTTTCAATACTAATATTACCAGATGCCTCAGTTTCAATTTTACCATTAATGACTTTTACACAATTTCCCATAAGCTCATTAGTCATATTGTCGAGCATAATGATATCAACGTTGGACCTAATGGCTTCCTTAACTTCATTAATATTAGTGGTTTCTACTTCAATCTTAAATTTATCATGAAATTTATTTCTAATTTGTCTTACCGCATTTGTTATTGATCCTGCAGTTTTAATATGATTTTCTTTTAACATAATCATATCGTATAGGCCAAAACGATGATTATTTCCACCTCCAATTAAAACGGAATATTTATCCAAATATCTAAAGCCCGGAATTGTTTTCCTGGTGTCTAACAGCTTTGTTTTTGTCCCATTTAACTGGTCAACCAATTTTCTCGTTTTTGTTGCTATACCACTCATCCTTTGCAAAAAGTTAAGTGCCGTTCTTTCACCTGATAATATTGTTTGATACGACGTTGATAATTCTACAAGTTCGGTGCCTGGTTTTACAAAATCACCATCCTGAATTTTCTGGTCCCATTTAATTTCTTTTTTTTCTAATGTTTCAAAAACTTTTTTAGCAATCACTAATCCTGCTACAACACCCTCTTGTTTTGCGATTAGTTTAGCTGTAGAAGATTCGGTAATTGGAATAATTGTTTTTGTAGTAATATCTCCTGTTGCAATATCTTCTTCCAATGCAAGTTCTATGATAGAACTTGATTTTTTTAAATATTCTTTTCTAATATCCATTCTTTCTCTTTAAATATTAATTTGGAGTTTTCTATATAATAGTTGCCAAAATATTTGTCTCGATGAACTGGGAAATCAATTCTTTGATGTGTTCCCCTACTTTCTTTTCTGGCTAATGCAGAGTTTATAATAGCTATAGATAGATCTAATAATCTTTTTGTTTTAATTATAGATATGTAATTTGAGGTTTCTCCAAGACTATATATCAAATTATTGATTTGTTCCTTTGCCTTAAGCAAGTTTTCTTCACTTCTAATGATACCAACATAATTAATAAAAATGTGCTGCACTTTTTCTCTAATATTCTGATATATTTTTGCTGTATCAATACTATACGTAAAAGAATTATTCTCTACGAAATCCGGCTGATTTTCTTCTGAAATAATTTCTCTAGCATTCATTACAGCTCTGTAAGAAAAAACTAAGCATTCCAAAAGTGAATTGCTAGCCAATCTATTTGCCCCATGAACACCGGTTGATGAAGCTTCGCCGCATGCATAAAGTCCCGAAAGATTAGTTTGTCCATTAAGATCAGTTGCAATTCCTCCAATTGAATAATGTGCTGCCGGAGCAATTGGGATTAAATCCTTGGTAATATCTACATCAAAACTTTTTGCTAATTCGTAAATATGTGAAAAACGAGTTTTTATCTTTTCAGAATTAAGATGTCTTAAGTCAAGATAAACATTATCAATACTTGATTTCTGTATTTCTTCAAAAATAGTTTTTGATATAATATCCCTTGGTGCGAGTTCATTTAGTTTATGTTTGCCAACCATAAATCTTTTATATTTTTCATTCAGTAAATACGCACCTTCACCTCGAACAGCTTCACTAATTAAAAATGACTTTCCATTTTTTTTATAAAATGCCGTGGGGTGAAATTGAATGAACTCTAAGTCTTTTAACATTACACCTGCACTCATGGCCAAAGAAATTCCTTCTCCAAGAATAGTGTTGGAGTTTGTGCTTCTTTCATATAAACGGCTATATCCACCAGATGCTATTATCGTTGCCTTTGCAGATATTGAGTATAAATCTCCAATAACTTTATTGTAAGCATATACACCAATAACTTTATTACTTATTTTAATAAGTTCTATACATTGAGTGTCTTCCAGAGTCTGAATATTCTCATTATCCTTCATGTACGAAATGAGAAATTTTAAGATAGCTTTCCCGGTTGCTGAA
>Ga0209633_10000803_pt1 | contig 34598 bp, 27 predicted proteins | sample Cruoilmetagenom1_FD_187290 | JGI IMG/M metagenome (GOLD analysis project Ga0209633, IMG submission 187290) | Oil polluted marine microbial communities from Coal Oil Point, Santa Barbara, California, USA - Sample 1 (SPAdes) (version 2) | ecosystem: Environmental > Aquatic > Marine > Oil seeps ...
TGATATTCGTTCATTAAATTTATAGTTCCAATTATTTTCTAAATATACCTTATTTATTTTCAAAATTCATATGTAATTTACAATATGCACTATACAATTCTTGATTTTTATCCCAAAACAATTTTTTGCATGTAACACAGTTTCTTCTCCCCTGAAATGCCAAATATTTATAGAGAGTTCTTTTTGACCTAACATCAATAAGCTTCATAATTTCTTCAATTCTTAGTTTATTTTCTTTATAATACTTTTCGGCTAAAATTGCTTTCTGCTTTGCTTCTTTATTTAATCCTTTTTTCCTACCAGGTACTACTCCCCTTCTTCTTGAGCTTTCAAGACCCGCTTTTGTTCTTTCAACTAAAATATCTCTCTCTAATTGGGCAACAGCTCCAAAAAGAGAAAAAATAAATTTTCCTTGGGCGGAAGTGGTATCAATAAATTGTTCTTGAATACTTTTAAATTGAATATTTTCTTTTTCAAAATGTTCAATTAATTTTATAAGGTGAGATAGACTACGGGCAATTCTGTCCATCTTCCAAACTACAACGGTATCTTCTTCTCTTAATTTACTCAAAAGTAGATCTAACCCTTTTCGTTTAGATTTTGAACCTGAAGAAATATCAGTATAAATATTCTTTTGCTTTATTCCAGATTTCAGCAAAGCATCAATTTGCAAATCTAATTTTTGAGAATCAGTACTGACCCTTGCATATCCAAATAACATCGTTTACTTTTTTCTTATAAAGGTAAACTTTTTAAGTAAACCTAAAAGGTAAACCGAATGTATAACAATGATTGAAAATCTTAGAGTTTACTAAAGTGGTCATCTACATAAACTTAATGGATTCTTTTATATTGAGCATAAAAAACTTTAGTTAAAGCTCATTGCTAGTGTTTTTACGGCTTACTTTTAGTGTATTTTGAGCCCTACTTAGAAAAAAAGTGAGCTTAAAGCGTGTAAAACAAGCAATAAAGCTCACGGACACTAAAATTAAAGCTCATATATGTGCGTATTTGAGCTTTAATTAATATATTTGTGAGCTATAAATAAAAATTTAAACATAATGCTCGACGATAACACTAAAGAAATTCTTGAGTACGTAAAACAAAACCCTTCTCTTTCTTCTAAAGAAATTCATCTGGGATTACAAAGTGATATTAGCTATGCTACCGTAAAAAGGATTTTAGCAAAATTAATATTTAACAACCTAATAGTATCTCTAGGTAAAGGCAGAGGAACAAAATATAACATAGATTCTGGATATCAATTATTTTATCCAATTGATGTTGATACCTATTTCGAAAAAGAGATTGATGAAAGAGAAATCAGAAATACTTTCAATTTCTTATTAATAAAGGAAACTCTAAGCAGTATAAAATTGTTTACAGAAGATGAATTACAAGATTTAAATAATCTTCAAAAAAAACATAAAGAAAATATAACACAGTTATCAGAAGGAGAGTATAATAAAGAGTTAGAGCGTTTAGCCATAGATCTAAGTTGGAAGTCCTCACAAATTGAAGGGAATACATATTCTCTTTTAGAAACCGAAAGATTGTTAAAAGAAAAAATGACAGCTGATGGGAAAGAAAAAGACGAGGCAATAATGCTTCTCAATCATAAAGATGCAATAGATTTTATAATAAATGATCCAAACTATATAGTCCCTTTAACAATATCAAGAATTGAGGATATACATAGTATATTGATGAAAGAATTAGGGATCGATCGTAATATAAGAAAAAGCAGAGTAGGTATTTCGGGCACAAACTATACACCATTAGATAATGGGCATCAAATCAGAGAAGCGTTAGAAGATATGTGCAATTTAGTTAACGACCGAGAATCTGTTTTTGAAAAGGCATTACTAGTTTTAGTTTTAATATCATACATCCAAGCATTCATCGACGGAAACAAAAGAACGGCAAGGATTATAAGTAATGCTATACTCATTAATAATGGGTATTGCCCTATTTCGTTTAGGACTATAGATTCCATCGAATATAAAAAAGCAATGTTATTATTTTATGAGCAAAACAACATTATGGACTTCAAAAGGATTTTTATAAACCAATTTGATTTCGCAGTTAATACTTATTTCTAATTGACATTTGAATTATTAGACTCAGGAGTTCGTATTGGTATCATACAAGAAATAAAACGGTGATTTCGTCAAACAATAAATTTAGATATTCATATAAATCCATTAGTACGGCTAGTACAATAGCAATTGATATCTTTTCTTCAATTCAATTGATAAATTAAAAAAGGGGGAAAACCCTGTAAAAAAAAGGGGAAAACCCCCTTGATATTTGATTTTAAACAAATTACCTTTGATCTTGACAACAAAGTACTATTGGAATTTTACTCCAAAACTACCAAACAACTTCATACTTCACTTAAAATATATATTATGGCTTGTAATGTTGTGATAATCGATGTTAAGGGCTTAGGCACTCCCTTAAATGCAATAAAAATTACTGGTTTTGCAGAAGAATGTAAAGCCGATCCCTTCAAAAATATTGTCAGTGTAAAGGTTGGAATTTCATGTGTCAGCAAAGACGGTCCTTTTCAAGAAATAATTGTAGAAGTTGATGATAATGGTGAATGGGTAGCGATTTTTCAGAATTTAGGGAGATGTGCCTGTGATTCAGAAATATTTGTAACTGCAGTTTGTAATAATGATGAAAATTGTATTGCTGACCCAATTTCAAAAATTATTAAATGTATCAAATGCCCATCTGTTACTTTTGGAAGTGCTAGTGATGATGTGGCTCAACCACAAATTATTCAATGTGATACTGACGGAACAGTATTGGTCTTTATTCATTTCAATGTTTTTAATCCATCTTCTGTTGATATAGCAGTTTCTGTAAATTGTGGACTTGGGGGTACTTCAGTTGCTGGCGGAACTTTTATAGTACCTCAAGGAGGAAGTCTTTTTGTTGATTCTGTAATTTGTCGCTATGATCCTTCTATAACTCCAGTTCCTTCTCCATTTATAGAATTCTTCGATGTAGCTGACAATACTCCTCTTGATTGTTTACCAGTTCCAATACAAATTGGGACTCTACCAGATTGCGAGGATGTATGCCCTAACATGGTTGTAATTGAAGTTAAAGATAGTGATGGAAATATTATAGATCCAGAAGGAGTTCAATGTCTCCCCTCTGATGAATATACAATATCAGTAATTATTCCGGCAAATGTTCCAGGAATGACTTATACTTTTTCCATAAATGGTGTAGTTGAACAGTTTGGAATTAATCCAGATTTTATTGTTCAAGTTGACTCCAATGTTGAGATTGAAGTTACCGTTTCGGTATTTTCTTCAATCGATTGCCCAAACCCTTCAAATGCAGTTATACTAAAAGGTTGTGCTGATAATTGTGATCAAGAATTAATTATTAATGTTAGAAATACTCTAGGACAGGTCATTGATCCTAATGAGTGCCTTGATCCTGGAACTTATACAATTCAAGTTACATCTCCAAATGGGTCAAATTGGTCTTTTGCTTGGGTAATCAACGGTGTACAAGATAATACGACCAATGCAGCTGAATATATTATTAACCTAAATTCAGGAGACAATATTACAATATCTGTTACAGCGGAAGCTTCGGGATGTCAGGACAAAATAAAAGAAATTGCACTTAATAGTTGTGGAAATAACGGCGATGGAAATGGTGGTGGCGGAATATTTAGTTGTAATGGTCTTCTTATAGCTGCGATTACACTTTTAATAAGTGGGAGTATCCTTATTATAACGGGCACTTGTACTGGCGTTGTACCATTAACTGTCGCAGGAGGAATAACCGTTGCAATTGGCTTTATACTATTAGGACTATGGGCTTGGTTATGTAAAAAATTTACTTCATGTAGTGTCCTTAATAAACTTAGGTGCTTATTAAATTGGCTTGCTCTTATTGCCGCTATAATAGGCGCTATCGGTGTTGGATCAGGTTCGGTAGCCTGTGGATTGACAGCTATTGCAACAGGTGGATCATGGGCCTTAATTGCACAATTTTTGACAGATGTGATGGTTAAAAAGAACTGTGAAATAACTTCATGTTTTATACCTTAATAATACAAATGTAGAACTAAAATGGAAATGTAATATACAAGTGAAAGATGTTCTTTTTACTTAAAAGGCACAATAACATTACGCTTAAAATGAAAAAGTCAAATTATTTAGTGCTTTAGTCCATTTTGATTTTTATTAATAAATAAACGGTCGTTATGGTATACTTCAGGTTTTCTTTCAGGTTATTTAATATAATAATTAAATGAATTGCTCATCAAATCCTGTTCTTTTCTGGAAATACCTATACTTAAAGCTACTTTTTGCCAATTGTTAACTGAATTAATAATCGCTTCTATAATTGATTCCATTTGATCTTTATTCAACCTAAAGTATTCCCCAACGCTTTTAGCTAAATCAAAATCTAAGGCGTTATTATCCATATCAATATTGAGTGCCAGACCATCTTTATCTATGGAGGGGTTTATATCATATGCAGGTGATAATATCCACCCCTTATCTGTTAAAATAAAACCATGATTTCTTAAATGGTCATCAGTATTTGACATCGCAATATTAAAAACAATCCGCCGCCAAAGTTGTGCCAAATTAGCATCTATATCAGTACCATAATTTTGAATAAATTCTGCAATTTCGAGATAACTAGCGGGTTTATCTCGAATTGTATCTTCCGTATTTCCGGTCATGATCATCGCTGATGCAAAATGAATTCGTTCACCTTTATGACGATCAAAACGCTTGGTAAAAAAAGTATGATACTTTCCTGACACTTTTTCAATTTTAGATGATGACATAGTAATACCTGCATCAATTGCTAACTGATAAGCTAAGTATTCCCAAGCTGCCTTATCAGTTGTGTCATTCTTGGAAGGAAACTTGGCAATCCAAAGATTTTTATCATCATCGATAATGTTCGCTTTTGGTCTTGCTCCTCCAAGAGAAGAGCCTGGTGCCATTAAAATAGCTAACCACTTTTTAATTTCGCTATTATCATCATTTTCAAATGCATTTGCGGCAGCTTGTAGTTCTCTGATAGATGACCAAGGTGGTGTTGGGTTGTGCTCATCGTTGTCTAAAAAAGATCCATCTGGATCAGTTTTAAACCTTAGTGCACCCATCCGACTTTCGTCATAAACTCCTAATAAAAAATCTATTTCATAAAGTGTTCGAGGCTTTTCGGCTTTTCCCTTGGCTTCTTGGGCAATTCTTCGTCTCATTAGCGTTTTCCCCCAAGTGTCTGGCATACTGTCTAGAAAAATACCGAAATTCTCCTTGTTATTAGGGTATTGTGGCCCTGATAAAAATTGAATATCTGGATCTAGCAATATTCTACTCTTTGACTTTAACCATTGCCTATCATACTCAAAACTAAAGGCCTTCTTACCTTTACCAAAATGAGCAGAAAGAATACCTATCATTTCTGGTTCAACCATGGATTGCCAATGTGCATATACGTATATGTCGAATTTATTTCGTGCCACTTGTTCTAAATTATAATAATTCTAAATCTTGCAATTTTCTTCCAAATTCGTCATCAGCCGCTAACTTTAAAAAATCTTCTTCTAATCCCAAAACTCTGAGTACATTGAAATAAGCACCAAAAGAAACCTTTGGATTCCCTTTTTCAATTTGATAAAGTGTAGTCCGGTCTATATCAGCACGTTCAGAAACCTGCGTAGTAGTTATCTTACGTCTTTTTCGAGCTAATTTTATATTCTCTCCTACTTGCTCCATCAACTTTTGATATTTTGGAAGTAAAATGCTCTTCTTTTTTTTCATTTTGTTGATTATTTTCCACGAAAATAGTTATTTTGTTGATAATAATCAACGTTTTATCTATTATTTTATTTTCTCTTGTCCTGGCTATTATTATCAAAAGCAATCAAATTAAACAACTGCCGCATTCGAGAGCGTACACGATTACCATAACGGTCTTCTAGCTCTTGTGCATTAAGGTTGCTTGTGGCATGAGTTTTAAGTTTATGTTCTAAAAATAAATCATAACGAGAAAGTAGAATTTCACCTACCACATTGCAATCTTTTCCAAAATATCTTCCTGTAGGTTCTACTCCTAAATCATCAATACAATAAAAATTATTATTTCCAAAATGTTCGATGGTCTTGTACCCCGTATGATTAAATGCAAAAGTGATATTTCGAGTAGGAATTATTTTATATGATTTTTGGTGCGGTACAATGTATTGTAATAATTTCATCAAACTCGTTTTACCACAACCTACTGGACCTGTGAGTAAAATGCCTTTATTTATGTCGATATTTAGTTTTTTACAGTTAATTTCATCTTTGATAAAGTAATTACAGAGCTTAAATAATATTTCTCTATCCTCTTTGTAGGTTTTAAAATTATTCCCAAATAACAGTTTCCCTTTTGCATTGAGATAAATCAATATCTTATCAAAATTATATGAAATTTGATTGCCTTGAAGTTCACCTAGTTGATATTGCACATTACCTTCAATAATGATATGTGGAGTTAATAGATTCATAAAGGCTCATTATAATCTTTATCTGTACTAGTCTTTAAGTTGTCCTTATACGGCACAGTTGAATTTTGTTTGTCTTTCGTTTTAAAATTTTTAGAATTTGAATTTTTTAAATTTTGCTGTTTATTATTATTATTTGTTTTGTTTCTTACTGTTTGTTTATGTTTGGTTTTAGATACCAGCTCTTGTCCACTACTTGTCTCAATATTGGTATGGCTTTGGTACAGGAGTTGTCCATCAGTTGTCCCAAAATTGTGCATCTTAATTCGACTTCCTTGAAAAGGGTTATGCGATGGTGTGTACAACAAATATTTCCAATGACTTAATTCTTTGATACTGCGGTGATAGGTGGTTTTTGAGCCTACTTTTGACAGTTCCATTTGAGAATTTATGAATAAAAAATATAGCACTTTTATCAAGGATGGTTATAAATTATCAAATGGAAGTGTTGAATATTTGGTTTATTGGTTTGACTCTAAGCACGATGAAGAATATAAGGTTGTTTTACCTAAATTGAAGTTTGATAAAAAAGAAAATCACATTAATGAAACAGCCAACACATAAAGCCATACATATTGCCAAGTCGCTCAGAAGCCAATCCATGAGCCAAAACTTGTCAAAGAGTATGACTTTTCCAAGACTAAATGAAGAAAAGAACAACTATGTAACAAAAAATTAAATTCTGCATCATTTAATATAAACTGTATATTTACATAGGCAAATACAATTTGTTTTAAATAGTTCTTTTTGACTTTAGTGTGCAATTCGATGAACCATTTATAGTTAAAAGTATTTAAAGTACTATAATGCAGGGTGTTATAGTGCTTTAAATACTTCTTTTACCCCACGAACCTTCAAGTTATTTAACGTGAGTTCGATTTAAGCTATTCCTAAACTTGGTAGCATATTACTCATTTTAATGGATGGTTTTTTCGGCAAAAAGCTATAAGCAATCAATCCTGACACTAAATTGGAAATGAAATTATCGACGGATCTGTGTCTTGTGCGCTCAATGTAGCATACATTTTTTAAGATGTCGTTTACCGATTTCTATTACAGCTCTTTTTCTTAATAAAACACGATCAAAAAAGTCCATTGCTTTTTTCTTCATATTCTTTCGGACTTTAGTTATTAGATGTATTCCATCCACAAATAATTGATCAAATAAATCCTTTCCAAGATATCCTTTATCTCCATAGATTTTATCAAATATCTTATCATTGAAAGATTTGTTTTTAAGTGGTTTTCTATCATCTACATTTCCTGGGGTAAGCATAAACTCAATGATTTCACCTTTATCATTACAAACAAGATGCAATTTAAAACCATAAAACCAACCTAGAGTTTCGTAACTTTTTTGGGCTAAACCTACAAATACTTTATGCTGCTTTTCTCTTTTATAATGACATGATTTTAAAGTAGTAGAATCAATAAAAGAAATACCTGTACAATCACCTAGACAATGCATTTTCATAAATACTCCAAGTGGTTGCACTACCTTTTTTGTAACTCAACAAAACTATTATAAGAAACACAATCTGGGAACTCATTACGCATAAATTTACAGACATGATTTATGTAAAAGTGTTTCAAGTTTCGGTAAGATTTTAAATGAAAAAGAACTAAAATGGTCATTACCTCTCCATCTGACATTTTACTCTTTCTGTTGCGCTTTTTAATCCCATTTGGGTCTGGAAGGCTATTCTCGGATATTAAACCGTTTTATTACGTCGAACTCACGTTATTCATATACAAGTGCAATATTTGCCAATATATCCAGATCCAATTTTTCATCCAAATGAAAATAGATATATTTAAGGATTTTATTAAATCTGTTGTAGTAGGTTTGCATAATTATATAATACGTTGGGCAATTTAATTTATTGTTGAAGATCTAAGAGATTTTGATATGTAATCTAGCTAAACACTTCTTACTTTGGTTTACTTTTACCATTGAAATTTATTTTTAAGATAATTCCTACACTTGAAAAATCAATATTCTCACTAGTCAACGGTTCTAATGAATACTTAAAATAAGGCTCAATAATTAAAGATTGATGATTATTTTTTAATGGCAACTCTACTCCAATAGAGAGATTAATAATTTCACCAAAATTGAAGTTATTAAAAGAGCCCTGTTTTTCCGTTTCTTTTTCAAATGTGTTTACTGTATTAGATAATAATATTGGATTACCAAAATTATCAACAGTTTCTATAAGAACAGTACTACTTACCTGAAATGTAGATTCAATATTTTCTTTAAGATAGGTTACTGAAGATAATCCAACGGCAACAAACATTTTACTATTATTCATAGCAAAATTATATTTTAAATTGATAGGTATATCCAATCCTGTTAAAACAACTTCTTTAGATTTTAATTGACTACCACTTGCCAAAGTTTGCAATGTATTCTCCTGAAAATTTATTTTTTGATTAGTTACTAATAAGCCTGTATAAATATCAATATTTTTAAAAATTGGAATTTCTAATAACATTCCTCCCCCAAAGCTAACATTGGTATTTTGATTTGCCTGATCATAATTTATAATTGGAGTAACTGCGAGACCAAACGTAATTGCATTATTTTTAATTTTATTTACATTCATTTTTTCTAATTCTGAATTGATATCCTTTTTAGAAAGTGAATCAGAAGGTGCAAGTTTATTCGAGTCAGATATAAGTGTTTCTTCATTAGTATCTACAGTATCAATAATTTGCAACTCCTTTAAGTTTTTAGACAATTCTAAATTGATAGTTGCAATTTTAGATTTATTAATTGGAGCATTAACACTATCTTTTCCAATTTTAAAATTTGTAGTCTGTTCCGATAAGAGTATCTTATTTTGGATATCGTTCTTTTGTTGATTGGAAACAATAGCATTCTTTTTATTTACTCTTTCTTCTTCGATTAACTTATTAAAACCATTATCATAGAAGTTTTTTCTATTTGAATCACCACTTTTATTATTATTTAGCATGTCATTTTTACCATCAGTTTTTGTAACATTATTTTTACTTTCATTGATGATCTTTTCAAAATCATTTTTATCTGGATTATAAATAGAATCATTCTCATTTGATTTTTCATTTGAGTCTGTATTTCCAATAATTATCTCTCTTTCATTATCAAATGGTGTAGTTGTGTTTTGTAATGTATTATATAATACTAATCCACCTGTTCCGCCAATTATTACGAAAAGTAAAATAACAGCAGCAGATCTACCAAAGAACCAAACCAAAAAGCGATCCTTATCCTCATCCTTTTTTGATCTGAGTTTTTCCCAATCTTCTGGGTTATAGGGCTCTTGTCTATTTTCAAAAACTTCCTTAACCTTTTGACTAAATTTATTGTCGAAATTTTTATTCATTTTAATTTTTAAAACTTTCGTTTAATAATATTCTCAATTTATTTTTGGCTCGTGTTAAAAATGTTCGAGATGAACTGATTTTTATATTGAGCTTTTCTGCTATTTCTTTATGACTAAATCCTTGAATTTCATAGAGATTGAACACTAAACGGTGTATTTTAGGTAATCGATCTAATAAATTTAAAATATCTTCAGCATTTAACTGGCTGATTATACTTTCTTTTACTTCTGGAGGGTCAACTTCTACAACATCCAAAAGATAATAATGTTTTTTATTTTTACGATAATTATCTATGGCAGTATTTATAATTATTGTTCGTATCCATGCTTTAAATGATTGATTAAGGTTAAATCTGTGAATGGTAGAAAATACTTTTAAAAAGCTATCATTCATGATATCAACTGCTTCTTCTCTAGAATAAGTATTTAGTCTAGAAATGCTAAAGGCATATCCATAAAAGTGTTTGTACAACATCTCCTGGTATTCATTCTCACCTCGTTTACACCCTTCTATGAGCTCATATTCAATAGAATTTTTGTATTTATCTTTCAATTTATATATAGAGTGTAATTGTTGTTGACCTTTAATCTACGTGGTAATTAAAATTAAATAATTCATGGGGTATATTAAGTATTCCCCATGAATCATTAAGTTTTTGGATATTAAAAAAGAACCTTTTATTCAATTATCATCATTAACAGTACCATCGGGATTATTAGATTGATTTAAAACATTAAATACATTATATGCACATGCATCTTTATATTCGTTATCACCTACTAATTTATTAAGGTCAATTTCTAAAATTTCAGTAATATTCGCTTCACATGCATCATCTTTGGCATTATGAGTCAATGTCAAATTAATTTGACAAGGATGTGTTAGAAGTATTTGACCTCCATATATTACTTCAAAAGTGTGTTCTTCACAACCACCTGTATAGGACACTTTTACTTTTAAAATGTCTCCTGCCTTTTCAACACTTTCAATTTCAAATGAATCACTTAAGGTATTTCCTTTACCAGCTATACGATCACTTTCTACTTTTGCATACTTCTGCGCATTTATAACCAGATTTACTTTATTTAAATTTTCAGCAGGATTAATACCATCTCCATTTTGGCATGCCATTGCAAAAAATAAAATATTGGCAATAATTATGTATCTCTTAATTAACATTACTTTTTTTATCATCGTATTAATTTTAATAATAGTTAAACATTTTATTTATAACTCTTACAACCTATACGCACTTAAACATTAAAACGCTACAGCAACTCTATAGAATATAATTTTGCTAAATAATCTCCACCAATTCAACTTCGAATTTTAAAATTGAAAATGGAGGAGTTTCTTCTGAGATAAATTCCTTTTCTAATAAATCCTCTCGAACTTTTTCAGGAAATATTTGTAAACTTTCATCATAAGCTAGATGTGAAGGAATAATTAAGGTTGCTTTTTCACCTTCCTGCATCAACTTAATCCCTTCTTCTAACCCTTTGATTACGGTGTTATTTCCTATTTTAAAGTTAAAAGTTTCATCATCATCTGTTTCATCAAGAATATTGCCATTTAAATATTTTGCAATAAACTTTATTTTTACAGTTTTTCCGTCTACAGGTTTATCTCCCTCACCTTCGGTTACTCTTTTATAATAAAGTCCGGATGTAATTCTATCTATGTCTACAATACTATTTTTCACTATATAGTCATCAATTGAATCTTTATCTATCACTTTTTGTTCATCTTCTGTTTCAATTTTTACTATTTCACTTTCAATAATAAATATAGAGTTAGTTTGAAAAAGATCGTCATAAGAATAATTACCATAAGCTAGATGTGATGGAATAAAAAATTTAAATTTTTCTCCCTCCTTCATTTTTGATGATCCATATCTAAGACCAACAGGTATAAGTGATTTATCTGTAATTTTAAATTTCGCAGGCTCATCAGTACCATTTACTAAACTATCTATTTTTTTGCCATTTAATAGATTCATTTTATAATAGACTGATAATATATCTTTATCTTTTACTTCAGAACCGGAAGTATTTGATTTAATTACTTCATAATAATAACCATTTTCATCTTTTTCAGCATCAATATCATTATCACTTAAATATTTTAAAATTAACCGATTGTCGATACTTCTTTGATCTTCATGATCATCATCACTAAAACAGCTTTGCAGAAGTAATGATGTACCTGACAATAGGATAAACATCAAAAATAATTTGTTGAAATTTAATTTAGTTTTTTTCATAATAGTATAAATTGATTATTAAAATTTGTTTCATACTCATTACGAAAATTAATAGCCAAACGCTACAGTAAAAAACATTTCAATAGGGTAAAAACCAATTTAATAAATAACAAGATGTTTTAGAACAATTTTGATATTTTCGAAAGAGGTGAATTGTTTCTTTCGCACCATTAATGTTTTTAATTTATCTATTTCTTTCTTTAAGTGAATAATAAGCATATCATATGCTAAAATTATAGCAACTGAAGAGTTGTGACTTGTTGAAAATTGTTTGTCATTGAAGAAATAAAATATATCAGAATATAAACATATATCTGTTTTCTTCTTATAATAACTTTCTAAATCGACAAAAATATTAGTTTCCCATAAAGTAAGTATAGGTTTCTGTTTTCTATTAAATTTAGGATGTTGTTTGACAACAAATATACTTTCGTGTGTAAATAATTTGTGCATGAAGCAAACCTAAAAACAGTCCCTAAGGCTAAAAGGTATACTTTGACCAATGTTTTAGCTTAATGTCGAAACTTTATGAAACAATTAATGTCTTACATTCCACTTCAGTATAAAATGAAAAAAAGGGAATTTTCAATTGATCAAAAACCCCCTTTAAACTAACTAAACTAATTCAATTTTATCAATTATTCCCATTTAATATCATCAATGTAGTAAATATCAGTAGCTGTTCCGTCTGATTCTCCACCATTGAAAAACAGTACTATCTTATTATGATTTTCAGCTACCTGACTACTAAAATCAAAGGTGTATTCTGTCCAACTGTTAGCAGTATCAATATTACCCCATACTTCACTGGCAGCGGATGATCCACCTTCCAGTTTAGCTAATAGAGGTGCAGTTCTAGTAGAAAGAATCTTTATTTTTAATTGGTTCTTTGTTGATAAATCAATTGCACTTCCAAAATCAAATACTAAAGCATCCCATGGTTCAGTACCATTATCTGTAACCTCAAGCACATCACTACTAGTATTTATACCACTTATATCAGGATTGCCAATAATAGTAGTATCAATACAACAGGTTATTTCATAGTTTTGCTGACATTCAAAATCATTAACAATACTTACATCTGCTACCACTCCATTACACGGATCGAATTCATCAAATTTAATATCATCAATATAATAAATATCAGTAACTGTACCATCATTTTGTCCACCATTGAAAAAGAATACTACTTTTTGGTGATTCTCCGCTGCTTGGTCACTAAAATCGAATATGTATTCTGTCCATTCATCAGCTATATCAATACTTCCCCAAACTTCTTTAGCTGGAGACGATCCTCCTTCTAATTTGGCTAATAATGGAACTGCTTTATTTGTAAGGATTTTTATTTTTAAGAAATTATTTGTTGATAAATCAAAAGCATTACTATACTCAAATACTAAGGCATCCCATGGATTTGTTCCATCATCAGTAACTTGTAGCACTAAATCACTCAGATTGGTGCCACTCTGATCTGGATTATCTACTATTTCATTAGTAATGAATCCTGGTATTGTAGCATTCTGTTGACAATTAAAATCATTAATTATATTTAGATCAGGAACTATACCGATACAAGGATCTGCTAATTCTGTAAAACGTAAATCATCTATATAATAAACATCTTCCCCATTTGTATCAACACCGGCATTGAAGAAAAATACCATTTTATTATGGTTTTCTGCTGCCTGACTACTAAAATCATAAGAATATTCTACCCACTCACCTATAACATTAATCTGAGCATCTTTTTCTATTGGGTTTGAAGATCCGCCTTCTAATTTTACTTTTAAAGTACCTGTAACAGGGGCATGAATCTTTATTTTAAATACATTATTTATAGAAAGGTCAATTGCAGTACCAAAGTCAATTATTACAGCATCCCAAGCACCCAATTCGTCAATATATTTTCCAGAAAATTTACTATTATTTATATCATTTTTATTTGGAGTAGCCATGATTTCAAGTTCGGATACATCTTGATTTTGTTGGCAATCAAAATCGTTTATAATACTTAGATCAGGAGTAACTCCATTACAAGGGTCTGCTGTTGTATCAAAACGCAAATCATCAATATAATATTCATCACTACCACCTGTATCTACACCCGCATTAAAAAACAGGACTAATTTATTATGACTTTGGTTAAATTGATCACTAAAATCAAAAGAATATTCAGCCCAATTTTGTGTATTAGTAATATTTGCATCAACTTCAATGGCACTTGATGAACCTCCTTCTAACTTTGCTTTTAAAATTCCTACTACACCCGTTTTTACTTTTATCTTAAAAGTATTATAGGTAGAGAGGTCTATTGGTCCACCAAAATCATAAATCAAGGCATCCCAAGGACTCGTCGGATCTATATATTTCCCTACAAACCTAGTTGGATTTGCACCAGATTCATCAGGGTTGAGAACCGCTTCAACTTCTGCAAGCGTCATATTAGCCTGACATTCAAAATCATTAATAATATTAGGGTCAGCTACAACATTAGAATCATTACAAGGTATTGATTTGATAAAAGGATATTCTGTTATATCTTCACAAGATGTAAATGTAACCACCGCTAATACTATAAGTAATAAATTACTTATAAATAGTTTCATTGTTTTCATAGTTAATTGTTTTGAGTTATAATTATCCATTGCGTTTATCTATTTTAAAATAAAATTAGTTTCCAGTACTTTTTGACTGTTAGTTCCAACAAAAACTTTAAATTCACCTGCTTCGGCTTGAAACTTCATGTCTGAATTATAAAAGGAAAGGTCTTTAGAATTTAAGGTAAATGTTACTTTTTGAGATTGATTGGGTTTTAGCATTATTTTCTTAAATCCCTTTAATTCTTTTATAGGCCTGGTAACACTTCCTATCATATCTCGAATATATAGTTGTACAACTTCTGCACCCTCAAATTTTCCGATATTTTTTATTGTTATACTTATATTTATATTTTCATCGAATCCAACTTCTTTTTTATCAATTGATAAATCAGAATAATTAAAAGTGGTATAGCTTAGCCCGTATCCGAAAGGGTAAAGGGGTGTATTAGGTATATCTAAATAATTAGACTTAAATTTTTCAAAAGGTTTTTGCTGATCAATAGGTCTTCCTGTATTCTTATAATTATAATAAATAGGTATTTGACCCACATTTCTTGGAAATGTTATTGGAAGTTTTCCTGAAGGGTTTACATCACCAAATAAAACATCAGAGATAGCATAACCAGCTTCACTTCCAGGAAACCAAACGTTCAAAATAGCGTCTGCAAATTTTGATTCTTCGTTCAAAATCAATGGCCGTCCAGTGAATAGTACTATGACAATAGGTTTGCCAGTTTGTTTTAATACTTTTAAAAGATCTTTTTGGGATTGAGGAATTTCAATATTGGTTCTTGAACTACTTTCACCACTCATTTCTGCAGATTCTCCTATGGCCAACACAATTATATCTGATTTTTGTGCAATTTTTTTCGCTTCTTGTAGAATTATTTCTTTAGGGCGATTATCTCGATTTAATTTTTTACCAAAAGGAGTTGCTCTGTCTTGAAAATCTGCATTATAATCCAAATTACTACCTTGAGCATATAAAATAGTAACTTTATCACCTATGGTCTCCTTTAACCCTTTAAGTAAAGATATTGCTTTATCATGGTCAGATGCTACGCTCCATGTCCCAGGCATATTCTTAGCATTGTCTGCAAGTGGTCCTATTAATGCAATAGTTCCTGATTTTTTTAAAGGTAAGACCTCATTATGGTTCATCAATAGCACCATAGATTCAGAGGCTACTTTTTTTGAGAAATTTCTATTCTCTTTTGTATATATTTCTGTATTTGCTCTATTTTCATCACAATATCGATATGGGTTTTGAAATAAGCCTAAACGATATTTTAATGTTAGAATTCTTTTAGTGGCGGTATCTATTTCTTTCTGAGTTATTTTTCCTTCTTTTAAAGATTTTTCTAAAGTGGTTAAAAACCCTTCCCCAACCATGTCCATATCAACACCTGCTTTTAAAGCTAATACTGAAACTTGTTGCAAATTTCCCATTCCGTGATCAATCATTTCATTTATGGCAGTATAATCTGTTACCACAAACCCATTAAACTCCCATTGCTTGCGAAGCACGTCAGTCATAAGCCATCTATTTCCAGAAGCTGGAATTCCATCCACCTCATTAAATGAGGTCATAATAGTTGCAGCACCTTCTTCTATAGCAGCCTTAAATGGTGGGAAGTAAGTATTATACATTTTTAATCTGCTCATATCAACAGTATTATAATCTCTACCAGCTTCAGGTGCACCATACAAAGCAAAATGTTTTATACAGGCTGCTACTGTATTATTTTTAGATAAATCATTGCCTTGATAGCCTTGAATATATGCCCTAGCTATTTGACTGCCTAGATAAGGATCTTCTCCATAAGACTCTGCTATTCTCCCCCAACGTGGATCACGTGATAAATCTAGCATAGGAGAAAAAAACCAGTGAATACCGTCTGCCGAAGCTTCTTGAGCTGCAATTTGAGCGCTTTTTTTGATTAGCTCCATATTCCAAGATGATGCCGAACCAAGAGGAATAGGAAATGTTGATTTATACCCATGAATCACATCCATACCAAAAAGTAAAGGAATCTTTAAACGGCTTTGCTCAACAGCAATCTTTTGAACAGTCCTAATTTTTTCAACAGATTGAATATTAAAAAGTCCTCCAACTTTTCCTTCTCTAATTTTTTGAGAGATATTTGAATTTTTTACCAATCCTGTAGTAAAATCTCCAGAAGAAGGTAAATTCAGCTGCCCTAATTTTTCAGTAAGAGTCATTTTTTGCATCAAACTATCAATGAAAGATTCCATTTCGGTATCTTGATTGGATTTAGTTTGAGCAATATCAGATTTACAACTTGTTAGATTGAGAATAATGTTTAGTAAAATAATTATTAATATGCTTGTTGTAATCTTCATAACTAATTTAAATGTGGACTTGTAAAATTTAATTTTGATAATCCTTCTTTAACTTCAGGGCATGACATGAATAGATTCCATAAGAGTCCTGTGCGATGATTTTCAATCATTACGATAACGGGACCTTGATCTATAGCTAAGTAATTGTTTGCATACCAATTTTCGGTTTGATTAAATGCATCATAAAAACCATACTCCCCCCATAATTTCCCATCAAAATTATAATAGAAATGTCTTAAAGCTTGCATAGAAAATTCAGGGGTATATGGGAAAGATGACAATGCAGCCGTAGGAGAGATTACGCCTAAATCATTCGTAGGGCTATGAGCTGAGTACCCTTGGTGATTATCACTTGCTGTTAACCCCCAACTTGCAGCACTATATCCGGTATACCCTTTCGGGTTTTTAATACAATACTCTCTATTAATAAGTGTGTGATTTACATTTTGTTCCCAATAATCTGCATAGGTATCTTTTAATCCATTAGGATCTAGCCCTAAAAACGAATAATGTGCAAAAAACAAAGGGCCTCCAAAATCGAATCCTAAGGGTAATTTCCATTTTTGATAATATACAGTGCCGTTTACAAAATGATCACTACCAGATGCCCATCCATTATCATAGACAGATTTATTTATTGCATGAGTTGGTGAAGATGCGGCCAAAACATAGGTGATAAGGGCTTCATTATATCCTCTTAATTGATGATTTATTTGCCATCCAAAATTTGGTGACCAATGCCATGTCAGAACATTTGTTCCGTTGGTATACCAGTCCCATTCAACCTCATTCCAAAGTTGATTAATTTTATCGCGCAATGAATTTTCATTTGGAATGTCTTTATTAAAATATTGCCTGGCAGCTAATAATCCTTGAATCATATATGATGTTTCCACAATATCTCCCCCATCATCTTCTGTAAAAAAAGGTCTTACTTCACCCGTATTACCATAATACCAATGCGGAAAAGCACCATGAAACCTGTCACCATTTAACAAGAAATTTGAAATTTTTAATAAACGCTCTACAGCCTGTTCCCTTGTAATATAATTTCGTTCAGTTCCTACAATAATTGCCATAACACCAAAACCACTACCTCCTGAAGTAACAATATTAGGACCTTCACCGCCATAAGCTTCAGGTTCAGACCTCTCTAATGCCATACCGCTATCAGGGTGAGCAAAATTCCAAAAGTATTTGAAAGTTTGTTTTTGCACAAGATCTAATAATTCAGTATCCGAAAGTTGTTGATCCGGTATCGGTTTATCAATATTTGTACTGGTACCATTATTTGAACATGACGGTAATGATGTGCCGAAAAAACCATAGCAAATTAGTGTAGTTATGAAAAATAGTTGTTTCATTTTTTTATCAAAAATAGATTTAAGATATTTCATTTATTATTTTGAACTGTGTTGTATAAATTGCATCAATAATCCAATAAACCAAAAGACTCTCAAAAATTACTAACTCTTAATGAAAATAAAATGAAACTAATTCTTTTTTCTTTAGAAATCTTTTGGTTCTAAACATATGTTTAATATCCCGGGTTTTGTGTTAATTTTCCATTACTCAAGTCAATTTGAGGTTGAGGAATTGGGAATAATTCATGTTTACCATCCATAAAATTTTTACCATGGGCTCTTAGCACTTCACCAGCTCTTCCTTGTCTTACCAAGTCAAAATAACGATCGTGCTCAAAAGCTAGTTCTAAACGACGTTCTTTCCAAACAGCCATTTTATCAACTATAGATGCGTCAGGTAACCCTGCTCTATTTCTAACCATATTTAATGGAGTAGCTGCATCGCCCCCTGTTTCTAAAGCAGCTTCGGCATTCATTAAAAGCACCTCAGCATATCTTAAAATACGAACATTTTTATTAGTTTCCCAATCATTTCCATTAAAGGTTTCTTGTGTTTTACTCACGTAGGCTTTTTGATTATACATAGGGTTGGAGACAGTGTTAGCTACGTCCAGACCATCCCATAAGGTTTCACCTCTAAAAATAATAGTAGCATCTCTTCTTACATCATTAGCTTCATAAGCATTTGCTAGATCTTCAGTTGGTGTGTTAAAACCCCAGCCCCAACCACCGGCGCCACGAGCTCCTTGAGTTACAAAATAACCTTGAATACCTTTATTAGGAGTCTCTCCTCTGCCTTGAAGTTCAAAAATGGATTCAGAATTATTTTCTCCAATCTCCCTCCATATATGTGAATAATCCGGAGTTAAGTCATATACCCCCATACCCATTACCTGATTGGTTAAATCTAAAACTTCTTGCCAATTACCTTGATACATATTTACTTTGGCAAGTAATGACAAAGCAGCTCCTTTTGTAGCTCTACCGAGGTTTTGGGAGTCATATGAAGCTGGAAGTTTTTCCGCTGCATCTGTTAAATCAACTATAATGAAATCATATACTTCTTGTTTCGGAACCCTCGTGTTGGCAGCATTTATGTCATTAGGATTTTGTATATCCGGTACTCCTTTAATTAAAGGTACACCGCCAAACATTTTTACTAATCTAAAATAAAATAAACCTCTTAAAAATTTACTTTCTCCAATTAATCTATTTTTAAGGTCATCTTCAATTGAAAGATCTGGTAAAAATTTTAATGCCTGATTAGCTCTCGCGATGCCTTGATAATTTGCTTCCCAAACTTCATTAAACGATATTGTATTCGTTGAAAAAGTCAAAGCATCCAATAAGTTCTTATCCCCACCGGTATCTCCTGGGTCACTTCCTTTATCTGCATCATCTGAGGTAATACTGGTAACTCCAATCCATGAGAAAGTACTCTCATTCCAATCGAAAGGTTTATTATAAATGGCATTTACCAATTCTGTAGCTGCCGTAGGGCTAGATAAGGCTTGTTCAGGCGTTTCCGTTGACGGATCAACATCCAAAAAATTATTATCATTACAAGATAAGAAAGCGAATAGCATCAAACTTGTAATTATAATAGTTATATTTTTTTTCATAATGCTAAAAGTTTAAAAATTAATATTAATGCCTAATAAATAGGATGAAACTGATGGGTAAGCATCTAACTCGATCCCTGAAGTTCCTAAAGGATTACCGTTATCATTTCCAACCAGTTCTGGTGTGAATCCTGTAAAGCTTTTGAAAATAAATGGGTTTTGTGCCAAGGCGTAGACCCTTACTTTTTGCACTCCTTTTACCAGATCAGTAAAAGTATATCCTAAAGTGATATTATTTACTCTGAAAAAATCACCATCTTCTAAAAAATAAGTTGATGATGGTGGTACTTCATTGGAGGGTGCCGGATTTTCACTTGAAGTATTGCCTAATGAAAAGAAATTGTCAGCTATTCGTTGTTCAATATTTTCACCTCCAAATCGCTGTGCTTTTTTACCATTATACACTTTACTTCCCGCATTACCATAGCCGCTAATGTTAAAGTCTAAATTTTTATATTCAAAACCCAGGTTTATACCATAGAAAATATCCGCCTGAATGGAACCGAAGAATTGCCTGTCATTGTCATCAATTTGACCATCGTTATTGATGTCATTATAAACAAATTCACCGCGTTCATCAAAACCGAGTGCCTCTAACAAGAAAAAACTTCCCAAAGGTTGACCTTCTCTCAATAATTTTGTTACTTGTCCGTTGCCAATAGAACCGCCAGATTGCTCAAATGCAAAAGGATTGGTAATTTTTTCTAATTCGTTATCATTTGAGGTAACATTACCTCCTATATGATAACTAAAATCATCATTGATTTTATCATTCCAATTTAATGAGAATTCTAATCCTCTATTTCTGATTTTTCCGGCATGTGTAAGTGTTGCTCCACTAGCGCCAAATGCTTGAGGTAAACTTATGGGTAATATCGCATTCGTGTTTAGACGATCGTAGTAATCAATTTCACCTGAAAGACGATTATTCAATATTGCAAATTCAACACCAAAATCAACCTCTCTAGTTATTTCCCAACTCACATTTTCATCAATAATTGCTGTAATTGTTGATCCTTGTACAATATCTTGATTGTCTCCAAAAACTGCACTAAGATTACTGTCAAATGTAATAGCATTTAACGGAATGTTTTGATTCCCTAATTCACCCCAACTCGCTCTTATTTTTAATAAATTTATATGTTCTGAATCTTTAAGAAATGCTTCTTTAGAAACTACCCAGCCCAGACCAACGGAAGGAAAGTTACCCCAGTTTTTATCTTTATTAGCAAATATACTAGAGCCGTCTCTTCTTATCGTGGCAGTTAGCAGGTATTTATGCGAGAAATCATAACTTAATCTTGCAAAATAGGAACGTAGAGTTTTTAGATTGGACAAACCACTAGTGGCAATGTCAGTGCCTTGATCTCCATTATTTAGAGAAAATAAATTTGAATTGTTAGGAACATTATTTCTAATACCTTGTAAAAATTCACTCTGTTCTTTTTCTGTAGTAGTACCCAATACTATTTTAAAATTATGATCATCCTTGAATGTTTTATCATATGTTAAATAAGCATCATATATCCAATGGTAAAAATCGCTTTTTCTTACGGTCAACGTATTTAAGTTTGTGGAAGCAAAATCTTCAATTTGTCTATTAGGATCACCTGCAAGAAAAGCTTCTAAATCATTATTAAAATTATACGATTTACCATAGCCACTTTCTATTCCAAAACTGGTATTAAATTTTAAATCATTTGTGATTTTACATTCGCCACTAAAATTACCTTGTAAAACTAAATTCTTAATATTTTCATTACTTAGTTCTAAGTCTGTAACCGGGTTACCAACATTATTGTATCGTGCACCTACGTCATCAAAAGGAACACCCCATCTACCATCAAATGCTCCTCCCGAAAATCTAACAGGGACAATTGGTGCTTGTTTATAAGCTGTAGTAAATGCAGATTGTGGTTTTGGTATTGTTCTATTTAAAGATAATGAAATATTGTGCTCAAATTTTAACTTTGGCGTTATATTATAGGTAACTCTATTTCTTAAATTTAATCTTCTGTAATCATTTCCTTTCAAAATACCTTCTTCTTCAAAATAATTGGCACTAAAAAAAGCTGCGGTTTTTTCACTTCCACCACTGATTGATATATTATGATTCATTACAGTTCCAGTTCTCGTAATTGCATCAAACCAATCAGTATTATACTCTTGGTTATCCGAAAAACGATTTGATCCGAAAGCTAAATTAGAAAAGGTTACATAGGATGCAGCATCCGCCATATTCACTTTACTCAACACATCTTTAAAACCAAAATATGATGATACATCAATTTTCATCTTACCCTTTTTACCTGACTTAGTAGTAACGATAATAACTCCATTAGCACCTCTACTACCATAAATAGCTAGCGAAGAAGCATCTTTTAAAATATCCATAGCAACAATATCATCACTATTGATATTATCAATTCTATTCGTAATAATACCATCTACTACATATATAGGATTTCTACCAGATTGTACAGTGCCAGTACCACGAATACGCACTATTGGTGAACTCCCTGGGGCACCCGAACTAATAATTTGTAGGCCAGCTGCTTTACCTTGTAAAGATTGCACTGGTGTAAGTGCAGGTTGTTTTAAAATTTCATCAGATTTAATACTAATAATCGAACCTGTTAGATCTACTTTTCTGGTTGTTCCATATCCAACCACAATAACTTCATCTAACAATGAAGTATCATCTTCCATTATAACATCAATTACATCAGACAGACCAACCACTACTTCTTTGGTTTTCATACTAACATAACTAAACACCAGTATGTCATTTTCACTGGCTTTTATATTATATAAACCATCAAAATCTGTAGTTGTTCCTCTAGTAGTATTCTTTACTAAAACATTTACTGACGGAATGGGTGTTCCATCTGAAGAAGTAACCGTACCAGTAATATTTCTTTCTTGGGTAAATAGTAAGAGAGGAAATAATAAAAAGGAATAAATTAGTTTTGTTTTCATGTATTTAAGTTTATTGTTAAATAATGGTTAAATTTAGATTATCTATTTCTGCTAAAACAAAGATTGAGTACACTTTAATTACGTCATATATTTCGTACTATATAGAAAGGATATGATTGACGTACTGTATACTATTAATTTTTAATACAAATACCAATAAGGATATAATAAATGAAGTAGTAATGAAGTAGTATTATTTAAAAGAAAAGTATGGTGATCAAATGAGATTTAATGGAATTTTTGTAAAAATGATGTTAGGCTTTCGTTTTTTGTTAAATTAAGTTTTCTTTTTAGACGATACCTATGAGTTTCAACTCCTCTGATTGAAATATTCATAAGAGGGGCGATTTCTTTTGTTGTTAAATTCATTTTCACATAAGCACAAATCTTTAAATCTTTATGCGTTAAATCTTCAAATTTCACCTTAAGCTGATTAAAAAATTCGTCATGTACTTGATTAAAATTATATTCAAAAATTTCCCATTCATCTTCATGCTCAATTGAATTGTCAATTTGTTTAATTAACTTTCTAAATGAATATTGATTTTCAAAACTACTTTTATGAAGGAGTAATTCTTTTTTTAGGATTAAAAGAATTTCATTTTTTTTAACCAATGCTATTGCGGTATTTGCTAACTGTTTGCTTTTTAATTTTATTTCATTTTTCAATGACTCATTTTTCAGCTTTATAATTTCTCTTTCATTTTCCAAAGCTTTTTCATCAAGTAACTTGTTTTGTTCTTCTTCATATTTTAATTGTAGTAAAGTTTGCTCTTTTTTAATTTTTCTTCTGTGTAATAGGTAGAAAGCAAATGAAGTTAACATTAAAATTAAAAAATAGATAAAAAATGCCGTTTTCGACTTGTAGAATGGAGGTAAAACGATAAATTGAATTGAAGAAGCTAAAGATTCATTCCCATTATTATCAACTGTTCTTACGAAAAGAGAATATTTCCCATCGGGTAGATTTGAAAGTTCTATTGTGCCTTTATTTAATTTTATCCATGTTGAATCAATATTAGAATTTGATAAATTATATTCAAAACTATGATTTTTAGACAATGGAGAGGATACTTTCAATATCAAGTTATTATTTCTAAAAGGTAGCTGTATGTTTTTTGAACTGATATCAATGTTCTTTTTGTTCACTATAATACGTTCAACAGCTGGTTTTATTAATCTACTCTTTTCAGAAAACTTGAAAGGGTTTATAAGCATAAAACCATTATATAAATTTAAAGTAAAAATTGAATCGTTTATTTTAGAGATGTTTTCATAACCGGAAATTAATTTCTTATGATAATATTTGTTTGGAATGTATATGTTTTCTTTGCCATTAAGTTCTGAATTTAGAATTATTTCTTTATTTAATTTAAGAGCAGTTGAAGTTATATTTTCCTCTGAGATGATGTAACCATCTTTACCAAGTTTAGTGTTTAAAAGGTGATAAGGCACAATACTATCTAAAATACTTTCATACTTTTGCCAACCATTTAAGGTGTGAAATGTTATTGTGTTTTTAAGCTTGTTTATTCTAACATTGTAATTAGACCATAATCCTCTTTTGTCGTAGTTTTTAAATTCAGTAATATTCTCATAATTATTCTCAAATTTTACTCTATAAACTCCTTTGTACGCATGTGCTACCCATGCCGTATTCTTGTCTTCAAAAACTAAAAATCGAATTGGGATAATGGTATTGCCCAAATGTTTTGATTCCCATTTCCCATTATTCTTTTTAAACTTTACTAAGCCGGTATAAGTGCCTTGCAAATAAACATTTTCTTGTTCAGGCACTTTTTTTATAATCCAACCACCGGTGAACTCCGAAATACGTTTCAATTTATTTTGCTCCACCAAATAGGTGCCGTTATTATGCCCGCAAAATAATTCGCCATTTATTTCTTTTAAATCCCAAACCTGACCTTGGGAACCATCGATAAACTGTAAGTTGTTCTTTTGATCCAAGTAATATAATCCAGTATTACTTCCAATATAAATTGTGTTTTTATAATTGATAACATCATAAACTGCACCTAAACTTCCCGAAATATCATTATAAAAATAATTGGGAGTGTTTAAATCTATTAATGATATGCCATTATCTAAACCAAGCCAAAGTTCATTATCATTACTAACATGTTGTCCTAAAATAGTATTGTTTATAAGCCCGATTTCTTTATTAATATTAAATAATATTTTTCCCGAACTGTCTGTTATGTAAACTCCATTTTTTATGGTGCCGAAAATCATATTCCCGTTATCAAGTATGCTGAATCGATTTAACTGGTGTTTTTTAATTATAGGATTAATTTCAGTACTCCAAGGAGTGGTTCTGCTTTTATTAACCAAAAAACATCCCTTAAGGGCTGTAGTAATTAAAAATTGATTTGGAGTTATTTTACTCAATGATACTATCCTTGCATTTTGTAAAATATTTGAGTTTATGAATAATTCTAATTTATTATTATTTAGAATAAAAATACCATCACTTAATGTTGAAGCATACAATTTTCCATCAATTACATGACATGACATAATAGTTGATGGAAGATCATAAGATGTAATTTTTCCTTGATTATACAAATAAATACTAGAAAAAGACCTGAAAATAATGGTGTCATTTAATAAAAGTATTTGCCAAAACTCTTCATCAGTCTTCAGTTTATTTTCTTCAATGCTATCAATTAAGGAGGCATAGTTTAAAATTCCTTTCTCATCTCTGGTCCAATAACCAAACTCTTCATAAGAACCAACAAAAATTTTGTGTTCATGAATTAATAATGATCTAATAGTAGTCTTATTAGGCATTTCCCAAAGATTCCAATTTAAACCATCAAATTCTAATAACCCCTCATTATTTGCTGCATACAATTTTCCATTTTTTGATTTAGCTATATCCCAATTTTGGTTACCGCCATTATATTCTGATAACGAGTAATTTTGAATTGAATGAGAATATTGAGCATTTATCGTCAGATATATAAAAAATAAGAATAAGAAATAATGGATTTTATTTTTATAAACCAAGCTCATAAATTAACTGATATTATTCTATAGTTTTTTTTAATATTTAAAAAATGGGATGAATAACAACAAATCTATACAAATATAATTGAATATTAAATGTGACTTTTTGAAATACTACCACTGCCCAATTATGATTTACCTTAACCTTTTTTAAGAAATTCTCAAAATCGATTAAAAACCGTTCTTGAGAATTTATAATTTTAATTATTTTCTAATGAAGTGATTCAATAATAACTTTATACTCTCTTATATCAATGCCAACTTTAGATGTATTGATTTCATTTACTAATATTTTCGTTATTTATTTCCTTTTTGTTATATTGATACTAAGGGATTTTCCATGTCCAGTTAAATCAATTAAGTAATCTTCATCAAAGTCTTTGATATAAGGTATCCATGATTTGGAAGAAAGAGTGAAACCATGTAAAAGAAACAAAGGCTTTCCTTTACCATAAACTTCATAATAAATGTTTTTCCGTTAACCAAAACGGATTCTGATTTCTTTGGAATTTGAGAGAATATATTAGATGACATTAAAATTAGAATTATACAAAAAGTATTTTTTTTCATTGAATTTAAGTTGTCTATTTTGAGTTATTGCTGCTAACTTGTTATATCGACGATAAATATACTTATATCCCTTAAATATTATCCAGATAAAAGCATATTTGTATTGTTTTTATCCATCTATAAAAGGTTTACTCTAATTAAATATAGATCTCGCCTCTTGATAGATTTTTTCAAAATTTTCTTCCAAATCAATTTCTGTATATTGTTTTCTTTGTTTAGGAATTTTCTTTATAATATTCTGTAATTTGAATTGAACCTTCCTATCCTTACCGTCTGCAAAAGTTATAAATTCACCTTGCTCTAATCTAAAGAAAACATCAGCTCGTATTTTAGACACTTCACGTTCGCCAGTAGTAATTCGGGTATCAAAATTGAGGTTATGACCACGGTTTACGCTTGTTGTTTGTTTTCTAATAATTTCAAAAAAACGTTCATAGTATTTAGCGGTGTCAGGGTCATTTACTTTTCCGAAAAATTGATAGGATAGATTGCTCAAAATAGCTCTACTCGCTTTATCACCATACATCATATCATTTTGAATTTTGTCTTGTATCACATACATAGTGGAAATATCATAACTCCTTAAAGTTGCAGGAATACGATGCATATTCAATAATCGAATGGTTGGTGCTTCTTCCATCATCAAAAAAGAGGGTTTCTGACCTCGAACACTCATTTGCTTGGTAATTGTATGGATAATAGTAGCGATAATTGGGGAGTATGCAGTTTCATATTTAGGATTATTGACCACAGAAATAATCGCTGCTTTTTCTTGGCTATTGATATCTAATGGAACTTTATCTGCTGATAAAGCCATAAAGATACGTTGGGTACTTATTTTCTTAAAAGCATTTGCTAAGGTGCTTTTGACTCCTGCTGTCTGACGGCTAGAATCTTTACCACTTATAAATGCGTCTGCCATTGCTCTAGAAGTGGTATTTGATTCTAAAAATGCCATCAGACTTTCCGTATCCAAAAATTGATATATGGCTATTAAATGAGGTAATGTACAGAACTTAGGGTATGAGGTTTTTAGTTTCCAAATCAAGCCACCAATCAACCCTTCAGCTGCATCATTAAAAAATTTGGTTGTTCCGGTAGCTCCTGATTCTTTTTGTTCCAATAAGTTTTCGATCAATACCCGGGAAACTTCATTGACACTTTCTTCATTCTCCATATAGCGAGGTGCGATAGGGTTTACCCGATGATAAATAGTGTCAAAAGAAATAATATAAAAAGGAATTTTATTGGCTTTAAAAAGAGGATATGCCATTTCTGTAATTTCAAAATTCTTATAGTCATGAATCACTCCACAAAATGAATATTTACTAAAATGCTGTAAAAAATTAAAAACTACACTTTCTGTTTTTCCACTACCAGCAGAGCCAATAATGGATGCTCCACGTTTGATGTTGTTGATTTGAAATTGTCCATGTTTGACCTTGAACCAGACCTTATATTTATCATGGATATTTTCTGTTTCTTTCTGAAGAAACACATACATAACAATATTGCCTAAAATAATAGGACAACCAATTAGAAGTAACGTTTTTGAAAAAAATATCCAATTCTTATCCAAAGAAAACAGAATTGCTAAGTAACCAATAATCAAAAACCAATTTATAGCAAACGCATATTTAGAAAGTCTATATATACTATAAAAGACAATGCTTGAAACTAATAGAGTAATAACGATAAAAGTAAAGTTGTGTGATTCCATATGTTTTGATTAAATTCCAATTGAGCCTGATTTTATGGCGACATCTACACCGCGTTTCAGTTGTCTAATAACTTTTAATGCTAACTGAACTTTGTTTGTAGGAACGTTCATTATGGGAACTCCTGACTTTCCTAATATCTTAAAAGCCATCGCCTTTTCATTAGCTGGTAAACCCAATAATTCGGAGAAGTATAACTTTGGATTTTTTATAAAATCTTTTTTAGATTGGTAGGATTCCGCGTAGTTCCGTTTATAACCAAAAGTCTTGTCAAATGTTTTTTCAGTTTTGGTATAAAATGCATCACGGTCAAAACCTCTTTTTACCTTTTTACCGTTGAAGACTACATTTGAAGATTTGTATTTACTCCCTGGAGACAAGCTGACGGAATTGGAAGCATCTTTACGGCTTACTATAATATGGATATGACTTTGATTCCCTTCTTTTTTCATACCCTGTACTATCCTTTTTCCGTTTTGTTGATGTGGCGCTTGGCGTTCCAGTTTGGAAATTTCTCTTTCTATTTTTTTGATATTCCCTTTGGCTCTTCCTTCTTGAATATTTCGGATATCCGTTTTTAGCTGAAGTATTTTAGTGGCAAAAGGTTGATTCTCACGAACCAGTTTATCTGTTCCTTTAAAAGTTCGTTGATGTTCAATTTTAGCGAAATACTTTATGTCATCAACAGTAATGGATCTGCCATTTATTTCTCGGTTAAAAGAAGAAGCATAATCTTTCATAAGTTCACGGGTATAGGCTTTTAAATCTTTACTACTATTTTGTAATTGTCTTAATTCATATTTACTAGGGCTTACTGTAATAGAATAAAATTTAGGTTCTTTCTTTTTTAGTTTTGCTGTATTTCCGTCAATCTCTTTTACCACATCTTTAGGACTTATTTCATCCCCATATTGATTAAAAAAATGTTCCATATCTTCTTGCTCTAAACCTTGGTTTTCTTTCTCCAGATAGTCCACAAAACTGGCAGAGCTTTGAGAATAGTTTCCTCCTAATTTTTGTGCTGTAATGGTGATATACATTTTCTAAAATTTTATAGTTCATTATCAGTATTTCGCTTTTCACGAAAGCGGAGTTGTGTTTCTTCTTTAAAATTTTTCTTTTCAAGAATTAAGGTTTTCTTTTGTGGTTCTGTTTCTTCAAAAAGAGATTGAATCATAGCTGTGGTAGGCTTCGTTTGATTCTTTTCCATATCTCGTAAAATTGCGATAACGGCACTCACCCTTTTTTTAATCAGATTTTCCAGTGTATGGATATTTGGACCTATGGATTCCTTTGGGGAGACTTCATTGGTCTCAAAAAATTCCACCATCATTAACAAAGTCATAGAGTTTGATGCTCCCATTTTTTTACTAAAAGATCTGAATTTTTTAGCTGTTGAACATTTAAAACTAATCGTTGTAAATTGTTCTTTTTCATATCCAATATCCATTTTTACTCTAAAAATTTGTTGATTTCATTGGGCTGAGTGCTTTTTTACTCTAAAAACTAATCTTACTTCTCAATTTATTGTTCTTTTATTTTTTTATCTAATTGATTTTCAATTGTTTAAAAATTATTTAGCAATCGTAACATCGCGAAGCGTGTTACCCTCTTGCTCTTCCTAATTTCGTCCCGCAAGGACCAAAATTCTCCAAACAACCTGACTAAAAAGTCAGTTGCTTTCTCTAGGCATTCCTACTATTTTAAAGGTATTGGATTAGGGCTTGAAACTCAAACGGGGATTAGTTCCAAATGGTTGGCTTTGACAATAAAGGATATGATTTCTACGAAATGTTAGAATTTGGACGTCAGATATCTAAAATGGACTTGGTTGGTTTGCATAAAAAAGACCCTTGAAGTTCAAAGGTCTTAATCATCATCTAGTACGCTATTAAATATTAAAAACGTATTTGTAATTATATAAATTTCGTGTTGCTTCTTCTTCTAAAATTGTGTTGTAATCTAATTGATGAATTTTAGAATAGGTTTTCAAATCCTCTCCAAATTTACGCTCAACTTCTTTTCCAGAATTGTGCAGTAAGCGTTGTTGAGTTTCTGCATCCAGATTGCAATAATCTAAATAAATCATAATTCAATTTTTTAAATTATAAAATGCCTTCATCTGAAAAGCTGTAATACTCACCACTTGGAATAACTATGACATGGTCTAACACTTTCACATCAAAAAATTTAGCAGCTTCCTTTATTTTATGTGTTAATTGTTTGTCCGCTTCACTGGGCTGCAGTTTCCCCGATGGGTGGCAATGCGATAATATCACGCCAACGGTAAGGGATTTTAGAATAACTGCAAATAGAATGCGAATATCTACCAATGTGCCAGTAATACCTCCTTTTGATAGCTCGTAAACACCTTTCACTTTATTGGAGTTGTTCAATAATAAAACTTTAAAAGTTTCTTGGAAACCAATGGTGTTTTTATCCCATGTCTCAAACAGAAGTTTTCCTGCATCAGCTGAACTTTTGATAGCTTGTGATTTTGACAGGGATAATTTCTCTTTGTAACTTATCTGTATTTCGCTAACTTTGTCTTTCATTGTTTTTTCTGTATTGGATTAATAATGAAAAAGAGGGCAGAACTTTTGCGAGAGATGCCCTCTTTCTTTTTTGACTACTTACTTCCTAAAAGCAAGATTTCGTTTGCCTCAACTTCTGTAACATAACGTTGGTTGCCATCGTCGGTGGTATAGGTTCGAGTTTTAAGTTTTCCAACTATTCCAATCTCCTTACCTTTAGTGACATACTTTTCAATTATGTCGGCGGTCTTACCCCAAGCTACAACTGTATGCCAATTGGTATCGGTTTGCTTTTCGTCTTTGTTGTTCTTGTAATTTTCATTAGTAGCCAAAGACAATCGGGCTACTTTTTTACCGCTTTCGAGATTTGTAATCGTTGGTTCTTGCCCAACATTTCCGATTAACTGTACGTGATTTTTTAAAGTATTCATAATAAAATATTTATATATTAATTAAAATGCTATCTGAACTATTCAGACAGTTTGCGTTTATATTTTTTTGAAGTGATTTACTTATTATATCTTGAGCGTTTTCCTTTTTTGTTTTTTTTGGTGTCGCTTCCTTTTTATTGTTTTTATAAGATTTCATAAGATTCATTTTAGATTTACTTCCCATAGGGCCCTCGCTGTTACCTTTTTTTGTTGCTGATACATTTTTAATATTTTGAATTGATAAGGACTTATAAAAAGTGAAGCGCAGCGAAATGGTTTATGCAGTCCGTTCAAGTTTAAAATGTTGGTATTTTGCTGTCAAAAAAAGGTTGGGCGGCGAGGGTGCGGATGTAGGTTTAAAGGTTTTTGTGAAGTACCAAAACATAGGAAGCGGTATCAAATGAATAATGGAATTCTGATTAGGCGGACTCTATTCACAATTTCGGATTGGGAATGTAGTGTCACGTTCAAGCACAGCGGATCGGGTTAGCGTAATGGAAAGTAGAAATTGGGGGTTGTGTCCAAGATGTTGTTAATGAAGCTCTTTTCCCGAAATGAAGTGTTTACGGAATGAAGTGGGAATGGGCTGAATGTAAAGAACAATATAGTTTAAATACAGATGAATTCTTGCTGTACATTCACTCAATTCAGCATAAGAATAATTATAATACGAATGCATTGTGTTAGAATAATAGAAATCATGCTAACAAAACTAGATAATGTCGATGATCATAAACTCCCCTTACGAAGTAGTAAAATTGTGATTTACCAAAATTATTATTCTATGTGTAAATTCATAAGGATTAAAACCAAGAAGAAATATTTGATATCAAGACAAATGTTATTTTTAAAACTTCAATTGGTTCCATATACCTTAAAGCCTTTTATTTTCTTCCTCCCCAGTAGATTTTCGCTGATAGTTGGTTTTCTTCAACTTCCCAAAATTATAGGTTGCTACAAATCTAAAATATCTGGTATTATTAACACGGTCGAACTGCATCGAAGAATCGCCAAGACTATAGGCCCCAGCAGGCTTATTGGTCTGAAAAATATCGTTGGCAACCAATTGCAGTTTTATGGACTTGTCGAAAAAGTCCTTTTCCAAACCCAAAGTGATTTCGGCTTTATTTTTTCTAGAAAATATTCCATCAGATCGATTGCTCAAGTACAAAGCAATCAATTGTAGTTTCAAACCTTCATATAAGGTAAGTTTATTATTGGTATATAGGTAAGCCTTTGGCCGGGTTTTGTTAAAACCAAAGGATAATTGACTATCAATCAGTTTTGTATAGCTGAAGGTTAAGGTGTTCATTGATGTCCACCAATTGGTATTTATAGGCAAAATAATATTGGCAAAAACCTCATGTTTCTTATCACTATTCAGGCGCTTCAAAACATAACTTTTAGGGTCATCACCTTGAAAGGCCGCTGCTATAATAGGGTCAACAGTAAAATTGTAGCCTAATTTTAAAGTGAACTTTCGAAGGGTAGCTCCAACCTCAAAAGCATGAATTTTTTCAGGAACGAGATTCGGATTTCCCTGTATTGACGAGAAGGAATCCTGATAGATTATTGATGGATTTAAATATTGATACCTGGGGCGCAATATACTTGAGACATACGAAGCGAAAAAAGACTGGTTTTCGTTCATAATTATTCCTATAGAAGCATTAGGGAATAAATTGAAATAACTATTTTCTATGGATTCGTTTAAATTATCGGTTATAAGATTATATTCGGTCTGTTCACTTCTGAGCCCAAAACTATAATTCACTTTTTCAGATATATTCTTTTTATAATTGAAATAGGCAGCATAAATCTGTTCGTTGTATTCAAAATCTCTTGATAAGTTGTCATCCATCTCGAAGTTGCTGTTATTGGACGAAACTAAAAAATCGGAATCAGAGGTGTTATTCACACTTCCGAATTTTATACCCGCTTCCACTTGGCTTTGTTCCGAAAAAACCTTGGTATAATCCAACTGTGTACTCAAAATAGGTATTTCACGGTCTACGAGATTCTTTAATGTTCGGTTTACTGTTTCTCCTTCACTAAAGGATTCCTCATCAATAACATCATCTATTTTTGTTTTGTAAAGTGAATATTGGCCTCCTAAATATATGGAGGAGCCTAAGGTGTCCAAAGATTGAAAATAATTCAATACAAGGGCATTCTGTGTCGTGAGATCATCCTTATTGACGACACTTTGAAATTGTTCTAAAGCCTCATTAAATTCGATATCGTTATTACTGCTCACGGTTCCTCCCAAAGCATGGCTTAGACCTTTATAGCCGATGGAAAGATAACTATCGTCTGTAAAATTATACTGCACACCTATTCCGTAGTTAGCAAAATATTTTTGTTCTCTTTCCCAATCTGTCGTAATATCCGAATTGAAAAAATCACCTTCCTCGGATCTATTTCGAGTAGTGTTCAAAAGAAAACGATAGGCACCCAATCGCATGCCATAGTTTCCTCTTACCGAAATACGTTGTCTTCTGTAATCCAAACTAAAATTAGTATTGGTATTTGTAGGAGAAAAATCCGATATACTAATATTTTGACTGAGCATACCCTTTATTCCCTCCAATGACGATGTCTTGGTAATAATATTGATAACAGCCTGCCCCTCGGCATCGTACTTTGCCGAAGGATTCGATATGATTTCGATATTCTTGATTTCGGAGGCTTGTATATTCGTTAATTGTTCGCTAAAAATACGTTGACCATTTAGATAGATAATGGCAACACCTTTCCCAAAAATCGATATGCCTTCTTCTTCAACAAGTACGTTGGGAGACTTTGATAAAATTTCCTGAACGGAATTACTGGTCGCAAGCACTGTATTCTCCACATTTACCTGAAGTGTTCCGTCGCTTTTTGTTTCAAATAAGGGTCGGTTTGATACCACAACTACTTCTTCTAGCTGGTTGCTTGCTTCTTCAACAACAATATTTCCCAAATCAATATTTGGACTTCCGTCATAATCAATGGCAATAAAGGTATCTGCAAATTCAAGCGAGGTAAGTTTTAAAAGCACATTGCTTTCGTTCAAATCGTTCAGTTCAAATTTTCCCTCAAAAAAGCTCGTGCCTTTAATAAGAGTAGAATCCAAAGGAGAAATTACAAGGGCATTCCCTAGTAAAAGTTCATTCTTTGCATTGACTACATTACCCTTAATCGAAGTTATTCTCTGTGCGTTCG